>Ga0315274_10017306_pt1 | contig 10172 bp, 12 predicted proteins | sample YL17G02_20_MG_FD_203700 | JGI IMG/M metagenome (GOLD analysis project Ga0315274, IMG submission 203700) | Sediment microbial communities from Yellowstone Lake, YNP, Wyoming, USA - YL17G02_20 | ecosystem: Environmental > Aquatic > Freshwater > Lake > Sediment | place: USA: Wyoming | collected... | reverse complement strand
TCACACATCCTCTAATTTTTATTAGAGCTGCCTTGCTATTAAATAGGATAGACTGGTGGCTAATCATATGGGACGATATATCCAAACATTATGGATGGGGATGGGAGTGGTCTAAATGAAAACAAAACTACTCCTTGGGAGTATAGGGGCTGTTATAATCCTTATTCTTGTGTCTTTTACCAATGTAGTTGGGGTACAATCAACAACATCTGGTTCTGTAAATGAATCACCGTTATTTCGTATTCGAACAACGAGAGCAAATAGTGAAAACAGCAAGGATGCCCTTACATCTAATTATCTTGGCAAGGGATTAAATGCAATACAATTTCCTTTACGAGATACGAGACAAGAATTAATTCAGAAATCACTTGAAATAATCATTACAATGGACGATGATACATTCAATGGTTTTATAGTGAAGGTTATCCAACGAATGATTAACGAGGGTAAACTAAAAGATGTTAATACGCAGAGTGTATTAATTACTCTTCATCAATTAAAAGATAACCCAGATGCTATAAAGAGCTATATTGACATTATAAAGGATGACAGAAAACCTGAGAATTTGACCTGGGAGAATGGGGCAACATGTATGCCGATTGCCGGATGTTGGTTTGGATATATTTTGTGGAATGTTATCGTAACTCTAGCGGTAATTATAATTATTATTTATGGCTTTATTAATGACCTTTTTAGTATTAATCCCCTCACTCACACATACGACGTCTGTCCTTGATATAAGTTAGTTAAATACAATGTAATACATCATCTTCAAACCCTCACTCATTATTAAGATAAGTAAGGTATACTATATATTAATACGAAATCCAGGATTCCCCTCCTGTAAGATTTTTATCTGTTCATTTTTTAGCAGTTCAACGGGAGAAAAACCTTCACCTTTTGTTGCAAATTGACCAAAGTTATGTACCATGAGGAGGATACCGACTTTTGAAAATTCTGAAAAAGAAAAGTGTATAGGAGTGATTCCCCCATGGCTCTATCAGAAACAGGAAATAGAAAACGCATCAGAAAACCTAAATTATTGCCGAAATACCTGGAGAAAACAAAAATCGACGAAATGCTCGAAAGAGCACGTAATGATAACAAGAGAAACTATCTTATTCTTCTCACATTATGGAGAACAGGAATCAGAAACAGTGAGTTAATCAATCTGAAAAAACGTGATATAAAAGTAGATGAACTCACCATTCGACAGGGTAAAGGACATAAGGACAGGATTGTACCACTGGATACACATCTCTCTGATCTGTTGCAGTATCATACCGCAAAGATACCACTTGATGATGAAGTGTTTCCATTAACTTCAGTTCAGATTCGTAATATCGTACACCGATATCAACCCCGAGATGAAGTTGTTAAACCTCATTCTTTTAGACACTCATTTGTTGTATATTGTTTAAAACAGGGGATGAACTTGAGGAGTTTACAAAAGATTCTAGGGCATAATGATTTAGCGACCACTGCTGTATATCTGGATTTAATTGCGAAGGATATAAAAGAGGATTATCAAAAGATTCAATGGTAAAGAATGATTTATCATCTTTGTAGAACTTATGTTTTTATGCGAATCAATGACAACTTTGAACAAGGTGTCCAAGGGTTCAAATCTCTTCCATCTGCATCTATATTTTTAAAACCCTCATCCATGACAACTTTTAACATTGAAGTGGAGAATTCCTTTTTAGGTGATTAACTGTTCAACAAACACAAGAAGAAAGTCGCAGTTGTTGTGTACATTCAGAAAGCCCCTTTCATATCATTAGGTTATCTAGTAGAGACAGAACAACAGAGACAAATTACTAGGTTAATATCCGAAGGAGCACAGAAGCAAACAGATTCACCAGAAAGTCAATTAAATCTTCACCACTGGTTGTTTGACTATCTGAATACACACGCACAAGTTGTGGGTTCAAATGAAATGGCTGAGTACCATAATCAATTCGTCACCTTCTTAACAAAAAGTGGTGGTATGATAAAACTGGATTTATCTATGGGGTGGTCGGAAATTTCAGCAGATAGTCGTGGTTCTAATTATCTAAAGAACTTACTCGAAGAAACAGGATATAGTATCAATACTCAAGAAACTGCTTATGGCGGTTAGAACTTCGATTCGAATTTGGAAATAAACGCGATTTATACGCGCGATATGACGATATCATATTGGTTTTGGTAGATTACCTCTATCTCGATGATAAACACCGTTTTTTTGGTGTAATGCTGACGTTAGTTTTAAAGCAACGTAACTATAGTTCTCTCGGAGAAAAGTAAAACTTTATCCATTATATACTTCTAAAAAGGGTGAATTTAAGTAATTCTATTAGAACGGAAGATAAAGAGTTTATAAATCAATAGCTATTATAAAATTGTGGGGCAGTTATGCCAAAAAAAACAAAAAAACTAGAATTAGCGCTTTCATACTCTGTAAGATCGAAATCCTTATTTAGACAAGCCATTAGACATTATGAATCATTTGAATATCCACTGTGCATATATTTTGCCCAAGAATCCATGGAATTCAGTATTAAATCGATCATGGAATTGCACAATATTGACTATGAATATGATCATGAGATTTCAGAGGATATTATAAAATTATATAAAGAGTTACCAGAAACATCATATAAACATATAGATGCAGCCATGATAATCTCTGTTCAATGGTTAGGCAAACTACGGAAATGCGTTAGATATGGTTTTCAAAAACAAGGTACTCCCCCTGAAAAATTAGCGTTTTTTTATAAAGATAATGCTGCAAAAGCATTAAATGATGCTGAATTTTTAATTAAATTTCTTTTAGACAACGAGTTAAATAAAAAAACTATAAAAAAAATAGGAATATTAAATGGATATGTATTTGGCAGTGCACATAATGAAACACGATTGAATCAAAGTCATTTAAACACTTATAATATAGATAATTATTATGATTTTTTTAGAAATCTACAAGATAATTCAGTAAATATTTATGATGTCGAAAAAATAAATGCATCTAAAATAGGAAATATTTTTGATGTTATAATAAACCCTTTTAGTGAGAGTTATCCAGAGATTCACTTGAACAATTTGTATGTATTTTATAAAATTAGAAATTTCATTCAAAATGGAGGTATTTTTGTAAATTTAGGTGGATTACCATTTTGGGCTGCTCAGGACGTTGTAAATAATAAAAGTAGAGCTATTGTTAATACAAGAACATTTCCCATCCGAGGTAGAATAAATCAAGGTAATAATGTAGTTCTTGAGATGGCAGAAATTCCACTCCTTGAAACTACATTATTATGGAGATATTTTAATATCCAAACAACAGGAGATAATTTCGTTACAGGTGATTCTGGAATTAAAGAATTAAAAATATATCAGAACGAAAAAGATAAAAAAATCGTCGGGGATTTAATTTCTATAAGTGCTAATAAAGTAATTCATGAGTATAGAGCAATAAAAAAATTAGATTCACATATAATACCCTTGTTAAGAGCAAGACGTAAAGGTTTTGGAGAGATATATCCTCTAACTGCGATAAGATACGATTTTGGCTATTTATTCTTGGCAAGTATGTCAATAAATACAGATTCTGAATTTTCTAGAATTGTCCAAGCTATTCATAATTTCATAAATTGGCGTTCTCAGAATCCAACTCTTTTATAATAATTAGACAAAATTTTAATTTTAATATCAAATCATAAATTGTCATTTTCACCTATTTTTTCTTCATATAAACAATAATCTCCAATCATAGTCCAGCGACGGTGACTGTAATTGGTTTATTTGGTAACAAGAGGAAAAATCTATTTTTTATCAAGGGTGATCCTATAGTCTACCAATATTCTATATAAGGCCAATAATCCAGTTATTATCCCAGAAAAGCCAATAATCATTGCAGTTGAGAATGAAATTATTATTAACCAAGTTTGAAAATCACCTATAATATTTACACCTTTAGTAAAAACAGATGATAATGAATACATAAAAAAGAAACATATTGCAGTAATAAGGAATGAAAGACTCGAATCAAAAAGCTTCTTTACAATCTTAGGATGCTTTTTTTTATTTTCGAAAATTCCTCCAATAAGAGTAAATCCAAATAAAGTTAATGCTACTGTACCGTATTCTTTTAGCATTGAATATTCTTGATGTAAAACTGATTGTATAAATTGCATAAAAATTCCAAAGAGCCATAGACTAGATACAGCACCAAATACTATTGGAATTGATTTTTGTATTATATTCCATTTTTTGAATGGGATCCTTATAATCTTCTCCCCCCCCCATTAAACCAAATTAATAAACATTGTTTCCGTATAAATATATATTCCTATAAACACAGTCGAAAGTGTAAAGAAATGGTTATTAATGAATTGTTGTATTGTAAATACAGGAAAAAATAGATGTTATCAAAATATGTTGTTTCATTTTTCTTTTCTGGTTTCTTTTTTGGTATCGGTCTTGACCCCGAGCAGACAATTATAGATTCTCTCATTACACTTGTAGAGACAGTAAATCCTCAAGGAGCGATATTTATAAAAATAATATCTTTAATAATTGGAATAATTTTTCTTGTTGGTACATTATTAGTAATATGGTTTGAGTCGGAATATATTGGATTAATCGGCATAATCTCATCATTTATTTTTGGCGCATTATATGGATTTACTTTTGCTATAGGGTGGTTTATACTTTTTATTATTGAATTCATAATTGTTATATTAGCAGAAAGATTTAATATTATTAATAATTCTAAGATATAAATTAATTATAGCTATTTCAATCAATAAATTTTTTGAAATTTTTATAGAAATAGTTATTCCTCATTTTGTATATGAAAAAATTGTTCAATACGAGAAACCCCCCGTAATTACTTTTCTATGTGAAAGAGCATCAAATTTACTACGAGATATTGCATCTAATATCTAATTATAAGTTGTAAATTTCGTCTAGTTTTTCTCCATATGAAACACAAACTCGTATCATAGGTTTATGTTCAATATTGATTGGTAACTTAGTCGTTATTCAATGGAAGAATCGAATTAATATTTCTCATCGTTTTATCCTTTCGCATTCGCGCCGATAAACGAAACTTAGCACCGCATTGGTATGATTCATCCAAAAAAACTCAAAGGAATTCTACCGCGGTTTTTACCGGGTAAAATGGAAAATTGAAATCCCATAGTGGAGTTATGAACTGTCTTTTTCTTTTCAAGTTTACACTATCTTCATAAAGACAGTAGTTGCTAATGTAAAAAAATGAGAAAGAATGAGTATCCAACAGGAGGAAAAAACGAAAAAGAACTTCTTCCTTTTTTATGTTCTATCTTTCAAAAAATGAGAAATAATGAAAATTTCGACAATTGCCGTCATGTTTTCTCCGAGAAAAGGGAGGTTCTTGAAGATTTATATAAGTTGGCTAGAAGTTAAGGTCGAAAGGAAGCTTCTCATTGAAATCCAAGAGTTGAAGCATTCTTATTCACTTTTTTTCCCCGTTTTCTTCGAAGCTGATTTCCGTTTACTGACAGGTTTTTCCTTCTCATCTTTCTTTGTTGACGTCGGTTTCTTTGCCGCTGTTTTCGATTTTTTTGCTCCCTTTGGTTCTTCTTTTTTCTCAGCTTCTTCTTCAGGTGCTTTTTCTTCTGATTTTATTGGTTTTTCTTTCTTCTCCGCGGGCTCTTCTTTCTTTGGGGCTTTCTCTTTCTTCTTCTTCTTGATTTTTACTTCACCCTTACCAGTTGGAGTAATATCGTATCCTTCAGCACCAGGTACTGCTTCCTCAGCCTTTTCTTCCTCTCGTCGGAGAATCGGAGCCTTCTTCCCTTTTTCCTCTTTTAAAAATTCTCGTCGTGACTTCTTCTCGCCTAGCTCCGGTAACGTTGCCTCAACAACACCGTCTTCAAATTTCACGGCTCGCACACGAATCTTGCTTGGAACCCAGAATTTCCCGTGCGCCCAGAGTTCTTTGTTTAAAGAATCATCGATCCAGACGTTTTTCTGCTCGACTTTCATGTGTTTCATGAGAAAATGACGAATATCATCAACCGCCCGGGGGGCGGCTCGGGATGTTGGTCCGATTTTTGCTCGTCTAAGCGGGATAATGTAAATCCGTTCAAGTTCTTTTCCAGAATCTTTCTCAGCCATACGCATCAACCTATTTTGAGTTTATTTCTCCGCCAGTGGCGTGTTTTCGGATGTCGAGTAAATCGCCGGTTTGTACGAATCATGACCCACGCTGGTACTCGTCGATTGCTTTTCGTTGCTCTGCATAATCGGAGTTTTCTTCCTAACGATTTATGACTTGACATTTATATTCCTCTTCTGCGAATCGTAATATCGCGTTTCTTCGGGAGTATCTTTGAGAGTAGCTCCCGTAACTGTTCATCGTTTATTTTATTTTTGAGTCGCCCGGATTGTGCAAGCATGATAAGTTGGTTCTCCAGGTTTTCTGCCATTTCTGGACGCGCAGCTTTAATTCGTCCAAGGCGTTCTCGTGCGTCATCAGTGAGGATCGCTCGCAGGATGAGTTTCTTCTCTTCAAACTCTTTCTGTTGTGCCTCTTCGAAGTCTTCTTGTGAGAACGTCTGTTGTTGTTGAAGGTCACGCAATTTCTTCTTCCTGATAGCTTCGATATCATCCATAGTGATTCCAAAACCTCAAGACGAACCTATTGCATTCACCTATTTAATATTTTTTCAATTCAGGAAATGCTTCAATGAGGGATTTCTTTACTTCAAAGGATGTGTTATCTAGGAATTTAACTCCTTTCGGGCTGAGCATGCGGCCTCTGCCTTTCATCTTTGTGACATACCCAGCGGTCTCCAACTGTTGAAGGGCATGACGGACAATCGCGCCGCTTCCTGCTTCCGCTTTATTGGGTTTTGATCCACGGTTTCGTTTTCCACCGTATTCTGCTCGCAGACGCTCCACACCCATATTTTTATTGACGTAGAGTTTCCGAAGAATTGATGCACACCGGGTGTGCCACCAGTCCTTTGTCTCTGGCGGATTCTCCTTAGAGACACCGGTGCGAACATATTTACTCCAATCTGGTGGAGCAATCGCAGATTCATTTTGTAATTTTTTTGTTAACGCAGTGATTAACTCTTTTGCAGGAACATCATACGCTGTTGTCATAGGAATTCTCTTCCTTTCTCGTGAAATTGGGTATCGGTAATAAACCATATGTTATTTAAGCATATTGGATGCTAAATTAGCTATCCTGACCCCCTAAAAACACCTAATTATTTATTCATGGTTTACGAGTTGCTGAGGAACGGCCACGTAATGGAATCCGACTATACTTCTTGCATTTACTACAGTAGGTGATAATCATCCCGCGATGGATGCGGACCCGACAGGTCAACGGTGGAAGCAGATAGCAGTAGCAGTGTTTACAAAATCGGCGTGTATGTTCTGTAGGGATAGGAACAAGATATTTCATAGAAATCTTTCGTGCTAATGCGACGTACCGATCAGACAAGTTTAGTTTCCCCTCAAGGGCACATTCTTCCGCAAGGGAAAAAAGATAATGAATCCGATGGCGTGCAATGTTTTTTTGCACCTTCTTTTTTTCGCCGTGTTTCCGGTTCATACTGAAACGAGGAAGAAACACCAGTTATAAAACCCTTATGTAAAAAAAGAATGCACAAAAGAACAATAATGATAAAGAAAAAGAAAAAATGAAGAAAGAAGTAAATTTACTTCTTCTTCAGATATGGAAGACCGGTTCTCTTATTGACACCGACAATGTACCCACTTGGTAAATCGCAGGTCGTTCCACTCTTTGGTGATCTCTTGCTGAAGAAATAGATTGTTTGATTTCTTCCGCCTTTAAGCTTTACGTTTCGTGTGTATAAGGTCCAACCCTCGTGTTTGTATGTCATAAAACACCTCCTGCCAGGAATACGTCTCCTGGAATTTAAACCTTTCTTTATTTTTCTCCTGGTACACTGATAACACGTGCGAGGTTGACACGTTCGAAAAAAACATGCGAGACGTGTGTAACAGAAGTAATAAAAAAGAGCCGGTAGTTGTCGCCCACATTTATGAATCACATAGGTGTTTTAAATGTTTTCGAAATTTATCAGCGCAGGGAATAAGATTTTTGAACGTCAAGACCATGAATGGTTGTGAAAAAATGGTAAAAGGACGGCTGGTTTTTGTTGGTTTAGGGTTGTATGATGAATCAGATGTTTCATTAAAAGGTTTGCAGGAACTTAAACAGTGCGATGAGGTGTTCGCGGAGTTTTATACAACAAAACTCGGACAGTTCGATAAAAAGGCTTTTGAAAAACTCATTGGGAAAAAAATCGAGGTATTGTCGCGAGAAGAAACTGAGAAAGGAGATACAATTATTGACGCTGCCACGCAGAATCATGTCGTGTTTCTCACAGGTGGGGATCCGATGATCGCAACCACGCATGTTGATCTGCGGCTGCGTGCGATAAAAGAAGGAATTACAACAAAGATTATTCATAACAGTAGTATTTCGACCGCTGTTCCGGGGATCCTTGGTCTGCAGAACTACAAATTCGGCAGGACGACCACGCTTGCATTTGGCGAGAAAGAGTATTTTCCGACAAGCCCGTATACTGTAATATATAATAATAAGGAGATGGGGTTGCATACGCTGGTGTTGCTTGACATTCAGGTGGAGAAAAACCGGTATATGACGGCGAATGAAGGACTTGAATTACTCTTGAGAATGGAAGATAAATTCAGGAAGCGTCTCTTCACCGATGACACTATCGCGTGTGTCGTTGCCCGCGCTGGTGCACCTGATCCAGTGGTTGCTGCAAACACGATAAACGTTCTCAGAAAGAAGGATTTTGGTCCACCGCTCCATACTCTCGTAATTCCGGGGAATCTGCATTTCATGGAAGTAGAAGCACTTGAACTGTGTGCTGGCTTACCGCCTGAAGTGGGGAAAAAAATACAAAAACTATAATAACCCTGCATAATATTCCGCACACAGACAACAAAAGGGGTATGGATGCAACAACAGAAAAACGACTTCGTCGGTCTTATCTATGGTGATGTTGGTTCAACAAAATTTAACTTTACGGTTGATGCTCATAATCTACGGAAGTTTGATTACGTTGCCGCACCACATGAAGAAGGCTATGTGCTCGCGCAGGTCATGGATATCAAAGGGTACTCTGATTTGAAATTTGAGGATGCCATTACCATCAAGAGCCATGGGTTTGTTCCTCCAATTAAGAGTGATGTTTCTGCATACGCTGAGGTGATTGGCTTCAGAGACAAGGAGGGGCATTTGCAGGCACCGCGCAGTCCGTTTGAGGCAGGTGCCCAAATAACCCTAGCTCATGAGGATCTAATACGCCACGTCCTTGGGCTGCAAGCAGAGAAACAAAACGGTGCGTACCTTGGTCTTCTCAAAGGTCATGACCTTCCTGTGTATCTTAATATTGATTCATTGGTCCAGAAACATATCTGTATTCTTGCGAAAACCGGCGGTGGGAAAAGCTATGCATGCGGTGTTCTTATCGAAGAACTTTTAAAGAAGAAAATCCCGTTGGTTATCATCGATACACATGGGGAATATATCTCCCTTAGAAAACCGAACAAAGATAAAAAAGACCAAAAGAACATGGAGAAATTCGGTGTAAAAGCTAATGATTACAGCAGTCAAATTGTTACGTTTTCACCCCTTGCCGGCGGGGAAGCAACGACTCATTTAACATTGGATGGAATGAATCTTGAAGGACGAGAGATCCTTGAGCTTCTACAAGCGAAACTGTCTGGTCCCCAGATAGCGGTCTTGTATCAGACCATCAAAGAACTCAAGGAGTTCAAACAGGTCTATAGTATTAGAGATATTATAGAAGCAGCGGAACGCACGAAGAGCAATGCTCGATGGAACGTGATAGCCTCATTAGAGTCCTTAGATTCTATAGGCGTTTTTTCCGAGAAAGGAACCTCAACAGAGGAGCTTGTGCAGAAAGGAAAATGTTCGATTATCAACATGCGTGGAGTCCCACCTGATATCCAGGATGTGGTGGTAGCACGATTAACCGAGGAGTTATTTAAGGATCGGAAAGCAGGGAAGATTCCTCCATTCCTCTTTGTTGTAGAAGAAGCGCATAATTACTGCCCGGAGCATGGGATTGGTCATGCGGTTTCCTCCAGCATGCTTCGTACGGTTG
>Ga0315274_10017305_pt1 | contig 10172 bp, 7 predicted proteins | sample YL17G02_20_MG_FD_203700 | JGI IMG/M metagenome (GOLD analysis project Ga0315274, IMG submission 203700) | Sediment microbial communities from Yellowstone Lake, YNP, Wyoming, USA - YL17G02_20 | ecosystem: Environmental > Aquatic > Freshwater > Lake > Sediment | place: USA: Wyoming | collected... | reverse complement strand
TTCTAAAGAAGTCGGTAAACCAACTCGGATAATGGTTGGTCAGGAGCTACAGATTATTGAAAACTATCTGACCCTCCGAGCCGGCATCCAAACAGAACCGATTCGGTTTGCATTTGGCTTGCGATCAGGCATGAAAAACATTTTTATTGATTATGCGATGACGACCCATCCGGAATTGCCGCTAACTCATAATTTTGGTTTGGCAGTAAGTTTCTAACCAATGCTACATATAAAATTCATACCACAAAGACACGGAAAAACTTTGAACACGAATATCACGAATAGACTAATAGCACGAATAATGATTGAAAGAAAAGATTTGTGTGATTCGTTTAATGGACTGTGTCTCGCTTCGCATAGCGTGTCATTCTTGGTAAAAAATGATTAAAATTCTTCTCCGTGCCCTCAGTGTCTCTGTTGCTCTGTGGTGTATTTTTTCAGGAAATCTTGCTTTTGCTTATTCATTACAGAACCAACTTGATATTAATAAAGCGACTTATGAGCAGATTGAGCAGTTGCCAATTTCCAAAGCAGCGGCAGAACATATTTATGATTATATTTTAGAATTCGGTGGGTTTAGCAGTGTTTATGATTTAAGGAAGATTACGGAAATTTCTGACACAAAATTTGAGGAGATAAAACCGGTAATAAAAATCACAAAACCCGAAGGATTAGGTTTCGAACAATTGAATTTTTATCGTGTCCAAAAAGCGTTAGCAGTTGAACAGGGACCGACCCGAGCTGCAGTAGAAGATTGGCAGGATATGTTACTCTCACCAATGAATATTAATAAAACAACCGTCGATGATTTAATTCTGCTCCAGAACGTATCACTGGTTGATGCGATTGCGGTTATGAAGCATCTTAAAGTTGGACAAGATATCAAAGACCAGCGTAGTTTAAGAAGTGATGTTGACGGTTTATCCAGCTATGGTTATCGGAATATGCGAAATTTCGTGGCATTCAATGACCCTAAACCAATAAAATTCTCGGGTGATTACCGAATTAACTTTGAATATGGCTATGAGTACGAAGACCCAATTGAAAATAGCATGGCGTATATAAATCAAGAGTATTCGGATTTGCAAGATAAAGCTAAATACATCACAGCAGGTTTTTCTGATACTGACCTTAATAAATATTATACAAGATTAAATAAAGAGTATGATTATCTGGCAAGTCTTAAATACAAGACATTTTTTTCTCAGCGCATCCGTACTAAAGTTGGTAATAATCTTATCGGTGGCTTAAGATTTCAGAGAGATTTTAATAAAGATGGATTAGCAAATGATTTTCACGGTTATATCCAAACTTTTAATGTTGGACCAATCAAGCGATTGTTTTTAGGTGATTATCGGGTAATTCTTGGTCAGGGTTTACTTCTCGATAATTCAGCTGAAATGATTGCCCGGACTTATACGCGAAGCCGGGGTATTTATGGTGACTTAACCGAAAACTCGTTATTAGGTTTTCGAGGTGTCGGTGGTGAATTGATTCAAAATCGTTTTAAAGCGATAGGATTTTATTCAAAAGCATTAAGAGACGGCATCGAAAATCCGGACGGTACGATTTATTATTATATAATCTCGGACCCGCGCTTACCAACTAATCATAATAATATTGAAGAAAATAATTATGGTGGAAGTGCCCGTATCGATTTATCCGGGATTGGTTTTATTCCCGAGGGAAGTTATTTAGCTTTTAATTCTTTGAAGTGTCGATATAATAAAGATTTTTCACCGTTAATTAAATGGATTGATGTACCAGCCGACGCATCGTTCTTTGATGATGCTAATGTATTACAACTCGCTAAAGGTAATCAGCGAGATTTTTATTCATTGGACTTTCGAACTGCGGTTGAGAATATCTCAATGGAAGGTGAATACGCCTGGCAGAAGAATGGTGGTAAAGGAATGTTGTTACAGGCACGCGCGCAATATGAATATCTATATTTATTAGCCTTAGTTAGACATTATGATGTGAATTATGACAATCCTTATAACCGAGCCTTTTGCGAACAGATGCGATTCGAAGATACCCCTTTTGAAAAACCGTATCGCTTAATCGACCCAACATTTTCGGCAATGCAATATTTCCCTTCGCCCAAAGCCGAGCAGGGCATTTATTTAGAAACGCGCTACCAGATATCACGACAAGTGACTTTTACCCGTGCTTATTTGGATATTTGGCGAAATGTTGCTTATAACTTAGTCAATTATCGTTTTCAGGGTGAAATTGAGTATCGACCGGTTTTCCCATTGCGATTCCGGGTAAAGCAGAAGATACAGCGTAAAAACCTGCCTAAAGAAGTTCTGGCAACTCAATCCAATACATTTGAAACCAGTTTTACCACAATGGTTAGTTTAACTGACCGTAATTTCTTATCCTGTGAGTATCGTCGTAGCGCGGTCGGTTTGACTCCCTCGATGGAATATAATAGTCAAAGCACATTATGGGGCGATTTCTTAAGTTTATCTTGGGAACATAATTTCTCGGACGCAATCGGTTTGGAAGCGGGAATAGCGGTCTGGAAGTGTGATGGACTCAGCCAGTGGCTTTTTGAAGATATTGGTATTGACTTTTTAGATGGACGCGGCATGAAATATTATTTTGTCATGACACAAAGACCAACAGATTTCTTATTATTAAGACTTAAATTTAAGGGAAAATATTCTGAACTGCCGCATTCTGGCATTTTACAGGCACAAGGGCTACATTTCCAAGATGGCACGACATTAGACGCACGAGATTTTGTCACGCATAGTGACGTGTTTGATATAGGATTACAATTAGATATTTTGTGGTAAGGAGAAATTTATGAAATTAAAGATTTTTATTTTTATTGTCACGAGCATAATGTTAGTTCAAGCATCAATGCCGACTGATTGGTATTATGGTCGTAAAATGAATTTTGTCGACGCTCAGTCAGTTGGATTAGCCGGGATTAATCTTTTTAAGCCAAGTGTCTATTTAAATAGTCCTTTGGGTAAGGAATTAACGAAACCGCAACTTGGCTTTTCGTATAACTTAGGATTTTTACAGGAACGAAGAACAGTTCAGGTTTTTGATAATTTCGATAATACGGTTGGTGAATTTGCGATTGCCGAGAACCTTTTTACTCGAGGAGATATTGGGAATGTTACATTTCTTTTGCCTTTTAAATTTTTGAATGTTAGCGCAAGTTTGAAACCTTATTATACATTTGATTATTATTTCTATCGAGAGTTTCGAGATGACTTCTATGCGAAGGTTGGCGAAGAAGAACTGAAGGTTACGGGCACGGTCTATAATGCATCCGCGATGGTTGGCCGCGAGTTCTTAAATAAATATGGCATCGGTGCTGGATTCAATTATTATTTTGGCTCGAGGGAATTTTCTTACCATGATTCAATTATCAACGGAACACATATTTCAGCTGAAACGACTGGTAGTCCTAAAGGTGTCGGTTTTACGGTTGGTTTAACCGCAAATCCGATAGAACGGTTATTAATTAATTTAATATACCAGAGCGGTCCAAAATTAAATAAATGGGCGAATGATATAAGTATGAAATATCCAGCAAATTGTCGGTTAGAAGCGTCCTATTTAGCATCAGGTGAGATTCCGACTAAAGTTGGTGTATCATTCCAATATAGCGACTGGAAAGTATTTCAGAATAATTATGCAAAACCTTTAGAAATCGGTTTAGGTATCGAGCATACAATGTATAATACCGTAGTAATGCGCTACGGATTCAGATTTGAGCCATCGTTTGTGCCACCAACCGTCCATCAAGGATTAGTTTCACTTGGCTTCGGTTTTATGGCAGGTAATATCAAGATTGACCTTGGAATGGGTATCAAACGGAGAATTATTGGTAGCGAAAATTTAATATTTTCTAATGATAATACATTAAAAGTTTATCAGAATACTGGAGAGATTTTAATCGGAGCAACTGTCCCAATTGAAAAATTATGGTAAGACGATTTAAACAATACCCGCTTCTAATAGTTCTGTTTGTTATATCTGTTACAACATTGCTATATGCGATACCAGAAGAGATTTGGATAATTCATACTAATGATATTCACGGCGGAATTGCACCAACCGATGCATTTTGGATGAATCCGGATTTTCCGCCGCCAATTGGTAATGCACCAGCTGCAATTACGGTGATTAATGAAATCAAAGAAGAAGCAAAAGAAAAAAATATTCCGGTATTGATATTCGATACCGGTGACTGGTTTAAAGGCACGCCGGTTGGTGATTTCACTTACGGAAAAGCCGTGATGGATTTTCTCAATTATGTGCATGAAGATGCAATGACGATTGGTAACCACGATTTTGACTTTGGACTAGATACCTTAAAATCATTGATTAAAATGTCGAATGCCCCGGTATTATGTGCTAATTTAGTGAAGAAAGGGACTGATTCGATACCAGATTTTCTAAAGCCCTATATGATTATCGAGCGTGATGGACTCAAGATTGGTCTTTTTGGTTTGATAACTCATTATTTAGCAGGCATGGTCAGTCCGGACATCATGACGCAATTCGATTTGTTAAAACATTATGTCGGTGCAGCAAATTCAATTGCTGCCCTCAAGTCACAGGGAGCTGATATAATTATAGGTATCACCCATATCGGTTCCAGTCATGACGAACGTTTAGTCGATTCTGTACCAGGAATTGACCTTATCGTTGGTGGTCATAGTCATACTGGACTTACTATCCCGGTCGAAATGCCTCGTTATCACACTGTCATTTGTCAAACCTACGGTCGTTTAACAAGTATCGGGTTGATGAAGCTTAAGATTGATAAGAAAACAAAACGACTTGCTGGTTATAACGGCGAGTTGATTGATTTATATGGTGAAGAGTTTCCGTTAGACCAGGGATATTTAGCACGTTTACAAAACTGGCAGAAAGATGCGGAAAAAGGGTTTGATGAAATAATCGGTTTTTCTAAACGAGATATGACTCGAGCTGGCATGGACGAATGCACGGTAGGTGATTTAATTACTGATGCAATGCGCGAACATTTTAATGCTGATATCGCGGTGCATAACTCAGGTGGTATCAGAGCAAATATCGCTCAAGGAGATGTTTCATATCGCGATGTTTACAAAGTTGATGTCTTCGGAAACACGGCAGTTGCAATGACGATGACGGGAAAGCAAGTCTGGGATATGCTCGAAATGTCAATTAATGGACATCATGCAATATTTCAGGTTTCAGGATTGAAAATGGTCTATGACCGACAAGCATTGCCAGGACAGAAATTAATTTCGGTACAAATAAGCGGTCAACCAATTGATTTAAATAAAAACTATAAAATTGTAACTAATTCATTTTTAGCCGCCGGTGGCGGTGAGTACGGTATTTTTAAACAACCGACCGATGCGGAAGACAGTTATATGCCACTTCGGGACATTATGGCTGATTATATTAAAAAACATACGCCAATCGATTATAAAATCGAAGGTAGAATACTTGCTAAGAAATCATGAAAAGAAATATCTTTTATAAATTAGTATTTTGTACAGTAGCATTATCATTTTATTTCGGTTACGGATTTAATGTTTATTTTGCTGATTTACACTCCCATACCAGTTTTTCTGATGGACAGGGAATGCCCGAAGAGGCTTACCTTTATGCTCGTGATACTGCACATATCGATGTTTTAGCGCTGACCGACCATACATCGTATTTAACCGAAAATGGTTATCAGTATGAAAAACATATCGCGAACCAATTTACTATACCGGGACAGTTTGTTGCAATAGTAGGACAGGAGTTTGGTTCGCTTGCTGCCTTTGGACATTTTTCGATATTTGAAGCAGAAAGTCTTTGTCCAGTATCAGCTTATAATCTCGATTATACCTATGAATGGATCGCTCAAAATAAAGTTTATACACAATTCAACCATCCTCGCGAGGGTGATTTTAACTATTTAGCATACAATCGAAATGGCGGGAAATATCTTTCAACCCTGGAAGTCGTAAATGGCAGTGGACTTTATACAACGTTTTATGAAGACCGGTTTGTTGAAGCTTTGAATTTAGGATGGCATGTCGCACCAGTGGCAAATCAAGATAATCATAATCGACATTGGGGTAATGCAACGACTGCGCTTGGACAAATACCTTTAGTTGGAATCTGGGCCGATGAACTTACTAAAGAGAAAATATTAGAGGCAATCGGCAATGAACATGTTTATGCCTGTGAAGTGAAACCCGCTAATGACCGAATTTATCTAAGAGATTTTTCAATCGGCTCGAGTATTATGGGTGATTTTTATTATACGACTGACCATAATGTAGCGATTAATTTATCGGTCGAAGCGATTAATGATTTCGCTAAACTATATTTATATAAGAATGGAGTTATTTACGATTCAGTTGTCTCAATCGATACAAACAAATTCAGTTGGATAAAACAAGATACTATTACTAATGGTTATTATTTTGTAAAAGGTGTCCAACAAGATGGTGACCGATTCTGGACTGCGCCAATCTGGGTTAATTATAAGCCACAACCAACCGGTATTGAAGCATGGCCTAATCCAATAAGACAAAGTGGACAGATAAAATTTCCAGATGTCGCTAGTGCAGTTTCTTCTGAGATGACTATTTATACAATGGAAGGCGACCAAGTATTTAAACAAGCGAGCGATTATCCCCAAGTGCATACTTGGGACGGCAGAAATCAAAAAGGTGTCCGATTAGACGACGGCGTATACTATATCGTAATAAAAGTTAAAACTCCGACTGAACAGAAAATATTTAAAGGAAAAGTTGCATTACTAAAATAATGAAAAAGTTGATATTAGTTACTATTATAGCGTGTTCGATAATCACTACTGCACACGCAATATACTATAAGATCCCTTATTTTGCACGGTCGGCATCATTAGGTGAAGCGACCGTAAGTTTATTAGGCGACGCCAGTAATATTTTTTACAATCCTGCCAGTCTTAATTCCAAAAATATTAGTTTCAGTTTGACCGAATGGTTCTTAGATACACGAGCCGGTTCCTGTTTCGGCAGTTACCGATATGAAAACTATTTTACGTTCGGTGCGGGTGTTAATTATTTTACGTACGGACAACTGAGATATTTTGATGCAGAAGGAAATCCCGGTGACTATTTTAGTGCAAGTCTTTGGCAGTATCGACTGAGCATTGCTAAGCAACTTTATCAGCATTTTTCGATTGGTATTGGTGCTAAGTTATTAGACCAAAATATTGCTACGGTGCGAGTTACTCAGACAACTATTGATTATGGTATGATTTTTTATTCCAGATTTGTTAACATTGGTGCAAGCTTGCATGACCCGACGATGTGTAATTCTGGTACCTATTATGACATTGGGGTGTCTGTAAAACCGATATCAGTATTAATCAAGTTAAATGATTGGACGATTATTCCTCGGAATGATTTATTATTGCTAGTTGCAATAAATTATCAAGATAACTTAAATTGGCGGGCAGGAATTGAATATAATTATAAACCAGTGTCGTTTCGGATAGGTTACAATGATAAACGATTATCATACGGTATTGGTTATCATCAAAGAGGTTTTTCATTTGATTATGCGTTGGTTAATTATAGTGATTTAGGGCTAACGCAGCAATTTTCAATAACGATAAGATAAAGTCTTAGACAAATTTGATAATTTTTCAACTGAACCAATATAATATTTTGTAAGTCTAATTATAAAGTGGAGTATTGATGGATTTAAAAACACTTTTTAAAGTCAGCTATGGAATGTATATTGTCAGTTCAAAAAAAGATAATAAATTGAATGGGCAGATTGCCAATACGGTATTTCAGGTCACTTCTGACCCGCCTGCAATATCAGTAAGTATCAACAAACAAAATTTGACTCACGATTACATTATAGCATCTAAATTATTTACCGTCTCAATCCTGACTGAAGAAACACCAATGCAATTTATTGGAAAGTTTGGATTTAAATCCGGTCGAGATATTGATAAATTCAAAGATACAAACTACAAAATGGGCATTACTAATGCACCGGTGGTTCTTGATTATAGTCTTGGATACATAGAAGCTGAACTTACAAGTAATATGGATAATGGAACACACACGCTTTTTATTGGAAAAATTGTCAATGCCGAGACGATTAACGATAAATTACCAATGACTTATGCTTATTATCATGAAATTAAGAAAGGTAAATCTCCTAAATCTGCCCCGACTTATATTTCATCCGCAGATAATGGAGAAAAAGAGCAAAAAAGTGAGGTGATTAAAATGTCAAAATATCGTTGCACTGTTTGTGATTACATTTATGACCCAGCCCAAGGTGACCCGGATGCGGGTGTGAAACCAGAGACTGCATTTGAATCGTTACCGGATGATTGGGTGTGTCCGGTCTGTGGTGCGGATAAAACACAATTTGTTAAAGAGGAGTAATAATGGTAGAACAACCACTCAAAATGTTTTGTTATCAGTGTTCTCAAACCGCAAAAGGAACTGGATGTACAGTTAGAGGTGTTTGCGGTAAAGAACCGATTGTAGCTCGATTACAGGATAATTTATTATATGCGATAAAAGGAATTTGTGCATATCTTTATCACGCGAGGGAACTGGGTTACTTGGATTCAGAAGTTGATGCGTTTTTAGAATCAGGATTTTTCGCAACGCTTACGAATGTTAATTTTAACCCTAACCGTTTCTTAGAATTTGGGCTTAAAGCAGGTGCAATGAATATTAAGATGATGTCAATGCTCAAGCAAGCGCATATCGAAGCATATGGCGAACCGGTTCCGACTAAAGTTCTAACTGATACCGTAAAAGGTAAAGGAATCATTGTTACTGGTCATAGCCTTAAAGCATTAGACGAACTACTAAAACAGACTGAAGGAACTGGTGTTAATATTTATACGCATTCTGAAATGCTGCCGGCACATGGTTATCCCGGTCTTAAGAAATATAAACAGCTGGTTGGTAATTTAGGAAAAGCTTGGTATGACCAGAAACACCTATTCGCTAATTTTCCAGGGGCAATTCTTGGAACATCCAATTGTGTTCTGATACCAACTAATGAATACCGCGACCGAATGTTTACTATGGGTGTAACCGGCTTACCCGGAGTCCAGCATATTCAAGGATTCCATTTTAGACCATTAATTGAAAAAGCAAAGAGCTTGCCTGACCTGGAAGAAAAACCGAGTAAGTTGGTATTAACAACCGGATTTTCAAAGTCGGCAATTCTATCATTAGCGGATAAAATTACAAGTTTGATTGCAACTGGTAAATTAAAACATTTTTTTGTTATCGGTGGTTGTGACACACCCGGACCTAAAGGTGATTATTATCGTAAATTTGTCGAATTATTGCCAAAAGATACTGTAATTATCACGCTGGCTTGTGGTAAATATCGCATTAATGACTTGGATTTAGGCGAGATTGAAGGTGTCCCTAGATTAATTGATGTCGGTCAGTGCAATGACACAATCGTTGCGATTGAGATTGCGCAAGCACTTTCTCAGGTTTTCAATAAACCAATTAATGATTTACCACTAACATTAATTTTAACCTGGATGGAGCAGAAAGCAGTGGCAATTCTCTGGAGTCTCTTATCCTTAGGCTTAAAACGAATGTATGTTGGTCCAATTCTACCAGGCTGGATAAATGAAGATATATTAAAAATCCTTCAAGAAAAATTTGACTTAAGATTAATATCCGAACCGGAAAAAGACTTAAATGAAATTCTTAAAAGATAGAATATGACACGACAAATAAAACCGAATATTTATTACGTAGGAGCAATCGACTTTGACCGAAGATTATTTGATGAACTAATTCCGCTCCCGAACGGTACAAGTTATAATTCATATTTGATTAAAGGTAGTGATAAGACTGCTTTAATTGATTCCGTCGATTTTTCAAAAGAAGAGGTTCTAATCAATAATCTAAAAGAGTTGGGTGTTGACCAAATTGATTATATCATCGCACATCATGGTGAACAAGACCATTCGGGGGTGATTCCAGTTGTGCTTAAACATTTTCCCTTAGCAAAAGTTGTAACTAACAATAAATGTAAAGATATCCTCAAGGAATTACTTTTAATTCCTGAGGAAAAATTCATAGTGGTGAATGACAAAGAAACGATTTCCTTAGGTGATAAGACATTAGAATTCATTATTGCGCCATGGGTTCATT
>Ga0315274_10017303_pt1 | contig 10174 bp, 20 predicted proteins | sample YL17G02_20_MG_FD_203700 | JGI IMG/M metagenome (GOLD analysis project Ga0315274, IMG submission 203700) | Sediment microbial communities from Yellowstone Lake, YNP, Wyoming, USA - YL17G02_20 | ecosystem: Environmental > Aquatic > Freshwater > Lake > Sediment | place: USA: Wyoming | collected... | reverse complement strand
AAGAATTGATGGAAGAGCTTTTCATACTCTCACTAGAAAAAAATTTGGAAGGGTTTGGTCTCGAGAGTTTGTTGATCAGATGATTGAAACAGCAGAAACTGTGATTGCTGATATTCAGGGGTGTAATTTTTGTTATTGTCAGTCAGATGAAATTAGTTTTCTTATTACTGATTATTCAACGATTTCAACAGAAGCTTGGTTTGCATATGATGCTAGAAAAATGATTTCAATTTCAGCTTCGTTGGCTAGTGCAGTGTTTTCTAGAATATACGGAATAAATGTTTGTTTTGATAGTAGAGTTTTTTCTATTCCACATGACGAAGTCGTGAATTATTTTATCTGGAGACAACTAGATGCAACTCGAAACGCTATTCAAGCAGCAGGAAGAGAACATTATTCTCATAAACAATTAAATAATAAATCTTGCAATGAGATGCAAGAGCTTCTTTTTCAAAAAGGAATTAATTTTGATAAATTTCCAACGATTAGAAAAAGAGGATTTTGTTTTGTAAATAAAGAAATTGATTCAAAAATTCCTATTTTTACAAAAGACAGAGATTACATTGAAAAACATGTAAATATTAGAAAGGATTAATAAATGTTTGAATATTTTAAAAAAGTTGAATTGTTAGAAATAAAAGTTGAATCGTTAGAAGGAAAACTTGAAGACGCGAAAAAACAAATAGAATATCTTGAATTGGAAAAAGAAAGAATTCTTTCAGAAAAAAGATATTTAGTTGAAGAATGTGGTTTCGAAGTCGATTTTAATAAAATGAATGCTTTTTCTATTGAAAGATTATTAAAAAACAGCCGTGAAACTACTTGTATTGGATATTTTAAACAAGAACAAGTACAAGTACCAGGAGAATGGCAATTTGAATGTTCAAAGATAACACATGAACGATTAGTTAAAGAATTTTTAGATTACAAATCATCTCAACAAAAATGAAGAAAATTATATACATCACTTTAGCAATTATCATTTTTAGTATTCTTTTTTTATTGTTTAAAAAGCAAGTTAAAGAATACGAAGAAATGTTTATTTAAGGAAAAAATGATTCAACGAAAAAACAAACAGATTCCAGAAACAGTAAGTCAAACTATTGATCCTGAAAAAGCTGTAAAGGTAGAACCTTTAAATATTAAGCGACCATTGATCTTATTAGAAAACGACATTGAATTTTGGACTTTGTTTTTAAACAAGTATCCAAAAGATTGTACAATAGATTTAATTGTCGTTACTGATGATAGAAAAACGAATAAATTAAAAGAGCTTCAAGATAAAGCGTTAGAACTAAAACCTGAATTAAAAATTGATTGGATTCTTGGAACTCAAATGATTGATTATTGTTACAATTTGTTATGGCCTAATGGAAGCTCTGATTTATTGAAAGAATTTTTTACGGAGTATAAACTCGTTTATAAGTTGTTGTTCCCGATCTTTTTTGAAAAATTTGATAAGTATATAGAAATGGATGATGATGCGTTTATTGTTAAAGATCCTGGTTTTTTGTATGATTCTAATGAATATTTGATTTGTTATGACAATTTTAACAGATTTCCGAGTAAAGATGAAGAATTTGAGGAATTTGAAAAGATTTGTCAAAAACAGATTTCATTAGAAGAATTCAATAAAAGGATGATAAATCCCGGAATAATGTTATGGCAGAAAGATGTTGAATTCAAGAATCTTATTAGAGATCTTTTTGAGAGCAAGTATTTTCAAGAATTATATGATAAGTATAAGTCTAAAACGACATATTATCATAAAATGTTTTTTATGGAATTACAGTTCTTCAATTTTTATTTTAAGACAAAACAAAAATTTGATGTAATGAAACAAGCAAGAATGTGTACTAATCCGAATATACCAAAAAGATTTCTAAAGACTCCTGTTTTTATTCATTATGCAGCAGGGAAAGAAAAACATACATTATGTTCTATGTTTGAACATTATTCACTTGTTGATGGAATTTTGACAAAAGGATCTTAAGTTTGGTTATTTTTGAAAAGATGATTGATATATGTTTTTGAATATAATCAAAAACTATAGGAAAAAGTGGAAATATGAGGATTCTTATAATTTGTATCACAGCAATTATCATTTGTTTAATTTTTGTTTGTAATGAAAAAAAATACGATGATCCTATTGCACAAAGGATCGCAGCTTTAAACGAAAACAATCTTTCTTATAATAATCCGAAAACATTTGAAAATATTATTATGATGGTGGTTGATTCTACAAAATTGAAAACGGCAGAATAATGGAACAAGAATTTATTATAGATAAGAGTTTTCCCTTCATAAAAGCTTCAGTTGACAAGTCTAACGAACTATATATTTTCAAATGTCTTGAATGCAAAAAGATTTTAGAATTTGGGTTTGAATTTGCAAAAAGAAACGATATGAAACAAACTGGTTCAAATTTTGTGTTTGTTCATAGAAAATGTACAACTAAAAAATGTGAACAACACTGTGATGACAATGGATATATAAATTCAATCATTCCCGGGACTAAAGTTCCTTGTCCAAATGGATGTTCTAAGAAAAAACATTAGAAATGCACGACAACATAATAAATGCTGTTAGAACATGTAGAATAACGTCTGATCAATTGAGATCTTTAACAGAAAGAGCTTATTTGAATGGGATTGCAGCAGCTGGAATAGCTCATTCAAAAGGTCTGTCGCTTTGTGAATCAGATGATTTTAAGAAGTCTACAGCTTTTTATGAAATGGAACGTTTAATCAAAGAAAATAAAGATTAGCTATTTTGTAAAAAGTTTATGATATTTTATACATGAAAATACAACAAATTTATGTGGACAAACGTGCTTATAAATATCCTATTTGCAATCAACTATTATCAAAATATTCTGGTGCTATTGTAACGCAGGTAGATTCTTCATGGCGTATTAAAGACATTAAAACTCCCGATAACATAATGAATGGCTGCATAATATTAACCTTGGCTGGAATCCTCAAGGTGAAAACATTTTATGGCAGCCTCAAATTCAAGCAAAAAAAATATCTCAATTTTCACGTATGGTCAATTTTCGGTATAAATTACCACTAAAAAAAGAATCTGTAGCACAGCTTATTTCTTTAATTAAAAAGTATTTGCCTCAAGCAAGCATTCGGTATGCTTTTTAAATTTGTTATTTAGAGAGTTTGTGATGATATATAATATCAACATAAACAAGGAGAACTTATGAGTCATAGTTGGAATCTAGATTTTGTCTATATTTCAAAAGATTTCAAAATTTTCAAAGTAGATGTCAACGCAAATGCTATTGGCATAAACGCTACTGACCTTTGGCGTAAAAAAGTATTTGTTTCCAATAACGAATTTAATCCGGGCATCATGAGCAAACTTTCTGCAAAAAAGTTTTGTTCTAATTGGCAGGATCTTAACACAAACGGATCTGCAAAAATTGATAATTCTGAAGTATTCATACAGCACGTATCGAAGTTTTTCAAACCAAGGTAAGTAAATCGCAAATGATAGATCAAGCATTACAAATTGTCAAAAAACTGAAAGATTCTGGATTTGAAGCCGTCTTTGCTGGTGGTTTCGTTCGTGATAAAGTCTTTGGAAAAGAATCCCACGACATAGATATTGCTACTAGCGCTTTACCCAATCAAGTCGAATCTTTATTTGAAAAAACTATTCCAGTTGGAAAATCCTTTGGAGTTATAATCGTAGTAATTGATAATAGTGAATTTGAAGTCGCTACTTTCAGAAATGACGGATTATGTTCTGACGGTCGTCATCCCGATCAAGTAACTTTTTCTTCTATGGAAGAAGATGCTAAAAGAAGAGATTTTACTATTAACGGGATGTTTTATGATCCGATTGAAGATAAAATTCTTGATTTCGTTGGTGGACAAGAAGATTTGAAAAGAGGAATTATTCGGTTTATTGGAGATCCTGATCAGAGAATTCAAGAAGACAAATTAAGACTTCTTAGAGCGGTACGTTTTTCAGCTAGATTCGGATTTGATATTGAAGATAAGTCATTTGAAGCGATTTGTAATCATGCTTCAGAAATTTCTTCTATTTCTGTAGAACGTATTGGTGAAGAATTGTTGAAAATATTGCGTTTAGGAAAACCTTCTAGATCTTTCGAGCTTCTTTTTAAAACCAAGCTTATAGATACCATTCTTCCTGAAGTAAAAGCCTTAGAAGGAGTCGAGCAGCCTCCTGATTTTCATCCTGAAGGCTGTGTACTAACTCACAGTATTATTGCACTGTTGAATCTTCCGAAGGATGCATCTGATGAATTGTTAATGGGAACACTTTTGCATGATATTGGAAAACCTGCTCGGTTTAGAATAGCAGAACGGATTCGTTTTGATGGACATGATGCAAAAGGAGCAGAAATAGCTGAAGATATTTTGAAAAGAATGAAATTTTCAAATGATTTTATTGAAAGAGTGGTTTCTCTTGTCGCAAATCATATGAAATTTATGTTTGTTAAACAGATGAGAACCGCAAAATTGAAGAGATTTATTCGAGAACCATTTTTTAACGAGCATCTTGCATTGCATAAAGCAGATTGTTTGTCTTCGCATGGTGGAACTGAAAACTATGATTTTTTAATTCAGAAGATGAACGAAATACCTCCTGAACAGATTCGTCCGGTTCGTTTGATAACTGGAAAAGATTTGATTGACATGTTATTTGAGCCAGGACCTATTTTTAGACAGATTTTGACTGAAGTTGAAGATTTGCAATTGGAAGGAAATATTGAAACTAGAGAACAAGCATTAGCTTTTGTTGAGAAAAAATATATATTAAAGATATGATTATACGACCAACTAAAATTGGATATTACAAAGGAAAATTCCAAAATCAAACGAGAGGGTTTAATGTTTACTTCAGAAGACAAAAACAAAGTAGAAAAAGTATTTGAACGGTTAATGGGTTTAGGAGAAAAAATTGGTTTGTCAATTAATAAAAAGAGTTCATGGATTATTAAAACAGCAGCTATCGGAATAGTTATTTTAATTTTTGGTAGCTTGTTTTTTATTTGGACATTATTAAAAAAATCAGTTAATCGTGATTAAATATGCCTTATAATACTCCTCCAAAATGTTTTATATGTGGAAAGGTTCACTCTTGCGATACAGATGATACTATTCAAATAGTTAATTCAAAGTTTGTGACTGTAAATGTTTGTAAAAGACATGTTGGAGTTATCGAAGAACATCAAAGACAAAATAATTTATCGACTGAAGAAAAAGCCGAACTTGCAGGAAAACAGATATCAACACCTGAATTTAAAATAATGTTAAATGATTATACGAATAATTTAATTAAAGAACATCCTCATCATAAAAAGTTTTTGAAAGAAATGACCGATAAATTTTTAGAAAGAAGTTTTTAATGGAACCTCAGCTTTTAAATATCGTAGATACTGCTGTTAGCAACATCAACATGGATCTTCAAGAAGACGAAAAAGAAGATGAAATTTGTTTAGAAATACATACAAATGGATTTTGTATCGTCGTTAAATTCTTGGGTGAACAAATTTGGTCTTCTGAAAACGAAGATAGAAATTTTGACGATGATGCAAATGAATGGGAACCTCTTGAACCTTTTTTAAGAAAAAAATGTAAAGATTTAATAATTAAAATATCAAAACTTCAAGGAATTTTTAATGACTGATGACAGTACGGAAAGAAGAAAAAGGATTCTCATTGGAGTATCTGGAGGTATAGCAGCGTATAAAGCAGCTGATATAACGGGTGTTTTAGTAAAGATTGGTTATGAAATAAAAGTTATCATGACTGAAAACGCAAAGAAATTTATTACTCCTTTGACATTAGCTACTTTATCTAAAAATCCAGTTTATGATGATTCTGTAGAATGGATTGCTGATGGAACGATAAAGCATATTGAACTTTCAAAATGGGCTGATATTTTTGTTATTGTTCCAGCAACAGCAAATACGATTTCAAAAATTGTGACAGGAATTACAGATAATCTTCTTACTTCTGTATATCTTGCTATGCATTCTAGTACAAATAAACTAGAAAATTGTAGAGGAATTGTTATTTGTCCTGCTATGAATACTCACATGTGGGAAAAGCAATGGATACAAGATCATATTTCTGTTTTATCTAAAAGATTTCGTCATCTTGTTGTTTCTCCGGTTGAAGGTCTTCTTGCATGCGGAGATACAGGAATGGGAAAACTTGCGTCAAGATCGCAAATAATTGATAAAATACAAGGGCATTTTGGAATTTTTCAATGATATGTCTATGGATGAAAGCTAAACATGAATTGCCAAAAAATGCTAGTGCTAATGATATTTTAGCTCTCGGAAGCATATGCCATCAAAAATGTCCAAAAAAATGTGGAGCAGAGAATGAGAATGGAGTAATTACTTATACATATACATTTGTATCATTTGAACAATGGGCAAAAATGCAAGGATGGACGACAATAACATGTTAGATTTTGATACAATAATGAATAAATTAGATCCTTTAGAAATACAAAAGACATGTAAAAACCTTTATTATAGAATAGAAGAACGTTTTCCCAAATCATGTCTTTTAAATATATGTAATGATCTTTTAGTAATTTTACTAACAATAGACAAACGAGTAAAACAAATACAAAAGCCTCAGATATTTTATCGTTTTTTAGCAAGTTTATTCATAGTTTGTTCTATTGTCGCATTTATTGGTTTATTTGTTTCTAATAAACTTCGAACAGATATGAGTATTGCTGATTTTTTTCAAATGATTGATTCCGGTCTTAACACAGTTTTGTTAATAGCTGTTGGTTTTATATCTATAGTAACTTTAGAAAGACGAAAAAAGAGATTTAAAATAATAAAAGCAATAAACAAACTAAGAAGTTTAGCTCATATAATAGATTCTGCGCAATTGACAAAAGATCCCCATAGATTAAATAAAGTTAATTCTACTGAACATTCACCAACACATGAATTTATTACAAGTTCATTCCTTTTAAATAGATATCTAGACTATTGTTCTGAAATGTTATCTTTAATAAGTAAAATTGGATTTTTATATGTTCAAAATTTTGAAGATCCAGATGCAAATGATGCTATGAACGATCTTGAATCTTTATGTAATGGATTAGAAAGAAAAATTTGGCAAAAAATCATTATAACTAATTCGGAAAAACATGGCACAAACTAAAAAACAAAAACAACTTGTTGCTCTTAAACTAAGACAAGCTGATTGTAAAAAGTACAAACAATTCATCGATGACACACCAAACGACGAAGAACATGCACGTACTTTGAAAATGTGGCAATCAGAGTTAAAACGTGCTCAAGACGAAGCAAAAAGTTTGTTTAATAAATTAGGATTAAATCCAAATGAATAAAGTGAAACAAGATTGTAAATCATGTGAACGTCGCAAAGGATGTTCAGCTTGCAATGAATGTGGATGGTGGAACAATTATCGAAGGAAAAAAAATGAATAAAAAAATTCTTGTAACTTCTGGCGGAACTCAGGAATATATTGATGATTTTCGTATATTAACAAACATAAGTTCGGGTACTTTAGGTTGTCTGACTGCTATGAAGCTAAGAGAAGCTGGTGCTGAAGTGTTTTATGTTTGCAGTAAGACATCAAATCAACCTCGAATTTGCGATCCTTTGATGAAGGTGTTTGGTATACGGTCTGTAAGTGAAGCAATGGAGATGATGAAGAAAGTTATTATTGAAGAAGAAATTGACGCAGTTGTTCATGCTATGGCAGTTTCTGATTTTACATTTAAGAAAGATAAAGATATTAAATGTAAGTCAACAGATCCTGAAGCTTTTATTGAATATATGCGTCAGACAATTGCAGTTAATCCGAAAATTATTACGCAGATTAAACAATGGAGACCAGAAACAATTCTTGTCGGATTTAAATTTGAAATAGGATTGACAAAAGAAGAACTGGTTTCTTTGGCAAAAGCATCAATAGAAAAAAATGGATGTGATTTAGTCATTGCAAATGATAAAAAAGAAATGAAAAGATTGAATCGGCATGTAGCTCAGTTTGTTTATTCTGAAAAAATGAAACAACAATTAAATGTTTTTGATTCTGAAGCATATGATAAAAACGATATTTCAAATATGATTCTTCATTTTTTACAAGAAGTATTAAAATGACAATTAAATTTTATAGACCTTCTGAAAAACCGTATGGTTGTTTTTCTAATTTTTCAAGACATTCAATATCTCTTGATAGTCATATATGGCCGACAACAGAACATTATTTTCAAGCACAAAAGACTAAAGATAGAGATCGATATTTTGAAATATTAAAAGCTTCAACACCAAAAGAAGCTGCTGCATTGGGAAGAGATCGATCTATTCCGATTAAACGGGATTGGGAACAGATTAAAGATGATGTAATGAGAAAATGCGTATTTAAAAAATTTGAAACTTATGCGGATATTCGTGAAATTCTTTTAAATACGGGACAATCTGATATCGTAGAAGATTCTCCTTATGATGATTATTGGGGAATTGGTCGTGACGGTAATGGAAAAAATATGCTTGGAAAAATTTTAGTTGAAACTAGAGAAAAACTTAGACTTGTTCCTGTATAAGATCGGACGTTTTTTGACTCCATTTTAACGTTTGATTGAAGTAACAGACAGGAACAAGTCTTTTTAAGGAGATATTAATGAGTAAATCACCAACGTTAGATTTTTGTTTAAAATATTTGTATTTTAAAAAAGAATTTAGATTTGAAGACTATTTTATACGTGAACGTTTTATGAAAGGCGCTAGTGATTGGATTTTTAGAAATTTTGGAAAAAACGTTTTTATAAATTGCGATAGAGATGGTTATGACATCGGACTGCAATTAAGCATTGAAGACGCAATTGAACTTGATCATAAAATAAAAGAATCAAAAGATAAATTTGAACAAAAATGGATAGAAAACAGTCAAATAACTCTAAAGGACTTTTCAGAAAATAATCAAATTGTTGTACCATGTATTTGTAAAGAATCTATTTGTCAAGGATGGATGGTTGATACAAAAAAACAGTCTGATATTTTAACATTTGAACCATCATCTGTTGATAATCCAAATACGTATCGTTGGTTTCAGTCAAAATATAGACATATCAATAAAATTACAGCTGATATTCAAAATATTTTAAAATTGACTGTTTCTAAATCAACTGAAAAAGAGCTTGCAAATTATTTTGAAGATTTGTTTGAACTAGAGAGAACAAAAGAACAAGACGAAACATAAAATGAAAAAAACTAGAGCTTTACTTTCTGGAAGAATAGTAGAAGATGAAACAAAAGAAACTGTTGTTATTAGTAGCAAATGTCCTTTAAAATGGGTTTGTATTGATTTAGAAAAAGGTTCTGCATATGTATTAGAAAATGATCATTATAGAAATATAAATTCCGTTGAGAAAAAAGAAGTTTTGAAAATTTTAAGAAAAAGGAATACATGACAAATACGACACAATATATGATTGAAGCAAAAGAAGATTTTGATACAAAAACTCTTCCGTGGCTAACACTGCACGGTAAAAAGATTGGGGATGAAGCGAATAAAGGTAATGAAGAAGCGAAGAAAGTTATGCAAGCGTATCAATTGCTTCATATAAGATTTGAACAAGCTGCTTATGGTATCTTATGCGCAGCAATAGAAAAGTATAAAAATCTATGTGTCAAACAAGATGTAACGGAGTAACTTATGTTTGAAATTCAAGGAAAATACACAAAAGCTACAGTTATGATTGACGGCGTTGAAGAAACATGTGTTTCACAAATCCATACATTCATTAATCATTTAGCTTTTACTAATCCTGTTGCTATCATGCCAGACACACATGCAGGAACTGGCAGTGTTATTGGGTTCACAATGGAAATGACTGATAAAGTTATTCCAAATGTAATAGGGATCGACATTGGATGTGGTCTAAAATCTTGTAATATAGGAAAACAATTAGATATTTCTCTAGAATTACTAGATCATAAAATTCGTCAAAGAATTCCATTTGGACAAGAAGTTCATGATAGTGCAGTTGTTCATATGAAAAAAGACTTTCCATGGCATAAAGTAAATGTATTAGCTCAACGGTTCTTTTTAGCTTATGAAGAGAAATTTGGAATAAAACAAGAACTTAAAACATTTGATATGAATTGGTTTACTGAAAAATGTGAAA
>Ga0315274_10017302_pt1 | contig 10175 bp, 12 predicted proteins | sample YL17G02_20_MG_FD_203700 | JGI IMG/M metagenome (GOLD analysis project Ga0315274, IMG submission 203700) | Sediment microbial communities from Yellowstone Lake, YNP, Wyoming, USA - YL17G02_20 | ecosystem: Environmental > Aquatic > Freshwater > Lake > Sediment | place: USA: Wyoming | collected... | reverse complement strand
CACGCAAACTGTGGGCCTTCTCCATGGTCCTCAGCTACAGCCGCCACATGTTCGTTTGTGTGGTCACCAAGATGGACCAGGAGGCCTGGATCCGGGCTCACGTCGCCGCCTTCGCTTTCTTTGGCGGCGCTCCGGCTTTCCTGGTCGTAGACAATCTCAAGCCCGGTGTGCTGCGCCCGGACCTCTACGACCCTCTGGTCAACCGTGGCTACGCCGAACTGGCCGCCCACTACGGCGTCATCATTGACCCTTGCCGGGTGGCCAAGCCCAAGGACAAACCGCGCGTAGAGCGCACCATGCCCTACATCCGTGACAGCTTCTTCGCCGGACGCACCTTCGCCAGTTTGCAGGAGATCAACCAGGCGGCTGAAAAATGGTGTCTCTCCGTCGCCGGAGAGCGCATCCACGGCACCACCCGCCAGCGCCCGTTGGATCACTTCCAACGGGTTGAGCCTGCTGGCCCTGACGGACACCAACCGGTGGGGGCAGCCCGCCGTCATTGGCGCGTACAACGGGAATCTGTACGTGCTGGACGCAACGGCAAACCAGATTCTGCGCTACACCGCCACGCCGGACGGGTACGGAAGCCCGCCCGAAGACCGGTTCTCCCTGTCTCAGCAGCGCGACCTGCGCGGGGCGGCGGACATGGGGATTGACGGGGCAATCTACGTCGTCTTCAGCGGCGGGCGCGCCGAGAAGTTCCTGAGGGGCGACAAGCAGCCCTTCGGTCTGGACGGCATCGCCCAGCCCTTGCAGCAGACCACCGCGATATTCACCGACGTGGACGACGAGGTGCGCCACGTCTACATCGCCGACCCCGGCGCCGAGCGCGTGATCCAGGCGACGAAGGACGGGAAGTTCGTGCGGCAGTTCCGCTTCCGCGAAGGGGCAACCTTCGCCCGCATCAGCGACCTGCACGTGGATGAGGGCGCCGGAAGATTGTACTTCATCGCGGGCGATGCGCTGTACGTCTGCGCCCTGCCGAGGTAGGAAAGTCCGTCGGATACCAGATCAAAGGAGGCAAAAATGAACCTCAGTGGTCCCAAGCGTCTCTGGTGGTGGCTTGCTCTGATCATATGGGTTGGAGTGATCTTAGGCATAGTCGGTATCCTGGCCCAGCTTGTGCCGATCCCGGCTCTATCTGGCTACGTCTTCTTGCTCCTCGGCATCGGCTGGCTGATCCTTGCCGTAGTGGCCGGGGTGGTATTCCTGAAGTACGTGAAGTAGTTCCCTGGCGGCTCGACACAACCCCACTTCGCTTCACTAAGGAGCCTCATTCTACCGCATCGCCGACCCGCTGGTGGACTAGGCCAATGCGCGGCTCCACTTCATCGCGGCGGATGCGCTGTATGTGTGCGCGCTGCCGCTGGCGGCGATGGGGGGCTAACGGCGCGGCGGATGACCTGCGAGCGAAGCGAGTCATGTTGGTCCGCGGGCTAGCATCCTCGGCATCATCCTGTGCCTCTCATGAGCTGTTTTCCCAAGAAATGCTCGCACGGCTACTATCATCGCACTTACCGAACTGCCTTCAGGCGGGGGGCTTAGGACCCCGGTATCGGCGATAGCGCCGGGTGAGAGTTGCTCTCGATAGCACGAAGCGCAGACCGGGCACGAGCAACCCAAGCCACAGCGCGGCGTAAACTAGCCACACGGACACCACGATCCAGGCGTATTCTGCGAAGAGTCTGGTGACGCCAGCAAACCAGTCACCCGAGATCCTGAGCGCATTGAGCAGGGCTGTCGCCGCCAAAGCGCCGATGGGCAACGCAAGCAGCCAGATGTAGAGCAGCAGCCACGCCTGCCCGACCTGGATGGCACCGGTCGGGCAGTTCGACATGCAACGCATGCAGTTCTGGCAGTTGTAGGTCCAGTACGGGCGTCGCATTTTGCCCTTCAGGCGCACCGCCCCCTGAGGACAGTTTTTCTCGCAGGTACCGCATGAGATGCATCGCTCGTCAGCGAAGAACGCCTTGGCCAAGAGCAGCCGGGCGATGAGCATGTAGCCAAGCGAAAATGGCAGAATCAGGATGCCAAGGAGAACCTGACCCAGTCCCCCGAACACGGTCTCGCCATCTAGAAGACGACTCGAAAATCGGTCAGTCTGGACATCCCCTCTCGCCACGATCGCGGCTACATTCTGCGGGTCGAACGATGGGACGATAGCCGTCCAGTTCAGAGGCATGTCGATCGCGCCGACGCCGCGAATGCGGGCTCCCCGCAAAGCGAGCAACGCCGCAGGCAAGTACGCTGCAGTTCCCTCGAACCCGGGTATGGTCTTGCCTCCGATACGTGTGCATCCGCGGGTCACGAGCACGAAAGCATCGATGCCCCGCACGTCGGGCTGCGTCAGGGCGATCTTAACGATCGGCCATGGCGCTGTGAATCCGTGTGTAGGTGCAAGTAGGCCGAGCAACCTTCTCTTGGTAGGTTTTGCTTCGCTGCCGCTCCCGGTCTTGAGGACGCGAACGACAGCTCCTCGGGAACGAGCGGCTTCGGCGATACATTCTGCGACGTGAAAGGTATTGCCTGTTCCGCTCCACACGATCATATCGACTGATTCGTAGGTGCCTGGCTCAGTGATCATGGGTGGCCTCCTTTGTGGCGATAGGGTGTCGTGAAGGTGCAAGGGGAACCTTGCGCGCACACTTTAAGTTGGCAACTTGTCCTACGAATCTGCGCCCGTCGGTCCGCCGCGCCGCGAGGCCCACACGAACACCGCCGCGACCAGCCCCGCGAGCGCCAGCAGCGCGATGAGTTTGTAGAGGCGAGTGGAAATCAGCAGCGCCAGCCCGCCGAACAGGGCGCAGAAGGCGTAGTACGACAGCACAATGCGCCGCTGCGACCAGCCCATGTCGGCCAGGCGGAAGTGCAGGTGTCCCCGGTCGCCCTGACCGATGGGCTGCCCCCGGCGGAGGCGCGCCACCATCTGCCACGCCACGTCCATAATGGGAATCCCCAGCACCAGCAGCAGCGTCGCCACCTTGCCCCCTGCCACGATGGACAGCGTTCCCAGCGCGAACCCCAGGAAGTACGACCCACCGCTGCCCATGAACACCCGCGCCGGGTGGAAGTTGAACGGCAAGAATCCCAGCGCGCTCCCCAGCAGCGCCAGGGGCAGCAGCGCGACGCTGTATTGCCCCTCTCGCACCATATGAATGGTGAGAAGGAGCGCCGCGATGGCCGTCACGCCCGCCGCAAGGCCATCCAGTCCGTCCAGAAAATTCACCGTGTTCATCGCGCCCATAATCCAGATGAGCGTGACGGGCACGACGACGTACCAGGGGAACCAGATTGGCTTGTCCGTGAGAGGGTTGTTGACGATCTGGATGAAGATCAGAAAGAGCATGGCGATTCCCGCCGCCGCAGCCTGCACGGCAAACTGAGGCCAGGACGGGAGTTCGCGCCGGTCGTCCCACAGGCCCGCCATGAAGACAAAGATGGAGCCGAGGACAACTCCCAGCAGGCGAGTGGCTTCCTTGGGGTCATTGGACGGCGGCTTCGCGCCAGTCGGGAGGAGCGCCATAACCAGGATGCCCGCCATGAACGCGGCAAAGAGCGCGATCCCGCCCAGGCGCGAAACCTTCCCCGCGTGCTGCCGTCGCCCGCCGGGGACGTCCGCGATGCCCAGCCGCAGGCCAAGCCTGCCCGCGAGCGGCGTCAGGGCCAAAGACGCCAGAAAAGAGATCGCGAACACCAGAAGAAAAGCGAGCGAGTCCATGGCTTGCTCTACCCAGTTCCGAACTGGCGGTCGCCCGCATCGCCCAGGCCGGGGAGGATGTATCCGCGCTCGTTCAGGCGCTCGTCCACGGCGGCGACGTGAATCGGGACGTCCGGGTGCGCGCTCGTCAGTCTCCCGATGCCTTCCGGCGCGGCGAGGATGGCGATGAACTTGATGCGCTGCGCCCCCCATCGCTTCAGGATGTCCACCGTGGCGACCGCGGACCCTCCCGTGGCGAGCATGGGATCCAGCACCAGGCAGACGTGAACGGTCGGAATCACGGGCAACTTGTTGTAGTACTGCACGGGGCGCAGAGTGTGCTCATCGCGGTACAGGCCGATGTGCCAGACCTCCGCCGCAGGCATCATCTCCCAGATGCCCTCCACCATCCCCAGCCCCGCCCGGAGAATGGGGACAAGGCCAATTCGCTCGCCGAGTTGCGCGCCTTTGGAGACGGCGAGCGGCGTTTCCACCTCCACCGGCTCAAGGGCCAGGTCGGCGGTCGCTTCGTAGGCCAGGAGGATGGCGATTTCTCGGATCAACTCGCGGAACTTCTTGGGCTCGGTGTCCTTGTTTCGGAGCAAAGCCAACTTGTGCTTGACCAAAGGATGGGTGGAGGGATAAATCTGTGCCATAACGCCTCCCGAAATGGAATCCCCGTCTGGAGTCACTATAAGGGTACGCTACCAAACTGTCAAAACCCCCGCGATGAGGTAGGGGCGAGGCATTCCCAGCGAAGCGTCTGCTATTGGAGACTCTTGCCATTGCAAGCCGCTCCGCCGGTGGGAAGACTCGCTGGGAATGCCTCGCCCCTACCGGAAACGAAAGAGCCTGCGGGACTGTGCAGGCTCTTTGTGGTTCGCGGAAAATGCGGGCAGGTTAGGCTTCGCCGCACTGCTTCAGGAGACGTTCCCACTTCAAGTCCACGTCTTCCTGAATCCTCTGAATCATGTGCTCGTTTTCCGGGCGGAACAGGTGGCGGAAGCGACCCTGGCTATTGAGCCAATCAGTAACGGGCAGTTTGGTCTTGGGCTTGTAGGTCAGCCGCCAGACGCCGTTTTCCACTTCGTACAACGGCCAGACGCAGGTGTCCGCCGCCAGTTTCATGATCTCCACGGTTGTATTGGTTTCGTGCCGCCATCCACGGTTGCACGACGCCAGAACGTTCAAGAAAGCCGGCCCTTCGGCGGCCACGCCTTTGCGCGCCTTTTCCATCAGGTCGCGCCAGTTGTGAGGCGAGGCCTGGGCTACATAGGGGATGTTGTGCGCGGCGCAGATGGCCGTCAGGTCTTTGCGCGGCTGCATCTTGCCGGGAATCACCTTGCCCGCTGGCGAGGTGGTCGTGTTTGCGCCGAGGGGTGTCGCGCTGGAGCGCTGGATGCCCGTGTTCATGTACGCCTCGTTGTTGTAGCAGACGTACATCATCTTGTGGCCGCGCTCCAGAGCGCCCGACAGCGCCTGGATGCCGATGTCATACGTGCCGCCGTCGCCGCCGAAGGCGATGAACTTCACGTTCTGCTCTGGAATCCTGCCCCGCTTGACCAGGGCGCGATAAGCGGTCTCCACGCCGCTCATGGTGGACGCGGCGTTCTCAAAGGCGTTGTGAATCCACGGCACGCGCCACGAGGTATAAGGGAAGATGGAGGTGGACACCTCCAGACAGCCGGTGGCGTTGGCGAGCACGACGGGTTCCTCAACGGCGGCCAGAATCTGGCGCACGACGATCCCCGCGCCGCACCCCGCGCACAGGCGGTGTCCTGGAGCCAGCCGGTCTTCGCGCCTGGACAGTTCTTTCAGGTTCAGCTTGGTTGCCATATTGCTCTCCTTTCCCGCCTACTCGCGCACGCCCAGGTAAGTGACCAATTCCTTAACCTGCCCGGTCTTGGCGATTTGGAGCAGGTCTCGGAACACGCCTTCAATCTGGGTCGGCATGATGTCGCGCCCGCCGAGGCCAAACACGAAGTCCACGATGGGGGAGGCCGTGCCGTGAATCTTCATTGCCGCCGCGAGTTCCAGGAACAGCGGGCCTGTGTTGTCCATCGCCCCGAACGACACGGAGCGGTCCATGACGCCGACCACCTTGACGTGACGCAGCGCGTCGGTCATTTCTTTGGCCGGGAATGGGCGGAAGACGCGAGGCTTGAGCAAGCCCACTTTCAATCCTTCGGCCCGCAACTTGTCCACGACTGGCCGCGTGGTTCCCGCGGTGGACGAGGGCACCACAATCGCGACCTCGGCGTCGTCCAGGCGATAGGTCTCAAAGAGGCCATACTTCTTGCCGAACTTCTTTGCGAACTCCTCGGCGACCTCCAGGATGACTTTCGGCGCATGACGCATGGCCTCCACCTGCTGGCGCTTGTGCTCAAAGTAGTAGTCGGTGAAGTCCAGCGGGCCGTAGGTCACAGGGTTTGCCAGGTCCAACAGCGACTGCCTGGGCTTGTACTCGCCGACAAACGCCTTTACGTCCGCTTCGTCAAAGAGTTCCACGCGTTCTTCGGCGTGGGAGGTGATGAATCCATCAAACAGCACCATGACGGGCAGGAACAGGTCGGGGTGCTCGGCGATGCGCACGGCTTGGATGAGTGTGTCGTACGCTTCCTGCGCGTTCTCGCAGAACAGGTGAATCCAGCCTGCGTCGCGCGCGCCCATGGAGTCGGAGTGATCGCAGTGGATGTTGATCGGCGCCGACAGGGCGCGGTTGACGTTGGTCATCACGATGGGGAGCCGGTTGGAAGCGGCCACGTAGAGGATTTCCCACATGAACGCCAGGCCCGCGGACGAAGTGGCCGTCATCACGCGCGCGCCCGCAGCAGACGCCCCAACGCACGCGCTCATCGCGCTGTGCTCGCTTTCCACGGTGATGAACTCCGTGTCCACCAGACCGTCGGCGACGAACTCGGAGAACGTCTGGACGACGGCGGTCTGCGGCGTGATGGGATAGGCCGCCACGACGTCGGGGTTGATCTGGCGCATGGCCTCCGCGACTGCACCGGTCCCGTCTAGTGCTTTGAACTCGCTCACTTGGCACCTCCTTTGAGGCCCGGTTCGTCTTTCTCTTCGGCCACGCCGCCAAACTTGGACTCTTCCTGCATCTCAATGCACTTCACCGGGCAGATGTTGGCGCAGATGCCGCAGCCCTTGCAGTGAAACAGGTCAAAGCCGACCATCTTGTCATCCTTGACCCGGATGCTGGAATCTGGGCAGAAGACCCAGCAGAACATGCAATTGGTGCATAGATTCACATCCCGCACGGGGCGGAACGCCCGCCACGCGCCGGTGTTGTAGTCGGCGGAGTTTCCTGCTTCAAGTATCATGCCTCCGATGGGGAGGTCTTTCCATCCTTTAGCCACGATATCCTCCTTCGCTCCCGAACGGGGCTAACCTTCTTTCACTTCTTCGGCGGCGCGGCGAATGGCTGTAACGTTCGCCTCCACGATGTCCGCCTTCATCTTCTTCTTGCCAAAACGCTGGCGGGTTTGCTCCACGATGTCATCCACCTTGAAAAGTCCCGTCACCTGGACCAGCGCGCCCAGCATGGGGGTGTTGGTGATTTCACGCCCCATCGTCTCAATGGCGATGTGGCTCGCGTCCACCGTAAACACGCGCCCAGTGGGGAGGTCCAACTGCTTGCGGATTTCGGCGGGCGACCCGCTGGTGTTCACGAGCAAGATTCCACCCTCTTTGAGACCTTCTGTGACCTTGACCGTGCCCAACAGGGTCGGGTCCAGCACCACCACCACATCGGGGTTCTCAATCTGGCAGTGGAGGTCAATGGGTTTGTCGCTGATGCGGGTGAATGCCTGGATGGGAGCGCCCATGCGTTCCGGGCCGTATTCCGGGAAGGCCTGGAAGTACAGGCCGGTGTCCAGCGCGGACTCGGCCAGCACCTTCCCCGCGGTGACAACCCCCTGGCCGCCTCGGCCATGCCAACGGACTTCTATCAGTTTCGTCATGTTTCCTCCTTAACATCCGATCCGAAAAGTAGATTCACCGCAGAGACCGCAAAGGGGAAACCACAGATGAACACAGATAAACGCGGATGGGAAAACATAGAAATCTGTGTCCATCTGTGTTCATCGGTGGTTCCGATCTTCTTCGCATCTTGACGGTTCTCTGAATTGGGCGAACGGCGTCGCGGGCACAAAAATCAGGGCAGACTACCCATTGGGGCGTCTAACCCTGCAAGGGCGGCCTCGTGGTGCGATGAATGAACCCCAGCGTGCCAGGCCATCCGTTCACCGATCACCTTTGATGCGGCGCTTTCAGCAACCGAGGCCATTCTATCCCATGTGGCGCTCTTTGTCAAAGTGCTTCTTTTCACTATGGGAGACCCTTCGTGTCTTGGTGTCTTTGTGGTGGATTCTTGGGTAACTCCAGCAGGCTTACCTGCAATTCCGACTCGGTTCCATCTATTGTTGGTGAGATGTGAGCGATTGTTGGTGGGTGCCGGTGCTGGATTTGCGGCCGCGAGGTTCCTTTGCCGCCTCAGTGGCGGCTCATCTGGGCGACTGATTCCTCAGACTCCCAGGGCATCCAAGTAACTGACCCTCCCCGGAGGTACTCCCGCCACTTGCAGTGGACTCTTGCCTGGTCTCCGATACTTCCGTTTCCGTTCCGATCTCCATTGGGCAGGCGTGAAGTTCCGATAGATCGCCCACACCAATGCCCCTCGCTCTAATCGCTCCTCCGATCCCTGATTGCGCCCGCGACTCAAGCGTAACCGGTAGTCTCGCCAACACCACTCGGGTGACACTCGCATCAGCCCCTGATTGTACTTCCCCAGGTACATCAGCGCCGCTTCCAGATGCTCCGCGACTATCTTCCACAAACCCATTCCCAATGGGTGGCTTGCCAGTTGGGCCAAAGCCATCTCCGCCTGCTCAAAACTGTGGGCATCCAACACGCCGTGAATCAGCCCCGCCAGTACCTTTCGCGCCTCCTCTTTCGCTGTCTTGGCCGCCTCACCTGCAAGCCCCGTCGCCGCACGGCTTACCCGCCACGCTATCTTACCCCCAAGATTCCGCCACAGGTGCCACACACAACGCTGATGATTCACCCACGCCAATATCTCCATCATGCACCCAGTCAGCCCTTTCACACCGTCGCTGGTGACTCCTCGCAGTGTATCCCAATCCAGCCCCGCTTCCCGCGCCCGCTCAAACAACCCCTTCCAAGATTCTTCCTTCTCTTCACCCTTCACAACTACGGGCGGATACAACAACCCACTCTCACTATCTACCAGGATCAAGACCACGCGCCTGACTCCACGACGTAGCCGCGCCCACAACCCATCCGTCCCCATTTGCCCAGACGTGGGAACCCCTTCCAACTGACCTCCCACACTCTCCTGCGCTCTCTGCCCAGCCCGATCCAGCCAACGGTGCACGCTGCTGGCTCCCAGATGGCATCGCCTATCCTCAGGCGACTCTTCGTCCAACGGCCGCCATATCAACCATCGCTCCTGCCGCCCCATCTCTGAACGCAGCCACTCCGCCACCCGCCGCAATGAACTGCCCCCGTGCTGCCACATATCGATCGCCTTCCGGCGCACCTCCCGCGCGTACCAGCCGCCCCGTATCAGCAGTGCAGACCGCTCCGAGTACGTCCGGCGACACCTGTGACACCAATGCCGTTGAACCCAAATCTCTCGCCGCCCATCTAGAAACCAGGGATGACGAAAGTACCCTCCATACTTGCACGTCCACGTGTCACCACAGTGAGGACATCGCCGCCAGTCCCATGCCTTTCGCTCTGCCAGTTCATGCAGCCATTGGACAAATCGCACGCCTCGTTCTATGATGTTCATGGGCTTTGCTGTCTCCTGGGTCTCAAATCCTCAGGATGATAGCAAAGCCCTTTCCTTTTGCCTACTCTAGACACTCACCAACACACTTTGGAACCGAGTCGTGTCTGTCCGCCGATTGACCGCGGACGGCTGGCTGGAGTATAATGAGGCTGATGGGTTGACGCTCGTAGGAGGTGGATGATGTCTAAGAAGTTCACGGCGGTGATTGTAAAGGAAGAAAACTGGTACGTGGCTCATTGCGTTGAATTGGGGGTTGTGAGCCAGGGGAAAACAGTAGAGGAGGCGCAAGCAAGCCTCAAAGAGGCGGTTGAACTCTACCTGGAAAGCTTCGGTACGGAAGATGTCCCCGAGAGCACGGGAGAGGCTGTCTTGTATCCTCTTGAGGTGGCAGTTGGTGTCTAAACTGCCCGTTCTGTCTGGATGGCAACTCATCAGGCTGCTCAGAAAGGCCGGATTCCAGATGGTTCGGCAGAAAGGAAGCCACGTGACCATGCGGAAAGGAGACTATCAGACCGTGATTCCGCTGCACGACGAACTGTCCAAAGGGACCCTTCTGGGCATTTTGAAACAGTGCGGCCTTGATAAAGAAGACCTTCAGTGGCTTCTCAGGCAGAAATAGGCCGGAAGAACTCTCAAATTGGCGTGCCAGGC
>Ga0315274_10017298_pt1 | contig 10175 bp, 15 predicted proteins | sample YL17G02_20_MG_FD_203700 | JGI IMG/M metagenome (GOLD analysis project Ga0315274, IMG submission 203700) | Sediment microbial communities from Yellowstone Lake, YNP, Wyoming, USA - YL17G02_20 | ecosystem: Environmental > Aquatic > Freshwater > Lake > Sediment | place: USA: Wyoming | collected... | reverse complement strand
ACTAATTAAAGATATGTTGGAACACTTAACCCACAATCAATTACCAAAAATGCTTAAAAACTTTGCTAAAGTAGCAGATAAGATGGCATGTGTAATACCAATGGGAGATAAAGGAATATATAGAATTCCCGAATATCATACAGAAGTATCCCACCTTATAGCAGAAAACGAAATATGGTGGGCTGGCGCATTTAAAAGAGAAGGTTGGGAACTTGTAAAAGATTGTCCTCATGTGCCCGGGTTAAAAGATAACTGGACTTATGTACCAAATGGAAATCATGTGTTTGTATTAGAGAGGCATGTATGAATGAGATAATACATACTTATTATAAAATATCAAATGAATTTTCCAGATTTGGAAGTGGGGCTGATTTAAGCAATACCTTTTTAAATAAAATTACTAGGAGAGGTTTATTAAATAATTTTATCGATGTGTTTGGAATTGATAATATGGTTGTCTTTGCTGATAATGCTAATCCTGAAATAATTGAATTTATAAAATCAAAGGAAATAAAAGATATAAGATTAAGTTCAATTGGCTATGTCGGTATATGGTTACATGTTGTAAACTCTGCAATAATGTCATTGAAACCAGACGATATTGTTTATTTTGTAGAAGATGATTATATTCATACCCTCGATGCTAAACAATATATTTATGAGGGTTTAAAAATCGCAGACTATGTTACTTTATATGATTCTTTAGATAAATATATCGATACAGATAAAGGAGGAAATAATCCCTTAATAAAAGGTAGCGGGGAAGATACAAAGTTAGTATTAGGAGATACATGCCATTTTAAATTTACAAATTCCACCACATCTACATTTGCATGTAAAATAAAAACACTTCAAGAGGATTTACCCGTTATTTTAAAACATTGTAGACCAGAAAAAGTTTATGAATTTATGATGTTCAGAGATTTAATTAATAATTATAAAAGACTCATATCTTGCCCCATACCGGGAAAAGCATCCCATATTGGTTTAGAACTATCTCCTTTTGTGGATTGGATGAGTATTGTTTATGGTCTTAAGGAGGATTAATTGAAAATAGATGGTTCTTTTTATGATAAGGATTATTTTGAGAACGGTATAGGCTCCGGTAAAAGCTGGTTAATTAATTATCATTGGATGCCTAGGCGCACATATAGAGAAGCATTTGCGTTTATTGATTATTTGGGTTTAGATGAATCTTGCCGTGTTTTGGATTTCGGTTGTGCAAAAGGCTTTTTAGTGAGAGCACTTAGAGAATTAGAGATACCTAGTGATGGTTGTGATATTAGCGAGTATGCACTTTCTTTTGCACCTAGAGGCTGTTGGGATTGTACAGACCCCGCTAGTTGGGAGCATAGAAGATATACTCATGTTGTATCAAAAGATGTATTTGAGCATTTACAGCCTAAGCAACTTACAGAAGTATTAAATCAAATTTATAAAGTTTCTCCTGTTATAATGTGTGTTGTACCAATTGGGGATAATGGAGTTTATAGGATTAGAGAATATGATACGGATATTTCTCATGTTATAGCCGAAGATGAACTATGGTGGATTAATAAATTTTTGGAAAGTAACTGGAAAATATGGAAATCATGCGCACATGTGCCGGGTTTAAAAGATAATTGGGCACATATAAAAAATGGTAATCAAGTGTTTGCGCTAAGGAGGATGAATGATAATTAGTAATTTTACTGGAAATCTAGGCAACCATATGTGGATATATGCTGTTACAAGAGCAGTAGCAGAGCACAATAATTATGAATGGGGTTTTAATCCTATTACAGAATATGATTATTATGGTGGACAAGCCCAAATGGGTTTTATGGAAATAGATTATGGAAAAGAGCATAATCATAAATATAATGATGTACCAGATTGGATAAAATATATTTGGAAAGAAAAACATCAAATGATAACTTTTCCGAATGGAGAGCAAACTTCATTTCATTATTTTCAACCTGAGATTTTTGATATAGAAGATGATACAAAATTATATATAGATTGTTGCCAAGATGCAAGATATGTACAAGGTTACAGAGAAAACATCAAAGAATGGTTTCATATTAGAGACGATTATGCAGAAATATATAGAAAACAATTATCAGACCACGATATGTTTTTAGATGAAAATCTTACTGTTATTAATGTGCGTGGTGGAGAATATGGGGGTATACCTAGTTTATTGTTAACAAAAGATTATTATGATAAAGCTATTGCTATAATGAAAAAGAGAAATCCAAACATGAGATTTTTATGTGTATCAGATGACCCTGTATACGCAAGTACATTATTTGATGAACCAACACTTGTAATGCACATGTCTATTGGTTGTGATTATTATGCTATTAATAATGCTAAAAATTTAATTCTTTCTAATTCATCATTCACAATATTTCCAGCATGGTTAAACGAAAACAACCCATATGTTATTGCGCCTCGTTATTGGGCAAGGCATAATATTTCAGATGGTCAATGGTCAAATACAGATATGTGGACTTTTGGTTGGAATTATTTAGACAAGGATGGTACAGTTTATGGAAAATAAAGAAATAGCAGATAATTATACTTCAACAGGAATTAAATTTTGGAAGCATCCTTACCAGATGAATAATTATAAAACAGGTAATCCTAGTACTGTTATATCTACTCATATATCTCCAACAAGTAAATGTAATTTATCTTGTGAATATTGTTCGGTTAAACTTAGAAAACCAAATCATATCAAGCTAGATGTGATTAAAGATTATATAGAAAAACTATCAACAAGAGGTTTAGAAGCTGTTATTATAACAGGAGGAGGGGAACCTACTTTTTACAAACAATTTAATGAGTTAGTGCATTGGTTAAAATATGACCAGTGTTTATCTTTAGCTTTGATTACTAATGGTACAAATTCAAAAGCAGTAGAAGATTGGGATGCCTTTACTTGGGTTAGAGTAAGTGTTAATTTCTTTGAAGGTTGGAAAGAAAAGATTTCATTACCTTTAAATAAAATCAATAAGGAAAATACAACTATAGGAATGTCTTTTATAGATGGTGCGGGAGAACTTGAAAAAAGAATAGAAGATTTAGGTTTTTTAAAAGAAAAGTTAGGAGCAAAATATATAAGAATTTTACCTGATTGTCTTTTACCTACAGAAGCACTAGAAAGAGAACATGAAAGAATTAACAAAATATTTCAAGAATATACTCTACCTTTATATGGATTTTTTCATCAATACAAAAACCATCACGCACAAAAGATTGCGACCTGCCATCAGTCATATTTCAGACCTTATTTAAGTGAAGTAGATGGTGGTACAGTATATCCATGTGACAGTATTGTATTAAACGACCAGAACAGATTTTTTCATGATAAATATAGAATCTGTAGAGCAGAAGATATATTAGAGTTTTTAGATAAAAATATAGAAATGCATTTTACTCCGTATGAAGATTGTGAAGGTTGTGTTTTTCATAATAATATAAAAATGTTGGAAGATTTTAAATACTTTGGTTTAGACTTGTTTAATGAGACTAAAGACAAAACCATATTACATGAGGAGTTTGTATAATGAAAGTTTATAGCGCAACACAATTTTGCAATGAACTTGATATATTAGATTTAAGATTGAATACTCTAAACCCTGTAGTAGACTATTTTGTAATAACAGAATCAGATTGTTATTGGGATGGTACACCTAAACCGTTTTATTTGAAAGACAATTGGGATAGATTTGAAAAGTTTTGGGGAAAAATTATTTATCAAATGAATCAAGGTTTGCCAAATGATTACATTAACCTTACTTCTGAAATGGGAAGAGACGAAGTAGAAAAATTTGTTCTTCAAAGAGTGTTGGCTGGCGATTGGTGGGGGCACGACCATGCACCTTATGGCAGAGATACTTTTGAAAAAGAAAGTGTATATATAGCTTTGCAAAATTGTGAAGCAGACGATATGCTTTTATTATCAGATTTAGATGAAATTGCTGACCCCGAAGCGGTAAAATTTGTTTTAGATAGTTATGACCATAACGATATTTATAATTTTAATTTACGCCAGTTTTATTATTATATGAATGTTGAAAAAGACCATGAAGAATTAGGTCCTACATTACTCTCTTTTGAGAACTTCAAAAAGGTATCTTTTTGTGAACTCAAAATGAGAAGGCGTGGACCAACAGTGCATCACGGTGGTTGGCATTTTTCATATCAGGGTGGGAAAGATGCAATTAAACATAAGATTGAAACATTCAGTGAATGGTATTTTAACACAGTTGAAGTTAAGGATAATATTGAAAATAGTATGAATAGCGCTTTGACAAGTGGGCGTGACTTATTTGGTAGACCAACTAATTTTGTAGAAGCATCTATATTAAGTTTACCCCAATATGTTATCGAGCATAGAGATGATATTTATAAAGATTATTTAAGGAAATAAAATGGAAAAATTTTCAATAGCTGGTGCAAGTGGTTTTATAGGTTCTAGATTTTGTGAATTATATCCAGACAATACTATAAAAATGCGCAGGAATCAAAGAGTACCAGCAACTAATAATATTATTAATTTTATTAGTACAACTGATAATTATGCTTTTCGGGATGATATTTGTGTAGATGTAATGTCTAATATTGTTGTTATGTTGGAAATATTAGATAAAGCTAAGGAAAAATTTGGTACTGATTTTGTTTTTAACCAGATTTCCACTTGGTCTGTATATGGTGCTACAGACTTACCCGCAGAAGAAACAGCTATATGCAATCCTACTGGTTTTTATTCTATTACTAAAAGAACAGCGGAACAACTTCTAGTTGCTTTTTGTGAATTATATAATGTTAAATATCGCATTTTTAGACTATGCAACGTGATTGGAGAAAATGATAAAGTAACAAAAACAAAAAATTCTATTCAATATTTAATAAATGAATTAAAAGAAAATAGAGATATAACTCTTTATAATAATGGTGATTTTTTAAGAGAATATATATATGTAGACGACGCTTGTTCTGGTATAAATTTATGCTCAACGAAAGGCAATTTCAATGAAATCTATAATATAGGAACAGGCGTGAAATCTATATATGTAGCCTTAATTATATATTGCCTAGATTATTTAATGTCAACCAGTAGAATAAAATATGTAGATGTACCAATTGAACAAGGGAGTGTACAAGCTAAAAACATGTATTTAAATGTTGACAAAATTAAAAAGCTAGGTTTTAAATCAAAGTATACTGTATATGATGCTCTCAATATTGTAATGAGAGGAGGCAAATGAAAACATTTAATGAACTATTTGAAAGTATGATTTATATGAATTTAGATAAGCGTACAGACAGGAGGGTATTGGCTGAAAAAGAATTTGAGAGTTTAGAAATTTCTCCTGTCAGGATGCCCGGAGTATTTATTAAAGGTGCACCTAATCAAGCAATTAACGATGCCCTCGGTTGTATGTTTGCGCATATTGAATGTTTAAAATATGGTTTAGAAAGTGATAGCAATGTTTTTATTTTTGAAGATGATATAAAATTTGTAGGGAATAATATTAAACAGAACATAAATATGGCTTGTGCAGAATTAGATGAATTAGATTGGGATATGTTCTACTTATGTGCAAATATTCTGAAACCCTGCTATCAAGTTACAGACCATCTAGCAAAATTAACCCATGCACAAAACACAGCAGGTTATGGTGTAAATAAAAAATTCATTAAGAAATTGCTTGAGTATTTACCCTTAGACTTTAAAATAGGTCAAATATGGATAGATGTTATTTATGCAGATACAGTAGTACCAAATAATAATTGTTATGTTAGCATTCCAATGATGGGAGTGCAAAGAGAAGGATGGAGCGATATTATGAATGCAAATATGCGCTATGAAGATTATATGTTACAAAGATATTGGACTAATCTTGTAAAAAAGGAGATATAAATGCTTGATTTAGATACCATTCTTGAGAAAAGAAGAATGCCACATTCAGAAGGCGACCCTGATGGCATGATACATGGGAGAAGAGTAAATAGATTGTTTGGTTTAAACGATTTAATAAAAGAAAATTTAAATTCAGAATCTATTGTATGTGAATTAGGTGCTCATGTTGGAGTATCTACTTCTTTATTTGCATATTATTGTGAGTTGGTATATTCTGTAGATGTATGGACTACAATTGGAGTAGATTATATTCCAGCTTTTGAAAGCGAATTTGATGCTTATATGGTTAATTTTCATAATGTTGTAAAAATTAAAGATACAAGTGTAAACGCTTCTTATAGGTTCATGGATGGTTATCTGGATGCTGTTTATGTAGATGCTGACCATTCTTATGAAGCTGTTAAGAAAGATATAAAATATTGGAAACCTAAAATAAAGAAGGGTGGCTTTATAGCAGGGCATGACTATTTTATAGAATTAGCAAACACTGATGTAACAAAAGCTGTTATAGAAGTATTTGGAGAGCCGGATAAAGTATATGATGATTCTAGCTGGCTAAAAAGATTATAAATTACCCTTGACAAAAATCAAAAAGTATGGTATAATTAAGTGTTAATTGGAATAAAAATTAAAGGAGAAATATGGGAAGAAGAATTGTAAAACCAAAGAGCGACCCCTTGGTTAGTATTTTAATGCCTACACACAATCGTAAATGGTTATTACCTAGAGCAATTAGTTCAGTATTATCCCAATCTTATAGAAATACAGAAATTATTTTAGTAAATGACGCAGGAGAAGATGTACAAGATATTGTAGATAAATTTAATGACCCACGAATTAAATATTTTCAAAATGAAAAAAATCTAGATTTAGCGGGTACAAGGAACGTAGCATTATCTCACGCTACAGGAGATTGGATTTGTTTATTAGACGATGATGATATACATCTTCCTTATACATTAGAATTTAGAATGTATATGGTAGAAAAATTGAAGTCTGCGGGTGCTAATGTAGATGTTGTTTATAGTAGAGCGCTCCAAGATATATGGGAAAAAAGAACAGATGGATATGTAAGTGTGCATAAACAGCTTTATTGGGATAGCCCTTTTAATCTTGATTTAATTTTAATACAAAATATTGCTCCTTGCTGTTGCCCAATGTTCTCACGCAAAGCACTTGATGATACAGGTTACAGATTTGATGAAAGCTTAACCACAAGTGAGGATTGGGATTTTTGGGTACATATGTCTAGAAAATTCCATTTTTGGGAATTAAAATTAGTAGATTGTGAATGCTCTATTAGGCAAGACGGTAGTCAAATGACAGGTTCTCGTCAAGGTTATACAGACCACCTACCATATCTATATAAAAAATGGAGACCTTATGCACAAAACTTAGCATGGGTTACTGAGCATCAAAATAATGCTTTAAAAGCAAGAAATTTAAAACCAGAAGATTATGGATTATAGGAGAATAAAATATGTTAGGAGGAATATATTGTATAGAGAATTTATATAGTAGAAAAAAATACTTTGGTCAATCTGTGAATATAAATAAAAGAAAACAAGAACACTTTAGAACACTGAGAAAAGGAGAACATAAAAATAGATATTTGCAAAATGCATATAATAAATACGGAGAAGATAATTTTAGATTTCAAATATTATTATATTGTGAACCTTTTGAGTTAACAAAATACGAACAATTTTTTGTAAATAATAATAATTTTGTATATAATATATCTTTAGAATGTGTTAATTCTACATTAGGAATAACATATTCCGATGAGGTAAAAGAAAAATTTAAAGAGATAAATGGTGGAAAAAATAATCCTATGTATGGCAAAAAACATTCTATTGAAACAAAAAATAGAATGTCTCAAATAGCAATTGGTAATAAAAATCCATCAAAATTAGATTGGGAAAAGGTACGAAAGATACGAAAATTTTATAAAGGAGAATCTATGAAAAATAATCATAAAGGTTATTTGTGGGATATTATAAGAAAATTGTCTAAAAAATATGATATTGGTCAAACGGCAATTTATGACATTGTTTCAAACAAATCATGGAAGGAAGGTGCAGACCACTCTTGTAGGAGCATCGGACTAAACGGAGACATACAATAATATGAATGTATTATATGTCTTTGCCGATACTCCTCAGGAGTGGTGAATATGAAATTGCAGCGAATGGAACTGCATTATACCTGCGAAAGCCATTAATGCTACAGGTAAGCATACCGCTAATACTATGTTTATTAATGAATTTGTACAAAATACAGAAATATCCCAAAAAATGTGTAATGAAGCTGATATAATTATGGTAGAGAGAAATTATTTTGGGGATACCATAACTATGATGCAATATTGGAAAGTAAGGGGAAAAAATATTGGTGCTATTTTTGATGATGCATATGATATTATGCATCCCCAAAACATATCTTATAATTTTTGGACACATGGAGAATTGAGATTTAAAGACGATAAAGGTGTAGACCAAGTAGCTTATATGAATCCTAGACCAATTGAACAATTTAAATGGGGTTTACAAATGGTTAAAGGTGTGCAAGTGCCATCTGTAAATTTAGCTAAAGATTGGTCGAAGTATAATAAAACTTATTTTGTACATAATTTCTTAGATATGCCTAAATATATGGATGTAAAACCTCTTTATCCACATCCAGAAGATGAGATTGTTATTGGTTGGTGTGGTAGCATGTCTCATTATGCCAGTTTTTTTGATAGTGGTGTATTACAAGGACTTAGAAAAGTATGTAGAAAATATCCTAATGTTAAGGTTCTCATCAGTGGAGACCAAAGGATTTTTGAATTATTAGAAGTTAAAAATAAGATATTCCAACCTTTTGTACCTGCCGAAGTATGGTGTTCTTTATTAAAAACATTAGATATTGGTTTGTGCCCATTAGCAGGTGAATATGATAAGAGACGTAGTTGGATTAAAGCTTTAGAATATATGGCTTTAAAAGTACCTTTTATTGCTACTAAATATCCAACTTATGACGAAATGCATGATTTTGGTGTTATGACAGATAATGGTTATAAAAATTGGGAAGAAGCTTTGGAAGAAATGATTGGTAACTATTCTAAATATAAAAATATTGCAAACACCATTGGCTATGATTTTGCTTTAGAGCAAAGTGCCTATAAAAAAGTAGAAGAAGTAACTTTACCTTTATATGAAAGATTAATTGATGCATCTTATCCTTCTGAATTAAATGGAGAAAGTTGGGAATGGACACAAATATAACAGGGACTATCATTATTGCTACAGTTGCTATAATTCCCGGAATTTGGGCATTGATAAGTCAGATAGGTAAAAATAAAGAAGCGCAAATAGCACAAGTCTCTCATTCTATATTTAGTCTGACTGATGAAGTATGGGAGATAAAAAGCAGGATGGTAGATTTTTCTACAGAAAATTTATGGAAAAAGATGTATGAAAAGCCTGTTATTGTACGTTGTGAATATTGTAAAAGTGCTAATGTCATTACTAATATAGAATGTATTAAATGTGGTGCATTACTAGGAGATTAAAATGCGTGACCCTCAAAGAATCGATAGGATTTTAAATTTAATAGCTGTTGCTTGGCGTAGAAATCCAGACCAACGCTTAGGACAACTTTTATATAACTATGCTGGTTTTGAAGGCGATATTTTCAACTACGAAGATGATAGAACAGAACAAAAATTGCAAGAATTTATAATGAGAATAAATCGTAAAAAAGAAGGAAATTCTTAATGCCTACCTATGATTATCAGTGCAAAACTTGTGAAACAGTATTCAGTATAAGCGGTCCTTATTCTACACTAATCGGTTGTAAACCATATTGCCCTTGTTGTCGTAGTAGTGGTAGCAATGTGAAAAAACTGATTAGAAATATTAATGTAATATATGGTACTAAAGGCTTTTATAATACAGACAATAAAAAAGAGGAAAATAATGGAAACTAATTTTGATATTAATAGTAAAGAGTTGCTTGTTATTTTAGTTAGTAGGATAAAGAAATTTCATGATAAAGAGTTATATAGTCCTTTAGATATACAACCTTGGATAGATGATATAGATGAAGCATGGAATGAATATAAAACAAGATTTGAAACATATAAAATAAAATGGGATGAAAGAGAAAAAAAGAAGTAATTTACCCTTGACAAAACTCTCAAAGTATGATATAATTATATTATACCGAATAAAGGAGAGAAAAACATGTTTCAAAAAACTGAATTAAAACTGTTTCG
>Ga0315274_10017297_pt1 | contig 10175 bp, 7 predicted proteins | sample YL17G02_20_MG_FD_203700 | JGI IMG/M metagenome (GOLD analysis project Ga0315274, IMG submission 203700) | Sediment microbial communities from Yellowstone Lake, YNP, Wyoming, USA - YL17G02_20 | ecosystem: Environmental > Aquatic > Freshwater > Lake > Sediment | place: USA: Wyoming | collected... | reverse complement strand
GTTACCCGGAGTTCCAGTCCAATCCTTTGTTCCCATTCAGATACCCACTCGTCGGTCAGGGTAGCCTCAGCCAACTGTGCCGCTTGCTCTTCCCGCTTCTCTGCCATGGCTAATTCTCGTCTCCTTTCAGGTCATGCAGGACGACCCTCATTTTGAAATTTCCGAATATTCTTCATAAAATTTCCCTCTTCGACAAGATAAGCTGCGAGCACCTTGCCGCAAGAAGTGCACCGTCTTTCTCTGACGTTGCCTTTCTCTTTTTTCAGAATCTGAATCTTGGGTACAGCCTTCTTCCCACACCAGGGACATTCAACTTCTTTTTCCATTTTGCCTCCTTTGCAAATAGAGCCCCACGGGCAAATCCGTGGTCCCATTCAACCGCCCCTGTGGGGCGATATCTCCCGTCTAGCATCGGGACAAGGCCGTCCCAAGATGGCGCATTCCTCCTCCCGCTTAGCATCGCGGGAGGTCTCCTGATGCCGGGATGAGTTCACCGGTGAGCCAAAACCTCCATCCCTTGCTACTTGCCTCGGAATTCTGGCTTTCTCTTCTCCATAAAAGCTCTGACGCCTTCCTTGAAATCTTCGGTGGCAAAGCAGATGGATTCCAATTGAAGATCTAACTCTGATGCCGTCTTCAGATCGATCTCCATTCCCAGGTTGAGAGATTTCCTGATTGCCCAGACCGCTGTCGGAGATTTCCTTAGCAACTGATTGTTTAGGAAGTCCAACGAGACATCCATCAGGTCTTTTTGCGGAACGACCTTCTGGACAATCCCCAACTGGTAGGCTTCCTGTGCACTCATGAATTCTCCGGTCAGGAGGTACCACATGGCTCGGCCCTTCCCGATTAAACGGCTTAATCGTTGGATCCCCCCATTTCCTGGGATACACCCCACATTGATCTCCGGGAGGCCCATCTTCGCATGGTCACTGGCAAAGCGCAGGGTACACCCCAAGGTCAACTCGAACCCTCCCCCCAGACAGAGCCCATTGATCGCAGCGAGCGTTGGCTTTTGAAGGTTTTCTATCGCCCATTCGGCATCATGAAGTTTTTTCAGGTAGCCGAAGGATTTCGTCAGCTCCATCTCCAAATACGGCTTGATATCCGCCCCAGATGAAAAGGCCTTCTCACCTGCACCGGTAATGATGGCTGCTTTTATTTCGTCCCTTGCATCCACCTCCTGGAAGGCTTTCAGAATTTCCAATTCCACCTCGATGTTAATAGGGTTGAGTCTCTCCGGGATATTGATGGTGATAACCCCCACGTTTCCTTTGACTTCAAAAAGAATATATTTGAAATCCATTACGATCCGCTCCTTTCAAATTCTCTCATTCCAAACGCTCTCTTTCGGGATGAAAGGCTTGATGTTAAGCACCTTAAACAACGTCTTAGATCACTTGAGGTTAAACAGTTTCACTGCGTTCTCAGAGAGAACTTTTGTTTTCTCCGCCTCAGAAAATCCCAGCTTCTCGAGAATCCCCAAGTTGTCTGCCACTGTCCCAGAAGCTCGATGAGGATAATCCGTGCCAAAAAGCAGATGATCTGTTCCCATAAACTCCGATGCGCATCTTATCGCAGGGACATGCAATGACAGAGTATCGATGTAAATGTGCTCCTGATACGTCTCGGAGGGGAGCCGGCGGATTTCGATGCCCCACTCTTTGGAAAAACGGTGAAAAGCGTTATCCACTCGCCCCATCATGTAGGGCGTCATGCCTCCCAAATGAGAGTGAACCATCTTCAACTTGGGAAGTTTTTCAAAGAGCCCTTGAAAAATCATGGCGGTGACCGCCATCGTCGTATCCAGGGTGAATCCATACATCTGCAGAGGTAACTTGGCCTGTTTCATGGCCTCCGCGGTCAGAGGTCTGAAAGCAGGATGAATTTTGACGGGTAAGCCATACTCCGCTGCTCTCTCGTAGATGGGATAGAACTTTTCGGAAGAGGCAAGTTCTCCATTGACATTAGAGTACATCTGCAACCCCTTTGCCCCCAGATCTTTGTAAGCTCTATCGATCTCTTTCAACGCTTCATCCATGTTTTCCGGAGGAAAGGTAGCCAAGAAATAAAAGCGTCCAGGATATTTCTGGCAAAACTCTGCAAGGGTATCGTTAATCCTCTTGGCCCAGGGAATGCTCTCCTTCACGGGAATCTCTGCCACCCCTGGACAGGTATGAGTGACAATTTGGGTGTCAATGCCATGTTCATCCAAGTCTGCAACTCTTGCGGCCACGTCGTAATCACCCGCTTTATCCACGTGACCTGCGATCACCCCGGCGACCTTGAACACACCCGACGATGGCCCTGTCCATTCATAAAGCGGATCCTGGGTCCTCTTAGCACAGTAATCGAGCCAGGCCTTTGTATAAGAATGATTATGCATGTCAATCACTTTCTTCCCATCCCTCATATACCGTCTCCTTTCTTTGAAGTTTAGTCTTTACCTTGAAGCGAAGCCACGCCTTAGAGGACGCAGCTTCCCGGTAAGATACTTTTTTTATATTGTGCCCGTTGCCCCCGCCCTCTAGGGCAGGGGCTTCCGGGTTACGGTGGACCAATTACGGGGTCGGCTCATCCAGTCGACTTGTCCATGCCCCTTTATTTCTTTGAAAGGATCTCTACCGTCCCTTCGTTCCCATTGATCCGAATGATATCGCCATTCTTAATAGTCGCAGTGGCTACCCATGTTCCTACCACCGCTGGAATTCCATACTCTCTGGCGGTAATGGCAGCGTGGGTCAGCATCCCTCCGCTATCCGTGACCACCCCTTTGATCTTCGGAAAGATAGGGGTCCAAGCCGGTGACGTGTATGGACACACCAGGATGTCTCCCGTCTTGAGGGTCGGAAAGTCCTCATGGCTCACGATCACTCGAGCAGGCCCCTCGATCACCCCAGGTGCCCCCGGGAAACCCTTGATGATCTTCTGTACTTCCATCACCTTCCCAGCCAGCTCGTTACGTGCCTTTTCCAAAACAAAGTCAGTGAGACCGAAAACTTTTATCGCGATGGGATCATCAATCTTGTCAGGCAGCATGCCCGCAAACGGAGGCCCCTTGTCTTCCTCTGCCTTCGCATATTGGTCCTTCCGATAGGCCACAAGAGGGCGAAGCAAATGGGAATAGGCATAGGCTGCAACTTCCGGGGCTTCGTCACAGCTATCCAGTGCCTCGAGAATCTCTTCATAGGTCAAATAGAACACATCTTCGGGGGTCTCCAACATGCCCGCTTTGGAGAACCTCCTTCCAGCTTCGATCCCTGCATAGTGCAAGCCGGCCCAACTCACCTGCTCAAAATAGAACCAGTGATCCTCTTGAAATTGATAGGCCTTCTGCCAGCGTGGCAGACCTTTTTCAAAATCTTCCAGATCCTTCCCCTTGAGCATCTTCTTGAATTCTTCAATGGCCTCCCCTCGGAGCTTGACCGTGTTTTCATGCTCTGCCCCGAAATCCCACCCACTTTTTATCCTGGGGATCATGTTCCGGATATTCTCAACGACGGAAGATGGGTCTTCATACCAGGTGGGGTAGTTTGCATCCAGAATGGCAGCGACACTGCGGTGTCCGTATTCGTTCAAATATCGTTGGACTTCTTCCCACCACTCCTGGCCCTCGGGAGTTCTCTTGATTTTATCAATAACCGCTCCAATGGGATCTTTGCTCTCAAGCAGCTTTAGGATTTCTTTCCGGGCGATCGCTGACTTCGCCAGCTGGAATTGCCCCCGGTCACTGGCCAGCCCCTTGGTCTCGAAGCCTTTGAGCATCCGACTATAGTCCTTTTCCTCCATCCCGTGGCCCTTAACGAACTGCTCGCCGCCGATATAAACGATATCTGCAACATACATGGTGAGAAAATGAAGGTACCAACACCTTAAGCAGACCCGCATGCATTTCCTCAATTGCTCTGCCAACTTTCCATAGGACAACTTGCTGAGGTCGATCATCACGTTGGGAACGGTGAGGTATTCCCCTTCCTTCATCGCATTTCCGTAGAATGTGTCCCAGTTGCTGATGCTTTGTTCAATGAATGGTCCAAAATGCTGTGCCCTCTCCCCAATTTCCTTTGGGTCGGTGATGCCCACGAAACCGAGGTAGACACGGTTCTTATGGGTCTTGATGACAGCTCCCCGACTTGGAGGGAGCTTGGCTTCGTCCGCAGACAGAGCATATCCCCACATGTGTCCCCTGTGGACCGTGCTTATCCCAAACGGAGAAATTGGATAAGGGTTATGCAAGTCATCCCTGAACCAAAAAATTCCGCTGTCTCCAAACTCCAACCTCATGCCCCTTATGGCATTGGGTTCCTCTCCTACTTTCCTTTCTTTCTCTCCCATGGTTCACCCTCCTTTGCAGTTAATGGATTGAACAAAAAGCTTTGCAGCAAGTCGGTCCCCTCCATTGGAAATTGGGTTTGTCGGATCTTTAAGTGAACCTCTCGACTCCCCGGCCTAAAAGCCGAGGTTTGCTCGAGGTTCACCCTGAGCCGTGCCTCCCTACCCCGCCTTGAAAGGCGGGACTTCGCACGGTCGAACGGGTGAAGCCCTCTAACCCTTCTTCGTGGAGACGTGATTTATCTACGCAATGATTGTTGTTTGACCTCTCCTTTAACTTTCCAATCCCCCTTTCTTCTTCTCCCACGCTCTCAGTTCTGCGTTCTTGCAGTAGGTATAAAAGACCTATCTCGTATTCCACCTCGGTCTGTTTAGGCGGGAAGCTTCATTCACCCCAGAGAATTGTTCCGCTATTTTTGATCAAATTTCAATATTACAAATTTGATTAAATTCAAACCCCCAAAAAAAGCTCTTCCTGGCGTTGATGCGAGGCACGCAGGATCGCTCACGGGAAGCAGCTCATCACATATTAAGGGTAACCCGATGTCTACCACCAAGAAAAAATAATGTCAAGCGAAATTTTCGCAGAAACTACTGGGGCACATCAAGGGGATCGCACCCGGATCAACAAGCGCCCGCCTTATTTCTGAAAGCCCGCCATACTACTTCTTGAACGGACATGTTCAATCACATTACGCATACCATTCTCGATATGTCTCTTAAGGAGACCTCTCGTTTCTCGTACGTCCCCTTTCTCCAAGGATCTCAAGAACGCCCGGTGTTCGCTAACGGCATTTTTCACTCTCTCTTCAATAAGATACTCAGGTCGATATCTTAGATAAATATTCTCAAAAATCTCCTCTAGGAGATTATAAATCGTTCTGTTCCCGGCATACTCGATGATCTTGAGATGAAACTCAGCATCTCTAATCATGTGCAAACGCTGATATCCCGCCTGGGTGGCCACCCTTGATTCCTTGAAGGTTTTCACAATCGAATCCAAGTCTCCGCCTTTCAGATTCTTAATCACGGAAGGGATCAGGTAGCTCTCAAGGGCCTCTCTGGCCTCATAGAGTTCCCTGGCTTCTGCTTCAGTTATTTCTCCCACGAAATAACCTTTATTGGCTTCATACCGTACGAAATTCGAGCGCTTAAGCCCGTTCAATGCCTGGATTACAGGGGTGATACTCATATTCAACCTTTTTGCAAGATCCTGATACACCAACTTTTGACCTGGAGCAAGCATATTGTAATAAATCATCTTCTTTATTTCCTGGTAGGCCTCTTCCACCGTATTGCCTTTCTTTTGAACGGTCGGGGGCTTCACCTTATTTTGAGGGGTCATCTTTTCCGGCTCCGTTTGTAATCAAATTTTGAAATTGATTGTTTGATTTATATTCCCTGAAAGGAGTAATGTCAATCATTAAATTTCATGTGCAGGTAAGCATTCAGAAGGTGTGAATAAATTGGTCTCCATTGTCCTTGGCCCTTTCAGGATGGCTCTCTTTCCGGAACTTTGGAACGCCGGGCATCATAGGTTGGGTAACTTAAGGTTCGGCCCTGCCTGCGCGAAGCCGCTTCGGCGAAGGCAGGTCCAAAGTTCTCCAAGAGAACCATCCTTACGGGCCTGGACTCATTTCGAGCAAGATTTTGATTTTTTCACAGCTTCTCAGTCATGGGTGGCGACCCGACCCGTGTGGTCTTCTCCGCACCCCTGCACGGCGGGTCTCCAGAGGAATGGGTGACCGGGTCTCGACAGCTGCGAGATCACTTTCAATGCAGTTCGTTTTCGCAGTTAGACGGGTAAAGGTGCCGCCACAGGGCTGCTCCGAATACCACACTGGCCCGCTCGCCTGTCACTTTTCCACCCTTGACTGAATGGTTACCCTGCTCAGTCAGGACGAGGAGACGTGCAGCAGAGAAGAAAGGGAAGTTCCCCGCCCTAAAGGGCGGCGCTTCCCGGGTAGGTAATTCCCCTTTATATTGTGTCCCTTCCTGCCTGCCGGCAGGCAGGGACCCCGCCCTTTCCCTTAAGACGGGACGGGGTACTTGCCGGTCAGTCATGCAGGCCGAAACGTCGATCCAAAGACACCCTCTTCCCTTCGCTCCAATAAGGATGCGAAAGAGGATCACGGGCAAGTCGGCTAGACATCCCCGTCCCGCCTTAGCGTGATAGGCGGGGAGCTTCATTTGTACTCATAGAAACCCTTGCCAACTTTTCTTCCGAGCCATCCAGCGGTAATCATCTTTCTCAGCAGCAGGGGAGGAGCATATTTGAGCTCTTTGGTCTCCGCATAGAGGTTCTCCGCGATGGATAATTCTGTATCCAGTCCTATGAGGTCGACGACCTCCAGGGGTCCCATTGGATGGTTCGCAGCCAATTTCATAGAGGTATCTATTTCATCTCTCGTGGCAATCCCTGCTTCCAGCATGCGCACGGCACCTAAGAGGAACGGTGTGAGGAGACGTGTCACGATAAACCCGCCCACATCCGGAGCAACCACAACGGTTTTTCCCAAGGTGGTCCCCCACTTTTTCACCGATTCAATGGTTTCCTCGGTGGTCAGGATCGTTCGCACGAGTTCTATCACCTGCATCACCGGCGCAGGGTTATGGAAATGAAGACCTATGACCTTTCCAGGTCTTTGGGTCGCCACGGCCATATCGGTGATGGACAGACAGGAGGTATTGGAACTGAATATTGTCTGCTCTTTGCACATCCTATCCAATTGGGCAAATACCTTCTTTTTCAGTTCCAGATCCTCGGGCACAGCTTCTTCGATCAGATCACATTCCTTCAGGTCTTCCAATTTCGTGCTGGTCTTGATCCGACCCATGATGCTGTCCTTTTCAGCCTGGGACAACTTTCCCTTCTCCACACGGCCCATGAGTCTTTTCTCGATCCCTTTGAATCCCTTCGCCACCATCTGTTCACTCGAATCCACGGCGATCACTTCATATCCTGACTGAGCACATACCTGAGTAATGCCTGTTCCCATCTGGCCGAATCCCAATACTCCCAATTTCTTGATTTCCATGACCTTCCTCCCTCAAGAGACTCACGTCATCTATGCTTTCCTGATGGCGCACAGCAGCGATTTCATATCTGGATAACCCATAATGGGTTCTCTGCACTCGGTGTCGGTCAGGAGATTTGCATTGGCTTCTCGAGGCCACCCATGAGGAACGAGGACCACGCCTTCTGCCACTCTCTCATCGACGCGAGCTTTCATCCGGACAAGGCCTCTATGTGTCTCAATGACGATCTGATCCTTCTCTTTGATCCCATACTGGAGAGCTGTTTTTGGCCCTATTTCCGCCCTGGGTTCGGGATTTTTCTCCTTTAATGATTTGATATCCCGGAATTGTCCGTGGGTATAAAACAAGTTTCTGTTCCCCGTGGAGAGGATCAAAGGATACTTCCCCAACAATTCAGGTGTGCTCAAGGGGCTTCGATGAGGTTCCAGGTAGGTGGGAAGGGGATCGAATCCAGCCTGCTCGAGTGCGTCACTATAAATTTCTATCTTTTTTGTCGGCGTCGAGAATTTTACATCTTTCATTCCATATTGTTTCTCTTGATAAAAGGCCCCTTCCGGTTTTTCTTCCAACAGTTGTTTAAAAGTCAACCCTGTCGGCCCCAACTCGAAGGCGACGAGATCCTCTTCGGATTTCCAAGGGAATTGCTCTCCCATGCCCAACTTTTTTGCCAGTTCTGTAAACAACTTCCATTCTGACCAGCTTTCATAGAAAGGCTCGATGGCCTTCTTTCTCAGCATGAGATAGGGCAAACAGTGGCAGACATTATACGTGTAGGCAAGCCCCCATTTTTCAAGGTGGGAGCAGGCTGGCAAGACATAATGGGCCAGTTCTCCTGTCTCGGTCATAAATAGATCATGGACCACCAGAAGGTCCAGTTTCTCAAATCCTGACCTGAAGGCGTTGGTGTCTGGCAAAGAGAGGATGGGATTTCCTCCAATCACGAAGAAAGCCCTTATTTTTTCGGGAATACTCTCAGGAACGCACGTCACTACACCATAAGGGCTTTTCCTTCCCCATACCTCATAGAACAGCGGATATTGGTCCGCTCCTAAGGGTCTCCCCTCAACACTCATCCCGACGTTGCCCAAGAGTAACCTTGGACTGATGACCCAGCCCCCTCGATTATTGATGTTCCCTGTGATGACTTGAAGAACAGAGAAGGCACGACTGTTCTGAGTGCCATTGGCAGTTTGATCTTGGGTATTGGTCCCCTGATAGATACCCACTCCTTCTGTCTTGGCAATCAGCCGGGCCAGTTTGCGAATGTCTTCTGCAGCAACCCAAGTGATCTTCTCCGCCCACTCCGGAGTATACTTCTGCACATGGGGGACGAGCCTATCAAATCCAACCGTGTATTTTTCAATAAACTCCGTGTCGTAAAGCTTTTCCTGGATGATGACGTTGATCATGGCAAGGGCCAGGGCTCCGTCCGTACCCGGTCTAATCTTGAGATACATCTCGGCACGATCAGCCAATGGGATCCTCTTGGGGTCAATAACGACCAGTTTCGCCTTCCTCTTTAAGTTCTCCTCAATCGCCAGTTGTAATGGAAAGTCAGAGGCATCGGGGTTATGTCCCCAAAGGACGTAGAGGTTCGAATCGAGTTCCTCGGTAGGATATTTGCCAAAAGTAATCTGTCTCGTTCGAATCCGCATCCGATAACAGATGCTCTCAACAGAAAAAAAGTTCGGGGAACCAAAGGCAGCCTTAAACCTTTGGGTCAAGCCCACCATTTCAAGATTCTCAACCCCAATGGACCCGTTAAACATTCCCAGGACAGAAGGTCCGTACTCCTCCCTGACCTTCAGCAGCTTGTTCGCTATTTCCGTAAGGGCCTGATCCCAGGTGACTCTCTCCCAGCCTCCCTTCACCCTCTTCATTGGAACCTTCAGCCGATTGGGACTATAAACGTTATCAAGGGCTGCTTCCCCTTTTGGGCAAAGCTTCCCCTTGTTGAGAGGATGGGATTCGAGTCCTTCGACCTTGATTGCCCTTCCGTCCTCAACGGTCACTTTCACGCCGCAGCTATGGTAACATAACGTACAATCCGTCCATACGACTTTTGCCTGTTTGCTCATGGGTAACGATGCCTCCTGGAGTAGCTTTTACCCTCACCTATCATTAATAGTCTTCCTTCATCCCATGGAGAACGGCTGATTTCTCCTATCCATCTCACGCTATCTACTAACTCAATCCCATCTTTCGTTTCACGTCCGCCCGCAGGGCCTTCTTGTCATGTTTTCCCGCCTCAGTCATCGGCAGAGCGTCAACAAATTCAAACCTTTCCGGGATCAACAATTTTGAAGCCCCTTTCGCATCCATAAACGCCACAATCTCTTCAGGGGTCAGTCTCACTCCAGAAGCCACACGGACGTAAGCACAGACTTTTTCACCCAAGTCTTTATCCGGTATTCCAATGACTGAGGCATCAACAACCCCTGGGCAGGAGACCAAGAGTCCTTCCACTTGAGCCGGACTGATGTTTTCCCCACCCCGAATGATGATGTCCTTTATCCTTCCTGTTATCTTCAGGTACCCTGAGTCATCGATTCTCGCCTGGTCGCCGGTTCTGAAAAAACCATCTTTCGTGAAGCTTTTTCGATTCTCGTCCGGATTCTTTAGGTACCCGGCAAAGATCCCCGGCCCCTTTGTTGCCAATTCTCCGTCTCGATGGGGAGGCATCTCCCTGCCTTCTTCATCGAGAATCTTGATGACGTCATAGGGGCAGCAGGGTTTTCCGACGGTACTGCAGACCGTTTCGATGTCATCGTCCGGACGAGTCCGACAGAGCAACCCTTCACTCA
>Ga0315274_10017295_pt1 | contig 10176 bp, 6 predicted proteins | sample YL17G02_20_MG_FD_203700 | JGI IMG/M metagenome (GOLD analysis project Ga0315274, IMG submission 203700) | Sediment microbial communities from Yellowstone Lake, YNP, Wyoming, USA - YL17G02_20 | ecosystem: Environmental > Aquatic > Freshwater > Lake > Sediment | place: USA: Wyoming | collected... | reverse complement strand
TGCTGGATGCCTATGGTCGTCACCTGCGCCCCCTCGGCCGAACTGCCGCTAGGTCGGTCACCGGATGGAACTCGTGGGACTACTACGGCGCGTCGGTAACGATGGACGACCTTAGGACCGAGATGGCGGCGATCAAGACCTCGCCGCTGAGGAGCAAGCTGACGCACATCGTCATTGACATGGGCTGGTGGACGGACTGGGGAGAGAACCAAACGAACCGTCGTTTTCCGGCGTCTTTCCGGGCCATCGCGCGGGAGATCGAGGAAGCCGGGTTCGTGCCGGGTGTCTGGCACGCCCCGCTGCAGTGCTCGCCGTGGACCCATCTCGGTCGGCACCGCCAGGACCTGCTCGTCAAGGATGAAGACGGCAGTGCGGCAACTTCAGGAGGGAACGCGATCTTCGACTGGACGCAGCCGGAGGTGCTGCAGATTCTGCATGACTGGTTCAGCGCGCTGCGAAAGGCCGGGTTCCGGTACTTCAAGCTGGACTACATCTACAGCGAGGCGGTCCGCCTGATGACGCATCGGGCCGACGACTCAGTAGGCCTGCTAGCCATGATCCGGAACGGGTTGAAGGTGATACGCGACGCGGTCGGAGAGGACAGCTACATCCTGAACTGCGGCGCTGCCCGTGAATGTTCGATGGGGATCACGGATGCCTCGCGCATTTCAACCGACATCCACGCTTTCTGGTCACACATCTGGCATAACTCGCGGGAGATCGCCTGCCACCTCTGGGAGCAGGGCAATCTCTGGAATATCGACCCCGACTTTGCCATCGTTCGGTCGCACGATACCACCGATGACCCGTTTCCGAACTACATCTACCGCAGGCGCGCCTGGACCGACAGAAACCACTTCTGGATGGCTGGGCCGGAAGCCTCACTCTCCGAGTTGCAGGTCTGGCTGACGGTCGTTCACATGTGCGGCGGCGACGTCTTTCTCTCGGACTCGATTGCCCGCCTGAACCGCCGCGGGATGGAGGCGCTCGGCAAGCTCTTCCCCCGTCTGACATCCGCGGCGCGGCCGCTCGACCTGTTTGAGAACCCATGTCCGCGTTTCTGGCTGGGGCGATCCGATGGGCTGCATCAACTCGCGATCCTCAACTGGGAGGATGAGGCTGCGCCGATCGTCGTGCCGCGCGGCATAGATGTGCCCAGCAGCGGCACCGACCTGTGGTCAGGAAAACGCGTGGCGGTGAGCGAGAGGACCGTCATGCCGCCGCGGTCGGCGTACCTGTTGAACGTGTAGGGGGCCTTGGCTCTTCCCGCCGCCGCGTCGGAGGGAGCGCATGGGGCATGGCTGGAATCCCGTCTGTTGTGAGGTACCTCGACTGCCACGTCGTGGCGCGCGGAGCGGCGATCCGCTCGTACAGGAAGTCAGCACTCCTGTACCGTGCCGCCGGCCCTTGCTTCTGCTATTCTTGGTATACTGCTGAGTCTCAGCCGCGACGCGCAGTCTCTTGCCGAAGGAGGATCGTATGACGCGCAAGCTTCGCGCTGGCGCTGCCCGCATCGCCATGACACCTGACCTGGGGTGCCATGTCTCGGGGTACTACGAGGACCGGATCGCCCAGGACATACGGGACGACCTCTACGCCAAGGCGATCGTGCTGGAATCCGAAGACACGTGTCTCGCCATCGTGGTCTGCGACATCATCCATTTGCTGAAGGATGATGTGGACCGGGCCAAGGCGCGCACGGAGGAGCTGACGGGCATCCCCGCGAGCAACGTCTTCGTTGCCGCCACCCACACCCATTTCGGTCCGTCGCCCGAGGCGGGCTACGACATCCCTCGCGAGGACGAGTTCATGGCGCACCTGCCGGCGCGGGTCGCCGATGCCGTCAAGCTGGCGCAGAACCGGCTGCGGCCGGCGATGGTCGGCCACGCCTCGGCGAGCTGCCCTGGGGAGGTCTTCAACCGGCGCTATTGGATGAAGGACGGTGCTGTCGTCACCAACCCGGGCCGCAGGCCGGAGGTGGTGCGTCCGGCGGGGCCGACCGACCCGGAGGTTGGCGTGCTCACGGTGCTGGACCATGAGCGGAACCCCATCGCGGCGCTCGCCAACTACGCGCTGCACTATGTCGGGCCTGGAGCCGGTGGGCATGAGACGATCAGCGCCGACTACTTCGGAGTCTTCGACCGCGCACTGCAGCGCTGCGCCGGGCGCGACTTCGTCGCCATCATGCTCAATGGCTGCTGTGGCGATGTGAACAACATAGACGTCTTCGGCCCGGAGCGGGAGTACCCATACGACCATTACCAGGTGGACCGCGTAGCGAACGTGGTGGCCGGCGCCGCTCACATGGCCTGCAACAGCATCCACCGGTACGATGTCGGGCCCCGGCTGGCAGTGGCGCATGAGGTATTGACCATTCGGCGAGACGAAGTGACCGAGGCCGAGGTTGCGGCCGCGAAGGAGCGGCTGGCGGAGCCGGATTCCGAGCAGCAGGCGAGGCAGGCGACGAGCGCCGATCCGGCATGGCTGAAGGCTACGCGGGTGCTCGGGTTGGCGCAGTCGCCGCGGGAGCAGTCGGCCCCGATACAGGCGATGCGTATAGGAGAGGTGGGCCTGGTCGGCCTTCCGGGCGAGATCTTCGTGGAGATCGGCCTGCAGATCAAGGCCGGCTCTCCGTTCCCGCGCACCCTCGTGGGCGAATTGGCGAACGGCACCGTGGGCTACGTGCCCAGCGACGCCGCCTTCGAGCAGGGCTCGTATGAGGTTTACACCTCTGTCATTCCCCGCGGGACGGGCGCAAAGATGGCGGAGACCGCCCTGAGGCTGCTCAGGAAGCTGGCAGACTGAACGCTGTCTGGTGAGGAGAGAAGACGATGGCAACCAATACTCACACGCTGGCGCTCGACGGGGGAACGCCCGTCAACGCGAAGCCGTTCCCGATGTGGCCGGCGTTCGATCTGGCGGTGCTGGACGACATCAAGCGCATCCTCGAGACCGGCAAGGTGAACTATTGGACCGGCCCGGTCGGCATGAAGTTCGAGGAGGCGTGGGCGAAGTGGTGTGGTGCGAAGTTCGGCATCTCCACCAGCAGCGGCACCAGCGCGCTGCACACCGCGCTGGCTGGGCTGGGGATCGGGCCGGGCGACGAGGTGATCGTGCCCTCCTACACCTTCATCGCCACCTCCTTCTCGGTCTGCCAGGCGGGGGCGATACCGGTGTTCGCGGATGTCGAGCGGGACAGCCATACGCTTGACCCCAAGGACGTGGAGGCGAAGCTCTCGGACCGCACCCGCGCCATCATGCCGGTGCACCTGTATGGGGTGATGGCGAACATGGGGCCGCTGCTGGAGATCGCCAAGAAGCACGGGCTGAAGATCGTGGAGGACTGCGCCCAGGCCCACGGTGGCCAGTATCAGGGAAAGAAGGCCGGCACCATCGGCGACGTGGGGGCGTTCAGCTTCTGCCAGAGCAAGCACTTCACCACGGGCGGCGAGGGCGGGGCGGTGATCACCGACGACGAGGAGGTGGCATGGCTCTGCCGGTCGTTCCGGGATCACGGCTACGACGTAAAGGAGCGGCTGCGGCTGCTGGAGCTGGAGGCGAAGCTGCCCTACATTCACAACAGCGTTGGCTTCAACTACCGGATGACGGAGATCCAGTCGGCCATCGGGCTGCGGGAGCTGGCGCGATTCTCGTCGTGGAACCTGCCGGCGCGCCGGCGCAATGGCGAGTACCTGGCGAAGCGGCTCAGGGATGTGAAGCAGATCAAGCACCTGCCGCTGGACACAGAGGAGCGGCGGAACGCCTTCTGGATGTTCCCAATCGTAGTGGACATTGAGCAGCTCAAGGGCAAGACCATTGGTGAGGTGGTCAAGGCGATCGAGAAAGAGGGCGTGCCTGCTGGCCCGGTGATGTGGCCGCAGTGCTATAAGGAGAGGGCCTACCAGGAGCACAACGGGTTCGGGAAACTCAAGTACCCGTTCGAGGACCCAAACGCCCGCAAGGAGGCAGTGCAATACGACAAGGTGCACTGCCCGAATGCGGCCTGGCTGGAGGATCGCACCTTCTTCGTGCCCTGCCACCCAGTCTATGAGATCGACCACATAGAGATGATCGGCGCCGCCATCGAGAAGGTGCTGAACGCGTACGCCGCCTGAGAGGCAGCCGACCACCTCGCCCTACCGCATGGGGTTGGGCGGTAACCCAGCCCCATGGAGCTGCCGCCGTAAGCCTGGCAGAAGCTGCCCTACATCGCCCCTTCCTGCGTGTGTCAGGCCAAGGCGAACGCGGTCAGGCTTCCCGGCCGCGGAACGTTCAGCAAGATAGCAGCTACGTACAGTGACGGTCCGTGGCGCTCATGTGAGAATACGCCCGGATGTGTCGGGCGGCAGCTGTCATCTACTGGCATGCGCACGCCCCCAACGGCGCAGACCGGAGGAAGGAGGTGAGTCGGAAGCTCCGCCCGACGTGATGTGGCTGCGTTGTATAGAATCTTCCGGAGTTCAGGAGGTACGCAGATGAAGCGACGTGGACGTGAAGGTTTCACCCTGATCGAGCTGCTGGTGGTGATCGCGATCATCGGCATCCTGGCAGCAATGGTTTTCCCTGTGTTTGCGAGGGCGCGCGAATCCGCGCGCAAGGCGGTGTGTCTGTCCAACGTGAAGAACCTCGCCCTGGCTGTCCAGATGTACATCGGCGACTTCTCGGCATTCCCGCTGGGGGTTGAGCAGAACCAGGAGGCTCTGGACTACTTCTCGACAGCTGGCCCAAGGCCTGGGGGGGACCCCTGCTATATACCCATTGATCTCAACCCTTACCAGCGGTGGCCTGTTGCCCTGGACGAGTATGTGAAGAACCGGGACGTTTGGCGCTGCCCCAGCGCCAAGGTTGAGATGACCGCTGGCTATATCGTTGCTATCCCCGACTACCTTGCCTACTACCAAGCCCACGAAGGAGAATGGGGAGGCGATGAGTACGCGATTGGCCCGTGTTTTCAGTCATTCCCGGTTGGCTGGGGCGGCGAGTGTACCGACAGCGCCGTCCAGGGCGCGCTCGGCTTCGGCAATGGCGTCTTCGCCTACTCGATCGACGCGAACCGCGAGCTGCTCTCCGGCGTCAAGGATTCCGCTTTGAGCAATGCAGCGGCGACGATAGTATGTGGAGACTATTCCTACCCGCTGCACGACTTCGGGATCTACGGGGTCGCTTACCCGGATGTCTGTGCGCTCCCCTGCCAAGACCTCTGGGGTCCGTACGACTGGCTTGATCAGGAGGTCTTCGGTCTGGAGCTGGTGACTCCGATGGACGGCTCGGCTATCACAGACCCATCCTACCGAAAGGGTCACTACGCTCGCCACCTCGGCGGCGCTAACATCGGCTTCGCGGACGGCCATGCCGCCTGGGTTGACTCGGAGCGGATTCTGACCCAGGCGAGAGAGGCCATGCAGGGCGAGCAGTTCGGCATGTTCGACGGCAAGTATCTGTCGCATGGATGCGGCCCGAACACTGTTGCATGTGGCATTTCGAAGCTGAGCGACTGCTGCGGCGGCACTTCCGCCTATCCGCGCGGGGACAGCTTGCTCTTCTGAGCACCTGCGTCAGGCAGGTTTCTGCGGGCACAGACGGAGCGCCCAACCGGGCGCTCCGTCTGACTTGGTGGCAGAAGTGACTCCCGTTCCATGTTCTCCACAACGCGCCGCACGCGTAGACAGGTAATCGGAGTCGGTGGCATGGAAACTTCTATCGGGCGAAGGGCTGATTGTTAGTGCCTGAACCAATGTCTGATCACGGTGAGCCGGGCGGCGGGGTGACGCGGCGGTCCGTGCTTGTGGCGGTTACCATCCTGCTGGTCTTCGCGGTGGCGGCGACCTACCACGAAGTGGTATGGGAAGCAGGCGTGGTCGTTGCGGGAGCCCCTGCTCCCTGGCCGCTGGCCGTGCTCCTGCTGCTGGCCGCGGCGATGGCGCTGCCTCGCTTCCGAAAGCGGGGGCTGACGCGGCGCGAACTGCTCGTGGTCTACATGCTCGTTCTCGTTGCCGCTCCGCTCTTCGGCCGAGCAGGCCTGTTCTTCGTGCTTCCCAAGACCATCATCTACTACCATATGGCGAGGGCGAACCCGGCTTGGGAAACGACCTTCCTGCAGCACATCCCGACGTGGTTCGCCCCCACCGAGAGCTGGGTTCGCGACGGGTTCTTCGAGGGGAACGCCCCGGTGCCATGGCGGGAGTGGGCCGTCCCCGCCGCCGTCTGGTTCTCGTTCCTGCTGGCCTATTTCGGCGCGTCGTTCTCCGCCATCATCCTGGTGCAACGCCAGTGGATCACGAACGAACGGCTGGCGTTCCCGCTGGCCGAGATCCCCCAACAACTCCTGAGCAATTCGGCCAAGCGCGCCTCGGGCGACCCGGTTCGCAGCGGCCGCCTCACGGTCAACCGCATTTTCTGGATCGGGGTGCTCATCTCGTTCGCCCTTAACTTTCTGAACGGCCTCGCCAGGCGCTTCCCGGCCCTCCCCACGGTGCCATTGGGTCCCGTCGTCATCATGCCGTGGCTGAAGGTCGGGCCTCTGGCAGGCCTCGGCGCTTTCTACTTCACCTTCTGGCCTTGGCTTGTGGCAATCGCCTATATCATCCCGAGAGAGATATCGTTCTCCTGCTGGTTCTTCTGGCTCGTGCGGATGGCGCTCCACGTCGTTGGCATTGCGGCGGGCGGCACCCCCCAACTGCCCGAGGAAGTCTGGGGCAGCGAGTTCCCCGCGCCCTACTATCAGGCGACCGGCGCGGTGCTCGCGCTGGGGATCTGGGCGCTCTGGATCGCCCGCAACCACCTGGCGCGAGAGCTGCGGATAGCGTTCAGCTCTCTCAGCGGGCGGGCCGATGCCGATGAGCCGATGACCTATCGCTGGACAGTGGTAATCTTCTTCTGCTGCACCGCCTGGCTGACCGGATTCCTCTACCTCGCTGGCTGTCGCCTGCTGTTCGCGCTTGCCACCGTCGGGCTGCTGGTGGGCCTCGCCGTCATCTGGGCGCGCATTCGGGCGGAGACGGCTCTTACGGCATCTATTCTCGACGGGTATGCGATTGCCATGTCGCCGTTTGGCAGCGCGGGACTAAGGCCGCAAGAGATCGTCAGCTCGCTGACACTGCGCTGGGCCACCTTTCCCTCACCGGACGGGGTGTTCATGGTCTGTGCCCAGAATGCGCTCGAGTCGCTCAAGATCGCCGATGCGGCCGGGGTCAACACTCGCCGTCTCTCTCGCGCGACCTGGGTGTGCTTCGTGATCGCGCTGGCAGTGGGCCTTCCCCTGCTGCTGGCGGTCATCTATCACTACGGCTACTTCGGCACCCGGGCCGGATCAGCGCCCTACTGGCCCTCGATGCAGAGCCGCACCGACGGCGGCATCATCTACAACGCCATCGTCAGCCCCAGCCCCACCGACACCCGCGGGCTGGCTGGAATCCTGGCCGGCGCCGCGGTCTGCGTACTGCTGGGCGTTGCCCGTCTGCGCTTCTGGTGGTGGCCGTTCCACCCGGTGGGCTATATCATTGGGAACAGTTGGGGAATGCACTGGTATCTAGTGGCGTTCCTGGTCGGGTGGGGCGCCAAGATCCTGGTGATCCGCTACGGCGGGCTGCGGCTCTATCGCAAAACTATCCCCTTGGCGATGGGACTGATCATGGGGGATGTGATGAACACGGCGGTCTGGTCGGTGGTGGCTTTTGCTGCCGGTGGCTCCGTCGCATCCTCTGGGGGGTAGAGCGCAGCTCGCATCAATCGGCCACTAGACTGAAAGAATACGTGTCATAGCTTGGTGTGAGATCCCCGGCGCGGGCATTGGATGAACTCAGCCCGCTGTCGGTATACCGCCGGCGTCATGCCGTAGTGCTTTCGGAATGCCCGCTGCAGGTGACTACCGTCTGAGAAGCCGGTCTCCGCCGCGATGGCATCGATCGGCGTGTGGCTCGTCAGCAGCATATCCGCCGCTGTCGCCAGACGACACCTGAGGCGGAACTGCCCAAGCCCCGTACCCATAATCTGGCGAAACGCGTGCCTGAACCGCGACAAGCTCAGTCCGCAGGCGGCTGCCGCAGCTTGCGGATCAAGATGGGAACCGATGTCAGATTGTGCTAGGCGCACGGCCGGCATGAGCTGAGCAAGAACAGTGGCCGACGGGGAGATAGCCCGGCTACTCTCGTAGTCAATGTCAGCCTCCCAGCCGCGCCATATCGTGATGAGCAATCTCGCCAGGTCTGACCGCACGATGGCCTCCCACCCGGACGCCCGAGATTCGGCCTCCTCGTAAAGCTCCTCCGCTATGGCCAGCACAAGTCGGCGGAATTTGGCATCAGCTATCTTGGGTCGCTCCTCAGGAGAAACCGCGAACATCCACATCCAGCTCGGGTCGTGTTTGAAGATCGGGTCTATGACCTCAGGAAGGAAAACGACCACCACGTCGGCGGTCTGCGGCTTAGTGATCCGCCACAGATGAGGTTCCCACATGGGCGACAGCCAGACGTCACCCGGCTCCAGCGAGATGACGTGATCTCCGCGCCGGAGCTCCATGCCGCCGCGAAGCAACACCCCCACTTCCATGCCTTGGTGCCGATGCGTTTCCAGCGGAGTAGGCTCCGCGTATGCGCCCCGGCCAATCCAGATCGGCATCTGGGTGGTCAGGTGATGGTCATACGGCTCGGCCAGCGCGGCCCAGTCCAGCATCGTCTCCCCGCGTCGGGCAGGATCAGCCATATCGGACTCACCGGTGAGGAACTGTCATCAGCCAGTTGCTCCGGGCGATACCCCGTGCGCAGCCGAGAATGGCCGGTGGCTCGGCTCCCGGCGGCATCGGGCGAGCCATGCGGAGCCAGGAGGAACGGTCGCCACCGCATTATACCAGACCACTGCAGGAACGTGCATCGCGTTGCCATCGCCAGCTTCCGAGCCGGGGGCCGCGCTTCCCCGGCGGCTCGTAACAGCCTACCCGCTGAGCCCCGACGGGCATGCAACCCCTGCCAGCGGACCCCAACGCCAGGACGGAGTCGCGCACATGATCGGTGTTCGCTGTGAAAAACGAAGGAAGGGAGCGCCCCTGGGCCGACGCTTCTCCGCGGTCGCTCCCGAAGAGGTCGCGCTTGTCGCGGATTCCCTCACTCTCGCCATCTACGCGTACAGACATACAGCACTCCTGTTCAGTGACGTCATCTCACCGGCGAGCTACTGTGATAGACCGCTGCCGGACCGGGATGCTGAGAGTGCAAGAGACATCGCCATCGCATGGGCTGCGTGCTGGTAACTGCCGCCGAGCGTTGCTCTGGATGGCAGTAGCAGCTGCGGCCCTCGCCGCGCCGACCATCGCGACCTCCGCGCGAGTAAGCGGCACGCCGAAGTGTGAGGAAGAAGACATGGGCAAGAGGATCATCGAGATCGGGCAGGACAGGCCGTCGCCGGAGTACGTAAAGGCCAGCATTCGCGACATGGAGCAGAGGCCGTTCGACGGTGTGGCGATGCAACTGCCGAGTGACGTGGGCGCGGGGATGATCTTCGATGTGAAGGCGTGGGACGCAGCCGCCGAAGGGCGGGCAGAGAAGCAGCGGCGCGAGCTGGCGACGCTGTCGTCCATCGCGTGGGGGGAGCGCTTCACGGACAACTTCGTGATGGTATACGCGCGGTCCACCATGGACTGGTTCAGCGACGCGGACTGGGCGAAGGTGATGGAGAACGTCCGGTTCTGCGCGCGAGCGGCGAAGGCGGGCAACTGCAAGGGAATCCTATGGGACCCCGAGCCATATGGAGCGGTCAACCCTTGGGTCTATCGGCAGCAGCCTGGGCACGAGACGCGGACCTTCGCCGATTATGCGAGCATCGTGCGGAGACGAGGCGCCGAGTTCATGGGGGCGCTGCAGGAGGAGTTCCCGGGGCTGGAGGTGCTATCAATGCGCATCCTGAGCGACTTCGCCAAGGGCTCCCCGTTCACCGAGCCGCTCCTTGACATCCGGGATCCGGAGGCGCGGACGGAGCGCCTGTCTCGCACCTACTATGGCCTACACCCCGCGTTCTTCAACGGGATGCTCGATGCGGCCGCGCCCGACGTTACCATCACCGACGCGAATGAGGACGCCTACTACTACACGTCGGCAATCGAGTACTACCGGACATACAAGGTCTTACGCCAGGATGCCTTGGTGTTGGTCGCGCCTGAGAACCACGACAAGTACCGGGCGCAGG
>Ga0315274_10017293_pt1 | contig 10177 bp, 10 predicted proteins | sample YL17G02_20_MG_FD_203700 | JGI IMG/M metagenome (GOLD analysis project Ga0315274, IMG submission 203700) | Sediment microbial communities from Yellowstone Lake, YNP, Wyoming, USA - YL17G02_20 | ecosystem: Environmental > Aquatic > Freshwater > Lake > Sediment | place: USA: Wyoming | collected... | reverse complement strand
GACCCCGCGGGCCGCGTCATCGCCCGCACGAACTGGGCCTACGGCGGCACGCTCTACTTCCAGTACGACCTGGCCGGCCGCCGCACGGCCGTCGCCGACCCGAAGGGAGGCGTCGTGTACTACACGTACGACAAACGCGGCCTGATCACCCGCGTGGACGCCTCGTGGGGCTCGACGTTCTACACGTTCGACGCGCGCGGCGCGCTCCTCACCCGCCACCTCCCGAACAACTCCTCCACGTACTACACCTACGACGCGGCGGGCCGCCTCTCGAAGCTCGAAGACCGCTGGGACGACGGCGCACCCATCCAGACCTTCGAGTTCACCCGCGACCCCAACGGCAACATCACCCGCAGCCTCCGCGAGGACGGCTCCTGCTGGTACTACGACTACGACGGCCTCCAGCGCCTCACCGCCGCCGACTGGAAGGACGCCGAGGGCTCCACCCTCTACGCCTTCGAGTACGAGTACGACAAAGTCGGGAACCGTCTCCGCTTCGCACAGAACGGCGTCTCGACCTACTACTCGTACAATGAGGCGAACGAGCTCGTCAGCGACCTCACCCCTGGGGTGGAAACAGCCTACTACACGTACGACGGGCGTGGCAACCAGATCACCCGCTCCGTCCTGGCCGGCCACACGACCTACTTCAGCTACAATTCGCGCAATCTGATATCTGGAATTTGCAATACGGATCCCAGCTTCACCCCCAACTACTTCACCTACAACGCCCTCGGCCAGCGCATCACGAAGACCGACTCCACCGGCACCACCCGCTACCTCTGGGACGGCCTGAACATCGTCCTCGAGCTCGACGACAGCGGCAACCTCACGCGCCGCTACACCCACGGCTACAGCCCCATCGAGGGCGTCTCCAGCCTGATTGCCGTCGAAGGCCCCATCCGGTGCCCCTGCTTCTACCACTTCGACCAGGTCGGCGGCGTCCGCCAGCTCACCGACCCCTACCACAACACCATCAAGTCCTACGCCTACGAACCCTTCGGCCGCATCCTCGCCGAAGCCGGCGCCGCACCCAATGACTTCGTTTTCCCGGCAGGTACGATGGCTCTGCCCGATGTTGAGGACGCGCGCTTAGGCATCCTAAGGCTGTATACACCCAATGCCGGCAGATGGTTCTTGAGAGATGCTGTCCGCTTCGTCAACCGTTATGGGTTTGTTCTCGACAACCCCCTCGGGTTCGTTGACCCAAGCAGTCGCTGGGGCGAGGGCGTGTTGCGAACTGCTGGAGCTGTTCTGAGCCTTCCGGGGCGAGCGCTGGAGATGGCCGGTGGCCTCATGGGCGGCGTTGCTGACGTTGGCGGGCACGTCCCAGTCGCCGGGGATGTCATTGAGACCGCTATCGACATCCCTGCCCATTTGACTCAGGCGGTGGGGAACCTAGCTCAGTTGGACCTGCCCGGGGCAGGCAGGGAAGCTGTCAGCGCCGGCGGATCGGCGCTCAGCTTACCGGTTCAGTCTGCCCTCGTTCCGTGGGAAGCTCCGCAGACGCTTGCGGGGCTTGCAGGAGGCGCGATCGATATTGTCACGTCAGCGTTCACCGGGGACCTGAAGATCTACGAGGTGACTTGTTGCGTGGGACCAATCAAGAAGACATTCCTCGTGGTCGAGGGTGGTGCGATTCCGGCATTGACCGGGCGTCCCGCTTCCCTTGGCAGGGTGATCTTGGGGCCCGGAGACCTTGCCCATGAGTGTGGTCACGGCGTCCAGTCCACGGTACTTGGGCCATTCTACCTGCCCGCCGTCCTGCTGGACTATCTGATCGAGGGGTACGAGGATTCGGCCGTGGAGCAGGGTGCGGACTCAATCGGGCAGAACCTCCAGATACAACAGAGGTGAGGATCCATGGGATGACCGGACTGCCGACGCACAGCAGGGGTTCGCTTGCCGTGTGCATCTCGGCCGTTTTGGCGGCGGCTCTCCTTGCGACTGGCTGCGACCCCACCTACGTTGTACGGGTTGATGTCAGAGAGGGTGCGAGCACCTCTGCGACAGTGCTCTCGGTCGGCGAACTGGATCGCACCTCAGCCCGGCCCATCGAGAGCGCTAGAGTTGAAGTCTGGAGAGTCAATCGAAAAGGGCTGAGGATCCAGACGAAAGCCGGGTGCTCAGGGCCGGATGGCACTGTGAGGTTCGGTCCTTTGATCGCTCTTGGCGCCTGGTACTTCTGTTGCATAAAGGAGGGGTATGACCCTGTGCAGGGAGAACTCCCGCTCGACAAGTTCGGGTATATCCGGAAGAGAACCCTGCTTCTGATGATGAGGCGCGTTGAGCAATAGACACCAGGCGGAAACGGTGCCTGATAGAAAGCGCCGGCCTGAACCGGCATGGAGTAAGGGATGCAAGAGCCCGACATGGAAGGCGTAGCGAGCAGCCATGGCCCCGTGTTGTGCGCCGGCGACGGCAACCTGCCGTACGGCGGACAGGTGAAGCGTGGATAGGGGTACGCAAGGCCAGCCATTGAGCTCCGAAATCACCACTCTGGGTGCGCCGACCGGGTTGTCAGGTCGGGAAGGCCATGCGGGCCGCTGCGTTAGACGCGAGCGGCGGTCCGGCCCCATTTCTCACCAAAGGTCGAAGACCCTGGCATGTGCGGAAACTCTATGCCCGAGAACCGGGAGATCCCAGTGGTTCCCCAATGGCCGACGGCCCTGGGGACGGTCGGGGAAGGCCCGCGGCCGCAATCCCGACATGGACGCCGCTGGGAAGTCTGACATCGGCGTAGTACCTGGGAAGGTGCCGAACAACGCCGGAAGCGGCGAGGTCGGCGGGCCGCGTCGGGAAGCCGGAGCCGTCCTACCGCAAGATCACCTTCCACAAGCACCACCTGGAGCAGGATGCTCACGTGGATGCGGAGCTTCTCGGCCCTGGCCATCCGCTCTACGCCGCCGTGGACGAGCGTCTGAACGAACGGCTCGCGCCCGTGGTTGGTGGAACGGGCGCCTTCGTGGACCCGCTGGCCGCGGTCCCCTACCGCCTGCACTTCTTCGAGATCGCCATCCGAGGCAAGGACACCCGTGGCGACGACATCCCACTTCACGGCGAGCTCGTGGCCGTCCGCGAAGAAGCCGGCCAATTCGAGGTCGTCCCCAGCGACTTCATCCTGAATCTCCCGCCCCATCCCAGGCCGCCGGGCGAGATCGAGCAGTTGGACGCCCAGCCGGCCTGCGACTTCCTCAAGAGCACCTAAATCCAGTGCGGCATGGTATGGGAGCAGGAAGCCGTCTTTGAAGTCCGGCCGAATCGAGTGCTGGATCATCCGCTCCCACAGGATCGAGCGCAGCCCACCGTTTGCCTGGTACTTGTACTCGATAGCGTCGCCCACATGCTTTACGCGCCCGACGCCAACCAGAACCCGGCGAGAGTCCTCAACGAACGGCACCTCCTTCGCGTAGAAGAAGCACAAGGAGGTCTCGGGACGAGCGTGGCCGAAGAAACAGTCCAAGAGGGCCGTCTGGTTCCTGAAGTCCTGAACCCACTGGGTTTTGAACCCGAGATCGGGTTCGCGCTCACCATCCACGTCAAGCCCATGCTCCTCCGCGAAGTACTCCATTCCGTCTCGGAACATCCAGGCAAACGGGACCGCCGGAGCCGAGTATGGGGGATGCCTGAGTGGTGTCGATGCGAAGTGCCCGTGCGTCTCGGGCGACGTCTTCTTGTAGGGATGTTCGGCGTGCCGGACATACTCGAATGGCGCCATGAACATCGCCCGCTCGGGCACACAGCACGGCCAGTCTTGCTCGTCGAGCTCGCGGATTGATTGGCCCGCGACGGCCTGCTCAGCCGCGTCATCCCGGCCGGCCGCAATGCGAGAAAGCCGGAGACACGACCCGTTGAGCTTCGGTTCCTTGCAGACCGTGCCATCCCACCCTCCGTCATGCCACGGCACACGAGTGGAGAGGTGGCGCCGGGGAAGCGACGTGTTCTGGTCAGCCACTGATGACCTCCCTTCTCAGTAGTACTGCCGGATGTAGCCATAGGCTCGGTCGAACAAATCTTGGTCGCGGTGGAGCTGGTACTTGAGGAGCGTCCGGCGGAGGGCCTTCCGGACCTCGCGCTCGCCGGCCGTGGTCTGCTGCCAGCCGGGGAAGCGGACGACACGGACGATCTCGTCAATGTCGGCCTGGGCACGGACCTGTTCAGGGGCCATGTAGTAGGGGGTGCCGAGAGCGGTGCCCTCGATGGTCATGGTGTCGGGCTTCTCGGTCGTGCGTGCGAGACCGAGGTCGGCGAGCTTCACCTCCCCCTTGCGGGTGACCATGATGTTGTCGGGCTTGATGTCGCGGTGGATGATGCCGTGCTCGTGGGCGTGTTCGAGGGCGCGGGCAACGGCACCGACGATGTTCAGCGCGGTCTTCTCGTCGAGGCGGCCCTGCTGCTTGATCATCTCCTTGACCGTCGAGCCGTCAACGAACTCCATGGCGAAGTAGTAGTGGCCTTCGGCCTGGCCGACATCAATGCCCTGTACGACGTTGGGGTGGTTGAGCTTGGCGGCGGAGCGTGCCTCGCGGAGGAAGCGCTGGACGAATGCCTCGTTCTCCGCCAGGTGAGGCGGGAGGACTTTCAGGGCCACGACGCGGTCCATCGAGACCTGGCGTGCCTTGAAGACGACGCCCATCCCACCCTTGCCGAGGGTAGCGAGAAGTTCGTAGCCGCCGATGCGGCTCTGCTTGGCTTCGCTGTCTGCCATGGCCGTGCCCCCAACTTCTGCTCCCCTGCTCCGCCATTATGCGCGGGGGAGGGCGGCAGTCAAACGCGGAAGGCAGGTGTGCCCTATCCCCCTCGTGTGCCTCTCCACTTCCCGTCCCTTCGACCTTGCTTGTGCCCGAGGCCAACTGCTGCCCCACTGGGGCCGCCGGGACTTCCTTGATGCCCTGCCCCCGAACTCCTCGCGGGCGGCGCTCCGGCCTGCGCATCACAACCTCACCAATGCCCCCAGGAGGCCCATGGCAACGCGATCGGGGTTCACCTGGGACCATCCGGGCCTTCGGGCAACGATCTCCCCTGCAAACCCCTATCGGGCACTGGCTCAACTGGAGGCGATGGGGGTGTTCCTTTTCTCCCCTCACCGGGAAGCAGTTGGAGCCTGTGAACGTCTATGTGCCCGATGCCCGGCTTCTGCACCCCGAGGGCGTGGGCCAGATGCGGCAGCCCCCCAAGTCGCGTCCGATGAGCGGGAGGTGAGGACAGAGCACGCACGGGCCAGTGAGGCCCCGGCAGACAAGAGACCCGGCCAGCGAATAGGCCCCACCTAGCCCACTGCCGAGCCTTCTGCCGGGCATCCGCTCACTCCTTCTTGGCCTCGGGCTCCTTGGCCCCATCGCTCCCGGCCGCCGTCGGGGGAGGCAGATACTTGATAGTGAGCCGGAACGTCACGGGCTCGTCGGCCTTGACTTTTCGAGTGATCCGGATAGCGGTTCTACCTGGGCCACGATCTACCTTAGCTGCAACGACCTGGCCTCTGGCCTCGAAACCCAGAACAGAATCCACAGCGAGCGGGTAGGCGTCCTGACCTGGTTGCCACGGAACCCCATTGATAGTGGCATCAATGAGCTTGTAATACCAGATCGCACCACGCCACTCCACGCCCGCCCGGGAGATGTGGAACTCACCATTCGAGCCTATCTGCTGTAGCGTCGCAATGATCACCAGGCTCTTGGCCTCTCTCTTGGGGGCCACGGTGCGGTACTTGGCGACCACGGCGAGGCGCGCCTGGATGTCCGCAACGACGGTTTTGTCATCTTGGACCTTGGCCTTGGTCAGGAGGGCCTCCAGCCCGTTGGAATACTCCCGGTCCAACTCCCGGAGTTGAGCGGAGAGAGGGAGTTCCGCAGGCACTTCTGCGGCCTGCGTCGGAATCGCCACTGCAAGCCCCATGAACGCTACGAGGCACACGTTCCTGCCCCACATCTCGCGGTCCTCCTAACAAGAGCGCGGACAACGGCGTACTCCCGCCGACGAATGCTCAGGTCTTTCGGCGTCGGCGTAGGAGGCCGAAGCCGCCGAGGGCGAGGAGCAATAGGGTCGCCGGCTCGGGGACGGCGGTGACCCGGTAAATCGTGCCTTCAGCCTGGGCTGCAAAGTACATTCTGTCATCGCTGTCGAATGCCATGAACATGGGACGATCTATGCCCGATGCAAAGAGACTCCACGTGCCGGATGGAGACACCCTGTAGATCTCGCCTCGCTCGTCATTGGAGGCAAACAGCGAACCGTCGGGGGCGAGCGCCAAGGCGATCTGGCTGTTGCTTGAAGGAACCTGTGCATAGAGGTACGGAGACCCAACCAGTGGAACTGCGTAGATGCTGCCGTAGTCACGATAGGCCAGGAGAATGGTTCCCTCTGAGTCCAGCTCGATCCCCGTGGGGCTCCCAAGCCAACCGTAGTCGTCCGCTCGCAGTAGTACGGTCCGCCATGACCCATCCCTGGCTACTCTTGACACGCCCTTGATCCCAACCCGCTCGACGACCAAGATGTCGCCGTTGGCGTCCAGATGGAGGTCGGTGGGGGAAGACAGGCCGCTGTAGACGAGGGACACTTGGCCAGATTGCGTCACCTCCCACAATTCGTTCCCACCATAGAGATACGCATCTCCCACGAGTATCTTCCCATCACGGTCTATGCAGATGCCGCTTATGGCCCCGCCTGAGCCAAAGCCGCTGGCGACCTGCTGAACAGACCCATCCGACGCCACCCTCACAACCAGCTTGGGGACCGGGGGATTGTGCCGCGAAACGCTGGCGTACAGCCCATCGGCCCCAAAGGCGAGACCGTTCACGCCGTTTAGAAGGGTATCTGTGGCAAAGACCTCCACACCCAGCCCTGGCTCGTGGATGATAGGTAGCCCTACAGCGATCCCGGCACAGAGCCAGAGGCCCAGAGAAACTACCAATGGCATCAGGTAACGGGCTGCTGCCGTCCTATGAGCGACTTCCCGGTTCATTCTTGTGCCCCCAGAGGGTGAACGGAGACAAGGATCGCCCGGCATTCTATGCACAGAGTCGTCGAAATGTCAAGTGAATCTTTCAGACTATAGTCTGTAGACGGTTGGGCAGTGCTCGGTTATCGTCAGCGTCATGATTGGCGATGAGTTACGAGCAGTGAGGAAGAAGGCGGGCCTCTCCCAGGAGGAGCTTGCCGAGAGGGCAGGTATTCACCGCACCTATGTCAGCCTGTTGGAGCGGAACAGGAAGTCGCCGACGCTCGATGTGTTGTTCCGGGTCTGCAGGGCACTGAGGGTGCGCGCCTCGGTGGTCATTGCCCGCGTCGAGCGGAAGCAGAACTGAGGAAGCCAGAAGGCCCAGCCAGTACCCGGTGCTCCAGCCAACACTGAACCGCCTGCCCCTATGAGACGGCTGCCGCGTGCCCCATCGGCGGGATACGTGGCGCGAGGCCCAAGCCCGACGCCGTGGGAACGGGGCCGCCATGTCAACAGTTGGGGCGGAAGGTGTCACACGCCCAACTGACGCGGCGTAGTGCGTCGGGGGCACGGCCACCGCTTGTCGATCAATCCAGCATTGGCTTGCCCGTTGCTCGCTACTTCGTTGATCCTCCGAGCATGTCCGCCGGCTCTCGGCTCGCACCGCAAGCGCTTGATGTAGCCGGTCACCCGCTGCTTACGGTGTCTTTGTAGGGCTCCGCCCCTCCCACCTCGCAGTCGTCGGGCATGTGCCTTTCCCCCCTGAGCCTCACCACGGGCAGCACGACGGCCACCGCGGCGCTGCGGCCCTGGCGGCGAGGGCGTCCCCGCAATGGCAAGTTGCGGCCGGGGACGCCCAGTACCCCCACCACAGAATCTCCGGGAACATCCTTCGGGAGCACCTGCCTACCGAATCCGCAGCTACCGAGTCGTAAGCCAAGAGGCACCAGCGGCTTATGAAGAAAATGCATGGAGGGGCAATCCACAACCTGATTCTAGGGGTGGGAGGAGAGAATCAGGAGCAACGTGATGGGAACGTTGCAAGAGTTCGAGGCATTGGTGGTGGAGCGGGACGCCCTCGTGCTGACCCACCGAACGGAACGGGATGAGGCCAATGCCGCGTATGAGGGCGAGATCGAGGCGGAGTACCGGCGACTCTACCCCCGCCGCACCTACCTCCGTGCCAAGGCCGTCAAGATCCTGGGACCGTGGGTCGATGCGCTGCTGGCGTCGTGGCAGCCGCGGGTCAAGGCACTCGTGGAGCGGGAGGACGCGGAGCGCGAGGCGATGGAGGACCGGCTGTGGCGGTGCGCAGCGGACTGTCCCGTGCCCGTGGCCGATGACCGCAGGACCGTCGTGGCCCACTCCTGGACCGCATCCTACCACACCCAGGGGCTCGGTGCCGCCTGCTACGCCCGTGGGGCCGTGGAGGGCGCGGCTGACCCTGCTCGTGCCGCCGGCCTCACCGTGGAAATCCACTACCGCAAAGACGTGTTGGGCAGCGTCGAGGCGTGGGCCAACACCACTGAGGCCGGGGCCGCACTTCTCAACTACAAGCCAGGCCCGTCGCTGCGTGAGCATGTGAGGCTCTGCTGGGCCCGCCACGTCAACCCCAGGGTGTACCATCCATTCTTAACAGTGGGATACGAGGAGGCCGAGGGGATCGATTGCTTCGGCCACGATCTGCGGGCACGGGCGTGAGCCCACTTTATTCTAGGGGTGGGGAGGGATAACTGAGAGGAGATCGTGATGGCTCAGATCGACCCGGCAATGGTAGGTGCGGTGATGTTCAATGCCGCGTCCTGCTACGAGAGGTTCGCCACGCTCACCCCGGTCCAGGCCAAGGAGGCCGCGGACTTCGCCTCGGCTCGGAGCCAGGAGTACCCGCTGTGGCAGCGGAACGCGAAGGGCCAGTTCCCGACCTACGAGGTGCCGCACTTCGGCAAGCGGTCCAGCATCTACCTCATCGCCCTCATGTCCGCCTACCTCGTATGGATGCAGAAGCAGGCGGGGGTCGCCGTAGTGGCCCCGACCCCGCTGCTCCGGGCCGTTCTAGACGGCTATGCCCTGTACGAGCGGGGGCACAGTTGATTCTAGGGGTGGGAGGACAGAATGAGGAGCACGGCATGAGCGCTTTTGTCGTGGCTCGGGAACACATCGCCTATCTGGTCAACGCGGCATTCCGCCGCACCTGCCCCGGGGCCAGCTTCTGCTACTACTGGGACGGCAACGGCCACCAATGCCATCCCCTGGACCGCGAGGACGCCGAGCGGATCGCTCGGATCCTCTGGGCCGAGAACGTCGCCAGTGTGGCCCATCGCTACCCCGGCGACGAGCGCTCGGAGCTTCCGGGCATGATCCGCGATGCTGAGGCGGGCTTCGAGTACGGCCGCCACGAGTGGACCCAGGAGCAGCCCAATTGGGTGCAGGTGCTCAAGGCGTGCGACTGCTACGAGTACCAGTCGTGCGAGCACCCCGGGTGGGAGGGTAGCGAGGCCCGCGCGATCATCGAAGCGATCCGATCCAAAGCCATCCATGCCCTGCCCGGCTACGAGGACGCGGCTTGGGAGATCACGGACGCGACGCCCGCGGCTCGCGGGTAGGACCCCGGCTTGATTCTAGGGGTGGGAAGGAACAACGAGAGGGAGCTAGGCCGTAGGGACCAACAGGACAGGTACGTGGCGACGCTTCGTGAACCTCGGCGTCGGGCTGTCCGTTCTGTTCGTTCATCAGGGCAATCTGGAGGCGTTGCCATGAGACTGCGTTTCCGCATCGTCAACAAGACCCACTACGACAGCCGCGTGTTGCGGCGGCTCGTGGCGTGGTGCATCCGCCACGCCGGAGCGGAGGGCCGTACCCGCAAGGTGACGTTCAACTATACCCGCCAGGACCGTGGGTGTAGCGGGTACGCCTGGCTGAATGGAAGCTCCGTCGTGATGCGGCTCATCAAGAGCAAGACGGACGGGATCAACGCGGCCCAGGTCCTCCTGCATGAGATCGACCACAACCTCGGCCTGGAGCACAAGGACATGGTGCCGTCCCGCACCATTGCCCTCCCCGGCTTCCCCGCCGACCTCATGGCCCTCGTGGAGATGCCGCCGAAGTCCAAGCCTGCCCCCGATGCCGTCGAGAGGGTGGCCGGCAAACTCGCAGCCGTGGAGGCCAAGGTCAAGGAGTGGGAGAGCAAGCTGCGCCGCACCCGGACCTGGCTCAAGAAGTGGGAGCGGCGGGCGCGGTACT
>Ga0315274_10017291_pt1 | contig 10178 bp, 5 predicted proteins | sample YL17G02_20_MG_FD_203700 | JGI IMG/M metagenome (GOLD analysis project Ga0315274, IMG submission 203700) | Sediment microbial communities from Yellowstone Lake, YNP, Wyoming, USA - YL17G02_20 | ecosystem: Environmental > Aquatic > Freshwater > Lake > Sediment | place: USA: Wyoming | collected... | reverse complement strand
ACCCTACGAGATCATGCTCAGCGAATCGCAGGAACGCATGTTGATCATCGTCCACCAAGGCCATGAGGAAGAGGTCAAACGCATTTTTGACAAGTGGGACCTGCCATGGGCCGAGATCGGCGTGGTGACCGACACGGGCCGCATGGTGGTGAAGAACCAGGGCCAGACCGTGGCCGACATCCCCGCCAAGCTGATCGCCACGGAGTCACCCGTCTACGAACGCGAGGCAAAGGAGCCGGCTTATCTGAAAGAGGTGCGCGCCTTCCGGCTCGAAGGTATCGCCGACACCTCGGACCCCGTGGCCGGGCTCAAGAAGTTGCTGGCGTGGCCCACCATCGCCTCCAAGAATTGGGTCTACCGCCAGTACGATCACATGGTGCGCGACAACTCCGTGGTGTGTCCCGGCAGCGACGCGGCGGTGATACGGATCAAGGCCGACTCCGTGCCCCCGCTTCCCCAGGCCTCCGCTGCCCCGGCCTCAGGCACCGGTCAGCCTGCCTCGGACAAGTACCTGGCCCTGACCTCCGATTGCAGCGGCGCGTACGTCTATCTCGACCCGTACGAAGGCGGCAAGGCGGCGGTGGTCGAGGCGGCGCGCAACCTGGCCTGCGCCGGGGCGACCCCGCTCGGCGTCACCGACAACCTGAACGCGGGCAACCCGCATCATCCGGAGTTGTTCTGGCAACTGCGCGAGGCGGTGCGCGGCCTGGGCGAGGCCTGCCGGGCGCTGAACACGCCGGTCACGGGCGGGAACTGCTCGCTGTATAATCAAAACCCCACCGGCCCGATCGACCCGACGCCCACCGTGGGCATGGTTGGCCTGATCGACCGACCGGAGCATGTCACCACCCAGTGGTTCAAGGACCAAGGCGACGCGATCATCCTGCTGGGCGAGCCAGTGGACCGGCGTGACCCGCTGCAGGGGTTGGGTGGCAGCGCTTATCTGCGGGTGGCGCATGGCCTCAAGACCGGCACGCCGCCCTGCTGTGATCTGGACCAGGCCCGAACACTCCACGAAGCGCTTCGCAGCCTGATTCACGGCGGCGGCATCAAGAGCGCGCACGATTGCAGCGAAGGCGGCCTGGCCGTCTGCCTGGCCGAATGCTGCATCAGCCGACGCGAGGCCCGTGGCACACCGCGATTGATCGGCGCGTCGGTCGACCTCAGCGACGACCGCGCGGGGAACGACCACGGCGGCGGCACCCCACCGGCGCCGCGTTTGGACGGGTTGCTCTTTGGCGAGGCGCAGAGCCGGATCGTGATCACCACCGCCGCGCTCGACGCGACGAAGGTCGTGGCGCAGGCGCGATTGCTGGGTGTGCCGGCGCGCCTGATCGGCCAGGTGGGGGGCGATCGTTTGTCCCTCCGAACTGCCCACGGCGAATGGTCGTGGCCGGTGACTGAATTGCACGACCTCTGGTGGAATGCCCTCGCGCGGACGATGCAATAATTGCCTCACTACCGGCCGCCGTGGCCGTGCCTCGCCAGGCCCGAAACCTCCCGACCACTCAGCGCATGACCGTAGAGGCGCACGTCTCGCAGACTCCCGCGAAAATAGTCGTTGGGCCCGGAACCTATCCTCAACGGTTGGTCAATCGAGAGATCGTAGTCCGTGGGGTCAAACTTCGCGGAGGTCGCCACGGATTTGCCGTCGAGGTACAGGTTGAGCCGGTCGCCGTTTCGGATCGCCGCAAGGTGGTGCCAGCCGGGTGAAAGTTCGCGGTCGTAGGTCACGTTCCGGCCAGCGGCGATCGAGAGGACGTGACCGGACGGGAGCGTACCGCAAAAGAGCCGACCCTGGAATTCGGTCATCGTCCAGGCGCGACGGTATTTCACGTCCGGCGTGGCATCGAGGCAGCCAAGTCTGGTCCAGCGTCCCGAACCGTCGAAGCGGTAGACCTCCGCCTGCGGGAGACTGCCGCATATCGGTAAACCTTGCCGCCCAGATGCGCATTCTCCGACTCCGGCAGCGCGGAACCGCCCAGTCGGTATTTCGCGACGCCCGCGTACAGTTCGCCGCGAAATGCCGCGAGAGCCGACACCGAATTGCAGCGGTCCGGGCTGCCGCAATCAAGCCATTGCGTGGAACGGTCGAACCGATACACGTGGCCGGCCTGGTCCCGGCCCGGTTCACAAGTGCCGGCGTAGAGATGCCCGTCGTGAGTTGCCAGCGCAAAGACCAGTATCGCATTGCCCGGTCGCCCGTGATCGGTCCACTCCGCTTCGAGCCTGCCGTTGTCGATTCCGAAATGCACGTTGCGCGTGTTGGGCTGGCTCGTCGTCACACCGGTGTGGTGCGTGATGCGCAAATTGAACCCACGCCGGATCACCGGATCGAACTGGCTGATGATGTCGCCGTATTGCCGGCGAACATCTCGTCCACCGGGATGATCGTAACGCTTTCCGCCCCGACTTTGAGCGGGTAACGCTCGATCTCCTTGTCCTCCGCGAGGAGGGCGGCCGGCTTTTGAATCGGGCCGTAATCGATGGGCGAAGGCGCGTCGGAGGCCAGGGCGCCTTTGAGTCCGTCCGCATCGGCAGTCACCATCGCGATGACCAGGTTGTCCACCTGGAGATGTTTGCGGATGGCGGCGTTGACCTCGTCGAGCGTGAGTTCGTCCACCATCTTGCGAAACAGAGCGAGATGCCCCGGCACGCCATAGAAACGATCATCGACGGCGTAACCGAGGCGGGCTTCGGTGTCCGTGGCAAATTGCAGGCAGTATTTCTTCAGGAAGGACCGGTGCGCCTCGAATTGGTCGCGCGTCAGGCCCTGGCGGATGAGCTTCTCCGTCTCGCGCAAGGCGGCGCGGAGCGCAAACAAGGCGCGCGCGTCCGGCACCGGCCGAATCCAGACCTCGAACATTTGCTGGCGCCGGCCAACCCCCGTGGGGGGCATGAACCTCTGGCCACCGCGCGGGAAGGCCTCGACGTACGAGTAATCGCCGTAGTTCATCCCGCGCGCTTCCCGGATGAACTGATACAGACGACCCGAACTGTTCCGATGCTCCCCGAGCCAGGAGTTTGCCAGCCACAAAGCGTAGAACTCGCGCGAACCGCGATGAACGTCGATAGGATGGCCAAAGCTGATGGCGGTCGACTGTCCGGGCTTTTTCACCAGCACGACCTGCCGGCCGGTGATCGGCGCGCACTTCGGAGCGGCTGCGGCCTCAGGCTGGCCGGAGGGAAGCTGGCGTGCGTCGTCTGCGATCGTCTTCTCCAGGTTGCTGTCATACGCCCCGCCCAAAGCCAGCACCACGTTGTCGCGGGTGAAATGCGCGGCGTAGAATTGCCGCACGTCGTCGAGGGTCACCGCCTTCAGACCCGCGACCGTGCCGAGCGGCAGATGTTGATAGGGCGTGCCGGCAAAGACCCGTTCGTACAGGGCGGCTTTGCCCAACTCCTCGTCGGAAGAGTAGCGCAGCGTCTTCTCCAAGGTCTCCAAGGCACGGCTCTTCAGGCGATCGAAGTCCTCCGGGCGGAAACCGGGCTTCAGGACCGCCTCAGCCAACAACCGGGCAAAGGCCGGGGCCGATTCCCGGTAGACCACGCCGCTGACCAGAGTCATTTCCTTGTCCACGGAGGCCTCGTAGGTGGCGGCCAGAGGGTAAAGCCGCTCGAGCACTTCGCTGTACGAATGGTCGCGGGTGCCGCCTTCGGCGAACAAGTTGGCGGTCAAGGCCGCGAGGCCCTCCTTGCCTTTCGGGTCGTTCTGGCTGCCGACCTTGAACCACAGTTTGATGACCACGTTGGGGTCCTGGGCGACCGGCAGGAGCACGGCGGGACCGACCGCAGCTTCTGCCGGGATTTCCTGGCCGCGCGTGTGGAGCACGGCCACCGTGCTGCGCTCGGATTTCAGGTACTGGTTGGCCGCCTGGCGGACATCGTCCGGGCTGACCTTGCTGATGGTATCGAGATACTCGTCCACGGCCGTCACATCGCCCGTCAGGGCGATGAACCGGTTGAGCAGCCCCGCCACTTCATTCGGCGACGCGAGCGCGGAAAGAAACGCATGGCGCACGCGGGACCGAACGGCCTCGAGCCGGGCCGGGGCCACGCCGCTGGTGCGGAGCTGCCCCAGGTCGTCCCAGATTTCGCGCTCCACCGCGTGCACGTCCGCGGGGTCCCGGACCATGGCCATCGCGCCCCAGAGACCCGGATCGCGGTTCAGCCCAAAATCGGCGCGCAGGAATTGCAGCCGTTGTTCCCGCAAGACCAGTTTGCGATAAAGCTCGGACGTCTCGCCAAAGGCCAACTCCTCGATCAGCGTGGCCGCCACCATGACCCGGTCTTGCGGGCGGAACTGCTCGCCTTTGAAGCCGATGGCCAGGATCGCCAACGTCTGGCCATCAAAAGGCACGTCGACGCGGCGCTGGGCGGTTTGCTCCGGTTCGGTGGGCACACTCGGCGGCACGTAACCCGGTTTCCAATCCCCGTAGTGTTGCCGGATCAAGCCCAGCGTCGCTTCCGGGTCAAAGTCCCCCACCACCAGGACCACCGCGTTGTCGGGACGATAAAAGCGCTGAAAAAAACCTTTCGAATACTGGTACTGCTCCGGCATCCGTTTGATGTCCTCCTCGAATCCCATGGTCGTGTGTTTGTACGTGTGGCGGTCGAACGCCGCATTCTGCAGCGCTTCGTGCAACACAAAAAACGGGCTGGTCCGGCCCTTCCGGAACTCGCCATAGACCGCGCCGGCCTCCGTCTTGAATTCCGGCTCCGCATAACTCAGATGCTGGAACCGGTCGCTTTCGATCTCGATGGTCTTGGCCAGGTCTTCCCGCGTGAGGCTCAGGTGGTAGGCGGTCAGGTCATCGCTCGTGAACGCGTTGGCACTGGCCCCCATCGACGTGACAATCGAGTTGTAGACCTGGGCCGGGTATCTCTCCGTGCCGCGGAACATCATGTGCTCGAAGAAGTGGGCGAAGCCGGTGACGCCGGGTTCCACCTCGTCACGGCTGCCCGTGCGCACGATGGTCCAGTACGTCGCCAGGCCCTCGGAAGGCATCCGGATCAGGAGCGCTTTGAGCCCGTTGGTCAGGCTGGCCCGTTGAACTTCGTAAGGGAAAACCCCGGCGGCCAACCGTGTTGAGGTCATAACCATTCCTCCCGCGGCCAGGGCGGCAAACGCACGCCAGTTAAGCATGCCAAGAGTCAATAGCCGCTGCGGACAGGAAAGTCCACTCTGATCACCGGCGAAATCGGGCTTGCCTTCCCCCGGCGAGCGTGCTACGAATCCCTCCGCGTTTGCGGGTGTGGTTCAATGGTAGAACGCGGGCTTCCCAAGCCTGAAACGAGGGTCCGATTCCCTTCACCCGCTCCAGTCATAACCAAGGACTTACAGAGCCACCGTCACAAGACCGTCACACGTTGAGGCCGCTCTTGGCCCGTTTTTCGGGGGATTTCGAGGTGTGAAACGACCAAGTGGTTCGGTTCCAGACAGGCGGTGAGGCCGTCAATTGAAAGAACTTCTGGCACCATGACGGTGGGCAGGCGCTGATCGGCAAGGTGTACGGCCACGTCGCGGATGACCATCTGCTCGACGAGGCGATGGAAGATCTTGCCGACGTGCAGCGATCGTCTCCGGTTGAACCGGAAAGCGTACTCGTCAAGGTAGGCTTGAAGGTGGCGCTTCTGGACCCGCCCTTGATGTGTGGCCCGCAGCCAACGCTTGAGCAGCGACGCAACCAGGTGAACGTGCGGGAAAAACCTGCGCCCCGTTCAGTTCCCCATGGAAGGGGCTTGCGCGATGAGAGAATCCGGCGGCCTGTACGCCGTTGTACCCCTTCCAGCCGTCCGTCCGCACTTGGGTGCCCTTCGCGACGCAATCGACCAGGAAGCCCACCGTCTGTGCGAAGAGCACCCGCTGCTCGGGCCGCAGCTTAAATTCCGCCGGCGTGTTGGTCTTGTCGCAGTTGTGGAACCAAGCCGCCAACGCTGCCCCAAACCTTGGGCGTGGCCTGACGCACTTTCCCGATGGGCGCTTCGCCGTGTCTCTGTCGAGGGTGTGATCGGGTAACGCCCCCGTTGCTCATGGCGTCCAGCAAGTTGGCGCGACCCTGGGGCCATTTCGGGCACGAGGCGGCCTCTGGCCAGATTGTTCTCGGAGTCGCTGAGGCTTCCGACCGGTTTCGGCGCTGAGCTGCCGGGCGTAGCCTGCCTCCCCAAGGAGGTCAGGTTATGCCCCGCGGGGGCCAAGGAGGCCGGCGGCGTCTATCGCCCCCGGCACCCGCACGAGTCGCCATTTTACAGACTGGTTGAGCGCTTCTACCCGGAATTTGAAGCCGTTTACGAGGAGCGTTACCGGGAGCGGTATGGCTTCTGGCGGCCGATCATAGGAGTGGTCGTCCGCAAGTTTCTCGAGTGTGGCGATCTCAAGCACGGGTTTGCCCGGGTACGGTGCCCCAAGTGCCGCGAGGAATTTTTCGTCCCGTTTTCCTGCCGCGTCCGATGTTTCTGCCCCTCATGCCACGAGAAACGGGCGCTGGAGAAGGCCGGCTGGGTGGCCGAGCACGTCTGCGCCGAAGTACCCCATCGCCAGTTCGTGTTCACGATCCCCAAACGGCTGCGGATCTACTTCTGGTTTGAGCCCCGCTTGCTGGGTGAGTTGTGCCGAGCCGCCGCGCGCACGGTGATCACCGTCGCTCGGACCGCCAGCGGTCGGCCCGACGCCGTGCCGGGGATGGTGGGCGCCATCCAGACGTTCGGCCAACTCATCCATGCGCATCCCCAGATCCACGCCCTGGTGACCGAAGGGGCGTTCCTCCCGGACGGGACGTTTCTGCCGCTGCCCAAATGCGCCACCGAGCCGTTCCTCAAGCTCTGGGAGCAGGAGGTCTTCGCCCTATTCCTGGCGGAGGGCAAGATCACCGAGGAGGTGGTGGCCAAGATGCGCTCCTGGAAGCACTCGGGCTTCAGCGTCGATCAGAGCGTGCGGCTGGAGGCGGGCGACACGGCGGGCGTCCGGCGCCTGGTCGAGTACTTCCTGCGGTGTCCCTTCAGCCAGGCCCGGATGATCGAGGTCACCGAAGCGGGCAAGGTGATCTACAAGACGGAGCACAACGCCGTCGGTCGCTTTCCCGAACCGGGAGACGAAGAACTCCTCGCCGGGCCGTCTCGCAACTTCCAGGTGTTCGATCCGCTCGATTTCCTGGCCGAAGTCACCCAGCATATTCCGGAGGCCGGGGAGCATTTGCTCAGGTACTACGGATGGTATTCCAACAAGACGCGCGGCCAGCGTGCCCAACGGCAACCACCGGCGGCTGCCGGAACGGGGATACCCGCCCCCTCGCCCACGGCGCGGGAGGCTCGCAAAGGCTGGGCGGCACTGATCAAGCAAGTTTACGCGTCGGACCCAATTTGCTGTCCCAAGTGCGGCGCAACCATGCGCATCATCAGCTTCATCGAGCGGCACCAGACCGAGGTGATCGAGAAGATTCTCCGGCACTGCGGACTGTGGGAGAAGGGGGAGGCACGGCCACCGCCGGCGAGGGCGGGGCCGGTTCAGGGCTGAAGTTCAAGTCAGGGAGGAACCGGGCGAGCAGCGGTGGCGCCGCGCGTTGCGGTGGCGGTCCGCGCAACGGGTCGGTGCGTCCTCGCCGACCCAAGCTACCGCTTTGCCGAGCCGGTTCGAATCTTCCGGAACCGCGGAAGGCGGGAGAAGCCCTTCTTGAGCGGCGATTCTGCCCGGTTTCACCTTGCACTGCCCTTTCCGGTAGGGCAGGCTTCAGGCACGTCGGGAAAGCAAACTCCTATAGGTCAAACTTTCGCCGACGGCAGCGTGCATATTGGCCAGCTTGGCCCGGCCGCGGCGCTGGGCATCCAGGGTGATCTCGGAGCTGACCAGATTCTGCTCCACGCCCGAGGTTCCCACACAGCCGGCTCCGGGTTGTCGCTCGAGAACACCACCACTGACGGTAAACGCTGGGATCTGGTCGCCACGGGTTCGGCCAATGGCGAGGGCCCCGGCAAGCTGCTTTTCTACCAGGGAACACTGGGCGACGTGATGGCACTCACGACTAATGGCTGGCTCGGGATTGGCACCGCCAGCCCGTCGGCCTTGCTGGGGCTCCAAGGCCATGCGGGGGCGGACCAAATTCTGATGCATGCGCGCGGCTCCCACGCAGCAGGAAGCTGGCTCTCGCTCGAAAACACAGCGACGGGAGGCAATCGCTGGGACTTCATTTCCACCGGGCCTGCCAACGGCGAAGGCGCCGGGAAACTCCTCCTCCGCCAGAGCGCCGTCGGCTCGGTCCTGACCCTGACTACGAACGGCAGCGTGGGGGTCAACAACACCAGCCCGCAAGCCGCGCTGGACCTTGTGACCCATGCCGCCGACCAATACGCGGTCAACCTGAAGAATGTGGCCGCCAACGGCTGGACCATCATCAGCCTGATGGATGGCGCCGGCCGCTTCGGCAACATCGATTACAACTACGGCACCCTCATCGACGGGTACGACAACATAGTTTGTCCGCAAATCGGATTCTACAACTCGAGAGGGGCCTATTTCGTGCTTAGGGAGCTTCCAGGCGGATATAGCAATCCAGGGCGCGTGGACTGCAACGTGAGCCTGTACCCTCTTGGTCTCTATGAACGCAGCGATCGGAATTTGAAAACCGACATCGAAGCCGTCAATTCAACGGAGGTCCTGGAGGGCGTCCTGTCCCTACCCGTCAGCACGTGGGCTTTTACCAATGCCGTCAACACCCGCCACATCGGGCCGATGGCGCAGGATTTCCACGCCGCGTTCGGCTTGGGGCAGGACGACAAAACCATCGGTCCTCGCGACGCCAATGGCGTGGCCCTGGCCGCGATCCAGGGCTTGAACCAGAAACTCGAAGTGAAGAACGCCGCCTTGGAGAAGGAAGTGGCGGAGTTGAAGGCGCTGGTGCAGACCCTGGCCGCGAAAGTCAATGGGGGTGGGCAATGAAAACGCGAAGATGGAAGGTGGAAGGCGGAGGATGGAACACGCGAAGCGTCCTGGAGTGCGGCGGCCCTCCGCCGCTTTTCCCCTCGACCAGCTTGGCGCTCCCCGCCGAAAGCGCCAGCGGGCTGGCGCACTCCAAAACCTGCCGGAGAATTGGAGCGCGGGATTTATCCCGCTTCACCGCCCGATTCGTGTCCCCCATCCGTCATTCGTCATTGGTCATTGCCCTCTGCCTTCTGCCTTCCGCCTTCTGCCTTCGGGCTTTGGCGCAATACGCCATTGACTGGTCCACGATAGACGGCGGCGGCGGCCTTGAGCACCCGCGGCCGAAAGCGATGTGATCGCAATCAAACTGAACTGAAAAACCATGAACCACTAACCAGAAATGGAGGTAACTGTATGAAGACGTCAGAGTCTAGAACTCCTCGGACCTCATCCCAAGTCACGCTGGCGCGGCTGACGTTTCTGGCCGCTGTATGTCTGACCTTTGTTCCCTCGGCCTGCGCGGCCACCAAAGCCTGGAGCGGACGTACAAGCCCCCTTTGGAGTACGGTGGGCAACTGGGGCGCGAGCGTTCCGCCTGTGGATGGAGATGACGTCCTGTTTCCCGCCGGCGCACTCAACAAGAGCAACACCAACAACCTCGTCAACCTCCGCCTCAGGTCCATCTCCTTCACCGACAGCGGTTACAGCCTGGGCGGCAACTCGGTGACCATCACCAACGGCGTCCGCGCCGAACAAGTGTCCGGCGGAAATACCATCAACTTTGACATCCAACTGGGCGCTGCTCAGACCTTCGAGTGCGTCAACGCCGCGGCCGCGTTTGTTCTGAATGGCTTCATTGAGCTGGGGGACTCGACGCTGACGGTGACCAACACCGGCGACGTGACCTTTACCGGATACATCAGCGGCGCGGGCGGTCTCATCAAGCAAGGCAGCGGCGCGCTCAGGTATCTCGGCATCAGCGACAACATCTACACCGGGCCGACGGATGTGCGGGGCGGCGTGCTGGAGCTGGGCAAGACGGGGGCGAAATCGCTCGCGCACAGCGCTTTGACGATCAGCAATGCCACGGTGCGTCACTCGGCTGGCTATCAGATTGGTTATATCCCGGTCACCATCAATCGGGGTGGGCTGCTGGACTTGAACGGGTTTCCTTGCTTGATGAACGGCAGCCTGGCGCTGAACGATGGCGGAGATGTCGAGACAGGGAGTGGTTCCCTGAATTTGACCGGTAATTACACCGTAA
>Ga0315274_10017288_pt1 | contig 10179 bp, 6 predicted proteins | sample YL17G02_20_MG_FD_203700 | JGI IMG/M metagenome (GOLD analysis project Ga0315274, IMG submission 203700) | Sediment microbial communities from Yellowstone Lake, YNP, Wyoming, USA - YL17G02_20 | ecosystem: Environmental > Aquatic > Freshwater > Lake > Sediment | place: USA: Wyoming | collected... | reverse complement strand
AAATCTCCAAGGCGATCGTAGAGAATTTGAAGATCACGTTGTTGGCGCAAGAAAAAGCGGCCATCGAGAAACGTCATACGGATGATCCGGAGGCTTACAACCTTTACCTCAAGGGGCTTTACTTCACGTATAGGCCAAGCCCTGAAGCATTAAACAAAGCTCTCGATTATTTTCGGAAAGCGATCGACGCGGATCCAAATTTTGCTCTCGCCTACGCCGGAATCGCCACCATCTATGCCAATATGGGGATCATGAGCTTGGCTTCTCCAGCCGATATGTTGCCCAAGGCCAAGACGGCCTTCCGGAAGGCTCTAGAATTGGATAGCCGCCTGGCCGAAGCTCATTTTCATACGGCCTACATCGCTTTTTATTTCGAATGGGATTGGGAAACTGCAGAGAGGAGCTTTGAGCGAGCCCTGGCCATCAATCCCGGTAATGCGCTCGTACACGCCCTGTATGCCTGGGCATGCCTCGCCCGAATGCGATTTGAAGAAGCTGTCAAGGAAATCAAACTGGCTCAGAGCCTCGATCCGCTCATGCCATTGTTCTATGCTTTTTCTGTGGCCATCCATTGCGCTGTCGGGAAACCTGATGACGCCATCTCAGAATTCGAACGGGCGGTCGAAATGGATCCTCATTCGGGACTCGCTTACTTCCATGTTGGGGTGGCTTATGTATTGAAAAGGGAAACCGAAAAGGCGATAGCCGCCTTACAAAAATCCAAGGAATTGGCGGTTTATTCCGGCTGGGCGGACGGTATGCTCGGCCTGATCCATATCTCCAAGGGCGATCGAGAGAAAGCCGAACGAATCCTGGAGGAGATGCTGGCGCAGAAGAAAAGAGCGTATGTGTCATCCATGAGCATCGGGTGGTTATGGGGAGCCCTGGGGAATTTCGATAGAGCTTTTGAATATTTTGACAAGGCTCGCGAAGAGCGTGATACCCTGATGCCGTTCGTTCATATCTATACCAAAATACATGCTCCTGAAATTCAGAAAGATCCCAGGTTCAGAGCTCTGTTGAAGACGATGAAGCTTGATGAAGACTAAGTTAGCGGAAGTCATTTTCATGAACGAACGCCAACTAAGTCATCGTTAAGATAAAGAAAGAAGCATCCCCTCGCAAATATCCTCGGCCCTAAAGAGGCAACTCTATCCTATTATTTTTATTATCAATTCGCTAAGTTAGGTTCATTTATCCCGGTTTTTCTTCTTTTAGCCAGTTTTTTCCTTGTTTGTCACAAATATAAACACAATTTTAGCTACAGGAGGTTCAATTATGCCTAGGACAGATATTGAGGGAATCCTAGAAAAAAGGTGAATGTCCTAAAAGAAAAGGTAGAATCGAAGCAGACAGAACTGCAGGAAATTCCCTTATTTATCAATTATTTATGGATTTGTTTTGGTTCCTATAAGTTCCCCATGAATATTCACAAATTATTCACACCTATTATAAGTATCTCCTTATATCCAACCGAATCGAATTATAGTTTTACTTACTCTCCAGGCGAATAGGCCAGCTAGTCCAATCAATCCAAGAGTCAGGACCGGGCTGAAAGCAGAATAAACCTGAAGCCCCAGAATGATAATGGTGATCACGATGAACAGACAGAAAGTCGCCATCCGCTTGCGCCGAGAACGATGGATCTTCAGGTCAGAGAAGAGGTTGTTGGGCATCAGAGCGTCAGGACCATGGCTTGCGAGTAATTTTTCAATTTTTGGCTGCAATTTGAAATGAACATATGAAAGCAGCCCCATCAGAGTAAATAACAATATCGTCTTGAGAATGATAATCCAATGAGACCAAAGCGCTTTAATACCCAATGGCCCAAAGACTAAAAGCAAGACTCCAGTAACAAAGACGGTGGACTGGAATACAAAACACCGATAGGCCCCATGCTTTATGATATTTTCCATATAGCGATCAACGGAATAATTAAAAGATGAGCTAAACAAAGCCCTCTCGTTGACCACGATAAGATTAAATAACGGTACCGACATAAAGACAAAACTCATGATATGCAAAAATTTCAATAGATCATAAAGAATGCTCATTCATTAACTCCTTGCTTGGTCTTGAGCCAGCCTTTACTCAATGATCTTCAACGCGACCTTTCGTTCGAAATAATTCCCGAGCATTCCTTTTTTTGCATCGGCCTTGACGGCTTCGCCCTTTGTCAGCATAACCTGCAATTGCAGTTCAGAATCCTTGGCATCGTCGAGCGGTTGAAGAGTCATGGGTAGAACGGAAATCTTAGTTCCCTCAAATCCAGGCAAATTGTCGCCGACCAAACGGCATGCCATCTGGAGATTTACGGCCCAGCCTCGGGCGAATTTTGAAAGGGAGTCCGTAACAATCCTCGTCGGATCAATATAGGTCCAGGCGTTTCGGTAAGGCGACGGAGCCTCATCATCTTTAGGGCGGCCGATCACTGTGAGAACCGTTTTTTGTTGTCCTCGTTTTGCTTCGATAAGAAAACTTCCATCCGCTTGCCGCAACGATTTCATCGTTTCTTTGTCAAGGAGATCGATTATGGTTTTCTTCTCATCCGTCCAGGGCCCGTTGTTCGCATGGCAGACCAAACAAGATTTTGCTTTCCCAAGAATACCAACCGCCGGAGGATAAGAAAATGTTCTTGCGGCAAAAGCAGGAAGCAAAAAAACCCCTAAGGCCAAAATATTTCGCGCCTTCATCTTGCGCCTCCTTTTTTACATTTCAAGGCAGAATCCTTTCTTAGAGCGTTCCATGGCTTTTCGATTCCATAAGGTGCAGCATTAATAATAATTGTCATCGTGTCCATCTCTTTAACGTCTCCTTTCTTTCATCTGCCTGTTCGAATAAAACCTCTCTCATGAGATCACAGGCTTTAACGATTTTCTGATTGGCGATACGATAATAAACAGTTAATCCCTCTTTTCTGTGCTTAACGATCCCTCGCTGACGCATGACCGAAAGGTGTTGGGAGAGGTTCGCCTTTAAGAGGCCGGTTTTTTTGAGCAGCCAGGCAACCGATTTTTCACCAGAGCGCAGCAAATTAATGATCTCGATACGCTTGGGGTTAGCCAGGGTTTTGCAAACTTCTGCATGAAGCTCATATAGTTGTTTCATAGTTTATATATTTATAAACTAGTTATTTATAGACGTCAAGCGATTTATCGATGTTTCGTTTCGGATTGTCTGTCGGGTATTGATAAAAATAGGCAAATCAGATTTATTCTTTAAAGAAAAGCCGGGGTGGCGGAATTGGCAGACGCAAGGGACTTAAAATCCCTCGCCCCGTAAGGGGTGTACGGGTTCGATTCCCGCCCCCGCATTTATTTTCAACAACTTAACTCGGCATTCTTGCTATTTCCTATCCTTGGGGAAAGATCTCTCAGCTCTGTTTGAATTTTAAAAAACGAGCGTTGACCGCGACAATCACCGTACTCAAGGACATGAGGACGGCCCCCAATGCGGGGCTAAGAATGATCCCGTATTTATAGAGCACTCCCGCCGCGAGCGGGATGGCGAAGGCATTGTAGCCCGTAGCCCAAGCGAGATTCTGAGCCATTTTTTTGTACGTGGCCCGGGCCAGGTCCAAAATGGCCACGGCGTCGAGAGGGTTGCTTTTGACGAGGATGATATCGGCCGTCTCTATAGCAACATCGGTCCCGGCACCGATTGCAATACCGACGTCGGCCTGGGCCAGGGCGGGAGCATCGTTCACCCCATCCCCCGTCATGGCGACGACGAGCCCCCGGGATTGGATTTCCTTCACTTTTTCGGCTTTTTCCTGCGGCAGCACTTCGGCGAAAAAGTCGTCGAGTCCCAGCTCATCGGCCACCCACTTGGCGACGAGACGGTTGTCCCCCGTCAGCATCATGCACTGAACGCCCATCTCCTTGAGCCGGCTGATGGCCTGCCTCGATTCCGGCCTGATGATGTCGGCCAGGGCCAACGCCCCGGCGGGCTTCCCGTCCAAAAGGACAAAGACGACGGTCTTGCCCTGGGCTGACAGCGGCTCGATTCGCGCGTCATTCGCCTCGATCTTCTTTTCTCTCAGGTACCCCGGGCTGACAACCTTGACGTCCCTGCCGTTGACGCGTCCCTGGGCGCCCTTGCCGGGTATGGCCTTGAACTCCTCGACGGGATAGACGGCTCCGGACACGGCTTCACTTATGCCTTTGGCGATGGGGTGCTCCGAGTGGGCCTCGACAGACGCCGCATACTTTACCAGCTCGCTTTTATCCAACCCGCCGTCGAAAATAAGAGTATCCGTTACCCCGAATCGTCCTTCCGTGAGTGTGCCCGTTTTATCGAAGATAATGGCCTGAATTTTCCTCGCTCTCTCGAAGGCGACCCGGTTTCTGATGAGGAGGCCGTTCCGGGCGGAAATCGTGGTCGAAACGGCCACGACCAAGGGCACGGCCAGCCCCAGTGCATGCGGACAGGCGATGACCATGACCGTCACCATCCTCTCGAGGGCGAAAGCAAAGCCCTTACCGGCGAGGGCGAGCCAGACGAAAAGAGTCAGGGAACCGGCGCCGACGGCGATCAGGGTCAACCAGAGCGCGGCACGGTTAGACAGATCCTGAGTCCGCGATTTGCTCTCCTGGGCCTGCCTGACGAGGTCGATCACCTGGGAAAGGTACGAGTCTCTCCCAGTCTTTTGAATCTCCACCGTGATGGAACCCTCGCCGTTTATGGAACCCCCGATGACTTTGCCTTTTGTTTTTTTGGCAACGGGCTTTGATTCGCCGGTGAGCATAGCCTCATTGACGGAAGTCTCGCCCTCAACAACCTCTCCGTCGGCGGGAATTTTTTCACCCGGTTTGATGAGAATTTTGTCCCCCACCTTGAGTTCCTCCAAGGGAACATCCGTTACGGTTCCATCCGATTGAATTTTATGGGCTTCCGAGGGCATGAGCCGGGCCAGCTCCTCGAGGGCCCGGGAGGCCCCCATGACGGATTTCATTTCGATCCAATGGCCGAGGAGCATGATATCGATCAGCGTCGCCAGCTCCCAGAAAAAAACCTCCCCGGGCAGCTTGAAGACGACGGCGCTGCTGTAAACATAGGCCGTTGTTATGGCCAAGGCGATCAGGGTCATCATGCCAGGCTTCGACGCCTTGAGCTCGGACACGATCCCTTTAAGGAACGGGTATCCTCCGTAGAAAAAGACAAAGGACGAAAAAACGAAGAGAACATAGGCGTCCCCGGTGAACCTGAGGGCGTCCCCGAGCCCCAGAAACCTCTGAATAATTGGCGAGAGGCCGAGGATGGGAATGGTCGGTATCAGGGATACCCAAAATCGCCTCTTGAAGTCGCCGACGTTGTGAGCATGGTGATCGTAATGCCGGGTTTCTTGTCGGATCGTTTTGAGGACGGCATGGTCTTCGTGTGCCTTCCGGTCATTTTGCGCTCGATGATGACTGTGATCCATGTTACCGCGCTCCTCTCAATGACCCCTCAGGTGAGGGACCGGCAATTGACTGACATTCACGGTCCCATGCTTCATCTCATAGCGCCATTTCCAGATGGCGTAGATCGGCGGGTAGACCAACAGTTCCAAGATGAAGCTCGTGAAAACGCCGCCGATCATCGGAGCGGCGATGCGTTTCATCATGTCCGAGCCCGTGCCCAGGGACCACATGATGGGAATGAGGCCCATGAACATCGCCGTAACGGTCATCATCTTGGGCCGGATCCGCTTCACGGCCCCGTGGATGATCGCCTCCTTGAGGTCCTGGAATGTCTTCATGCGCCCCTGCCGGACCATGTCATAATAGGAAAGGTCCAGGAATAGAAGCATGAAGACGCCCGTCTCCGCGTCCAATCCCATGAGGGCGATCATGCCGACCCAGACGGCGATCGAAACGTTAAACTTCAGGATGTAAAGAAACCAGATGGCTCCAATAAGGGAGAACGGCACGGCCAGCATGACGATGCCCGCTTTGACCGGGGATTTGGTGTTCATGTAGAGCAGGACGAAGATGATGAAGATCGTCAAGGGGATAACCATCTTGAGCCGTTCTTTCACCCGCAGCATATTTTCGTATTGCCCGCTCCACTGGAGGGAATAGCCCGCCGGCAGGGTCAGCTTCTCCCTGACGATCTTCTTAGCCTCGGCCACGTAACTCCCCACATCCCGGCCTGTGATATCAACATAGACGTACCCGGCGAGCATGGCGTTTTCGTCCCGAAGCATGGACGGTCCGAGCGTTAGGCGGATGTCGGCCAGCTGCTCCAGCGGGATCTGCGCACCGGACATCGTGGGGACGAGCACCCGGCGAAGTTTATCCAGGTCGTCTCGAAGCTCTCGGGCGTACCGGACGTTCACCGTGTATCGCTCCCGGCCCTCCACGGTCGTCGTAACGGGTTCTCCGCCGATCGCCGACATAATGATCATTTCGACTTCCTTGATGGTCAGCCCGTACCGGGCGATATCCTCGCGGCGGATGTCGAAGTCGACGAAATAGCCTCCCGTCACCCGCTCGGCGAAGATGCTTCTCGTTCCCTTGACGTCTCTCAGGATCGTCTCGAGGCTCGTCCCGATCCTTTCGATCTCTTTCAGGTCCGCTCCATAGACCTTGATGCCGATGGGCGTGCGCACGCCCGTCGTCAGCATATCGATCCGTGCCTTTATGGGCATCGTCCAGGCGTTGGAGACGCCGGGAAACTGCATCTTCTGGTCCAGCTCATTGACCAGCTGTTCCCAGGTGATGCGGTCGCGCCAGATACGCCGGAACGGCCCTTGCATCCAGCGGGGGAGCCAGGAATACCAGCGCTTCACCGGCCGCCACTCACTTTCGGGCTTCAGAACGACCGTTGTCTCCATCATGCTGAAAGGCGCCGGGTCAGTCGAGGTCTCGGCCCGGCCCGCCTTGCCGAAGACCCGTTCGACCTCGGGCGTGTCCTTGAGGACCTTGTCCATCGTCTGGAGGAGATTCTGGGTCTCGGTCACCGAGATCCCGGGCAATGTCGTCGGCATGTAGAGGATCGTCCCTTCGTTGAGAGGGGGCATGAACTCCGACCCGAGCTTGAAATAGATGGGAACGGTCGCGGCCATTACTACGCAGGCCCCGGCGATGGTGGCCTTGCGGTACTTGAGGACGAACTCGCAGGCCGGCTCGTAGATCTTGAATAGGATTTTGCTGATCGGATGCTTCTCTTCCGCATAGTACCGACCCACGGTGACCGTATTGACGACCCGGGATATCCACTTCGGCCGGAAATGCTTGTAGTCCATCCTTGTGAAAAGCATGCGCATGGCAGGGTCAAGGGTGATGGCTAAGACGGCGGCGATGGCCATGGCCAGGTTCTTGCTGTAGGCCAGCGGCTTGAACAGCCGCCCTTCCTGGTCCACGAGCGTGAACACGGGCAAGAAGGCGACGGCGATGACCAGGAGAGAGAAGAAGACCGAAGGCCCGACTTCTTTGAGAGCGTTCAGCCGGACCTCGTGATAATCGCCCTTCCGGCCACCGGCCTGCCAGAGCTGCAGCTTCTTGTAAGCGTTCTCCACTTCGACGATGGCCCCGTCGACGAGAACGCCGATGGAGATGGCGATCCCGGAAAGGGACATGATGTTGGACGTCAATTTCATGCCGTATAAGGGGATGAACGCCAGCAGGACCGAGATCGGGATGGTGACGATCGGGATGATGGCCGAGGGGAAGTGCCAGAGGAAGAGCATGATGACAATGCTCACGATGATCATTTCCTCGATGAGCTGGCTTCGGAGGGTTTCGATCGATCGCTTAATCAGCACCGACCGGTCGTAGGTCGTCACGACCTCGACTCCGGCGGGCAGGGAGGGCTGGATCTCCTTGAGCTTGTCCTTGACCCGGTTGATGACGTTCAGGGCGTTCTCTCCGGAACGCATGACGACGATGCCGCCGACGGTGTCGCCCTCGCCGTCAAGATCCGCGACTCCACGGCGGATCTCCGGGCCCAAGACGACCTGGGCAACGTTCTTGACGAGGACCGGAGTTCCGGACATGTCGGTCTTGACGACGATGTCTTCGATGTCCTTGATCGACTTGGCGTAGCCGCGGCCCCGGACCATGTATTCTTTCCCCGAGAACTCCACCAGCCGGCCTCCGACGTCATTGTTCCCGTCCCGGACGGCCTCGATGACCTTCATCAGGGGGATGTTATAGGCCTGGAGGGCGTTGGGGTTGACGTTGACCTGATACTGTTTCTGGAAGCCTCCGACGGAAGCGACTTCGGCGACCCCGGGGATGCCCTGGAGCCAGTAGCGCATGTACCAGTCCTGGAAGCCGCGAAGCTGGGCCAAGTCGTTCTTTCCCGACTTGTCGACGAGGGCGTACTGATAGACCCAACCCACGCCCGTCGCATCGGGCCCCATTTCGGTCTGGACGCCCTGCGGGAGCCTGGGCGTGATCTTGCTCAAATATTCCAGGGTGCGGCTGCGGGCCCAGTAGATGTCCGTCCCGTCCTTGAAGATGACATAGACATAGGAAAACCCGAAGTCGGAGTAACCGCGGATGGCTTTGACCTTGGGCGCTCCGAGCATGGCCGTCACGATCGGATAGGTCACCTGGTCCTCGATGACATCGGGGCTCCGGTCCCACTTCGAATAGATGATAACCTGGGTGTCCGAAAGGTCGGGGATGGCATCCAGCGGGATGCTCCGGATGGCGTAGATCGCGCCGACGATGGCCGCGGCGGCGAAGATGATGACGATGTACTTATTCTTCGCCGAGAACTCTATGATTTTTTCAATCATGTTTGTGTTCTCCCGCTGAGGGCTTGGTCATTCGGTTGAGGGCTGCTTTGAGGCTCGACTCCGAGTCGATTAAGAAATTGGCGGAGGTCACGACCTGCTCCCCTTCGCTGACCCCCTCAAGGACCTGGTACATGTCCTGGCCCCTGACGCCGAGCTTGACCTGGCGAGGCTCAAAATATCCATCGCCCTTGGCCACGAAGACGATCTTGGTGTCTCCGGCGTCCAGGACGGCGTCAGAAGGGACGGTCAGCTTGGTCCCGTAGTCGACGTGGATCTCGAGGTTGGCGAACATCTCGGGCTTGAGCTTGAGACCCGGGTTCGCGACTTCGATCCGGATCTGGTTTGTCCGCGTCTCGGGCTTGAGATAGGGGTAAATGTATTTAATTGTTCCGGTGAAAGATTCCCCTGGATAATAGGACAGTGAGACTTTCACCTCCTGCCCCGTTTTGATGAAGGGCAGCTCGTACTCGTAGACCTCCCCGATGATCCAGACTCTGGAGAGGTCGGCGATCTTGAAAAGGTTCTCCCCGGACATGATCTTCTGTCCTTGGACGATGTTCTTTTCGATCACGATTCCGGATTCCGGGGAATAGACCGTGACGGTTTTCTTGAATTCACCCGTGCGTCCAAGCTCCTCAACCTGCTTATCCGGGATGTCCCACAGCCTCAGCTTCTCCCTGGCCGACTTGAGGACGGAGGACGCCTCGCCAAAGCTCGCGCCGGCTTTGAGGGCGATGAGGTACTCCTGCTCCGCGGAGACAAGTTCCGGGCTGTAGATGTCGAAAAGGGGCTCGCCCCTCCGGACGGCTCGGCCCGTAGAATTCACATAGAGCTTTTCCACCCAGCCGTCGAATTTGAGGTTGACAATCGATATGTTCGGTTCGGCATAATCCACCCGGCCGACGGCCTTGATGAGCTTACGGATGGGCTGGGACTTCACGGGCGCCGTCTTGATCCCGATGAGCTGCTGCCTCTCTGGACTGATTTTGACCTGGATCCGCCCGCCGACTTCGGTAACGGCTCTGCTCTCCTCGACTTCGAAGGGGACCATGTCCATGCCCATCGAATCCTTGCCCGGTTTATCGGAGACCTCATTCGGCATCATGGTGGAGCGATACATGACCCTTTTTGAAGGGGCGGATGATTTTGTGGTCTTGGCGGGTTCCTCCTTCGTCTCCACAGGCACGAGCTTCATCCCGCAGATGGGGCAGTCGCCGGGCTTGTCGGAGACGTAGGTTGGGTGCATGGGGCATTGATAGAGCGTCTTTTCGGCCCCGGGCCTCGTTTTCTCCAACTGGCCGTGTTCATGCTTTTCAGGCCCGGCCGCCGCGGTCGGCTCTCTGCTATTTTTGCAGCTCGCCAACAGAATGACGGCGAGCGCTGTCACGAAAAGGATGGCGATCCTAATTTTTGTCTTCATGAGGTCCTCCCCATTTCACGATTTCTTTGGC
>Ga0315274_10017284_pt1 | contig 10180 bp, 7 predicted proteins | sample YL17G02_20_MG_FD_203700 | JGI IMG/M metagenome (GOLD analysis project Ga0315274, IMG submission 203700) | Sediment microbial communities from Yellowstone Lake, YNP, Wyoming, USA - YL17G02_20 | ecosystem: Environmental > Aquatic > Freshwater > Lake > Sediment | place: USA: Wyoming | collected... | reverse complement strand
TGGGCGCGGGTCAGTGAAGTCCGTCACCTGGATGCCATTCACCCAGGTGGCCAGGTGCGGACCCTGGGCGGAGATGGTCATCGTGAACCACTCCCGGTCGCTCGATAGGACCCGCCGCGCGCGCTGGCGGTTGTAGATTCCGCCGGTGCCATAGTCCACCGGCTTGGCGCGGTCGTCGCCTTCCCACTGGTTGCGAATCTGGCCTTCGTAACCGCTCCAGAACTGGCCTTTGAGCGCCCGGAAGAACACGCCGCTGTTCAGGTGCGTTCCGTTCGACAGAATGTCGAGCTGGAACACAAAGTCGCCGTACTCGGCGTCCGACTGCAGGTCGCCGTTCCCGTCCTTTACGTTCAACCAGCCCTCGGAAGTGACCGAATAGACCGACTTGTGCCCGGGCACCACGGTCCAACCTGTCAGGTCCTTGCCGTTGAAGAGGTTCTTCAAGCCGAGCGGCCGGAGTTTGAGGTTGCGGAAACGCACCTCGCCTTTTCCATCGAGCTGCTGCAGGGCGATGGTGCCCCGGGCGAATCGGCCATCTTTCGCTTCGACGGCCACCTTGCCGTTGAGTTCCACCACGAAGTAGTCGCCGCGCACGGTAAGGTCAAAGGTGCTCCACTGGCCCACGGTCTTGACCGGTTTCTCCGGCCGCGCAATCCCGCTGAGGCTGCCCGTCGGCCATTTCGCGTGGGCGTCGAAGATGTTCACTTCATAGGCGTTGGAAGAGGAGATGTCGCCGCTCGTGGGACAGCGCAGAAATACGCCGCTGTTGGCTTGGGCGTCGATCCAGAACTCCACATGAAGCTGGTAATCGGCAAACTCCGTCGTTGTGCTCAACATCCCGCCGCCAGAGCCTGGTTTGTGGCGGAGCGTACCGTCAACGATCTCCCATTGCGCGTCGCCGCGGGGGGCCCAGCCGAAGAGGCTCTCGCCGTCGAACAACAGCAGCCAGCCGGAGGACACCTCCTCGCGAGTGAGGGTGTTCGGCTTTACCTCCCCGGCCGGAAGGGCAGAGGTGAGCAGACAAAGCGACGCAACGGCAAGTCTGACGATGGGCTTCATAATGCCGGCATCATGCGGGAACCCGCGCCGACACTCAACCCTTTATGTCGTCAGCGCTTCTCAGGCTCCCCCCCCTGCCAGCCGGCCCTGGCTGATTTTGAATGGCATTTGCCGGGAACGCGTCTATGTTATGCCCGAGACTGAAACATGAGATTAGCGAGTATGACAACGACCAAGATGATTGCCTCGGCGATTCTGGTGGCTGCGTTTCTTGCTGCGCCGTTGGCCGGCCTGGCCGCGGACGCCAGAGCGAACACCAAAGAGAAGAAGCCCAAACCCTATCCCCTGGAAACCTGCGTCGTGTCCGGCGAGAAGCTCGGCGGCGACATGGGCGAGCCCTACGTGTTCACGTACGAAGGCCGTGAGATCAAACTCTGCTGCAAGTCCTGCAAGAAAGACTTCGACAAGGCCCCGGCCAAGTTCGTGGCCAAGGTGGATGAGGCGGCGAAGGGGGTGAAACCTGACAAGCTTACCACCTGCGTGGTCTCGGGCGAGAAGCTGGGCGACGACGCCTACGTGTTCATCACCAAGGGCCAGGAAGTCAAGCTGTGCTGCAAGGATTGCCTGAAAGAGTTCAACAAGGACTCCGCCAAGTACCTGAAGAAGATTGAAGTGGCAGGCAAGTAAGACCTGCGCTACGTTGCCGCCCGTCGGTGACGCAACACATGACCGCAAAAGCCGCAACGTCGGTTCTGTTGAGCGCTCTGCTCCTGCTGGTGCAGAGCGTGTCGGCGGTCCAGCCCGGTCCACCGTCCGGCCCGGCGTGCGCCCAATGTGAATGCGCGCGCTGCGACGCCGCGTGCTGCTCCCCTGCCCCGCCTCAACCGCTCCTGCCGGTTCCGGCTACCCCGGCCCCTGATTCGACCCGCGATTTCCTTCAGGTCGCGGGTCCGCCTCCGGTCCTGCTGCTTTACGCGCTGGGCGCACCTCGCGCTCTCGAGACTCCGGTCAGCGACACGCCTTCCCTCCAGGCGGCGACGGTCCCGTTGTTCCAGTGGGACTGCGCCCTCCTGATCTGATCGGTCGTCCTTCACGCTCGTAGTGTGCCCAACGCCGGTGCGGGGGGCGTCGTTTTCGTTTCGAGTGTGCTGCACGGCTGATTTCATGAAACCATTACCTATTTGTCTTTCGTTCTTTGTCATCTGCCTGAAAGGGGTCGCGGCTGAATCGCCGACGACGAATGCACCGCCCGTCGTCATCACGCCCGCCTACGTCAACCAACTCTCCGAGGAACTCCTCCGGACCCACCCCGCCCTCGGCGCTGCCCGCGCACGCGTCGCAGCCGCCCAAGCCGCTACGGAGGCCATCCCCACGTGGGACGACCCGATGATCCTCCTTGGCGGGATGCGGAAAAGCGCGCCAGTCGGCTCTAGCCATTGTCGGTTTAGCGACTAGCATCCACTCGAATGACGACGACATATTGGTATACGGAAGTTTGATGGCACCCCACGCTTGAGTCTCCCGTCTACCGAATGAGCACCAACTGTCCACTTCAACTTTGCGCCTTGCCGGCTGGGTGGTGGCTTCGGTTGAAGGCCTGCCCGGTTGACCGAAGCCTCCTGAAGAAGACCGATTATCGGTTTGCTGCAATTGCTTGAACAAATGATCTCACCCTTCACATGGAAGTTCTACTGAAACTCAAGTGCTGGCGGCACTCTCTGCCGTGGCTGGGCCTGGCTCTGGGCGGCCTCTTCCTCGCTGGCTGCAAGGGCGTTCCTACCAAGAGCGAACGCCAGTCACGGGCGAACCTTAAGGCGGTGACGCAAGTCTATCGGCCCGGCGACCGCAAGGCGACGTTGCCCACGCTCGACACGAACGCCACGCTGGGCGCGTTCCTCACCTACGCCATGCTCAATCAACCGCGCGTTGAGGCGGCCTACTACGACTACGCGGCGGCCGTGGAGCGCATCACGGTGGAACGGTCGCTGCCCGACCCCCGCCTGACGCTGGAACTGGACATTCAGGAAGTGGTGACCACGGTGATGCCAGGGCTGATGACCGACCTGCCGTGGGTGAAGAAACTTCGCATCCGCGCCGACGTGGCGTCCGCCGAAAGCCAGGCCAAATACTTCGCCTTTGAAACAGCGGTGCTTCAGACCGCGCTCGATGTCAAGCGCACCTATTACAGCCTGCATTTCCTCGATGGGCGCATCCGTATCAACCGCGAGACACTCGGTCTGCTGACCGACCTCGAGAAGAGCGCCCGCGCCCAGAATGAAGTCGGCAAAGTCACGCTCCAGGACGTGTATCGCGCTCAGATCGAGCAGGACCAGCTCACCACGGAAGTCGCCAATCTCGAAGACTCTCGCAATCCGTTGCTCGCGCAGTTCAAGGGAGCGCTGGGGCTGACGCGCGATCAAGCTGCCCCGCCCGTGCCACCCGCATTTGAAACCACGCCGTTGGATTTGAACGCGGACGATCTGCTGGCCACGGCGTTCGCCCGCAACCCGCGTCTCAAAGCGATGGAAGCCGAGGTGCGGATGGCCGAGGCGAACATTGCGCTGGCGGCCAAGTCCAAAGTGCCGGATTTCAGTCTGGGGCTCATGGCGGACGCGAAGGCCGCTCCCACGATGGTTCGCCCGCTGGCGGGCATGACACTGCCGATCTGGCGCGACAAGATCGCGGCGCAGATCGCCGCGGCCCAAGCCAACAAGCGCGCGGCTGAAGCCCGGCTGACCTCCGAACAAATCAGGCTCACGGTGGACTTCGCGATGAAGGCTTACGACTACCGCGAAGCCACGCGCACGCTGGCCTTGCTGCAAAACCAACTCATTCCCAAGGCCCGCAAGTCGCTCGAAATCGCGCGCTCCGGTTACCTCTCCGGGCAGATTGAATTCTTCAACCTCATTGACACCGAGCGCACGCTGTTGAATTTCCAACTTTCCGAAGTCGAAGCCCGCACTCGCCGCGAGATCGTGCTGGCTGAATTGTCCCTGATGATCGCGGGCGTGCCGCCAACCGGCGCGCCGGTGCTGGCTTCGCCGCCCGACGTTTCTTCACCAGCACCAAAACGTTCCGACCAACACCAACCATGAACTCCATCGGAACTGCCGCCCGGACATCCGCCGATTCACGGTTGGACGGCCAACGCACACCGCGAACGCAAGTCGGCATCGTCCGACACCCCAGCGAATTTCTCCCATTGATATGCGTATGAAAGCCAAAATCATCTTCCTGGTCATTGCCATCGCCGGAGTCGGCGTCGGCGCGTTCTTTGTCGGCCGTTCCACCGGCCACAACCACGCCGCCAGCGCCGGTGAAACCGCAAGAGAAGGCAAAACGCTCTACACCTGTGGCATGCACCCGCAGGTCATCCAGGACAAGCCTGGCAACTGCCCGATCTGCGGCATGAAACTCACGCCCATTCGCAAGCAGGGAGGAGCTGCGGGCACTGAGGGCGGCGCGTCCGCCACATCCGGCGAGCGGAAGATCAAATACTACAAGTCCACCATGCTGCCCGGCGAAGTGCGGCAGACGCCGGGCAAGGATACGATGGGCATGGAGATGGTCCCGGTCTATGAGGATGAAGCGGCCGCCGCCCAGTCGCAGACCATCGCGATTGACCCGGTGACCACTCAGAATATGGGCATCCGCACCGCCGCGGTTACGCGTGGGCCGCTGCGCCGCACCATTCGCACGGTGGGCAGCATCGATTACAATGAAACCGCATTGGAGGACGTGACCACCAAGTTCAAGGGCTGGATCGAGAAACTTTACGTGGACGCCACCGGCCAGCGGCTGCATCGCGGTGATCCGCTGTTCGAGATCTACTCGCCCGAACTCTACAGCGCGCAGGTGGAGTACCTGCTGGCCATCAGTTCGCCCACCAGCGCGTCGGGCGCCGAGGGATTGCGGACCAGTGCGCTCACCAAGCTGAAGTTCTATGACATTTCCCCCGAGCAAGTCGCCGAATTGGAGCGCACCGGGCAGCCCAGTAAAACCTTGCGCATCCTGGCGCCCATCGACGGTTTTGTGGTCGAAAAAATGGTGGTCCAGGGCCAGATGGTGGATCCGGGCATGAAGATCTACCGGTTGGCGGATTTGGGGTTGGTGTGGGTGCAAGCCCAGATTTATGAACAGGACCTGGCTTACGTGAGGCTGGGCCAGGAAGCCACCGTCACCCTGTCGTACCTCCCCGACCGCGAGTTCCGCGGGCGAGTGACCTACCTCTATCCCAACGTGGATGAGAAGACGCGCACGGCGCGGGTGCGCATGGAGTTCCACAATCCCGGGTACTTCCTCAAACCGGGGATGTTCGCCACCGTCCAAGTCACGTCGGAACTGGAGCCCTCGGCTTTGCTGATACCGGATATGGCGATCCTGCGCAGCGGCGAGAAGACCATCGTCTTTGTGGCTTTGGAAGGCGGCAGGTTTGATCCGCGTGCCGTCGCGCTCGGCCCGCAAGCCGAGGACGATATGTACCAGGTTCTCAGCGGATTAAAGGAGGGCGAACGGATCGTCACCTCCGGCCAGTTCATGCTCGATTCGGAGAGCCAGCTTCGCGAAGCCATCCAGAAAATGCTGGAGCCCAAAAAGCCCGGAGCAGAACCGGCCGCCGCTGAAAAGCCCACTGGCGCAACCGGGCATCCGATGGGTCATGAAGCGATGGCCACCACCGCCTCTTCCGGGGAAGCCACGGATGTGAAATACATCTGTCCGATGCCGGAGCACGTCTCCATCCAATACGATCATGCCGGCAAGTGCCCCATCTGCGCGATGACTTTGGTGCCCGTGTCCGCCGCGACGTTGCGCAAATTGCCGCCCGGCGGGAAGCTGCTTTACTACACGTGCCCCATGCCCGAGCACAGCGACGTGCGCTCCGAGAAACCGGGCAAGTGCCCCAAGTGCGATATGACGCTGATTCCTGTGATGCAGGCGCCGCCCCTCTCAACCACCGCCACGAACCAGGTCAGTGCTGAGAAAACTCAGGCCTTATCCGCCACCCTTTATACCTGCCCGATGGCGTCCCACGCGGGCGTGGTGTCAGACAAACCGGGCAAATGCCCGAAGTGCGAGATGGAACTCGTGCCGACCAGCACCGTGGCACATGGCAAAGTGGCTGAGGAAAACTGGCGCAACCAGCATTCGGTTGCTCCGCCCAGTGATGCCACGATGCCTCAACAACACCAACACTGAGGGCGGTACCCATGCTCAAAGGCATCATCGATTGTTCGCTCAAGAACAAGTTCATCGTCCTGCTGGCGACGATCGCGCTCGTGCTGGGCGGCGTCTATGCCGTGAAGAACATCCCGCTCGACGCCATCCCCGACCTGTCCGACGTGCAGGTCATCGTCTATACGGAGTGGCCCGGCCAGGCACCGCAGATCGTTCAGGACCAGGTCACCTATCCCATCACGACCAAGATGCTCTCCGTGCCCAAGGCCAAGGTCGTGCGCGGTTACTCGTTCTACGGTTTCTCGTTCGTCTATGTCATCTTCGCGGACGGCACCGATCCTTACTGGGCGCGCAGCCGTGTCCTCGAATACCTCAGCGGCCTGAGCGGGCGGCTGCCGCAGAATGTTTCGCCCGCGCTCGGCCCGGACGCCACGGGCGTCGGCTGGGCGTTCATGTATTCCCTCAACTCCACCAACCGCGACCTGGCCGAACTGCGCTCCATGCAGGACTGGTATCTGCGCTACCAATTGGCCTCTGTGGAAGGCGTGTCCGAGGTCGCCTCCATCGGCGGCTTCGTGAAGCAATACCAGGTCACCGTGGATCCGACCAGGCTGCGCGCCTACAACCTCTCCATCTCCGAGGTGGCGATGGCCGTCAAGCGCAGCAACGGCGAGGTCGGTGGGCGCTCCATCGAATTGTCGGAAAAGGAATTCATCCTCCGCGTGCGCGGTTACGTCGAGAAGCTCGATGATCTGAGGAAAATCTCCGTGGGCGTCGGCGACAAAGGAGTGCCGATTCTTCTCGGCCAGGTCGCCAACGTGGAACTCGGCCCCGACATGCGGCGCGGCATCGCGGAATTGAACGGCGAAGGAGAAACCGTCGGCGGTGTGGTGGTGGTGCGTTATGGCGCCAACGCGCGCCAGGTCATCCTGGACGTGAAGAAGAAGCTCGACGCGGCGATGAAAGGACTGCCGGCGGACGTGAAGTACACCATCGCCTACGACCGCAGCGCCCTCATCCAGCGCGCCGTCAAGACGCTGGAAGAGAAGCTCCTCGAGGAAAGCCTTGTTGTTGCGCTGGTGTGCATCGCCTTCCTCATGCACTTGCGCAGCGCCTTCGTGGCCATCCTGATTTTGCCCATCGCAGTGCTGATGTCCTTCCTCGTCATGTTCGGCCAAGGCATCAGCTCGAACATCATGTCGCTGGGCGGAATTGCCATTGCCATCGGCGCGATGGTGGACGCCGCCATCATCATGATCGAAAACGCCCACAAACACATGGAGCACGACCAGGGCAAGAAACCGCACTGGGACATCATCCGCGACGCCGCCGTCGAGGTCGGCCCGACGCTGTTTTACTCGCTGCTGGTCATCACGGTGTCGTTTCTGCCGGTGTTCACGTTGCAGGCGCAGGAGGGCCGGTTGTTCAAGCCATTGGCGTTTACCAAAACCTACTCGATGGCGGCAGCGGCTCTGCTTTCCATCACGCTCGCGCCGGTGCTCATGGGCTATTTCATTCGGGGGAAAATTCCGGCGGAGGAAAAGAATCCCATCAATCGCTTCCTCATCTGGTTTTATCATCCGGCCATTGATTTCGTCATCAAATGGCGCTGGGCGGTCGTCACCACCGCCGCAGTGCTGGTCGTTTGGGTGTTCTTCCCCTGGAACGCTCTCACCGCACGCCTGCTGTCTGACGGCAAGATCAAGGAATGGGCCTTTAAGGCCGGAAAGTTCTTCCCCTACCAGAACATCGGCTCGGAGTTCATGCCGCCACTCTACGAAGGGGATTTGCTCTACATGCCGACGACCTTCCCCGGCATCTCGCCCACCAAGGCCCGCGAAGTCCTCCAGACGACCGACCGCCTCATCCGCCGGTTCCCCGAGGTGCATCACGTCTTCGGCAAAATCGGTCGCGCCGAAACCGCCACCGACCCTGCGCCCTTCGACATGATCGAGACCACCATCATGCTCAAACCGGAAGAAGAGTGGCCGGCGGTGGACATCAAAGACGAGGCGGGCAACATCATCGCCCACCGTCGGCGCACGGCCGACGAACTGGTGGACGCCATGAACGCCGCCGTGCAAATTCCGGGATTGAACAACGCCTGGACGATGCCCATCAAGACGCGCATCGACATGCTGGCCACCGGCATCAAGACCCCCGTGGGCATCAAAGTCGCCGGACCCGACCTCGCCAAGCTGGAGCGCGTGGCCTCGGAAATCGAGGCGGTGGTGAAGGGCGTGCCCGGCACCCTCAGCGCGTTTGCCGAACGCACCATGGGCGGCAACTACATTCAGTTCAATATCGACCGCGACGCCATCGCCCGCTACGGCCTGACGGTCGGCGACGTGCAGGACGTGCTGGAAGTCGCGCTCGGCGGGATGCCGCTCACCACCACCGTCGAGGGCCTCGAACGCTACGCGGTGAACCTGCGTTACAGCCGCGATTTCCGGGAGAGCCTCGGCGCCCTGCGCGAAATCATCGTGCCCACGCCCACCGGCGCCCAGGTGCCGCTGGGCCAACTCGCGAAGATCGAAACCGTGCACGCTCCGATGGGCATCAAGAGCGAAGCCGCCGTGCCCAACGCCTGGATTTACGTGGACGTGAAGGGCATCGACATCGGCACCTACGTGCAAACCGCCATGCGCGCCGTGAACGAGGCCCTCGCTAAAGGCGAGATCAACCTGCCCAGCGGCTACACCATTTTCTGGAGCGGCCAGTACGAATACATGCAGCGCGCCAAGCAGCGGCTGCTGATTGTCGTGCCGCTCACTCTGCTCATCATCGTCCTCATCATCTACCTCAACACGCAGTCGGCGATCAAAACCGCCATCGTCATGCTGGCCGTGCCGTTCTCGTTGGTCGGCGCCTTCTGGGTGCTGCATCTGCTGAACTACCACCTCAGCGTGGCCGTCTGGGTCGGCATCATTGCCCTGGCGGGACTCGACGCCGAAACCGGCGTCGTCATGCTGCTCTATCTCGACCTGGCCTACGCCGACTGGCAGAAGAAGGGCTGGCTCACGAATCTGGCTGGCCTGCGCGACGCGATTTACCACGGCGCGGTCAAGCGAGTCCGCCCGAAGGCCATGACCGCCTGCGTGATCATTGCCGGTCTGATGCCAATCATGTGGAGCCACGGCGCCGGCGCGGATGTGATGAAGCGCATTGCGGTGCCGATGATCGGCGGCGTCATGACTTCCACGCTGATGGAACTGCTGGTGTACCCGGCGATTTTCTACCTGTGGCGATCACAGGCGATCCGGCGTCAAAACCCGGAGCTCACGCCCGCAGCACAGCCGGAAGCAACGGCCTAAAACTCGCCGGGCCTGGCTGTATACTACCTTACGGCGTTGGTGGCCGTGGCGGGCGCAGTGGTTAGCTAGAATTTCACGAGCGTGGCCGAGACCTTCATCATCCTGCTGTCAATTCCCTTCGCCATGACCGGCAGCATCTGGCTGCTCTGGCTGCTGGACTACAACCTCAGCATTGCCGTCTGGGTCGGCATCATTGCGCTGGCGGGACTGGCGGCCCAGACCGGCACCGTCATGATCATCTACCTCGACGAGGCCTTCCACGCCTACCAGAGGGCTGGCCGCATGAAGACGCAGCACGATCTCTTCGAGGCGATCACCTACGGTGCCGTCTAGCGGGTGCGGCCCAAATTGATGACTGTCTCCATGATCACTCTCGGCCTGGTCCCCGCGCTCTGGGCGCATGGCGCTGGCGCCGAGGCCATCCAGCGCATCGCCGCGCCGATGATCGGCGGTCTGATCACCAGCACGATCCTGACGCTCGAGATCGTCCCGGCCATCTATTCGCTCTGGCGCGGGCGTCAGGTGGAATGGCTGAAGGGGTCAAAGCCGCCGAAGAAGACCTGGGATAAGCTCAGCACGCAGTTCGTGGAGTGGGAGAGGCAAGAGCACTCGGGCGCCCGCACTGCCGCGTCGCCGTGACGCCCCTGGCGTGCGGGTGTCAGTCGTTCAATCCAGAGCCGCCATCTGAGCAG
>Ga0315274_10017283_pt1 | contig 10180 bp, 5 predicted proteins | sample YL17G02_20_MG_FD_203700 | JGI IMG/M metagenome (GOLD analysis project Ga0315274, IMG submission 203700) | Sediment microbial communities from Yellowstone Lake, YNP, Wyoming, USA - YL17G02_20 | ecosystem: Environmental > Aquatic > Freshwater > Lake > Sediment | place: USA: Wyoming | collected... | reverse complement strand
CTTCAGATTTTGGTCAATTCAAAGGTAGAATGGGACCATAAGCGTTCCTCCTTCTCTAAACTTGTTGTATGCTTACTTCAAGTTTAGCAAACGGGCAGGGACGCTCTCATAGTATTTCCCAAGTCGGGAATGGCGACTAATAATTTCTGTTCCTCGAGAATAAGTCTTTACAAAAGATTTTTTTATCAACTATCGTTATCGTATGTCCATAAATTTTAATTTGGAATATATTCTGAGCGGTGGTAAGCGAGTTGCATCTTTTTTTGGGCAACCCGTCATGGCTCAATGTTCTTGGAAACGATGCAGGCATTTCGAGTAGTTGCCACCTTCTTTTGGGTTACTTTACTTTCAAAACTAGCTCTCAAGCCAACTAAGTAAGCCTCATTCACAGGAAATTAACACCGGCTGATTGTTTTTAAGGTTTGGGTAATAAATCTCCAACTGCGAAATCCCACATTTTTCTTTAGTACTTCCAAATTTGTCTTGATTAGTTAAGATTCCTGATTTTACTTATATAATACATTTAACTAAGCATCATTCACAAAATATTTCAAGGCTATAGCCATGGGCAGGTATGGTCTACCTTTAATTGGAGGGATGCAACTTCTTTATCCTGTATCTTCCTGAAGCGATTTTTAAGAAAGGAAGCATAAATTATGCGTTTTAATAAGTCGTTATTATGGGTAGGCTTGGCGATGTATTTAATCCTGACTGGATGTAATTTGACAATCACATTTGACAAAGCTCGCCAATCATCCAATGCAAATCCGCCGACTGCTATCGTTAATGACCCTGCAATTACTGCAATCTCCCCTGCTACTCCTGAACCCAGTCATACTCCAAAACAACTAGGCATTTGGGGGCGGTTAGCCAATCCTGAATTCGAGAACGAACGCATCAAGACCAGTTTATTTTTCGATGGGCAAGCCCGTGATGGTTCCTCCCGCTATGGATGCTCTGCGTCTTCCAATCTGGATCTGTATACGGTCCATCCCAATGATACCCGCAATAGGACCTGGTCGCAACATGTCGAGAATCGGGATTTTGTAATTGACCAGATGGTCTCAGCAGGACTAAACGTCGTGAGTATGTCATCCTGGGGCGAGGATTTCCTTCCTTGCGATGCAAGTTGGGTACCCTCCGCTCCCATGCAGACTGCTCCGGGCGCGCATGATGAGCTCTTCACGGCTGCGGTTAGCAAACACCTATTGATCATACCTTTCATTGAATCTCGTGCAGACTGGGCTTTCAGGGATGAATTTCCTTACTGGAGTGATGGCAGCCTTGCCCCCGGTACTCAAAGTCAGATCATCAATCTAATCGATCGGTATCTCAAGAATCCAGCCCATCCGGAGTGGGCGGATAGCTGGGCTCAGGTTTATGACCGTAACCATGAGCCCCGCTATGCCGTGACGATCATCCATGCCTCTTCCAACCAACTGAAAGCCGGCGATGACCAGGCTTTCGCGGCTGGTTTCGATCTGCTGGCCGAAACAGTCTTCCAAGCCACGGATGTCAGGGTCGGATTCTTCATCGATACTCTTCCCCCGAATTCAAATGCACCCGGTAAATTCAAGCCCAGCCCTGAAAAGACAGGTTCTATGCTCTTCCAGACGAATGCCATTCTCGGGATTCAATCATTCATTCCTGAGATTTGGGTTTCTGGTTCACCCAGCGAATCGCAATTAATACGCTGGAAGAAGGATTATTCCCGCCGTTGGCTGGAAACAGGCATCCCATTCCTGATGGATATCTCACCGGGATATAATGCCAGCATTGTATTTCCAGCATCAATTCGTTATGGCTTTTCTACCAATTGGCAGGATGCATTAACCGGCATGGTGACGGATTATGGTGAAGACGGATTGGCCTTCAATTCCTGGAACGGTTACACTGAAGGCATGGCTGCGGTGCCAACGCTAGAATACGGTGATAGATATTATCGCTGGTTGCAGGCAACTTGCGGGTTGGTGGATAGTAAGTAATGATTGTTTGAGCTCTTGCTGCTAAGTAATACCCCCAGGCAGATATCCAACAGGAGCTTTACCATACCACATACTCCACGCACTATTGTGTATCAGCATCCATTTTGGGATACTCCAAAGTGTTTTCGGAACTGATCCCCCAAGCTACCTATTCAGCGTCTTTCCCAAGGATATATAAAGTCATACGGTATTACAGTGACGCACCAGGGTATCGCCTGCACTGGACGTGCAGTCCAGAGAACCCTGAACCTTGTATCTACTGATTAAGAGTCAATATTCATATATGCTATTCTCCCCCTCTTGTGAAAGTGTTTGTCGAAAATCAAAAGAAAAGCCCGAAAATATACAAAAAGCAAGCAACATGACACCGGAAAAAAGCAACAAAAAGCAATTGTGGTATACACTTTAATAATCAGGAGGAACTATGAAAAGAATAATTTTTGTTTCTCTCGCTGTATTTCTGATTGTTTCTTGTTCAAGCCCTGTTCTTTCTCCCACACCAACACCCCTTCTTCCAGAACCTCCCTCGCCCACTACAACTCCACCGCAAGTTACTTCACCATCCTATCACGTCCGGATCAGGATCAACACCACCTCTGATTGGACCACCTTTCGCCTGACCGCCGGCGGAACCTTGCACGACATCAACGTGACCTCGTCCAGCGAAGAGGCGCTGTCTGCTGGGATCGAGGGCGAGTCCTTTGTGCTCAGCCAGTCGCTGGGCCGGGCTCAGGGAGGTAAGAGTGTGGAGCTGGTGGTCGAGGCTCTTCTCACCGATCTCGAACAAGCCAATTCACTCACCTTTGAGATCGAACGCGGTCATATTGGCACAACCCGGGTGGATATCTCCAGTTATTCCGAAGAGGCTCCGACCGTTGTTGCCATTCTTACCTGGGATGGCATCCAACCTGGCGAGAAGAACGCTCAGACGTATGAGGTCTCTACGCAACCGTTCCTGAGTGCGGCGTTGAACGAATACATCGTCATCGGACAGCTCAACTTCTGGTACTACGGTCCAGGTCAGTACGGCGGCTTTGAGAATGCTGACGGGAGTCGGGTGACTCCCCTGACCCCGCTCTTGGGCGAAACATATTGGGCCAGCGATCCGTCCGTCGTCTACCAACAGATCGAGTGGGCCGTAGAATACGGTGTCGACGCCTTCTCCATCGAATGGACAACACCACGCGGCATTGGTTGCTGCGGGTCCATGGAGGACACACTGGACGATGTCTTTCTAAAGTCGCCCAACATCAACAAGGTTCGTTGGGCTATTTTCTATGATTTCCCACTCCGTCTGGGTCAAACCCCTGACCTGGACGTAAACATGGTACCGAACATTAATTTCGATCAACCCGATGTGTACAATACCTTCGTATCAGATTTCGTCTACTTTGCCAAAAAGTACTTTGGCAATCCCCAGTATCTCACCATCGATGACCGGCCCGTGATTTACATCTGGGCTACGAACAGCTACAAAGGGAATCTGGCGGGGGCAATGCAGGAGGCTCGCGATCAGGTGTCAGAGCTTGGCTATGATGTGTTCATCGTGGGAGACGAGGTGTGTGTCGGGTGTTTCAATCAGCAGCACGCCGCGTTATTCGATGGCAGCAGTACCTTCACGATGCTCATCCCCGGTCTCGACCCGGCTGAGATGGTTGATGTGGGCGAAGCGACCGTGAAGGTTGATGGTGCTTTCCAGTGGTGGACTGACCGGATCGCAGGCTTGAAGGTGGCTGGCAGAGAAGACCTGGTGAACTTTCAGCCTGCCTGGGCCCCGCAGTATGACGAGAGGAATTGGATTTTCGACCACCCCCTATACGTGCCGGCGCAAAGCAAGGATCAGGTCATCGAGATGGCGATGGTGGCTCGCAAATACGCTGAGCCTGTTGGCAGCAATGGCCTGAAGTTGATCTGGATTAACACTTGGAATAACTGGGCGGAAACGACCACAATCGAGCCTACCGCTAACCTCGAGCCCAAGTATCCAGCCGGAAACTACCAGTTCGATATGCTCGAAGTGGTGCGCGAAGTATTCGGCAGTGAGACGTATTACACGTCTCCGGTTCGGTAATACCTTCTAACCAGGGCTATCGTCAAACCTCCTGAAACAGTTCACAGATCGAATCTGCGATGACTGGCGTTATTCTTTTCGGACGGGCAATAGCTCCATAACTCGCGTCTCACCCCTCCCGCCAATCCGCTCATAAGCTTTTGAGATGCCAATAGGGCGAGCGTTTTACGTTGTAATATGAGGAATTCCTGCCCGTGCAGTAATTATGAAGAATAATGAAGTGACGAACCCGGGACTTGAACCCAGAACCAAGATATTAACTTTCAGATTCATTTAGGATCAAAAAATAATGCTCCTGGTAGGATTTGCCAGCCCCGGACGTTCAGTCCAAGGAATTAGCTGCGAAGTTTTAAGTGCTTTCCATCAAGTCCTTCAAACGATTTTGATCTTCTTCAAGGCTTTTTTCGAGGGTGCTAGCAACAATGGCTTCAGCTAATTTAAAGAAACCTTTAGGTTCGCCCTCAACGAGCGTGGTGACCTTCGTACCTTCCGGTACAGCAGTATATGTCATGGTAACTTCATACGGCACAGGTCCCTTGATCACTTTTGCCGCCCATTTCAAGTTCTCAGTGAAGGCAGTGATTTCCAGAGTGGTTTTCATCTCCTGGCCGAGAAATTTGCGTACTTCGGTGTAGCGTGAGCCGACAACATTATCAGGGCCTTCGTCTATCTGCATCGATACAACACCACCTTGCCACTTAGTGGCGTTTTCGTTATTTAGAGCATAAGCGAAAACTTCCGCTACTGGCTTTTTTATGATTACAGTTTTTTCTACTTTCATCATGGGAATACCTCCTTTATTCGATTGATATCCTTAAACAATAGTTTACAACAAATGTGATTAGAAAGTATTCTTACATTTAGAGGGCTACGTCCAGTTCTGAGATCGGAATTTCACGCCTTCCACAAAATAACGTTAGTGTAGTACCCTTTCCGTAGGTTAAAAAAAAGAGTAGATCACGGTATCCTTTCAGAAGTCTGATTAATAAAAGAAAGGATTCGAAAAAAGGTTATTAACTTCGTTGTACATCAGCCAGAAGTCATTCATCGTAGCCAAGATAACATTTAAACCATTTACTCCAGATGGGTCGAAAGTATTTCTTCAAATAATCAATTTTTTTGTTAATGAATAATTAATAATTTTCATAAAAATATGCGTGAATTCCTATTAAAACAAAAATTGCGAGAGTGGGATTTGGACCCACAATCAGGGGCTTATGAGTCCCTTGACTGGAGAATCATATATTCAACTTCACTTCTAGCAGATGTAAGACATATGCAATTCTATTTGGGTACGCACACCCCAGCCCCTGTTGGTTGAACCACCCACTTGCATATTTTCTTATATCTCAAGCAAACAGATTCTGTCGTGTAAGCGCTACAGATCGAAGGCGTCTCGGTAGGCTTGATGGGTTTGAGTGGCGGTTGACGTTCGAGTAGCGTCCAGGGGTTTACATTTAATTCGCCTAATTCCAACGACATCCAGCATCTTGAACCATTCATGATTCCATAAAGCCACAAAGCGTCCGGACTGCGCGCTTCGATCGGGATCACATCCCCAATCCTGCCGGAAGTGATAATCGGATAATCCGTTCCAGTGCCGGACCGGCAGTTTACATTATGATTCAGTGTGAATTCGGGCTTGGCGCTCTTCACTTCAAAGTAACAGGGTACCGAAACAGCAGGAAGACTTGAATCAGAACCCTGCCAGAAAGCCTGCACCTGCCATTTGCCATTCTCTTCAGGCAGATATTCCAGTTCATAACCGCCTTCTTTTGCGACCTGCGCATTCTGAATAATGGATTTCCCTTTAGGACTAATGAATTCCAGTGCAATGGCTGAGCCGGGTTTGAAAGGTTTTAATTCACCAGCAATCTTGACCCTGTTTTCAGGTTCAAGTGATTCTTTGGGAGCGCTGCAGGTCAGTGTGGAAGTTTCGGCTACACAGCTTCGGTAGGTTAGACCTTTTATAGGCACAAAGACATCATCCATAAATATCTGCAGTTCAACGGATGCCTCTTCGCATTCCCCTGGCTTCGCATCTGTGGGCGGCAAGCTGGCCAATGGAATATCATTTTGCTGACCTGGTTCCACAAAACCTTCAATTTGCTCAAAATTCGTTACCCAATCTTTTCGGTCGATGGCACTGATCACTTTGCGCACAAAGCGGTAGTGAACATATTTCTGGCATCTTATATCGGCCTGTACAAAAATCGAACCTGATTGCAAACCTTTGTTATTAATCAAGGTTTCCATATTCAGGCTTCCCAATAAATCAGACGGGATAAATTGGGCTGCATATGTTTCGCTGGCAGAGTTATTGGAATGTGTGATCTCACCGACATAATCCCTGATCACCACCTTTACCTGGGCTGCGGCACCGCTGGTGGGAGTATAGGGTACTGATCCAAGATAAATCTCGTCCTCCTCCAGATGATCGATCACGACGCTGCCAATCAATTCGGCATCCCCTGGGTCAGTCCCTCCATCACAGGGTACCGAAATCAGGATTGGCTGGGTGACATACACATCCGCGACCACATTTTCCGCGGGTCCAAACCCGTCGTTTCGCACCAGAAACTTAATGCGGTTCTCATGCCCAACCCAGAACGGATCCCCATAACCATACGGAACACTATAGCTCCCTTCCAGGGAAAAGCTCTCCCCGTACGGGTAAACATCCCATCCGTTTTCCTGGCTGTCGATCCAGATATCTCCGGATTTATACTTGATGTAGCTCGCGCCAGAATCCTCTTCGGTGCTGCTTGTGATATAGGGATCAGGCGCGGTGGTTGGCCCTCGAGTTGCTTTGACCGTGCAGTTATTGAACCCATCTTTTGAAAGGTAGGTGATCGTGATTTCCTGCGCCCCTTCTACATATGCTTCCCCTGGCGCCAATGCTGCATCCGTATAATCATTATTGCCCATCGGAAACACGATCTGGGCTGGTAAATTAGGTTGAAATATTGTATCCACCCACGAGATCACCACACCCGCTTCAGGGATCTTGCCATCAAAGCCGATCTTGGCACGGCACTCAACGTAATATCCGATATAGTCATTGACACCCATTGACACAAATGGGATGCGCAGCACATTATTGCCGGCGCGTTCCAGGGGGGTGAGCACCGTTGTAATTTCGCAGGGGCCGCTCATGCAGAGCATATCAGTCACCTCGGGGACCCAACCGGCAGCAACTTTGGAATACCCGCCATAATGAACAAGCACATCGCTGTTACCGACAATATCATAAGGTCCCATTCTGACGTGATACAAGCCATATGTGTGACCCAGCTCATGGCCAACCACTTCAAGAAAACCATCATCATTGGGATTTTCGCCTACTACTACAAGGGGATGTGGTTCTAACCATGTTGCATAACCAAACAAGATTTGAATATTGGTAACAACAAGAAGAATGTCATAATTCTGGACGAAGTAGGCACCCACTACAGAGTAGGCCTGGTCCAGCGCATCCTGCCCCATTGATTCTTTTGGGTCCTCTTCGCCCACCGGATTGTTGTAATCCTCCAGCATATGTGGGGCATCAAACCAGCCATCCCCGCTGTGAGGGTTGAGAATGGCATTAAAAACCAGGTTCGAGTTGTTAAAAGTTGCCTCATTAATGAAATTGGCCATTGTGGAGTTCAACATGCTCTCGTACACTGCAGCTGAATGGCGGGGTGTCTGGATCTCATCCAGGAGACCCTGCGGAAAATCGGGGTTGCAGCTTTCAGGGCTTGAACAGAACGGGGGAGAGAGTTTCAGAAAGACGACTATGACATTTTTGGTCACTGGAGTGGCAGGTGGCAGCAGGTTAAAGCTGGCACAGAACAGGACAATCAGCAAGGCATGCAGGATCTTTGCAGAAGATCTAAAGGAAACCATTTCTCCTCCTTTTTCTTCTTACAAGAAAATTATTCCTGTAATCAGTTTATCATAATTAAATTTTCAATTCAGATTTCTTTTCAAATATTTATTCATTATTCTGAGTAAAAGCGAATATCAATGAATTACATAAGGTGAAGCACCTATATGTAGAAAGTAATATCCCCTCAATTAGACCATTGCTTGACCCAAATAGATGTTGCGTTTGTCCTGCCCTTGTGACTTGAGAGAAAACCCTAATGCGGTTATTTGCAATATGTTTCTTGATCCCTTTACCCTTATGCTGAAATATACCTAGGAACTTTGTGCCCCAACGTACATATACATGCCCTCGGGGAGATTCGAACTCCCAACTTTCTGATTCGAAGTCAGATAGTAAGGGTTCGATTTATTGGTGTGTCACTTAAAAATGCCATAGATGTATATTATCTTCTGTTATTAACCCCCAGATATGGCGGTGTCTATTAACCACTCGTTTTCAAGATCCGAAATTTGGTGCAATTTGGTGCAATTCTTTTGAACCCGGGTTGATTTCTGCAGAGATTCGTTTAGTTATTCCCATATCGAAAGCGATTGGTGTGGTCAGATCATCCATGATCCTTGCTGCTTGCTCCTGCATATCTGTATTGCTGTGGGTATAGATATTTAAAGTAACACTTACATTCGAATGTCCCAGAATCTTTGAAACAACATGCACAGGCACGCCATGGGAAATCATCAAGGTAGCAGCAGTATGCCGAAGGTCATGAAAACGGATATTCGGCAATCCAGATCGTGTGAGTATCTTTTTGAAATCCTTTACTAAATTGCTCGAATTCACAGGTGTTCCTATTGATGTGGGGAAGATTAGATCATTATCCTTCCACTGCCTGCCAGCCCATTCTATTTCTGTCTTCTGCCGTAATTTTTGTTCTCTCAGTTCATTCAGAACATAATTTCCGAGTTTTATTGTTCTAAGGCTGGAATGGGTCTTCAAATCGCCAAAAACCAAACCTTTACCAACAATGCATTGGAGCTGACGCCTTATTCGGAGTGTAGCGCTATTCCAATCCAAGTCTGACCATTTCAGTCCCAGCAATTCCCCCTGGCGCATTCCAGTCGATAGTGCAAGATGATAAAGTGTTTTCAACCTGGAATCTTTTATTGCTATCAGGAATTGATTTACTTGATCCTCGTTCAATACCTGCGTTTCTTTATGCTCTTGCCGGGGTAGGATTGCTCCGTGAGCCGGGTTCCTAATTAGGAAACCGTTTCTTAAAGCTTGCTCTAAAGCTACATGCAATACACTATGGATGTAGCGGATTGTTCTGGTTCCCACTTTTCTTTTAATGAGTGAATTGTAGAAGCGATTGATGAGCAGCAAGTTTAGGTCAAATAACTTTTTTCTTCCAATGGCTGGAATAATATATCCATTTATTAAACTCTCATACTGCAGCGTTGTTTTGGGTTTCAGTGCATTCCCTTTTGTACTAATCCAATCCTGAAGAAAAGTTCCTAGAAGGATATTTCTTCCTTCAAATCCTATGCCTTGATCTTTTTGATCAAGTGTTTTACGCAACCACTGCTGACACTCTGTACGAGTCTTGGCACTAAAGTTAATGCGTTTGCCACCGAATAAAACTTGTGCTCTCCATGTTCCGTTTGAGCGTTTTGAAATCGAGCCTTCGTTCCATCCTCTTCTCGCCATTTCCTTTACTCCTCTCTTTCTTTGAGTTTCAGGAAAGGCGACTCTTTTCGCTCTGCCAAATTGTTAAAGTTCCGATTCCCCCATAGCAACCGTGCACCTTGCTTAGGACTTCTTATACTGCAAGAGAGAAAAGCGCGCAAGGGTTTCATCAATATTTAACCTGAAAATAACCTCAGGAAGTTATCCTCTGCTGTTCTATAAAGGAACGCAGGTCGTCCGGTTTGACCCGCACCGTGCGATTGATGCGCACCACCGGGATCTGGCCGCTTTGCAACAGATGATATGACATTGCTCGGCTGACGTTCAGCAGCTCTGCTACCTCGTTTGGCTTCAGAAGCCTTTCTTTTTGATAATCCAATTGATGCATTTCTTCCATCTCAAACCTCTCTATTCTTCTAACAAGCTTGTTCTTGTATCCAATCCGCATTTGCTCCAGATTCTTTCCTGGAGGGCATTCCCCGAAAAGAAGTCCTGGAATGTGGTGAAGAGAAACAGATCGGCATCCTTGTGGATCATCTTCTCTGTCTGCTTCATCAGGTGCTTCATGCG
>Ga0315274_10017278_pt1 | contig 10181 bp, 5 predicted proteins | sample YL17G02_20_MG_FD_203700 | JGI IMG/M metagenome (GOLD analysis project Ga0315274, IMG submission 203700) | Sediment microbial communities from Yellowstone Lake, YNP, Wyoming, USA - YL17G02_20 | ecosystem: Environmental > Aquatic > Freshwater > Lake > Sediment | place: USA: Wyoming | collected... | reverse complement strand
GGTCGAAATCGTTTTCCCTCCCCTGCCCATTTCACCATTTGCTCGAAATCGATCTCAAAAAGATAGGCCTTTCCATGTATTTCATAGTAGTCCAACACTTGGGGATGGACTTCTCCCAAAACGCCCAACACCTCCTTTCCGCATAAAACCTTCGATGCCTTTCCCGGATGGAGATAAGGAATATCCTCTGCTCTAATAAATTTTATCTCTTCGATCTGGAGGGTTTCTAAAAGATCTTCAACGCAACCTTTGACATCATAAAAATCAATCGGCCTTGGAGAAAAGGCCCAATGAGGGTCCTGATCTATCCCCATAGCCAAACCCACCAGATATTTTACCTCTTTGGGAAGTTTCTCCCCCTCTTGAGCGAAAAAGACCTTTTTTAGTTCGAAAATTTTGAGGTTGGAATTTTTTCGTGTGACATTATAACGGGCGGTCTCCATCAGACCAGGGATCAGGGATGTCCTTAAAACTGAGTAATCTTCAGTCAGAGGGTTGAGAATTTGGAGACATTTCCTCCTTGGATCTTCCGGATAAAGACCGATAAAATCCCAAGAGATGGGAGAGGTAAAGCTATAAGTAACCACCTCATAGTAACCATGTTGAAGGAGGATTTCTATTGCCTTCCTTTCCAAAAAAAATTCTCTACTCCTCTCTTCTGGAGAGGGTGGACCTTTGGGGAGCGTGAGGGGAATTTTTTCGTACCCGTCCATTCGGACAATTTCCTCGATGAGGTCGATCTCCCTCTCCAAATCCCCTCGAAAAGAGGGAGGAGTCACAATGAGAATATCTTTATCTTCATCTCGGACATTCAACTCCAAATCTTCCAAATAAATCCTCGCTTGTTTAGTTGAGATCTCCGTTCCTAAGATCTGATGAATCTTTCGGACACGCAAACGGATTGGACGTGGCCGGATGGGGCTTGGATAGGCATCCACTACTCCTTCTATAACCCTACCACCAGCCGATTCCTGAATCAATTGGGCTGCTCGGTTTGCAGCGGCAACGCAACCTCCATAATCGATTCCTCTTCCAAAACGGTAGGCTGCTTCTGTCTCAAGACCAAGTTCTTTTGAAGTCCTTCGGTTCCCCATCGGGTTGAAATAGGCACTCTCCAATAGAACAATCTTCGTGTCTTCTTTGATCTCTGAATTGAGACCACCCATCACACCGGCAATGGCAACGGGTTTGACGCCATCGCAGATCATGAGCATCTCTCCATCCAAGATCCTCTTCACCCCATCCAAGGTGACAAACCCCTCACCCTTTTGCGCCCTCCGAACGACGATCCTTCCTTCTTCCAGCAGTTCGAAATCGAAGGCATGGAGGGGTTGACCATATTCCATCATGACAAAGTTGGTCACATCCACCACATTGTTGATGGAACGAACCCCTACCTTTTCCAACCGATTTTTCATCCAATTCGGAGAAGGACCGATCTTCACGCCTTCGATCATCCTCGCCACATAACGAGGGCATAAGTCTGGATCCAGAAGGGTGACAGAGGTTTTTTGATGGATCTCCTCTCTTTTGTCAGAAGGCAAGAGAGTTGGATATTTCACTCGTTGATGAGTTAAAGCGGCAATCTCTCGGGCGACTCCTATGATACAGAGACAATCTGGACGATTGGGTGTGATGCTGATATCGAGGATGGTATCCTTCAAACCCAGCGCCTCACCAAAGTTCACCCCCGAAGAAAGTTCAGCTGGAAGGATCATAATTCCAGTGGCATCTTGGCCTAGTCCAAGCTCAATCTCTGAACAGAGCATTCCTTCAGAGGCTTCTCCTCTAATCTTCGATCTTTTGATTTCGACTCCATCGGGAAGGCGAGCCCCTATAAGTGCGAAGGGGACTTTTTGCCCTTCTCTGATATTGGTTGCACCGCAGACAATCGAAAACTTCTCTTTCCCGCTTTTTACCTCGACTAAAGAAAGACGGTCGGCATTGGGATGCTTTCGAATGGAACTTATCTCGGCCACAACAATTTTATCAAATCCTTCACCTGTGGAGATGGCCTGCCCAACCTCTAGACCGGCCATGGTCAAAAGATTAATCAGTTCTTTTATCTCCATCCGAATCTCAACGTAATCCTTGAGCCAATTGAGACTGACCTTCATCCTTAATCCTAAAGATCAACCCTAAAAGGGTTGAGTTACAGAACCATGTAACTCAAGGCTTTAGCCTTGATCAGGTAGAATCTAAAATTGCTTCAGGAACCTCAGATCGTTTGTAAAAAAAAGTCGAATATCATTAATCCCAAATTTGAGCATCGCAATCCGTTCGACGCCCATCCCAAAAGCAAAACCGGTTACTGTTTCAGGATCGTAATTGACAAATCCAAATACAGCAGGATCTGTCATGCCTGAGCCTAATATCTCTAACCATCCTGTACTGGAACAAACTCCACATCCTCCTCCCCCACAGATAAAACATTCAATGTCAACTTCTGCACTCGGTTCTGTGAACGGGAAAAAACTAGGTCGAAATCGAAGTCTTGTCTTTTTGCCGAACATCTGGTGCACAAAGATGGTTAACACACCTTTCAGGTCTGCAAAGGTAACCCCCTTGTCGACCAAAAGACCCTCTACTTGGTGGAACATGGGGGAATGAGTTGGATCCAAATCGCGTCGATAACATGGACCTGGCGAAATGATCCGAACAGGAGGGGGGTGCTTCTCCATCGTCCTTACCTCCATCGGGGAGGTATGGGTTCTTAGAACCACTTCATCCGAAATAAAGAAGGTGGCCTGCATCTCTCGGGCAGGATGGCCTTTCGGAATATTGAGGGCCTCAAAATTGTAGTAGTCCAATTCCACCTCTGGCCCTTCCACCACTTCAAAACCCAGATGAGAGAAAATATCAATAATCTCATCCAGAATTTGAGTGATTGGATGTTTCTTTCCAACAGGGACCCTTCTGCCAGGAAGTGTAACATCGACCTTCTCTTTCTCTAATGCCTCCTTCCGTTCCCTTTCTCGAATCTGTAAAAGAGCTTCCTCAATCCTGGTCTCCAAGTCTTCTTTAATCTGGTTCGCTTTTCTCCCTATTTCTCTGCGGTCTCCCTCAGGGAGATTTCCCAAAAGCTTGAGAAGCTGGGTTACACTCCCCTTCCTCCCTAAACTCCTTACTCGTATTTCAGAGATTTCTTTCTCTGTTGAGGCATGGGAAAGTGAAGTCAATATCTCCTTGCGGAGACTTTCTAATTCCTCTAACACGAAAAGAACTCCTATTGTCTTCTGCTTACTGCTTACTGCTTACTGCCTTTTGTTTTGGCCATCTCTGCAATTTTTGAAAAAGCACTGGGATCGCTCACTGCTAAATCGGCCAATATTTTCCGATCCAGCTCGAGGTGAGCTTTCTTCAAAGCATCCATTAAACGGCTATAGGAGAGACCATGGAGCCTTGCGGCGGCATTGATACGGGTGATCCATAGTCTTCGAAAATCTCTCTTTCTCGCCCTCCGATCTCGATAGGCATAAGCCAGAGCTCGATGAACTGCATCCACGGCCGTTCGGTAAAGCCGACTTCTCCCCCCTACATAACCCTTTGCCATTTTTAGGACTTTTTTTCTTCTGTGTCTCGTCTTCGGTCCACCTTTTACCCTTGGCATCCTCTATCCTCCTCATGGAAAATCATTGCAAATTTCAAATTGCAAATTTTTTAGTTTGTCTTGTTTCTTTAGTTTATTTAGTTTGTTTGGTTAACCAAATAAACCAGAGAAACCAAAAAAACCAAATTAACTATAGAATCTGAAATTTGAAATCTGAAATTTTATTAGATATAAGGGAGCAACGCCTTTATCCCTTTGGCATCCCTTTTGTCTACAAGCTTTGGAGTTCTGAGACCCCGTTTTCGATTGGCTGATTTCTTTGTCAGGATATGTCGAGCAAATGCCCTTTTACCCTTTATCTTGCCAGTTCCAGTCTTCTTGAATCGTTTTGCTGCTCCCCGATTCGTTTTTAATTTTGGCACGCTATCCTCCTTTAGAAAAATATTTGGTTCAAGGGTTATGGTAAAGATGCCGGTTTCGTCGATGGGTTAGGTCATTAGTGTTTAAATTTTTAGCCCAAACCCATTTACCCTAAACTAAACGGGCCCTGCACCATATTAGGTACAGGGCGGGCTTCATAACCCTTACCCAAAACCCTTTACCCCGTTAGAAAGCCCCGCCATTTATGACGGGGATGTAGAAAGAAAATGTTCATTCCTTATTCCTGCCTACCGCAGGCAGGGAGGATGGGGTTAAAGCCCCGTCCTTTCTAACGGGGTTTACTCATGGTTCATGAGTAGCCGGTTTTTGACTCTGGAGAGGAGTCAAGATCATCGTGAAATTTCTTCCCTCAAATCTGGGAGTCTGTTCTACCTTTCCCCATTCCTTCGCCTCTTCCGTAATCCGAGTCAGCATGTTCCTTCCCAAATCGGGGTGGGCTAACTCCCTTCCTTTAAAAACAATGGTGATCTTGGTCTTGTTCCCCTCTTTTAAAAAACGCTCAATATGTCGAAGCTTGAATTGGTAGTCATGCTCCTCCGTCTTCGACCTCATCTTCACTTCTTTGATGTGTACGACTGCTTGCTTCTTCTTTGCATCATGAGCTTTTTTGCTCTGCTGGTATTTGAATTTTCCATAATCCATGATGCGGCAAACTGGCGGTTCCGATTTCGGAGAAACTTCCACCAAATCAAACTCAAAATTGGCAGCGGTACGAAGTGCCTCCGCCACTGGTAAAATTCCTAACTGTTTTCCTTCAGGGTCAATGACCCTCACTTCCTTCGCTCGAATTTCTCGGTTAATCCGAACATCCCTGACGATAAACACCACCTCCTTTTAATTAAATTTTAGATTTTAGATTTCATATTTCAGATTTTAAATCTACGATTTTAGTTTTTTCCAATCCCTGCCTGCCGGCAGGCAGGTGCAATCCACAATCTGCAATCTGCGATCTAAGTTTTACAACGATGGATATTCTGATTTGACCTGGTTGACGAAGTCTCCAATTCGCATTCCTTTCAAAACCTCACCACTTCGGCAACGTGGTGAGATGGTCTCTTCTTTTTCCTCCCTATCCCCAATCACCAACATATAGGGGATCTTCTGAATCTGGGCCTCCCGAATCTTGAACCCCAACTTCTCATTTCTAAAATCCTTTTCAACTCGTATCCCCTCTTGAATCAACTGGCGGTCGACTCTTTCCGCATAAGGAATATGCCGTTCTGTCACGGTTAAAAGGATGGCCTGGATAGGGGCAAGCCATACAGGAAAAGCACCTGCATAATGTTCAATCAACACTCCAATAAACCTTTCCATGGCTCCGAGGATCACACGGTGAAGCATCACCGGTCGATGCCGCTCTCCATCGCTCCCTACATAGGTGAGATCAAATCGCTCAGGCATGGCAAAGTCTGCCTGGATCGTTGCACATTGCCAACTCCTGTTGAGTGCATCTTTCAACTTGACATCGATCTTCGGACCGTAAAAGGCTCCCTCCCCTTCATTGATTTCAAAAGAGAGATTCTTTCCCTTAAGGGCTTGAAGAAGCGCTTGAGTCGCTCTTTCCCAATCTTCATCACTTCCGATTGACTTTTCTGGTCGTGTACTGAGTTCCATCTCATATTCGAAACCAAAGACCTTCATCACATCATCAACGAATTCAATGATGGCACAAATCTCGCCATTTAATTGGTCAGGTCGGCAGAGGATATGAGCGTCATCCTGGGTGAAACCCCTGACTCTGAGCAACCCATGCAGTTCTCCAGATTTCTCATGTCGGTGGACTGTTCCCAGTTCGAAGTACCGGAGGGGAAGGTCTCGGTAACTTCGAATCTGCGATTTGTAAATAAGCATATGGGCAAGACAGTTCATCGGCTTAATTCCGTACTCCGCATCCTCTACTTTCGTAAAATACATCTTGTCCCGATAATTTTCGAAGTGGCCAGACTGTTTCCAAAGATCCAATCGGAGGAGTTGAGGGCCGATGACAATCTGATATCCCCGTTTTAGGTGTTCCTTTCTTTCAAAATCCTCTAAGATCGTTCTAAGCATCGCGCCTTTTGGATGGTAGATCACCAGACCCGGACCAGCCTCTTCATGGATACTGAAAAGATCGAGTTCTCTGCCTAATTTTCGATGGTCCCGTTTTCGAGCCTCCTCAAGCATCCGGAGATACTCATTTAATGCATTGGGGGCTTGGAACGCTGTCCCATAGATCCGTTGGAGAACTTGGTTTCGGGCATCCCCTCTCCAATAGGTTCCGGAAACGTTTAAGAGTTTAAAAGCTTTGATTCTTCCTGTCGAAGGCAGATGAGGCCCTTCACATAGATCTAAGAAAGTTCCTTGACGATAGAGAGAGACATGATCTGGAAGTTCTTCTAAATGCTCAATTTTATAGGTCTCGCCCATCTCGCGAAACGTTTTGATAGCCTCCCCTTTCGAAACTTCTTTTCGAATAAAGGGAATATCTTCTTTGATGATCTCTGACATCTTATTTGCAATTAATTCAAGGTCTTGTGGAGTGAAGGTTCGATCATAATCGAAATCGTAATAGAACCCGGTATCCGTAGAGGGACCAAAGGTGAGTTTCACTGTAGGAAATAGCTCCTTAACTGCCTGGGCCATCACATGGGCTGAGGAATGACGCAATATTTCCAACCCTTTTCTTGAATGAACAGAAATGAATGAAACTGAAGCGTCTTGGTTGACTGTTTGAGAGAGATCCATCAGTGCCCCATTGACTTGCGCTGCTACCGCCTCTTCATCAGCCAACTCCTGAAGTTTCGTCCCTTTAGGAATTGACTTTTTCAACCCATCGGATAATGTAATGGTAATCTGCTCTTCCATTCTCATCCACATTTAAGATTTCTGAAAAAGTCCAGAAATCTAAGAGAGCGTGATGTATTTCTTCAGAGCTCTCAATTTGAAGCGGAAAAGGCATCACCCATAGAATACCTGAATGATGCCTCTCCGGTTTGATTTGATCAAAATATCTGTTTTTCCAATAAATTATCCAAGAGTTAACAGAAATATGCAAACTATTTTGTTATCCAAAATGAGTTTCACCCCTCACCCTTCCCCTCTGGGAGAGGGACGGGGTGAGGGAGATTCAATGGTAGGCACGTGGGGATTTGAACCCCAGACTTCTACCGCGTCAAGGTAGCGCTCTCCCCCTGAGCTACGTGCCTCTATCCTCCTTATTTGCGTTTTAAGCAGGTTTCCAAAAATCGCTGTATCTATAACTGGTTTTTTAAATATTGTCAAGAAAATTCTTAAGTTACAGCTCTATGCCTTGAATACTAATCCCCCTTTTTTACCATCCATATCCACTGTAACGGTATCCCCTTCTTTAAACTTCCCTTCCAATATCTTCATCGCTAATTGATCCTGAATCTCTTTCTGAATCACCCGCTTTAAAGGACGAGCCCCATAGGCAGGATCAAATCCTTCTTTCGCCAACCATTCCATTGCCTTCTGAGTCATTTTGAGCTGTAATCGCCTTTCTAATAAACGATGCTGAAGCTTCTTCATCTGGATCTCAACGATCGCCTTTATCTCTTCGATTCCGAGGCCGTGGAAAATGATCAACTCATCAATCCGATTCAGAAATTCAGGTTTGAAATGAGCCTTGACCGCATCCATCACCCGGCGCCGCATCTCCTCGTAATCTTTGGCCCCTAAATCCATAATCCATTGACTTCCAATATTGGAGGTCATGATGACGACGGTATTTTTAAAATCCACGGTTCTTCCGTGACCATCGGTCAGTCTTCCATCGTCTAGAATCTGAAGAAGGATGTTAAATACTTCTGGGTGGGCCTTCTCGATCTCATCCATCAAGACGATAGAATAAGGTCTCCTTCTCACTGCCTCTGTGAGAAATCCACCTTCCTCATACCCCACATAACCGGGTGGTGCTCCGATTAAGCGTGCAACAGAATGTTTCTCCATGAATTCTGACATATCCATTCTCACCATCGCCTGTTCATCATCGAAAAGAAATTCGGCCAAGGCACGAGCCAGCTCTGTCTTACCCACACCCGTGGGTCCCATAAAGATAAAGGAACCAATGGGACGATTTGGATCTTGCAATCCTGCTCTTGCTCTCCTTACTGCATTGGAAACGGCAAGGATCGCATCCTCCTGACCGACCACCCTCTGCCTGAGCCTCTCTTCCATATGGATCAGCTTCTCGACCTCCCCTTCCAACATCTTTGAAACAGGGATACCTGTCCATTTGGAAACCACCTCTGCAACATCCTCTTCGTCGACTTCCTCTTTCAGCATCTTTTCGTTCTTTTGGAGTTCGGCAAGCCTCTCCTCCTCTTTCTTCATCTCCTTTTCGAGGTGAGACATCTCCCCATATTGCAATTCGGCCAACCTCGTATAGTTCACCTCCCGTTCAGCTTCTTTCATCTCTTGTCTTGTCTTCTCGATCCGCTCCTTGATCTCTCGGATCCTGGAGATCGCCTTCTTCTCATTCTCCCATTTGAGCGTCTTCTCTTTTACCTCCGCTTTCAGGTCTGCCAATTCCTTTTCTATCTTTTGCAGTCGATCAATGGAAGCCTTGTCCTTCTCCTTTTTCAAGGCCTGACGTTCAATCTCCAATTGCATCACTTTTCGCTGTACTTCATCGATCTCCATCGGGACACTATCGATCTCGATCCTCAGTCTCGATGCAGCCTCATCCATCAGATCGACGGCTTTATCCGGAAGGAACCGATCCGAGATGTAACGGTGTGAAAGCATGGCAGCTGCAATGATCGCCGAATCTTTAATCTTGACACCGTGATGAACTTCATAGCGTTCTTTCAGCCCCCTCAAAATGGCGATGGTATCCTCTACCGAGGGCTGGTTGACATAGATGGGTTGAAATCGACGCTCCAGGGCTCCATCTTTCTCTACATATTTTCGATATTCGTTGAGCGTTGTGGCGCCGACACATCTTAGTTCTCCCCTGGCCAAGGCTGGCTTCAACATATTGGAGGCATCGATCGCTCCCTCTGCTGCTCCAGCACCCACCAAAGTATGGAGTTCATCAATGAAGAGGATGATATTTCCCGCTGCTGCTGTAATCTCTTTCAAAACGGCCTTCAATCTCTCTTCAAATTCTCCACGGAATTTAGCACCGGCAATCAAGGCGCCTAAATCGAGGGCAACTAACTTCTTATTTTTCAACGTCTCAGGAACATCCCCTTTGATGATTCTCTGGGCCAGACCTTCCACAATCGCTGTCTTTCCAACCCCGGGTTCCCCAATCAATACAGGATTGTTCTTTGTCCTTCGGGAAAGCACCTGGATGACCCGACGGATTTCATCGTCCCTCCCAATGACAGGATCGAGTTTCCCTTTTCTTGCTTCTTCCGTAAGATCCCTGCTATAACGTTTTAAAGCCTGGTATTTCTCTTCTGGGTTCTGATCAGTTACTCGATGGGGTCCCCGAATATCTTGTAAAACCCTGAAAATCTCTTCCTTCGTCACACCGCTTCTTCGAAGGATCTGGTAGGAAGTCCCTTGTTTCTCATCAGTGATGGCGATGAGGAGATGTTCTGTGGACAGGTATTCATCCGTCAATCTTTCAGCCTCTTTCCAAGCCATGTCAAAAATTTCATTGAGTCGACTTGAAAGATAAACTTGCCCAGCCCCCTTCCCTGTCACCTGAGGGATTCGCTTCAATTCTTCATCCAATTGGGATGCAATCAGATCTGGATTTGCCCCCAATTTCTGGAGGATCGGGATGACGATCCCTTCTTTTTGCGACAGAAGGGCTAACAGAAGATGTTCGACGTCTATCTGCTGGTGGTTTTTTCTTCCAGCGATTGCCTTAGCTTCTTGCAAAGCCTCTTGAGCTTTTAATGTAAATTTCTCTATTTGCATTTTCCTTCACTCCTTGATCAATTTTACCATTAAGATAATCATCTCTTAGAGATTTTTCAAACAGATTAATAGAAAGGCCAAGAATTTAACACTCTTAGTCATTCCTGCGGAGGCAGGAATCCATGTATTTGGATTTGTTCTGGATTCCCGCTTGCGCGGGAATGACAACCCTGACGTGCTTTCGCCAATCAATTTTCATGCATAGAGGTTCGCTACAAGGCTATGGCAATTAGTAGAAAATAACTTTTCAAATCCCCTCCAGCCCTGCTTTCGTAAATGGGGAGAGGGGGGATTATGGCTTTAAAACTTCTGCGAG
>Ga0315274_10017276_pt1 | contig 10181 bp, 5 predicted proteins | sample YL17G02_20_MG_FD_203700 | JGI IMG/M metagenome (GOLD analysis project Ga0315274, IMG submission 203700) | Sediment microbial communities from Yellowstone Lake, YNP, Wyoming, USA - YL17G02_20 | ecosystem: Environmental > Aquatic > Freshwater > Lake > Sediment | place: USA: Wyoming | collected... | reverse complement strand
TTGTTGGGGTCTACGGACGCATCATTATCGGTTCCCGTCCAGGTTTTGATTCGATAGCCCGGCTGCGGGTATGCTCTCAGCCGCACCACTTCGTACTGTCTGTAAGTGCCGCTGTTGGGATCGACATAGCCCTTAACAAGAGCCGGCTGAACAGCGACCCCGTTTGCATCAACCACCGTTACAGTCAACTGGAAGAGCAAAGCCTCCGCAGGCAAATAGTGAGCTCCCATGTCAACGGTATTCGCGTCAGCTACGCCATCGGTCCTGGTGGTATACTTGCGTATCTGCAGCCGCAGAAGAGGATTGGTGTTGAGGTCGCCGGCGTCGACACAGGGACTGCTATTGAGCTGCCCGGCGGAGGTCTGGCTCAGATAGTAGCTGCCGCGCGGCCCCCTGACAAATAAGGGGGCTGAATGAATGTTGCCGATGCCCTGTTCATCATCTTCAATGGCGCAGTAAATAGCTGAACAACCGTACAGGTCGTCGCCATTGCCCCACAAGATGCAGTTTCTAATTACCGGAGAAGACCCTTGATAAGCAAAGATGCCGCCATCTTTTGAGGGATTGCCCTGGTCCACGACAATGGTGCAGTTCGTGATGACGGGCGATGAGGCCTCGCAGTCGATTCCGCCGCTTTTGTAGACCGCAGAGTTGTTGGTTATAAAGCAGTTAAAGATTGCCGGAGAGGCGTAGTAGCAGGCTATGCCGCCGCCGATATTACTGGCGAAATTATCGCTAATATTACAATTGGCAATGTTAGCGGAGGCTTCTTCGCAGTTAATACCCCCGCCCGTGCCGGACTTTCCAAAGGCTTTGTTGCCGGCGATGACGCAATTTGTAATCTTCGGCGAAGCGCGATAGCAATCGATTCCGCCGCCATAGTACTTCGCGAAGTTGTTGACGATAAGGCAGTCGCTGATTGTCGGCGATGCCTGGTCGCACCTGACGCCTCCACCGTAATCGGCGTTACCCAGACTTATGGTAAAGCCTTTTAGCGCGGAGCCCGCGCCTTCGTTGCCGGCGAAGGTAACCACGGAAGCGTTCCGTGAGTAGCCCAATATAAATGTGCTTTCGGGATAAATCGTCGGGTCGCTTGGGTTCTTGACATCGCCGCTGCGAAGGGTTATTGCCTTGCCGCGGAAGTCAATGTTTTCAACGAAGATACTATTAGTATCAGGGAATGTTTCGGCAATCAGCACATCGCCATTGTTGGCGGCGTCTATAGCCGACTGAATCGTCTTGTAATAACTGGCAGGGTTGCCGGGATCATCTCTGGTATTTAAGACTCTGCCGGGCTTTCCTTTGGGGATTATTTCCAGTGCCTTGTGAACGTTAACACGCCCGCCTGATAGACAAAGGCCGGGCAACGTCCGGTCGGCGGTCTGCAAGAGGATTTGCTTTACGATTTGAGAAGATAGCGATGGATACTGCGACCAAAGCAGTGCCGCAGCCCCTGAAACATGCGGGGCAGCCATCGACGTCCCATCGGTGACTGCGTAATCGGTAGACAGACCCAAAAGAGTCATAATCTGCGTCCGCGAGGTCGGCGTGGTGCTTATAATTTCCGCCCCCGGCTCAGCTATATCAACTGACAAAGCACCGTAATTGGAGAACCACGCGATCTGGTCATCCTGATCTGTCGCCATTACGGAGATGATGTTGTCGCACTCGTAACTGGCTGGATACAGAGGATATTGGTCATTGTCGCTGGAGTCGTTTCCTGCTGCGGCTGCGAACAATACGCCGGATTCTCCTGCGGCATCGATGGCGTCTTTGAGCGCCTGACTGTACTGATACCCTCCCCACGATGCGTTTATAACCTTGGCGCCAATTGCAGTAGCGTATTCAATGGCTGCAATGGCCGCATCCAAACTCACGCCGTTGGCGTCGCCAACCTTCAAGGCTACAATGCTGGCGTTCCAGCAGACACCGGCGATACCGGTCATATTGTTGCCCATTGCGCCTATAATGCCCGCACAGAATGTACCGTGGAAAACGTCGTCGGCGGGATCTCCGTCGTTGTTCACGAAATCATAGCCGTAGAAATCATCTGTATAGCCGTTGCCGTCGTCGTCGACGTTGGGTAGGCCGAATAGCTCCTTAGTGTTCATCCACAGGTTAGGCCCAAGGTCGGGATGCTTGTAGTCGATGCCCGAATCTGCTACGGCTACAAGAACCTTTTTGCTGCCGGTCTGAATATCCCAGGCTTCGGGGCCATCAATGTCGGCATCAACCGTTCCGCCTGTCTGGCCGGTGTTGTGCAGTGCCCATTGCTGAGGGAAATTCGGGTCATTCGGAATGCGAAGGAACCGGTACTTGTAGTTCGGCTCTGCGTACAGGATATTCGCTGACTGGTTGAATCGAGTAACAGCATCGTGAACGGAAGTGCCCGCAGGCAGCTTTACTAGAGCAAGACCGGAAACCACACGGTCGTACTCTTTACGCACCGCTGCCCCGCGTACGATAGAATCCGACACGGCGCTTCGTATTGCCCGTGTCGTCCGCGGGCCCATTGTCTCTGGAGTGGATGGCGGCTGGAGGTCCTTGTCAACAAAACGCACGACCACTTCGCCCCGCCCACCAGTGACGGCCGGATCGTAAAGCCAGTTTGAAAGTGGGACTTTTGAGAAATCGGCTGCCGCGACAACTGCCGTATCGCCGCCTGCCGCCCGTTGCCGCGCGTCGCTCCCGAGAGCAGCTTGTGCCCATGCGAAAACTAAAAGCCCCGTCAGCAAGTACAAGTTGCCGAGTCGCGTCCGAAAAATTGTCAATCTACGGTTGTCAATTGTCAATTTCAACGGATGCTCCTTCTAAAACGCGCTTTCCATCGCTGCAATTGCCTCCTTCTCCCGCTCTTCCTGGAGAATTACGGTCGGCTTAACCAGTATTAATAATATCCTGCTGTCTCTAACCTTGCTGCGGTTGCCAAACACCATTCCCAAAATAGGTATCTTACTTAATATTGGCACGCCGACTTCCTTTTCGATTTCGGCGGTTATCTTCTGGCCGCCCAAAAGCAATGTCCCGCCATCCGGCACACTCACACGGGTCATTATATTTGAAGTCTCTGTTTCAGGCACAGCGTAAGGAAGCTCGTAAACCTCGCCATCCGCAGTGACCCCCGGCGAGTTGAGTGTACGCATCCGGAGCAGCTCACTTAACAGGGCTTGTATATTCAGCAAAACATTTTTCTTATCCGGCATAATAATGGGAGTAATGGTAAGATATGTGCCGGTCGTGAACATCTGCGGGTAAGATGGTTGTATTTCGTCCACCGCTCCAGCAGGCCATGTAGGAACCACAGTCCTAAAAGAATTAACAGGCAAAGCGAAATACCCGACGTCTGTGATCGAGAAACTGGCTGACTCGCCGCTCAGCACAGTAGCTTTCGGCGCCGTCATTGTCTGTGCATCCGTTCGGCCCTGAGTCATCCGCAAAAGGAAACTCACCTGCAAATCGTCGAGGATACTTCCATAACCGCCTGTAACTGTACCTGCTGCTGCTATACCGCCTAAGCTACCTGAAACCTTCGTCCCCTCAGCTTGCGAAGACAAAGTTGAACCTTGCTCCACAGTAAGCAGACCCCACTTGCCACCAAGATTGTAACTAAAGTCTACATCCAGGCCGATATCTTCGAGGAAATTCTCACTAACTACTAAGAACCTCGCTTCTATCGAGACTTGGCACCCAAGGGCCTTGCGCAGCTCTTGAAGCAGTTTTTCGATCTCGCTGTGCACTTCACGGGTCTGCAGAACAGCAAGCTTCTTAGGCTGCTGGCCGGCGGGGTAGACCGTTATGCTGCCTTCTCCGCCGTAGTCGTACCAGCTATCCGGCTCGATGGTATCCTGAATAAGCGTAAGCAGGTCTTGCGCTCGGTATATGCTCGTGTCCTGCATGCCGCCCATGCCGCCCATGCCGCCCATGCCGCCGTAGCCGCCACCGCCCATACCGCCGCCGTAGCCGCCCATGCCGCCGCCGCCCATGCCGCCGTAGCCGCCGCCGCCCATACCGCCGTAGCCGCCACCGCCCATACCGCCGTAGCCGCCACCGCCCATGCCGCCGCCGCCCATACCGCCATAGCCGCCACCCATACCGCCGTAGCCGCCACCGCCCATGCCACCGTAGCCGCCCATGCCGCCGCCGCCATAACCACCGCCCATGCCGCCCATGCCGCCCATGCCCATGCCGCCCATGCCCATGCCGCCCATGCCCATGCCGCCCATGCCCATGCCACCCATGCCCATGCCACCCATGCCCATGCCACCCATGCCGCCCATGCCCATCATGCCCATGCCGCCCATCTGACGGAAATTGGCAGGCTCACCGACAAGGTCGGTAATATCATATACTCGCGTCTCCATCTTGCTCGGAAGCGACTCTACGGTTGCTACGGTGATCACTCCATTTTCAACGACATAACCGAGGTCTGCGAATCCGCCGGCGACTGCTTTCAACAGATTCTCCAGTGCAGTGCGCAGCCGAACAGCCGGTATTCCATCCATATTGATCGCTGTAGTCGGCTCGATCTCGGCGTTGTCGAGCAGGTCTCGCCACAGCACGACTACCTTCAATGCCGGCTCAACAGAATTTCTCACTATGTCTATCGCCTCGCTAAAAGGCATCGTGGGCGACAGCCGTGAAAGGTCAACAACCTGGTCCAATTGTTTGTACGCGGCCACATCAGCCGGGTCGAGCCCGATCGGCTTGTCAGGCTGACGTGTCGGTTTCTCAACAATCTGCCGCCAATTCTTAGGATAGACAAGGTCCTCCGCATACGGAATCGCCGATTCATCTGTTTTCAGCAGAATATCTGCCTTCTGTTTACCCGATTCCTTCCGCAATTCCCATTGTTTGCGGAAGTAAACCATATCTTCCAGCGTATTTTTCAGCACGAGGGCGTCATCATTTTGAGGGTCCAAAGCCAGCAAAGTTTCCAACTGACCCAGAGATGCCTCATACTTTTGCTGCTTCTGATACGCCTTGGCGCTTTCCATCAGCGACACTATTCTTTTCTGTTTTTCCGCCTCCATTTGCTCTCTAAACAGGCGTTGAGCTTCGCTTGATTCGCTGCGTTTCTGCTCATCCAGCTGCCGAGCCTTTTCTTGCATCGCTTGGCTTATCTTCTGGTCCAGCTGGTTTAGCTGGTCGCCATAACTCTTGAAAAGCTCTGCGCCCAGTTGTAGTTGATTCCTGTCAACCACAGCCTGGGCACCATCAACAACCTCTTTGGCCTTATCGAACTGGCCCTGGCTCATATATCTTTGTGCTTTGTCTACAGCATCCCCGACAACCGCTTTGGTATGACTTTGGATAATGCTTCTTCGTCGGTTGATCTGGTCAATATAGCTGGGTTGCCCAGTCACCTGTGAGGCAGCCTGCGAAGGAGCAAATATCTCCACAGGGGGGTTTTCCGCCGGCAGTGTTAGCTGCGCGTCAGCTTCCTGCTGAACTTTCTGCTGAACAATCGGCTCAATCACCGGTACAATGGTCGCTCCCTCGGGTTGGCTCGGGACAGGGTCCGGCAACTGTTGCTGAGGTTTCTCTTGCTCAGGGGCAGGAAGTTTGGTCTCTACCTGACTCGGCCCCAAAATACTATCGATTCGCGCGATATAGCCCTGCAACGTCTTGCCCATAAGCGGCGGGATCAAGCCGCTATTTATGACCTCGATAAAACCTTCGCGCGCCTTTTCGAGCTGGCCGGTGCGGTAGTAATCCATGCTGCGGAAATAAAGCTCGACAATCTGTTTTGTGCGCCCGTTGACCTGCTCTGTACTTTTCTTAGGCTCTTCGGGCACTTTCTGCGGCGGCGGCGCGACCAAAGACTCAGACTCTTCGGGCCTCTTGGGAGGCGGTTTAGCTGCGCCTGCCTGACGGTCTATTTGCGCCAAGTAACCGGCTACTTGTTTCCTCTCGGCTTCGGTTAAAAACTGACTATCCTTGATTCTCTCCAGATGTGCCTTAGCCGTGGTCAGGTCGCCTTTAGTAACCAAGTCGGCAGCCGTTTGCTTATGCTTCAGCGCCAGCTCTCTTTCGAGCGCCGCTTTATGAGTCTTTTCGAGAAACTCGTTTAGCCTGCTGCGCTCGGCAACAGTCAGATACTCCTGATAACCCTGGGCCATAAGCAAGGTCTTTTCCGCCTGGGGGTAGTAACCACGTTGAAACTGGTCCGTCCCGACCTGAATCAGGTACTGCACTACCTGGCGCATCATCTGGTCTTCGCCGACTTCTTGTTGCTGAGATGGAACTACCTCCGATAAAACCACAACCAGCAACACAGATAGTAGCAGAATAATCGAAAGAGGCCTTATGCCCAAGGACTCGATTAGGAAACTCGGCTTGCTCAAAAGTAACCTCCTGCCTACAACAAATCACCCTCTCGGGAACCCTATGGCAAATTGTATAGTGTCTACAACCTCCAATTCAAGATGCAGGTTGGCCTTATAATGTTTCACTTTATAAAAAAATATTTCTTTTTGCAAGAGAAAAATTCGATTTATACTCTCGTGACCGATAATATTTGGGTTTGCAATTTGGTAAAATGGGATGTTTGGAAAAACCCGGAAAGAATTAGTGACCGAACAGGCGTTTTTTATAGACACAATGACCTTGTCAAGTATCAGGTGAAAAAACGCCGTCCTGTAAAACAGTCGATATGACGCCAGAACCGCTGATATTAGCCGTGGAAACATCCAGCAGAACCGGCTCAGTCGCCGTGGCGGCTGGCGAAAGACTGCTCGCCGAAATGACCTTCTCCGGCCCGATGCGGCACAGTGCCGAGATATTTCCTGCCATCTTAGGCCTGATGGAGCGGTTCGCCGTAAGACCCCGCCAGATTGAGCAGGTCCACATCTCGATTGGCCCGGGCAGTTTCACCGGCCTGCGCATAGCAACAACCCTGGCAAAGACAATGTACCTGGCCAACGGTGCGAGAATCGTCGCAGTCGATACACTGGACGTGATTGCCGCAAACGTATTTGACCTGGCTCCAGACTGCGTGGTTCAAAATTCGACTAACCGGGCACCAGTCACGAGGGACGACAGAGTCGCTGCCATTCTTGATGCCAAACGCAACCAATTCTTCATCGCCGTATACGAACACACGGGCGACGAGCGACCCCCGCTTTTGCGGGGGCAGGCTTACCCCTGCGGAGGCAGAGGGACGAGCGACGCAATCTGGGAGAAAGCCGTCCCAGATTCCCTGATGACCGCTGCACAATTCGTCGAAAGGTTTGCCCGAAGTGATAGGCCGACCTGGCTGCTCGGCGATGGCCTATTATATTATAAGGATAGATTCATCGCCGAGGGCATCCGGCTTTTGGATGAAAGGTATTGGAGTCCGCGAGCGAGCAAGGTTCACTTACTCGGCTGGCAAAAGGCCTTAGCCAGCCAATTTGCCGACCCAGTAACTTTACAGCCCAATTATTTGCGGAGACCGGATGTCAGAATAAAAAAGATTAATCCACCATGCAGATTGGCGGATTAAAACTCAGAATGCAAAGCTTAAATTGATGAATTTATTCACCGAATTCTGCAATGCGACTTTTGCTCTTTGATTTTTGCCAAGAAAGGGGCATATCATGACAAGAAAAATCGTTTGCTCAATGTTATTCTTGGGCAGCCAAATTCTGTGTGCTCAAACCAGCGATTATTTTGACATGTCCTACGGTCAATTACTCCCGACATCCAGCGAGCAGGTTGGTTTGTGGTGGGCCTCGTCCGGCTGGAAGATAAGCCCGGACAAGCCCCTGCCGCAGACAAAAGCTAAAGCCATTGTTATCCGCGCCGCCCGCAATGAAGCCGAGGCAGCGCAACTGGTTGTACGACCAAAATCCCGCCTAAAGGGTCTTACCGTACGCGCCGGCACGTTCGCATTCACCGGACCGGGCAACGCTGTCATTCCCGCAGAGAATATCGAAATACTCAAAGTGCGATACGTCAATGTCACAAAACCTACAGACAAAAGCTCCATTCCCGGCCTTTGGCCTGACCCGCTGCCGCCGCTAACCGGAGCGGTTGATCTCGAAGCCAACAAAAATCAGCCGTTCTGGATTCGGGTGAAAGTTCCCAGCACGATGCCAGCAGGAACATACGTCGCTCATATCGACCTATCGGCGGAGAACTTCAACGCTACTGTCACAGTCAACGTTGAGGTCTACGATTTCGTCCTTCCCGACCGGATGACCTGCGCGAGCGCCTTCGGCTTTTCCCCAGGAAATGTATTTCGCTATCAAAACCTTTCTCAGCCGGCACAAAAGCGGCAGGTCCTCGAAAAGTATTGGGCCAATTTCAGCGCACACCACATCTCGCCTTACGACCCCGCACCGCTGGATGAGATCAATGTCACGTGGCCAAAAGTCACTGAATCTACCAAGCCCGAGCAGCTTCAGCCTACCTTCGACTGGACAGTCTGGGACAATGCGATGCAGCGCGCAATTGAATACTATCATTTTAATTCTTTTCAACTGCACATCCCCGGTCTTGGCGGCGGAAGTTTTCACGCACGTCGCGACCCGGAGCTTCTTGGCTTCAAGGAAGACTCAGCTCACTACAAGGCTGCCTTTACCGCCTATTGCCGGGGGCTCCAGGAACACCTGCGCGAAAAAGGCTGGCTCGACGAAGCCTACGTGTACTGGTTCGATGAGCCTGCTCCCAAAGATTACGAGTTTGTTATGAACGGCTTTAGAAAGTTAAAAGACGCCGCCCCGGATATTAACCGAATGCTCACCGAACAGGTCGAGCCGAACCTTGTCGGCGGGCCTGACATCTGGTGCCCTGTCTCTAACAACTACAACCACGAAGCAGCCGAAAAGCGGCGCGGGCAGGGCGAAAAATTCTGGTGGTACGTCTGCACCGGCCCAAAGGCTCCGTACTGCACCTTGTTTATCGACCACCCGGGCACGGAGCTACGCGTCTGGCTCTGGCAGACCTGGCAGCGAAAAATCGACGGCATCCTGGTCTGGCAGACGAATTATTGGACAAGTCCTACCGCCTATCCCGATCAAGAGCATCCACAGAACCCCTACGAAGACCCGATGGGCTGGCGCTCAGGCTACGACACGCCCAAAGGTGAGAAAAGGCCCTGGGGCAACGGCGACGGGCGATTTATTTATCCGCCGGAGGCTGCCGCCGATGCCCGCCCGGCTGAGGCTATTCTCGAAGGGCCGGTTGATAGTATCCGCTGGGAAATGCTCCGCGACGGCATCGAAGACTACGAATACCTGGCTATTCTGGGCAGGTTACTCAAAGCCAAAAAAGATAAAGTTACTCCTGAACAGGAGCAGAAATTTGCTGCCCTGCTTGAGGTGCACCAAGACATCACAAAGGATATGACAACATTTACCAGAGACCCCGCGCCCGTTGAGGCACAACGAGACCAGATTGCGCAAGCCATAGTCAGATTGAGCAAATTATGACTCCACAATTCTCTCGTTGACAGGCAGATTTTTCTTGCAAATAGACTTCAAAGCACTATGGTACACACACGTGGCGCCAACGACAGCGCCGACAACTTGATTTTCTAAACCAATCGAAAGGGAAAAAATGGAGGTCATACACATGCAGCACTACCCTCAGCACGCAAACGCGGAACCTGTATTGATTGCATTTGCCACCTTGTTTGTAGCGTTGCTTGTCCTGATATCTGTGGCGATAACTCTACTGATCTGGTGTAAGCTCTTTTCCAAAGCGGGCTATAGTTGGGCGATGGGTCTATTAATGCTCCTGCCCATAGTAAGTATCATTATGCCTTTCTTCCTCGCCTTTGCCGACTGGCCGATCCGCAAAGAGCTGCGCCTTCTCAAACAGCAGCAAGAAAGAGCGAAAATGTGAGTGCCAATCGGCAGACACCACATCTCAGCACACAAACTATAAGCCGGCAAATTATCCTGGAGGACCTATCGTATGAGCGCGCAGGAAACGATAAATATAAGCGTCATCGATCCCATTAGCCCGGCCTTTGAAAAGGTAAAGACAATCCTTTTCAAGCCATTCGATTTGGGCAAATGGTTTGTTATCGGCTTCTGCGTGTGGCTGGCATACCTGGGGAAAGGGGGTCGCGGCGGCCCCAACTTTAGAATGGGTCCTCACCCAAGAGAGGAGCTGGAGCCGGCAAAAGACTTCATTCTGCAAAACCTGCCCTGGATTCTTCCTTTGGCTATATTTGGAGTGGCGGCCGGCATAGC
>Ga0315274_10017274_pt1 | contig 10182 bp, 3 predicted proteins | sample YL17G02_20_MG_FD_203700 | JGI IMG/M metagenome (GOLD analysis project Ga0315274, IMG submission 203700) | Sediment microbial communities from Yellowstone Lake, YNP, Wyoming, USA - YL17G02_20 | ecosystem: Environmental > Aquatic > Freshwater > Lake > Sediment | place: USA: Wyoming | collected... | reverse complement strand
GTACCGTGCAGGGGGCCATTGAGTCCTTGCGACGCACCGGTGGCGAGGTCTGGGTGGCACGAGGGATTTACCGCGAGCGCATCGCACTGGCTCAAGCTGTCCACCTGTTCGGCGGTTTCGCGGGGTCCGAGGACTCGCGGACGCAGAGGGATCCGGCATTGAACGCTACGGTTCTGGATGGAGAGGCGCTGGGGAGCGTGGTCACGGCCGAGTACCTCGGGTCGTGGGGCACACTCGACGGTTTCGTGATCACGAACGGTCTGGCATCTCAAGGGGGCGGGGTCCGCTGTTACTTCGCGTCTCCCACGATCTCGAGCAACCGCGTCGTGGGCAACAGCACGCAGAGAGGAAGTAGTATCAACGGAGGCGGGGGTCTCTACTGCGAGTACGCCAGTCCTTGGATTCGAAACAATACGATCGCGGACAACTCGGCTCCGCGCGGTGGCGGTATTTACTCCTCCTCCCATTCGTCCCCAGCGATTGAGAACAACCTGATCGTCAGTAACACCGCGTCGGCCTCGGGAGGAAGCGCGCCACTTGGTGGCGGAGGGATGTGTGTCAACGCGGGCACGCCGACTATCGCCAACAATCTCCTGGCCTACAACCGAGCCGTCAACACCTCCGCCGGCGGCCGGGTCTATGGCGGAGGGATCCTCCTTTATCAAAGCTACCGGCCGCAGATCAGCAACAATACCCTTCTCCAGAACACCGCCGTCAATACGAACAGCGATAGCACGTCCACCGAACTCGGCGGCGCCTTGTTCATCGTAGGTGCCATGTTCATCCAGTCCACGGGCACGCTCGTCGCCAACAACCTCATCGCCTCGAACTCGTCCGGTATCCTCGTGGGTTCAGGACCGGGTGGGCTGGATTCCAGGAACAACTGCATCTTCGGAAATGGCGCGTTCAACTACTCCGGGATCCCTGACCCCACCGGCACCAACGGCAACCTTTCCGTCGATCCGCTTCTCGCAAGCACGAACGGCGACTTCCATCTCACTTCCGGGTCGCCCTGCATCGACGCCGGCGACGACAGCGTCGTCTCCCGTTCCTGGGCGGACCTGGACGGCCAGGTTCGGATCGCCGGTCAGCACGTGGACATCGGCGCGGACGAATTCGGTTCCAGCCTCCCGTTTACGCTCAGCGTGCTGTCGGGCCCGGCAGGCAGCCAACCCACGCTTCGTCTCGACGGTGAACCGGGTCGCACCTACGTCTTCGAGAGATCGCCGGACTGCGCCGGCTGGCTGGCATTCAGCACCAACCTGGCGACGAACGGAACGGTGATCCTCGAGGCGCTGCCGCCGGGAACCCCCGAGCCGCAGTTCTATCGCGGGGTCACCGGCCCTTAGCGTTTGACTTCGCGCGCGGCTCGTGAGCCTTGCGGCCGTGGACCCGCTCATAGGCCTGGCAGAACGGACAGACCTTCGACTCCAGTGTCCGCACGACCCGGTAAGCGACCCCAGACTGCCGGGTCCGCGCGTTCCGGCAGAACGGGCACGCGTGGCAGATCCGCGCCAAAGCCCGATCCATCTTCGTCGGCAGAGGGTGGCTCATGTGAGTTTGAGATTCAGGGTGATCTCGTTCGCTGCCGGCACGCGATAGCGGAGGGATCCCACGGGCGCGGGCCCCGGGGCGGGAGCAAGCTCCACCCCTTCCTCACGCGGCAACACCAGTTCGCCGTCGCAGCCTTCGGGGAGGCGCAGGGTCAGCGCCCGGCTGCCCAGCCGGCCCGCGGCTCGGAACGCGATGGGGCCACGCACGGTGTGCACCGTCAACTCCAGGTCCGGCAGATCCGCGAGTTGCGGTCGGGCCTCGACGCGCGCGAAGCCGGGCGTCAAGGGGCGGATGCCGGCCAGTCCCTGGCAGGTGATGTAGAGCGGCGCGACGGCGCAATGGCTCCATTGTTGGCCGGAATCCGGCCGCGCCTGCCAGTCTTCCTGCAAGGTGTTGTTCAGCTTCACGGAGTCCATGGTCGCCCAGCGCTCGCGGAAATCTTTCACGATCACGTCGGTTCGGCCGCCCTTGGCCAGCGCCCAGTAGCGCCAGCCGGCGTTGCAGGGATAACTGAAGCCCATCTCGGGCGGGCAATCCGCCAGCACCGCCACCGCTGGGGCGGCCCGACCGCGGGGACACTGGTCGAAGAGCACCGCCGTGGCCAGCGAGCGATCGCAGAGTCGCGGCTGTTTCTCTTCCGCGAGCCACGGCAGGTTGTTCACAAACAGGCCGCGCTCCTGGCTCCAGAACTTGCGTTGCGCGGCGCGCAACAACGAGCGGCCGAGTTCGACGGCGGCGGAAGCTTGGGGCGCGTCGCCAAATGCACGGCTGATTGGCGCCAGCGCGTGTTGGAGCATCGCCGCCGCGTAGAGGTTGAAGGCGCACTGCTTGTGGCGCTGCTTCAGATAGGCGCTGTGATCGATCCACACCGACGGCAGGCCGAGGTCCTCCACCGGCAGTAACCCGTCGCGGTCCACCAGGTCTTGCAGGTATTGGGCGAAGCGAAGCAGGCGCGGGTATGGCTCCCGCAGCGCCTCCAGGTCGCCGCTGTAGAGGTAGTGGTACCAGCAATCGAAGTTGAAGCCGACGCCGTGGTCGAGGATCGGCCCCCAATTCGTCAGGTCGAGCTGCCGTTCAATCAGCCGGGCCAGCCGGTCGTAGGCCGGCCAACAGTCGAGGAAGAAGCCGTCCTTCGTCATCCCCTGGCTCCAGGTGGCGAGGAAGCGCGCCGGCAGGCGGGCCTCGCCGAAGATGAGATGCACGGCGTGAAGTTGGTGGCCGCCGTCGCCGCTGTACTGCTGCCGCTCGCGCGCCATGCCGTCCACCAGCGTTTCCTGGGCGCAGTTGTGCAGCGTGTTGACCGAGGCGTCAAACAACCGCTGGAGCGCCGGCTCCGAGCACTTCAAGCGCGGCTCGTTCGGCCACGGAAACACGCGGCGGCGCACGCCGACGTCGCGGACGGTCACCGTGCCGGGCGCACCGTGAAAATGCAGTTGCAGCCAGCGCAGGCTCTCGAAGTCGAAGGGTTCAAACCGGTTCACGCCTTCGCGACCGGTGAAGCGCGTCCAACTGTCGAAGTGTGTGTTGAGCAGCGCCGGCCCGCCCGGCGCGTGTGCTTCGTGGACAAGCATTTCCACGACCGTGCCGGCCGGGGCCTCGACGGTGAAGAACGGCCAGCCCACCACTTGCTCGGCCAACTCGAACGTCAGGACGGCGCCGCGCGCGCCATCGAGGGTGACCTGCCATTGGCCGGGAGCGAGTTCGCGGGCGCAGGGCTGGCGCACCTCGCGCCAGGCGCCAGGCACTCGAAAGGCGAAATACTCCTCGGGCGGTCGCGTCCACTCCAGCCAGAGCGACTCCGAAAGCTGCTTCACCGGGACAAAGCTCTCGTGCATCAGCGGAATGCTGCGCGGGCGCAGTTCGGTATTCGACGGCCCGCCGCCGACGTCGAGCGTGTACTCGTAGTACTGCGTCGATAGCGCGGGTTTGTTGGGCGAACCCTCCAGCGGCATGGCCGCCAGCCAATCATTCCCGGCCCGGTAGTTCTCCTCGGTCCATCCGTAGGGATAAAGTCGGGCGTCGAATTCCTCCTGGAGCGCGCGCAGGTACCAGCGTTTGTAGTGGCCGGCCGGCCAGGACCGTGGCAGCAGGGCCTTCCACGCGGCGTCAGAAACCACCACCTGCTTCGAGCCGTCGGCCTGCTCGATTTCCAGCCAGAACAGGAAGCCGGGCTTGCCAATGGGCCAGGTGCCGTCGCCCTGACCGTAGAAGAGCACCGTGGCGCCCAGGACATTCGGTCCCGCGCGCAGCACCGGGGTCAGGTCAATCGGATCCGCCTCCGCCCAGCGCGGGTCGCAGGGCGCGGGGCCCCACTGAATCCGCTGTCCGTTGACTTCGAGCCGATAGCGGCTGCCGGCGGCAATCCAGCCGGTGGCTCGCCGGGGCGGGGCGTCGAGGCGAAGCTCGCGTCGGAACAGGACGAAGGTGTTCGGGAGGCAGCGCTCGGACGGATACCAAATCCAGCGGGCCGGCTCCAGGCTCGGCAGCCGCAACGGCTGCGACCGGACGGATGTGGCTGGCGAGAACGGGACCGAGCGGCCGGGCGCGTCTGCCAGCGCGGCGGATGGGTGCGTCAGCAAGGCGCCACCGGTCACGGCGGAGGCCTTGAGGAAATTGCGGCGGTTCAGCGGAGCGTTGGTCATAGGCATCCGTGGAACTCGGACGGCTTCAGTTTGGGCAGGTCGGGGATCACGGTTGGCTAGAGACTAGGGCTTGGCGTGAGAAAAGCCATCTTGTTTCCGCCAGCAGTTCTCATTTTGGCCGTCGGTCGCGCCAAGAACCGGCTAAAGCCGGGACTCCGAACGGTATGGGACACGACTTTGCGGGGTTCGGAGTCCCGCCTTTAGGCGATCGGGGGTCAAAATGAGAACTGCTGTGTTTCCGCCTGGGCGCGTTGACAAACGCGAAGTGGGGAGATACTGTTCAAACGAACAGTTATGCAAGCCTTGACCGAAAGACAGCGGGAGATCCTGGAGTTCATCCGCGCCCATCAAGAGCAGGCAGGCGGGGCGCCCAGCCTCCGCGAGATCGCGGCGCATTTCCGGTTTCGCAGCATGACCGCGGCGGCAGATCACGTCCGGGCGCTTCGTCGGAAAGGCGCGCTGGCTGGTGCCGCGCGGCGCGCCCGGGCGTTGCAGGTGGTGTCACCGTTCCACCGCTGGCGCCGGCGCGTGGCGGACATCCCGCTGTTCGGCTCGATTCCGGCCGGCTTCGCCGTGGACCGACTCCAGGAAGCCAAGGGCTGCATCTCCATCGACATCGAGACAATCGGCCTCCGGCCAACTCCGCGCACGTTCGCACTGGAGGTGCGCGGGGATTCAATGATCGGCCGGCACATCCTCGACGGTGACCTGGTAATCCTCGAACACGGGATGACGCCCCGGACCGGCGATGTGGTGGCGGCCCTCATCGACAATGAAAGCACGCTCAAGACATTTGTGTTGAACCGCGGCAAGCCATCTCTGCGCGCGGAGAATCCGCGTTACCCGGATCTCATTCCCGCCAGCGAACTGGTGATTCAGGGCGTGATGGTGGCGCTGGTCCGGAAAGGAAGAAGGAAGAATGAAGAAACAAGCTAACGAACTCCTCGCGATTTTTGCCGCTATCTCCCAAAGTGCCCGAGGTCACTAATCAGTGCATCCCGAAGCTGTGGCGAAGGTCGGGCGCGTGTGTCCTCACCGCGCCGTTGGGTCATACCCTCACCGGACGCGGCGGGCTGAGGACAGACCCGCCCTACCCCAAAGCGCGACCGCCAACTTCGGGATGCCCGGTCACTAGCGCCCTTCTTCATTTTTAATTCTTCATTCTACCTGGATCGGCACCATGAACCGTCTCGTCAGTCATCTGGATGCCGACGCCTTCTTCGCTTCGGTGGAGCAGGCGGCGGACCCGCGCCTGCGCGGCAGGCCGGTGGCCGTCGGCGGCGAAAAGCGCGGCATCATCGCCTCCGCTTCCTACGAGGCGCGGAAGCTCGGGGTCTATACGCCCATGCCGACCGTGCGCGCCCGCAAGCTCTGCCCCCGGCTCGTCGTGCTGCCGGGCGACTATGAGAAGTACGAGCGCTTTTCCCGGTGGATGTTTTCCTACGCCTACGACTTCACCCCCGACGTGGAAATCTGCTCGATCGACGAGGGCTACTTCGACCTCAGCGGGGTGCGCCGATCTCCGGTGGAGGTTGCCGACGTCATCCGGCGCGCCATCCGGGAGTCCCTCAAGATTTCCGTCAGCGAAGGGATCGGTGCGAACAAGCTCGTCAGTCAGATCGCGTCCAAGCTGAACAAACCCGCGGCGTTTCTGGAGGTGCCGCCCGGCCGGGAGACGGCGTTCCTGCACCCCTTGCCGAACCAGTGGCTGCCCGGCGTGGGGCCGAAGACCGCCGACCTGCTCAACGCCGCCGGGTTGGCGCGCATCGGGCAGATCGCGGCCACGCCGGTCGAATTGCTGGAACTGCTGGTCGGTTCGGCGGCGCCCGCGCTGCACCGGTTTGCCCGCGGCATCGATGAACGGCCCGTGATTCCCCTGCGGGAACCCGCCAAGTCTTACAGCCAGCAAGAAACCTTCGTCCAGGACCAGACCGACGAGGAATTCATCGAGGCCACGTTGCGTCGCATGGCCGATCATCTGATGGCCCAGGCGCGCGCGGACGGCAAGAGCGTGCGCACGCTGACGGTCAAGGTTCGCTACAATGACATGGCCGAGGATCAACGCAGCGAAAGCCTCGACGAGCCGACCGATCTCGAAACGGACGTTTATGGGCGCCTGCGGGTGCTGCTGCGCCAGGCGTGGAAACGCCGCGTCAGCCTCCGCTTGGTGTCGCTGAAGTTCTCCCACCTCTATGAAGGCTTCTTCCGCAATGAATTGCCGCTGGAGCGGGCGGCCCAGCAACATGACGCCCGGCGCCGGCTGGCGCGCGTGATCGATGAACTGCGCCGCAGCCGCGGCCGCTATGTCCTCCTGCGCGGGCATGATTTCGTGCTGCGGGATGCGATCTCGCCCACGCTCCCACCGGCGAACTCGTTGCGAACTGCGGACACCCGGCCACTGACTTCCAAGGGAGAGGAAGGTGGGGCGAAGCCTCCGGCTGAGCCGAACCGATGCGCTGAACGCTTTCCCCTGACCGGCTCGGCAGGGACGCCTTGCCCTACCAAGACCGCCAATTGGCCCATGGAAAGCTCCGACGCCAAGCAGGCTGGCGCGCCTGCGGATCCTGAGCCCGACCGAATCCCCCTCACCCGCCCTTCCGCCTTCGCTCGCGGAGCTACGGCGGACCAGTCGGGCACCCTCTCCCCGTCGGACGGGGAGAGGGCTGGGGTGAGGGGTCGGCTCATGGGAAGCCTCGTCACCTCAACTGCTACGAGGAAAGGGGTGGATTGCAAAACCCTGCCGTCAGATCGCAGCTTCACCGCCTCAACACTTGCCACGGCCCACGCCTCGCTCGCTCCGCGTTCCGCGTTCCGCACTCTGCGTTCGGCCGTTCCGCTGGTGGTCCGCAGCCATTATTCCTTTTTGAACTCCACGCTTTCACCAGCCGCCATCGTGGCGCTCGCTCAACAGCACGGCTTGTCCGCCGTCGCTTTGTGCGATCAGGGCAACCTGCACGGCGCGGTGGAATTCGTGCAGGCCGCGAAGAAGGCGGGCCTCCGGCCGATCCTCGGCGTCGAGACGCGGGTGGAAGGCCGGCCGCTGTGGCTGTATGTCGAAAGCGCGCGCGGTTACACCAACCTGTGCCGGCTGCTCTCCCGGAAATCGGAGGACCGACGACCGAAGGCGGAAAGGGAGGGGGAAACCAACGCGGCGCTTCGGGCGAACCATCATTCGTCAGACGCTCTTTTAGGTAGCAGCCGAGGTGAGCCGGCTCCATTCTTCGAGAAATCAGAGCGGACTGACGTCCGCTGCTACCGTTCTGAAAGAGGCTCCTCCTTCGGCCTTCCTCCTTCTGCCCTGCAGGACACGGAGGGATTGCTCGCCGTATCTCGGGAAGCGAAATGGGCCGGCTGTTTTCCCGACCGCTTTTACCTCGCCGTCTCTTCCCCGGACGATTTACGGCGTCTGCCGGGTGTCGAGCGGTTGCCATGCGTGGCCGTTCAACCGATTCACTATGCGACGCCGACCGATCGCGAGAAGTTCGACATCGTCCAATCCATCCGCACGCTGACCCTGCTGCGTCACCCGCACCCGGACAAACTGACGCGCGGGGAGTTCCATTTCCGTCCGCCCCGCGAAGTGGCGGAGCGGTTTCAGCACTGGCCCGATCTGCTGGAGCGAACCCGGGAGATCGCCGAGCGTTGCGCGGGGTTCGAGTTCCCGTTTGGCCCGCCGCAATTTCCCGCGTTTGGTCCTCCGGACGGTTCTCCGCCGCGCGAGTTCCTGAGGAAGCTCGTCTTTGCGGGGCTGCGCCACCGTTATCCCGCGTCGCAACTGGCGGATCGCCAGGCGCAGGTGCAGGCCGAGTTGCAGATCATCCACGACGTGGGTTACGAGGAATACTTCCTCGTCGTGTGGGGCCTGCTCCAGGAGTGTCGGCGGCGGGGCATCGACTGGATCACGCGCGGGTCAGCGGCAGATTCGCTGGTCTGCTATTGCCTGGGGATCAGCGGAGTGTGCCCGATCCGCTTTGACCTCTACTTCCGGCGCTTCCTGAACCGCGAGCGCATGGCGCTGCACAAGCTGCCGGACATCGACGTGGACTTTCCGCACGACCGCAAGGACGACGTGATCGACCTGATCTTTGAACAATACGGCGCCGGGCATTGCGCGGTGGTGGGCGGGTTCTCGACGTTTCAAGCCCGCAGCGCCTTTGCCGAAGTGGCCAAGGTGCTGGGCGTGGCCGAGCGCGACGTGCGGCGCTTCACTGAACATTTCCCCTGGAGCTTCGGGGCCAACGCGGAATGCGGAATGCGGAACGCGGAACCCCAGAACGCGGAACGCGGAGTGTGGAATGCGGAACAACACAATGCGGAGCGCGGAACGCGGAACGCGGAACAGAAGACCTCACCCGAGCCGGGGTCTGGCTTGGCCGAGCGGCTGCGCGCCAGTCCGGAATGCGGGAACCTGCCGCTGGACGAGGAGCCGTACCGGACCGCGGTGGCCATGGCCGGATTGCTCGACGGCGTGCCGCGTTACCCCAAGATGCATCCGTGCGGCGTCGTGCTGTCGCGTCAGCCGATGTGCGAGCTGACACCGACCTTTCTCTCGGGCAAAGGTTATCCCACCACGCATTTCGACATGGATGCCGTGGAGGCGATCGGGTTGGTGAAGATCGACATCCTTGCCCAAGGCGGCTTGGCGGTCATGCGCGATGTGAAGGCCCTGCTGGCCGGGCGAGGCATTGACGTGGACCTGGACCAGTGCGAAACGCGGAGCGCGGAACGCGGAACGCGGAACGGGGAGTGCGAAACGCGTAACGCCGAACGCGGAGCGCGGAACGGAGAGGGTGGAACTGAGCCAGCCGGCGGCACACCAACCACCGAACTCAAATCCGAAATCCGAAATCCGAAATCCGAAATCTGCATTCCCGTCCATCCCCCTCTTCTGGATTTCGGAATCGATGTTCCGCGCTCCGCGCTCCCCGTTCCGCGTTACGACGACCCCGCGGTTTGGGAGTTGATCGCCGGCGGCGGAGCGCGGGCCGTGCATCACATCGAATCGCCGGCCATGATCAGCCTTTGCCGCATGACGAACGTGCGGGAAATCGACGGTCTGATCGCCATTGTCAGCGTCATCCGGCCTGGCGCCGCCAACGAGCGGAAGAAGGTGACGTTCACGCGGCGCTATCAGGGCCGGGAGACGCCCACTTATGCGCATCCGTCCCTGGAGCCGTGCCTGCGCAGCACGTTCGGTTTGGTGGTGTACGAGGAACATATCCTGCAAATCTGCGAGGCGTTTGCCGGCTTGGACCCGGGTCGGGCGGACGTGCTCCGCCGGGCACTGGTGAAACAGAAGTGGCCTCAGGTGGAGGCCGTCGGGCGCGAGTTCGCCGCCGCCGCGCGTGCCCGGGGCCACGATGAGGCGAAGACCGCGGAGGTTTGGCAACTGGTGACCGGGTTCAACGGCTACGCGTTTTGCAAGGCGCACAGCACGGCCTATGGGGTGGAGGCGTACCAGTCGGCCTGGCTGAAGCGCTATTTCCCCGCGGAGTTCATGGCCGCCGTGCTTACCCACGGCAAGGGCTTCTACCGTCCGCTGGTTTATGTGCTCGAATGCTGGCGCCTCGGCGTCCCGTTGCTACCGCCCTCCGTGAACGCGCCGGGACCGGCTTTCACTGTTAAGACGGATGACGCCGCCGGGACGCTGGCCGGTTCCGCATTCCCCGTTACCGGCTTCAGCTCCACGTTCCGCGCTCCACGTTCCGCGTTTCCAAGGTCCATCCAGGTGCCGGTGACGCGCGTCAAGGGCCTGACGGAGCGGACGGTGGAGCGGTTGCTCCGGGAACACGCCCGGAGCGAATTCACGTCGGTGCGCGACTTCTATTTCCGGGTTGCTCCGCGGCCCGAGGAGATGGAAGCGCTGATTCACGTGGGAGCCTTCGACGTTCTGGGTCAACCGCGCACGCGGCAGGTCTGGGAATACCGGCGGGCGCACGCGGCCTTCGGGCACGGCACGGATCCGGACCAGGGCTGGCTCTTTGAA
>Ga0315274_10017273_pt1 | contig 10182 bp, 10 predicted proteins | sample YL17G02_20_MG_FD_203700 | JGI IMG/M metagenome (GOLD analysis project Ga0315274, IMG submission 203700) | Sediment microbial communities from Yellowstone Lake, YNP, Wyoming, USA - YL17G02_20 | ecosystem: Environmental > Aquatic > Freshwater > Lake > Sediment | place: USA: Wyoming | collected... | reverse complement strand
GCGCGCACGCGCTCAAGATTGCGTTCGATAATCTCGTGCGCCGACAAAGGCAAGTCCCTCTTTGAACTGCAACTCTTTCTCAAGTACAGAAAGAATAAGAAGGGCCTCCCCTTGGATTCAAGCCCTCGGCAACGGCGGAACACAAGCGCTTATCTTAGAGCGTGTACGGAAAGCCCCTGGGCCGCAGGGTGGCATGGATAAGACGGCGTCGTATGCGCCCGTCCATTGGCCATAACAACCGAAAGCGACGCCGTCTTATCCATGGCACCCAGTCCTTGGAAGCCATCCCGGGACCTTTCCGTACACGCTCTTAGAGAAGGGGCCGCGTATTACTTGCCTTCAGGCGCGTTCGCGTTGGGCGGCATGTTCTTGTATTTTTCCGCTTCTTCGCGGCGCATGACGGCCTTCTTCTCGGAAACGGACAACGGAATGCCGGCCTTGAGCTTCACATCGATGATCATACTCAGCGCCTCGTCCGCGAACGAAGCGCTCTTGGACCAGGCGTTCTGCAGCATGGCAATCGCCTCGTAATACTGCTTCTCCTCGATCAGCTTCAGGGCCTTCATGCGCATGATGCGCCCGACCGCGAACGGGTCTTCCTCAATTCCTGAACCAGCCTGCGCCTGCCACATTTGCAGGGCCTCGCCGCGCAATCGTTCCGCCTCGGCGCGCGCCGCCTCCGCCGCAGCCGGGTCCGTCGCGTTTCGCGCGCGTTCTGCGGCCTCATCCGCCTCTTTCTCCTTGACCAAGGCTTTGTCGCGTTCGACAAACCGTGGCGCCGTCGTGTTGTCCGGGAACTTTGTCAGGTAGTCTTCCCACCCCGCCAGAGCATCCTCATACTGGCCGTTCAACTCCATGGCAATATACAACTGCCGCGGGACCCACCGATCGTGCCGGTGACGGATCGCCTCCGACAAATACTTCACCGCATTCGCGTAATCTTTCAGCTTAAGTTCGTAGATGCCAAACCCAAGATCGAAGTAAAGCTTGTAATTTCGAGGGTTCTTCCGAATGCCGTCCTTAAGGAAATCGACGGCCATGTAATAATAGAGCTCTTTTTCGCCCAACCGCACCCCGTACTCCGGATAATACTTCTTCAGCGGCTCCGGTGTATCCGACATCTTTGCCGTCGCGTTATAGGCCAGGTGCCAGGCGCCCACTAGATAGGCATCGATAAAGTTCGGGTCAAGCCAAACGCACGTCTTCATCAGCGGCACCATCCGGTGCATCATGCCCTGGTGCCAGTACCGGTCCACTTGCAGCCAGACGAAATTCGCCGCCAGTTGCCGAAACCCAAAGAAAATATTGCCGAGGCCGACGTTCGCGCCCTGCTCGCCGTACACTGAGTTGGGGTCGAACTGCGACGCCACGGAAGTGAGCTTCTTCTCGCGGAGGTACTTCAGGAAATCCGCCTGTTGCTTGGTCAGCGCGTCGCTCCTCACCAAGTCCCACACAACCTTGTCTTGTGAGTCATCGCTCGTCACCGCGATGAGCTTCTTGAGGGGATTGCCCTTATCGTCCGTCGCGTGCTGCACCGGGAGAACCTTTTCCGCAACGTCGAGGATCTCCTTAAACAGCGGACGATCCATCATGTTCCTTTCCTCGGGTTCCGCCCCTGCCGCCTTGAATTCCGGGAAAAGACGGTACTGTGTCGATTCCGCGAGGATCCACCGGTAGAACAACTCCGACTCGCGCAGGCGTCCGATCCGGCGGCCCTGGAAGGAACCCAACCCGAGGGCGGCGATTATGAGAACGGCCAGAACGATGTTCGAGGATTTCTTCATCGTCGACTACAGCTCCTTGCGGCGGAACACCCAGTAGGCAATGAGGTAGCCGGCGACGGCGTAAACGAGACCATAGACAATCAGGTTCGGGATCATCACGTCCCGGGGGGGGTCGTTCGGCTGCAAGTAAAGGACCTGGTTGCGCAGGCTGAAGTTCTGCAGGTTCGGCAGGACTTGATACAGGCCATATGCCAATTTGCCGGTCAACTCGTCAATCCACAGGCCGGTCTGACCCGCTCGGACGTACACGTCCTTGAGGTACTCCGTCATGTTGCCCGTAATGTAGATGAACAGCCCGGCGATCGTCGGCAACACGGCGGAACTCGATGCGCAGGAAACCGCGAAGGTGAACGCCGACACAATCAGGAACTCGAAGTAAGTCAGGAAAATCGACCAAAGCAGAAGGGTCGGCAAAATCCGCTGCTTCAGGTACAACGCGATGAAAAAAAGCCCTCCCATCAGCACAAGATTGATGATGACGATGAGTTGAACCCCGATGAACTTGCCCAGCAGGTACTCGAACCGGCGCACCGGTTTCGATAGAACCGTATAGACGACCTTGTTCTCGACCTCGGTCGGCACGACCGACGCCGAAATGAAGATCGTTATCAGGACCCCGAAAATCGATATCGCCGCGACGCAGATGTCCTTGATGAGTTTGGCCTCGATGTCCGTTTGCGCCTCGCCCACGGTGGTCTGCGTCATGAAGGCCGTCATGAAGCTCGATCCGAGGATCACCAGGATGCTCAGGATAAGAAATCCAATGAGCGTCTTCTTGCGCATGCCCTCGCGCCACGTATAGACGGCAATTGTCCACGGGCCTCGAATATGATCCATCAGCATAGAAATCACGAGCCTTTCTTCTCTGCCGCGCCAATTGGGACGCGCGGTTGCGCGTCTTTGATAACGCGGACGAACAACTCTTCGAGCGTTTCGCGGCGCGGCGCGATGCTCTGCAACGCGAGGTTCTCCGCACGGCACATCTCGAGCGCCTGGTACACACTCACCGTATCGGGAATTCGGAGCGCGACGCGATCCTCAACGCGGTCCTCGGCTTGAATGCCGGCTGCCGCGAGCTTCTCAAGCGCCTGCGGGGGCGCATTGAGAACGCTGATAATGACTTCCCGGTTGGTCAGGAGGTCGTCGAGCTTGCCCGACATCTGAAGCACACCTTCTGAAAGAATGCCCACGCGGTCGCTGATCAGTTCGACCTCGAGCAACTCGTGGGACGATATAAGCAGCGTCTTTCCCTCATCGCGCAAGTTCGCAAGGATATCGCGGATCTCCTTGCGCGCGATCGGGTCAAGCCCCGTCGTGGGTTCATCCAAGATCAGGATCTGCGGATCGTTCAAGAGGGCTTGTGCCAAACCGATGCGCTGGCGCATTCCCTTCGAGTAGCCGCGCACGAGCCGCATCCGGGCGCGCGTCATCCCGACCGTCTCAAGCGCCTCCGCGACACGCTTTCTGAGTTCGGCTCCACCAAGGCCATACAGTTGCCCATAGAACCGCAGCACCTCCTCGCCTCGCAGGAAATCGGGATAGTACGCTCCTTCCGGAAGATAACCGATCTTCTTGCGGATCGCTGGCGAGCCAATGTCCTTGTTTCCCAGGATCTCCATGCTGCCCGACGTCGGGAAGATCAGCCCCAACAACAGCTTGATGGTGGTCGTCTTCCCCGAACCATTCGGCCCAAGATATCCGAAGATCTCTCCGCTGTGAATCTCGAGATTCAGATCCTCGAGCGCATGAACGTCCTGGCCTCTGAACGCGGCCTCATAGACTTTTGTTAGAGAGTGTGTTTCGATGACTACAGACACGAGAGTGAGCCTTTCGCGTAATAGTGGTTAGCGGCTAGCCGCTGACCACTAGCCACTGATAGGGGAAACGCAACAACCGCGGGATCATAGCAAACCATCGGATCGCAGTCAATCGGAGCGCAGACCCTCGCTTGGGCTGCTCCCTGACGCCAACACTTCTTGCGCGGACGGAACGGTCTCGTCCCAGAATTTCACCGCCCTCCCATCGAGCACCAGATAGAATCGAGGCGGCTCTTGTCCTATGAGACCGGAGAATGTCCTTACGGACGACCCCATCGAGTACATCGGAAACTCCGGAGCGGTCTGCGCCTGGAAACTGTCCATTGCACCTTTCTCGTCCTCGTAACACAGCGCAACAATTTGAGGAAACCCGGGCGTTGCCGCAAGATCATTGATCGCTGGAACGGAGGCCTTGCAGTCTTTGCACGTCATACTCAGTATCGCCACGAAATACTCGCCCCGGCCCAGATCATATTTGACGCCATCGACATCGAAAACAAACTGCGAGAACGTCCCTTTTTCTTCAGGAACCGCTTCGAGATGAGCATGTGCGTAAGCCGCCACGCCGCACGCCGCCGCGACAGTGACGCCGTACCGCATCAAAAGCGAGCGTAAGCTCGCAGTACGTCCGGCGGACCTCGAGTATCCCAACCAGGCGCCGAAGCAAAGAGCGGCCAGGACCACGTTCTTGGCAATCGATACTCCGGGGGAAATCTCGAATCGGCCGAAACACCCGCAATCCTGAATACCGTGAAACGCCCAAGCATACGCGATCAGCCCTGTGAATCCGGCAAGCAAGGCCAGCGTGGCGGCGTAGGCCGCGCCTCGAAGGCGCGCCCCCAAGACGAGCGCACACCCAAGCGAAGCCTCCACCCAAAGCGTGCCGACGGCGGCCACACTGACAAGAACCGGGTTCGCCAGAACGCCATAGCGCGATATCTGGACCACAAACAGGTTCACGTCGCCGGCCTTCAACAATGCGCCGGCGGCAAAAACCAAGCCCACTAATACTTCAGCAGGGCGCCAAAGCCACATCAATCGAATCCGATAGTCCTCCACACGGCCAGTCCGCCATCAGAATGCCACGCCTCGCAAGTACGCTATCATCTCAAGTCGATTGACGGCCCCTTTGCTGAAAGCGCCCGGCATATCTTGTTGGCCAACCGCTCCGGAATCTCTGAGTGCCGAGGCACGGCCTCAACGTGTCCTGTCTGGGGATTGCACCACAACGAATGTGACCGCCCTTCGCGCTTCAGAAAACATCCCGATGTCCGCAGGACTCTGAGCAGGGCCTCTCGTTTCATTCGATGGTGATCGCCTCGCACCGCGCATCGGCAGGAACTCCTCGAAGGCCGTCTTCCCGCCTATCCTCAAGAATTAGGGCAACAGCTTCAGACAGGCTGCGCTTGCAGTCTTCGACGGTCTTCCCTTGTCCGTTCGCTCCTGGCACCTCCAAACAGTAGGCAACATACCATTCGCCATCCTGTTCCACAACAGCGGTAAATTCGTTGTGCATATGCAAGATCTCCTGTCGCTCATTGTACCACGGCTTCCGAGGAAGGAGAAAGACGAGGTTGGCGGTCGACGATTCCCGAGCGCATATTGCCCCCCGCCTTCGTTCATGATAGCATACGCGTGGTTCAATTGCGTGAGGGAGGCAATGCTGAAGCCTGTGTTTGCTAATCCATGGGTGCAGGCCATCGCGGTTGTTGCGGGCCTTGTGAGCTTCTGCGTTGTGTGCTACGTCCTGAGCCCGGTCCTTATCCCTCTGTTCTTTGCGTTTCTGGTGGCCTACATGCTCGATCCCGTCGTGGACCGCCTCGAATCCGGAGGGATATCCCGCAGGTGGGCGATAGCGATAATCGCCGTCGTCGCTATTGTCGTCCTGCTCATTCTTCCCGTCTTCTTAGTCCACAACCTCATCACGGGCGCGCAGGACTTGATACAGGCCGGCGCTGAAGGCATCCGTGGCGGCGCGCTCCAATCGCTGGCGGCGCCGTTGGCGCAGAAGTTCCGTCCCTTTCTACTCGATCTCCTTGTTTACGTGGGTTGGGTTGGGCCTGGCGAATCGCCCGCTGATCTCAGCGCCCTGATCGCCCAGCACATCGGCGAGTACGTCCAACTTAACGCCGTTCAGTTCATCCGAAATTACGCACCCCAGTTTGTCGGCGCGGGACAATGGGCCGGCACGACCGCCGCACAAGTCTTGTCCTCTGTCGGAAGAGGCACGATTGGGCTACTCGAGTTCCTGGGCAGCTTAGCCCTATTTGCCGTCGTGACCGTGTACCTGTTGAGAGACTTCGACGGCATTGTGGTTTCCGCGAGAGAGTTGATACCTCCCAGGCAACGCGAGCGCGTGACCGATCTCGTCGTGCGGATCGACGAGCAGATCCACGGATTCCTGCGCGGTCAGATCCTGGTGTGCGCGTGCCTCGCCGTGATGTACTCGGCCGGACTAACGATCTCCGGGGTGCCCTTTGCCGTTCCCATCGGGCTGATCGGCGGCGCGGCCAGCTTCGTTCCCTATCTGGGTTTTGCGCTGACCAGCATCCCTTCGCTCGTTCTCGTGCTCTTGCAGCACGGGATTGACTGGCACGTCATAGGCGTCGTGGCCACTTTTGGGATCGCGCAGGCCGTCGAGGGCACGTTCCTCACCCCGAAGATCGTCGGCGATAAAGTGGGACTGGGACCCGTTTGGGTCATCCTCGCGATCATGGTCTTCAGCAGCCTGCTCGGCTTTGTCGGACTTCTGTTGGCTGTGCCGATGGCCGCGGCGTTGAAGGTCCTCGTCCTCGAGGGGCTCGCGTACTACCGCTCTTCCTCGGTGTTCACCTCCTCCGATTCCGGAAGAGGACCGTCGAACATCGCTTCAGGCTCCAGAGAGGGGGGCGGCTCCGAAGGAACCGGGATCCCTGATGCAGGAGCGCCTGCCGGAAGCGGGCGCCTCCCCCGAAAGCGCATCAAAAAGTCGTCATAGAGTCCGAATACGACGTACGCCATAAACAGTGGGAACAGCACAATTGCCGGCGAGTACGTCACGGCATAATGAATGACCGCAATCGCGATCCCCGACAAGGCCAGCATCCTGAACGCATTGCGCGGCGCCACGACAAATGCCCGCTTCAGCCGATCCTTTGGGTAACGAACCATGCTTACCATGAGCGCGGCCAAAATAAGCGTCAGCGGGCCCAGCACCCAGAACGCGACGTGGAGATCCCAGTACATCGTGAACAACACGAACGATGCAATCGTGCCGCCCGCCGCGGGGATCGGCAGCCCGGAGAACGATTCCCGTTGAGTGCTTTGGTAGACGTTGTACCGCGCGAGACGAAGGGCGCCCAGGATCACGAAGATGATCGCGATGATCGATCCCGTGCGACCCTCCGGCGTGCCCGCCATTTGCTCCTCTCGCCAATACGCGTGGTAGATCAGAACCGCCGGCGCCACGCCGAACGATACCAGGTCGCAGAGACTGTCGAGCTCCTTGCCGAACTCGGACACGCTCTTCGTGATCCGCGCCACCGTGCCGTCGAGCATGTCGCAAATGACCGCCGCGAAGATCGCGAAGGCCGCCCAATCATACGTCTCACGCATGCTGAGGAATATGCTGGCCAAACCAAAATACAGACTGAGCGCCGTAATGAAGCTTGCCAACACATTGATGGGCCGGCGCTTCATCTCCCGCTTGAACTTGTACCTGCGAAATCTCTTCATGTGAATCGAGCCACCACGCTTGTTCCCCCCTTTACCTTTTCAGCCACCTTAACGCAAACATCCGCGCTCAACGGAAGGTACAGTTCCGTCCTCGAACCGAACTTTATCATACCAAATCTCTCCCCCCTGGCGAGCGTATCCCCCACCTTCGCCTTGCATACAATGCGCCTCGCGATCATCCCTGTGATCTGCCGAACCGTCATCGGACCGCGCGGCGTCTCAATCCAGACATCGTTCGACACGTTCTTCTCGCTGGCTTCCGGCTTCGTCGCGATCAGAAACCCGCCCTCACGCCGCCGGATATCGCGGACGGTCCCTTCAAACGGCGCCCGGTTCACATGAACGCTCAAGATCGAAAGGAAGATCGATATCCGCCTGCACGGACCATTATAGTGCGGCGTCTGTGCGAGATCTTCGACCGCTACCACAGTGCCGTCCGCGGGACTCACTACGTCGCCGGCCTCTGCCGAGATCGCTCTTTCGGGATCTCTAAAGAAGAACAGCGAGAACACGCCATAGAAAAGGAACACCGCAACCCCGATCCACGCCCAATGATGTCCTCGGCATGCGGGGTAAAGGCAAGCGAACAGCAACACGAACGCCGGCACGTAGTGTGCCACGCCCTCTCGCCATGCGCTGAACCTTTGCACTACATCAGGCTCCTCTCTTTAAGACTCACGTACCGGCCGTCGCCGAAAATGACATGATCGAGCAACGTCACGCCGAGGATGCCCGCCGCCTCGGTCAATCGCTTCGTCAACAACAGGTCATCGCGGCTTGGTTCCGGATCCCCGCTTGGATGATTGTGACACACAATCACCGAACACGCGCCCTCGCGGACCGCCTGGCGAAACACGTCTCGAGGCAGTGCGGAAGTCCCGTCGATCCCGCCTTGCGAGACATCCACGGTTTTCAGGACCTCATGCTTCGCGTTGAGCAAGAGACACTTGAACTGTTCCGTCTCACAGTCCTTAAACCGCAGCATAAGGAAGTCCACAACGTCCTGCGCCGACTGTATGCGCCAACGGTGTCTGTCCGTGTGCGCGGCAAGGCGTAAGCCCAGCTCGAGGGCCGCCTTGATCTCGATGGCCTTGACCGCGCCCATGCCCTTGACCTGCTGCAATTCTTCGATGGACGCGCGAGACAGCGACCGCAGATCGCCAAAATGCGCCAGCACCCGTTCGGCAAGCCCCACCGCGCCCACCTCGCGTGTACCCGTCCGGAACAACACCGCCAGAAGCTCCGCATCGCGCAGCGCCTCCGGCCCCAACCTCGTGAGACGCTCTCGCGGGCGATCCTCTTCCGGCATCTCCCGCACCTGTGCGGCGTATACCGTCTCACGCAACATGTTCAGATTTCCCTCTCTTGCTCGTGCTCGTATTCGTCCTCGTAATCGTAATTGAAAAGTCAATTCAAAAGCACGAACCGATTCCACAGAACGAATCGCCCATGTCCCCGGACCAGGCTGTAGCTTAGCACTCACAGCCCCCTCAAATCGACTCCACCCTACTGCCTGATGCTGCCCCACGGTTCCTGTGGTAGAATCAGTCTATTGACTCGGAAAGAAGGGAGGGAACTATGAAGATGCTGCTGCTGGGCGCGTGCGCCGATATGGCCGTGCCTCTCCTCCGTTATCTTCGCGACGATGGCGAAGTAGCGAGCGTTCTCCTTGCCGACATCAACGAGGAAAAGGCAAAACGCCTTGCTGCCGAGAGCGGACCGAAGTTCACGGTCGCGCGCTGCGACGCCAATGATCATGACGGCGTGGTCGCGTTGATGAAAGGCCGCGACGCGGCGCTATGCTACGTGGGCCCCTTCTATTTCTTCGAAAAGCGGCTCGCCAAATGCGCAATCGACGCCCGAACCCACTACGTCTCAATCGCCGATGACTACGACGCTTACCTCGATGTTTTGACACTCGACGACGAAGCGCGCGAGGCGAACGTAAAGATCCTCACCGGCTTCGGGAACTCCCCCGGCCTCACCCAGATCCTCGCGCGAAAAGCCTACAATGACGTCCCCAACCCATATCGGATCAGCGTGAACTGGTGCGCAGGCTCGAGCGAAAGCGTCGGCCCGTCCAACCTCGCGCACTTGTTCCACATATTCAACGGGACCACCCTCCAATGGTTCGACGGCAAGGAAGTGCGCGTAAAGACGGGCCACGGAAAGAAGCTCGTCGAATTTCCGCCGCCCATCTGCAAGACCTACGTGTACTACACGGGACACGCTGAATCGGTGTCCCTTCCCCGCAACCTGCCGGGTCTCAGAGAAGTGACGCTTCACGGCGGCGTCAAACCAAATTACATAGTCGGCCTCGTCAAGTTCATGAGCGCCCTGAAACTGTTCTCGACGCACGAACGGAGGGTCGCTATGGCGCGCTTCTTCCACCACATCGAGAACTGGTTCTCCTCCCCCGGTCTCGACAAGTCCGTCGGGCGGGTCGAGGTCTATGGGGAAAAAGAAGGCGGACGTTGCTACAAGTACTTGACCTACGTCGGCCACATTGCGGAGATCACCTCACTGCCTGCGTACCTTGCGGCAAAATGGCTATGCAGTGGGAGATTTTCCGGAAAACCCGGCGGCGTCTACGCCCCGGAGAGATTGCTCGACTCGCCGGATGCTTTTATAACTAAACTCAAGCAGCTCGGAACCGAGATCTCCGAGTCGAGTCTTCTCGAAGAGGCTAGAGGCTAGAGGAAGAGAGGCCAGAGGAAGAGAGGCCAGAGGAAGAGAGGTCATAATTCCAATTCGCAGTCAAAGTGAGCTTATGATCCAATGCCAACCAGTGAGGGACTTGAGTGCAGTGGGCGTTCGCTGCATTTTTTGCAGACCGTGTCTCAACTGCTGTATGACGGCGGGCAATG
>Ga0315274_10017272_pt1 | contig 10182 bp, 7 predicted proteins | sample YL17G02_20_MG_FD_203700 | JGI IMG/M metagenome (GOLD analysis project Ga0315274, IMG submission 203700) | Sediment microbial communities from Yellowstone Lake, YNP, Wyoming, USA - YL17G02_20 | ecosystem: Environmental > Aquatic > Freshwater > Lake > Sediment | place: USA: Wyoming | collected... | reverse complement strand
GTGCGACTCGCGAATGGCCGCGGGCGGCGTCGGGCCGGCCAGGTTCAGCACGAGGCCCAGTGTCGCCATGTAGAGGGGCAGGCTCCGCAGGTCGACCAGGGTCCGCCCCAGCGTGCGCAGGGCGTATGCGACAGGCGGCGTGTTCTCGCGGACGCCCGAGGCCGCGTCGCCGTACTGCCGGGCGATCGGGAAGCAGAACAAAAACGCGAAGAACGGCCACATCATGCAGAACATCTGCTCGAGGGCCAGGCCCTGGATTCCCCACAGAGCGAAGCACAGGAACCCGCCAAGGGTGTACCCGACGTTGCCCATGCCCCCCTGGAGCCCGAAGACTGCGGCATCGGCCGGCCCCATGCGCCGCCACCGCGCGATCGCTAGGCCCGCCAGGCAGGTCGCGACGCCGACGGCGGCGCCCGCGACGGGCACCTTCCACACGCCCGCGTAGATTTCGAGGTGCCAGATCGCCAGGCACGCGATCGGTGCGTCGCACCCGATGATGGCCGCGCTCATGATGCCGCCGGCCCAGTGCGGGTTGAGGATGCCCCGGCGGCGTCCCACGTATCCGCCCGCGATGGCTAGGACGATGCACGCGAGCAGCAGGCCGAAGCGGTACTCGGCAAAGTCGGTCTGGGCGGCGAGGATGGTCACACAGGGCTGCTTTCGATCCGCCGGCGCAGGATTTCGTAGGTCTTGCAGTCGGCCGGCAGCCCCTTGGCCAGGTGATTCGAGATCGTCCCCGCGGCGCCAAGGAGGGCCATCGCCGCGTGCTTGCCGGCCTCGACGCCGGGTTGATCGTACGCGTCGATGCCGAGCATCGCGCCGGCCAGCGACGTCTGGACCATGAGCATCATCAGCAGGCCGCCGATGTTCCGGGCCGTGACCTGCGGCACGACGATCTTCGTGACGGGTCGCTGCGAGACGCCCGCCAGGGCCCAGAGCGTCGCCCGCTCCTCGGCCCGGAAGAGGTCCTTCATCGTGCGGCCCTTCAGGAAGTCGAAGCCCTTCGGAACATCCTTCAGGGCGGGGAACTTCACGTCGTCGCCGTAGTCCTCGACCGAGAGGATCGTAAAGACCTTGTCGGCCGGCCCCTGGCGATAGAGTTGCACCTGGCTGTGCTGGTCGGTGACGCCGAGGGCCTTGATGGGGGTCGGCCCGACGAACGTGCCGCCGGCGCAAACCTTGCCGAGGCTCTCGGCCCACAGTTGCCGGTACCAGTCGGCCACGTCCTTGAGGGCGGCCGCGTACGCCATCATCACCGACATGGGCTTGCCCTTGCGGTACAGGCCGATCTGGACGGCGGCGCCCTGGGCGGCCGGGTTGGTGCTGAAGTCCTCGCGGGTGCACCGCTTGACCATGTCGCCGGCGCCCCTCAGGAGTCCCTCGACGTCGATGCCGATGAGGGCCGCCGGCAAGAGGCCCACCGGCGACAGCACGCTCCAGCGGCCGCCGAGTTTCGGGAACGCCTCGAAACTCTCGAGTTCCAGGCTCGTGGCGGCCTCTCGCAGAACGTTGGCTTTGCCGGGCTGGGCCGGCTCCGTGATGATGATGAAATGGCGGCGCCAGTCGTCATCGCCCACGCAGTCTCGCACCAGGTCCATCGTGACGAGGAACTGCGACAGGGTCTCGCCGGTCTCGCCGCTTTTCGAGATGACGATGAAGAGCGTCCGGTGGGGGTCGATCAGTTCCGTCATGGCCCGGAACTCGGCGGGGTCCACGTTGTCCATGACCCAGAGGCGCGGCAGGCCCTTGCGGCCCTCGGCCGAGAGCATGTTCCAGTAGGGCGGCTTCAGGGCGGTCCTCAGGGCGATCGTGCCCAGGGCGCTGCCGCCGATGCCCAGGACCACCACGTCGTCGAACTCGCCCTTGGCCCTCCGCGCGACGGCCAGAACCTTCTTCACCTGCGTCAATTTCTCGTCGGTCGAGACGTTGCGGTAAGGCGTCTCGGGCGGCGTCTCGTTCAGACGACGGACGATGGCGGTGGTTTCACCGCCCAGGGCGGCCCACTCGGCGCTCGTGAGGCCGTTCAAGGGTCCGACCGCCTGGGCCAAGGCGCCCTGGAATTCGAATCTTACGTCGGTGCTTGGCATGAATTGGCTCCTTGAATGCCGATTACGCCGGCGCGACCTTCTGCAACTTAGCATACTGCGGATCGAGCAGTTTTTCACCAACCGTGTTGAACCGGACCCTCACCAGCCGGCGCCCGCCGCCCGTCGTGAAACCCGCCACGCGGCCGAGGCCGTACGTCGGGTGCCGCACGACTTCACCGATGGCGAGGCCCGTCACCGGGTCCGTCTCGGGCCTGATGACCCGCTGGGGCCCGGGGCCTACGTAGCCGCGACCTTCGTCGAGCGGCGCGGGGCTGGTGCCGGTGGTTTCGTCGATCGCCTCGATGGCCTCTTCAGGTATCTCTCGCAGGAACGGGCTGGGCATGCATCGTTCGAGTCGCCCGCGGATGCGGCGAAAGCGCGCATAGACAAGCGCCACGTGCTGCTTGGCCCGCGTCAGGCCGACGAAGAACAGGCGGCGCTCCTCTTCGAGTTGCGAGGGGCTCTCACGGCTCCGGACGTGGGGCAGGAGGCCGTCTTCGCACCCGGCGATGAACACCGCCGGGAACTCCAGGCCCTTGGCGGCGTGCAGCGTCATCAGCGGCACGCGGTCGGCCTTCTCGTCATAGTCGTCCTGGTCGCTCGCCAGGGCGACGGTCTGGAGGAACCCTTCGAGGCCTCGCGGCACGGTGTCGTCTTCTTGGCCGGCGGCCGCGGCGTCGCGGTCGAAGTTCGCGCCCAGAGTCACAAGTTCGTCGAGGTTGGCCAGCCGCTCCTTCTCGTCGGCGGCCGTCAGGTGCTCGGCGTATCGCGACGCGTCGATGACGTCCTCGATGAGTTCCTTCATGGAATCGCGCGGCGCCTGGCGCAGGCGGTCCATGAGTTCCTTGAACCGCGTGACGGCGGCCCGCGCGCGGCCGGCGAGTTCAGGCATCTCCTCCAGGTGGGGCAGGGCGTGGAAGAGCGCGATGCCTTCGCGCCGGGCGTAGCCGAGCAGCACGTCGACGGTCTTGTCGCCCAGGCCCCGCGGCGGCGAGTTGATGATTCGGCGCAGGTTCACCTCGTCGCTCGGATTGTGCAGCACTTCCATGTACGCCAGGATGTCGCGGACCTCTTTGCGTTCGTAGAAACTCGTGCCGCGCACGATCTCGTACGGTATGGGCGGCCGCGCGCGGCGCAGCCCGTCCTCGATGGCCCGCGTCTGGGCGATGGTGCGGACGAAGATGGCGATGTCGCGGCAGGCCAGCCCTGTGGCCCTCAGTTCCTGCGTGCGGCGGACGATGGCCGACGCCTCGGCCTCTTCGTCGTCGGTCTGGATCACCCGCACCTGGTCGCCCTGCGCGTTGTCGGTAAAGAGGCCCTTGGGCTTGCGCTCGCGGTTGTGGCGGATGACGGCGTCGGCGGCCGCCAGGATCGTCTTGGTGCTGCGGTAGTTCTTCTCGAGGCGGACGATCCTGGCGTCGGGAAAATCCTTCTCGAAATCGAGGATGTTCGAGAGTTCCGCCCCGCGCCAGCCGTAGATCGACTGGTCGGGGTCGCCGGTGGCGCACAGGTTCCGCCGTTTGCCCGCCAGGTCTCTGGCGATGACGTACTGGGCGTGGTTGGCGTCCTGGTACTCGTCGACGAGGATATAGTGGAAGCGGTCGTGGAGGCGCTCGCGGAATTCGGCCTTGTCGCGGAGGCCCAGCGCGATCTCCAGCAGAAGATCGTCGAAGTCCAGGGCGTGCGACTCCTTGAGGATCGCCTCGTAGGCCTCGTAGAGGCGCGCCAGGTGCCCGGCCCATGGGTCGGTGTGCGTCGAGGCCGCATAGTCGGCCGCACGCTGGAGCCGGTTCTTCGCCCGGCTGATGGCCTCGGCGACCTTCCCGGCGTCGAAGTGCGTCGGGTCGAGGTTCAACTCGGCGAGTGCCCGCTTGACGGCGGCCGCCTGGTCCGCCGTGTCGTAGATCGTAAACGCCGGGTCGATGCCCAGGAGTTCACCGTACTCGCGGAGCATCCGGGCGCAGAAACTGTGGAAGGTGGTCACGAGCGGCCGCCGGGCGCCGGGCACGAGCGCATCAGTCCGCTGGCGCATTTCGCCGGCGGCCTTGTTCGTGAACGTGATCGCGAGGACCGCGTGCGGCGGCACGCCCCGGCTCAGGAGGTACGCCACCCGCCGCGTAATCACGCGGGTCTTGCCGCTCCCGGCGCCCGCGAGCACCAGCAGCGGGCCTTCGGTATGCGTCACCGCCTCGGACTGGGCGGGGGTTAGACCGTCTAGGATGTCCATTGCTTCTTCGTTGCCTCGGGATTCAAGGGGGGCAATATAGCAGTTTGTGGGAAGAGAAAACAGGCCCCGGACGAAAAGGTGCCTGGGTGCCGAAGTGCCTGGGTGCCGAAGTGCCTGAGTACCGAAGTACCTGAGTACCTGAGCAACGGCCAAGGCCAGAAGCGGGGCTACCGGCGGCAGTTAGCCGCGCTGCGACCGGATGAGGCCGGTCAGAATGGCGTCGAGTTCCTGGGCAACATCACGAAGCGAGGCCAGGTTGTCGCCCTTCAGGAAGCCAAGCCTGCGCGAGAGTTCGGCCTGCGTCTGTAACTCAAACAGACTGCCGCGGGCAATGTCGAGGAAGCGGCGAAACTCGACCTTCCTCGCTCTCCCAAAGCCCTCGGCGATATTCGAGGCGACGCTGACCGCGGAACGCCTCATTTGGGCAGTGAGACCGAATTTCTCGTTGTCCGGGAAAGACGCCGTCGCCTGATAGACCCGCTCCGCCAAGGCCATGGCCTTTTGCCAGGCAATCAGGTCCCTGTAGGTTCGCACACCGGTCCTTGGGGTCTCGCTCATTGTGCCTCCTCCTCGCCGCGCGTGCGCATGTGATCCGTTGCCCCATTGCTGCGGTACTCAGGTACTCAGGTACTCCGGTACTCCGGCACTCAGGTACTCAGGTACTCAGGTACTGTATACGCCTTCCCGCCGCCACACGTCCAACATCAGGTCGTACCGCCCGAGGGACATGCCGGTGTAGATGCAGTTAGAGGTTGCGAAGACGTAGCCGCCGCCGGGCATCCCGTGCTTCAGGGCGTAGCGGGCCGACTCGACCACCTGCTCGTCGGTGCCCGTGTCGAGCATCGCGCAACTGACGTTGCCGATGAGGCACACCTTCTTGCCGACGCGGCGTTTGACCTCGGCGATGTCCACGCCGCCTTGCGGGTCGATGCTGTGCAGGGCGTGCGGCCGGGCCGAGACCAGCGAATCGAGGATCGGCATGATGTTGCCGTCGGTGTGCTTGATGGTGTAGAAGCCCATCTGGCGGTACCCGGCGATGAGGCGCGCCAGGTACGGCGTCACGAACTCGTCGAACACCACCGGCCTGAAGAACGGCCCCGTGTTCAGGCAGTAATCGGAGCACAGGGCGAAGCCGTCGAGGACGCCGTGCCGGCGGTATCCTTCGGCCCAGGCCAGGGCCCGGTCGACCATCCGGGCCGCGTCGTCCTTGACGTCCTGCGGCCGGTCGGCCACCTTCTCCGAGAACTCCATCATGTGGTCGCCGTCGGGGATGCCGTAGGTGGCGTCGCCGTGGATCATCAGGAAGTAGTCCGTCCCGGAAATCTCGCGGATGTGGTCGAGCACGCGGCGGACCTCGTCGTCGCCTTGGTTGCCCCAGCCGCCGGGACCGTGGAAGAAGATCGCCGAGTGCTCGTACTTGCGGGCGATGGCCACGAAGAGGTCGGCGATGTCGCGCCGGTGGAGGTCGCGCTCGCGCTCGGACATCTGCCCCCACTGGCCGAAATGCCGGTGCGTCGGGTGCACGCGGCCGAAAGCCTCCATCGTCAGGTAGAAGACCAGTTCGAAGTGCGGCACCCGCCCCGGAGGCTGCTTGCCTTCGAGGGCCATGATGAACTTCTCGCGAGGCGTCATTGGCGCTCCTTTCAGACGGCACGCGGACAGTCTACGGACTTGTCTGGCCGGAGGCAACCGCGAGAGCGCACACCGCGAGATCGCACAAAGCGCCTGAGTACCGGAGGAAAAGGCAAAGACGTCCGCCGAGGTCGTTTCGGTACTCAGGTACTTAGGTACTCCGGTACTCAGGCACTGCGCTAGAGTCCGCACGCCCTTCTGATTTCGCTTGGCGTGCTCCCGTCCACAACGTATTCTCTGGCCCCATGATCATCGGCACCGGCATCGACCTTTGCGGCGTGGAGCGGATTCGGCGCATGATCCGCGACCACGGCGACCACTTCCTGGACCGGACCTACACGCCGGCCGAGGTGGCGTACGCGCGGCGCCGCAAGAAGGGGTTCGAGGAAACGCTCGCAGGCCGCTTTGCCGCCAAGGAGGCCGTGATGAAGGCCCTCGGCACCGGCTGGCGCGAGGGCGTCGAGTTCAAGGGCATCGAGATCCTGAACGAGCCCTCCGGCAAGCCCTACGTCGTTCTCCACGGCACCACCGCCGAGAAGGCGAAGTCGCTCGGCGTGACCGCCTGGCACATCACGATTACGCACACCGAGGACCTGGCCATCGCGTCGGCCGTCGCCGAACAGGCGTAGTGCTCTGTCACACGTCATTGGGGGGTGCCATGCTTTCGCAGAATCGCGAAAGCATGGCACCCATCGATTCATATTTGACGGAGCACTAGAACGCCGCCGCAACCTGGCGCAGCGAGTCTCCTGAGCCGCCGCGGCATTGCCGGACCTCGGGCATCGGTTTGAGGCCGCCACCCCCCTGGGAAAACCGCGCGTCTTGAATGCTGGTCGCGCACCGCCGTTTGCCTCTGAAATGGCCCTGGCGCTACCGCCAGGGCCTCTTTTCTGCCCTCCCGTTTGACATTCCCCCGCCGCCGGTAGACTTGACTGTTAGAGGTCGCGAGGTTGCCCGCGTCCGCCGCTGCACTTGTACCAACTTGCCCCTACGGCGGGTCGGTCACACGGCGGCAACCGCAGCATAATCGCGAACGATGGAGGTGTCGACGATGGGTTCCACGAAGCGTGTGGTCTGGGTAGTTCGCTTGGCGTTGGCGGCGATCGGGTGGCTGGTTCTCGCCAGTGCGCCGGCCGGGGGCGCAGTCATTCTCACACTGAGCGAGAATTCCAGCGACTCCACGTCTCCGGCGGTCCTGTCGGCGACGCTGGCGTTCCGCGTCACCGGCGACATGCTGACGGTGTCGGTCACCAATGAGACCGCCGCCCCCCACGCCTACTACATCAACAATATCTTCTGGAGCGCGGCGCCCAATGTCACCGGCCTGGAACTGGTCGGCCCCTCCGGCTGGACGCTGAACTTCGCCGAGGATGGGAACCGGGCGTCGCCTTTCGGCGAGTTCGACGCCGCGCTCTTGGGCGGGGTCGGCAACTCGCCGAACGAGGTGGCACCCGGCGAAACGCTGGACTTCGTCATCAGGATTCTGGGCACGGGTCCTTTCTCGGACCGGGACTTTGGCAGCGAGGTGTCGCATATCTGGAGCGGGCAGATTCCTTCCCTGGCGGCCATGAAGTTCATCCGCGGGCCCTGTGATGACAGCGCCAGGGGCAACGCTACAGCGGCCCACCACGTTCCCGAGCCGATGACCGTGAGTTTCATGGGTGCCGGCCTGCTCGCCGTGTGGGCGATGGGGCGGTGCCGCGGGCGCGGCGGCGCGTCGTCACGCTCGGCCTGAGTTGCTGATTTCGATTTCGGACTTCGCATTTCGCATTGGTGGGCGTTTTGGGTCTGGACGAGTGCAGCCGGCGGGTGTACATTTACGCGCTATGTCCGAAGTCGCGGAGACCGTGGCACCCCCGTCCCGCCGCAACTACGTGCTGGGCGTGTTGAACGGCGCGCTCGGCACGGTGGCGTATGACTTCGTGCATCCCGACCTGCTGCTGAACGGGTTGATCTTCGCCGTCTCTCGCCCCGCCTTCGGCGACCTGTGGGCGTACTTCCTGGTGGCCATCCTGTCGGTCCTGAACAAGGGTGGGTCGCTCCTGCCGCAACTTTACGTTTCAAGCCACCTCGAACATCGTCCGCGTAAGCAGCCGTTCTATATCGGCCTGACGGTGTTGCGGGGCATCGGGGCGGCGCTGCTGGTGTCGGCCATCTGGCTCATGGCGTCGCGCGTTGACGCGGTAACGATGGGCCTGTTTTTCCTGGGGTTCCTGATCGTCGCAGTGGCCATGGGCGCCGGGCACGTCATCACGCTCGACATGTTCGGCCGCATGATCCAACTCGACCGGCTCGGGACGTTCCTCGGCACACGCGAGTTCCTGGGCGGGGCGCTTTCGTTCGTGGCGGGCCTCTTCCTGGTCCAGCCGATCCTGAACCGCGGGCACGCCGAGGCCGGCCAGACGCTCGTCGTGTCGAACTACTTCATCCTGGGTTTCATCGGCAGCGTCCTGACGATCATTGCGATGGGCTTCCTCATACTCTGCCGCGAGGAGGAAGGACCCCGGGCCAGGCGCAGGACGACGTTCGGCGAGTCGCTGGTGCGCGGCTGGCGTTGGCTCAAGCGGAGCCCTGACTATCGCTCGTACTTCTGGCTTCGCGTGGCCTTCCGCGTCAACGACCTCGCGATGGTGTTCTTCCTTCCTTACGGCCAGGAGAAACTGAGCAAGCCGGGCGACCTCGTGGGTGTGGCCGCGCTGGGCGGCGTCCTGGTGGCCACTTACAAACTCAGCCGCGTTCTGTCGAGCGCCCTGTGGGGCTGGACGGTGGACCGCTACGGCGACCGGACGTGCCTCGTGTGGACGGGCGTGTGCTTCCTGCTTGGGCCGATCCTGGCGCTGGCCGCCCCGCGGATGCCCGCGGCCTTCTCGCTGCCCCTGTGGGGCACGCGGACCGTGCTGGACCTGCCGCTGGTCGTCTACATGCTGGCGCTGGTGGCGATCGGTGCGGCGTACCAGGGGAGCATCATCGGCGGGAACCGATTCCTCATCGGCCGCGCGCCTCCGCGGCGGCGGCTGTCGTACATCGGGTTCCTGAACACGGTGACGAGCCCGTTGACGCTCCTGCCGCTGGCGGCGGCGGCTGTGGCGGGGCACTTCGGTGTAACGACGCTCTTTGCGGCGATCATCAGCGGCGGGGTCCTCTTCTTCTTCGCCGCCCGGAAGGTCCGACCGGAGTCCGAGTTGGCCCTGCGCCGCCTCAGCCGCGCGGCCGGCGTTCCCACCGCCGAAGGCGGGCCGTAGAGCACTGTGATGTTGGATGGTTGCGCGGCGGGTCTCCTGACCCGCCGCGCGCATGACTGGCAACGCGTGGAGCGCGGTGGGTCACGTGACCCGCCGCGCAACAATCCGACATTAAAGTGGGCATGGTTCACAAGCCCCACGCACCGCGTGGGGATGAACCGGGTTGAGGCATCCCCCGGCGGTGCCGGGGGCTTACTGGGTGCTCATCCCCGGCGGCGGTGAACCATGCCTTGAAGTGCTCTAGAACCGGCGGAGTTGGATCTTGACCCTTGTGTGGGACTCCGTGCCGTAATAGCCGTAGTACGACGGGGGGTGCATCGGCGTTCCCTCGGGGTAATACTGGAAGTCGTCGAGTTTCTCGAGCATCGTGGCGATGGTGGTGGCGTTCTTCGTGTAGAGTTCGGCCACCTCATACTTCGTCGAGAGGGCCTTGATGTTCTTGAGGGCTTCTTCGCCCGCCTGGCGTCGCGCCAGGTACACGATGGCCTTGTCGTTCCAGGCCTTGGCGGCGGCCCGGCTGACGATGCTGGTGAACCGCGTCTGGGTCAGTTCCGGCCGCACCTTCTCGCAGTGCTCGACGGCGGCGTTGGCGCCGTCCATGGCATTCTGGACGAGGATCTCGATGATGTCCTGCCGGTGGGCGGCGCTGTAGCCCGGGACGAAGACGTCGGCGTCGGCAAGTTTGGCGAAGGCGAAGTTGGCGGCTTTCTCCAGTTGGGCGGTCTCGTTTAGGCGCTGGGCCTTTGAGGCCAGGTCCTTGGCATCCTTGAGAACCTGCCCGGCCTTCCACTCCATGGCGGTCTCGACGACCTCCTCGAACCGCGTGAGGACCTTGCCGCCCAACTCGATGCTGCCCGTGGTCCGCAGGGCTTCGGCGGCCGCAAGCAGGCGCTTCTTGTCGTTGGGGTCCGTGGCCAGCGTGGCTCGGCGCATGACGGACCTGGCCGCCCCCTGGGCGTCCTTGACCTGGAGGTAGCAGGTTATGAGGGCGCCG
>Ga0315274_10017269_pt1 | contig 10183 bp, 6 predicted proteins | sample YL17G02_20_MG_FD_203700 | JGI IMG/M metagenome (GOLD analysis project Ga0315274, IMG submission 203700) | Sediment microbial communities from Yellowstone Lake, YNP, Wyoming, USA - YL17G02_20 | ecosystem: Environmental > Aquatic > Freshwater > Lake > Sediment | place: USA: Wyoming | collected... | reverse complement strand
CACGCCGCCCGCGAACGCTTTCGTCGGCGTTCCGTTCGTCTACAACATCACCGCTGCCGATGACGACAACGACACCCTTGCCTATTCGCTGCTCTTACCGCCGGAAGGCATGAGGCTTTCCGCCGGCGCGCTGACCTGGACGCCGGCCGCCACCGGTGCATTCCCCGTCTCGCTCCAGGTCTCCGACGGCAGGGACGCCGCCTACCAGAACTTCACGCTGAGCGTCACCCAGCCCAACCGCGCCCCGCGGTTCACCAGCACGCCGCCGGCCCAGGCTGCGGCCGAGATCCCGTTCGTGTACGAGGTCCGGACAGCCGACGACGACGGCGACGCCGTGGCCGTGGCCCTTACCTCGGGCCCGCCCGGCATGGGACTGGAGGCGACGGGCAGGCTCTCCTGGACGCCGGCGGGCGCCGGCAATTTCACGGTCGTCCTGACGGCAACGGACGGCAAGGGCGGCGTGGCCGTCCAGGAGTTCGTCCTCAGGTCAACTCCCGCCATACGCCCCGTGGCCGTCGTCACGTTCCCGTCCCCGGGCCAGGTCCTAGAGGGGAAAACGGAACTTGCCGGTACCGCGACGCGCGGCACCCATCCCGTCACGAAGGTCGAGGTCCGCCTCGACGGCGGGGAATGGCAGGCTGCCTCCGGCAACGAGAGCTGGCGGCTGCCCGTCGACGCCGCCCGACTGAAAGCAGGGAACCACTCGCTCGAGGTCCGTGCTTACGACGGAACGGGCTATTCGGATGTGGCCAGGGTCGAGTTCTTCGTGGAACAGGCCGCAACGCCGGTCGGGGGCGGCCTTTCGTTCATGACCCTCCTCATCATCATCGTGGTCATCATAGCCGTGGTGGCGGTCGCAGCGGCCATGGCGATGCGGAGGAAGAGAACGCCGGTCGAGGCCCCGCCGGCGCAGGCCGCGGCCCCGCCGCCCGTCCCGCCCGCAGAATCGGCAGAGCCCCCGGCGATTCCGCCGGCGACGCCGCTTCCGCCCGCGGAACCGCCGAAGCCAAGGCCGCCCGAACGGGAATTCACGCCGTGAAAAAAGCGGGGCAATGCGGGCAATGACGGGCAATCAGACCGATTGGGGAAACGGGCAATATGGGGACGGATACGGTCGTCGTCCCAGAGGACCTCTGTCCCATTGTCCCACGGTCCTCTTCGCCTCCAGCGACTGCTGTCGCTTTCGGTCCCGTATTGCCCGCTATTGCCCGTATTGCCCGTTTCCGATAGCAAATATTTAATTAAGCCAGTCCCATGTTGCCGCCGATGACCCTCATCGGCGAGGCGCGATCGCGGATTCCTTCCGAGGTGCGCCGGGCCGCAAGGCGCGAGAAGCTCGAGCCGGAGCTTGTGCGCCGCAGGCTGGTCTCCGGCCGCGCCGTCATCCCGTCCAACCCTGTCCACGCCCCTGAATCCATCGGCATCGGAGACGGCTTCAGGGTCAAGATAAACGTCAACATCGGGACGAGCCGGGACCATTGCAGCCTGAAAGAGGAGCTGCTCAAGGCGCGCACAGCCGTCAGGCTCGGCACCGATGCGATAATGGACCTTTCCACCGGCGGGGACACGCGCGCCATACGCAAGGCGCTGCTCAAGGCCGTCAAGGTGCCTCTTGGAACGGTCCCGATCTACGAAACGGCGCTCGAGACCCTCAAGACCAAAAGCGCCCGCGTGGTCGACCTGTCCGCCGACGCCGTCTTCTCCACCATCGAGCGGCAGGCACGCGAGGGCGTCGACTTCATGACCGTCCACTGCGGCATCACGCGCGAGAGCGTGGCCCGACTCAAAAAGTCGGGCCGCATCGCCGACATCGTCAGCCGCGGGGGCGCGTTCCTCTCGGCCTGGATACTCCACAACGGCAAGGAGAATCCGCTGTATTCCGATTTCGATTACCTGCTGGAGCTCGCCAGAAAGCACGAGTTCACGCTCAGCCTCGGGGACGGCCTCAGGCCGGGCTGCATCGCCGACGCGACCGATAGGGCCCAGCTCCAGGAGCTCATCATACTGGGCGAGTTGGTCGACCGCGCCCGAAAGGCCGGCGTGCAGGCGATGGTCGAGGGCCCCGGCCACGTCCCGCTCAACCAGATAGAGGCCAACGTCCGGCTTGAAAAAACGGTCTGCAAGGGCGCCCCGTTCTACGTCCTGGGGCCGCTGGTCACGGACATCGCGCCCGGCTACGACCACATAACGAGCGCCATCGGAGGGGCGCTGGCGGCCTGGTACGGGGCCGATTTCCTTTGCTATGTCACCCCGTCGGAGCACCTTTCGCTCCCGACGGTCGAGGATGTCCGGCAGGGCACCGTCGCCTCGCGCATCGCGGCCCACGCCGCCGACCTCGCACGGGGAATAGGCTGGGAGCAGGACCTGGCGATGGCAAGAGCGCGAAAGGCGCTCGACTGGGAGGGCCAGTTCCGGCAGGCCATCGACCCGGAACACGCCCGCGAGGTCCGGAATCGCCACAAGCCGAAAAAATCGGAGAAGACCTGCACGATGTGCGGGGACCTTTGCGCGATGGCCATAGATGACGAGTTCGTGTAGAGACGCAGTACCCGTGAGATATGTTATCTCTCGCGCCCGAATTATGACAAATATTATATCTCGCCCGTGCGTTCGGCGGCCCGAGAGCGGTGGAGTGAGGGAAGATGCAGGAAAAGCCGAGCGAGCCAGGCGTCTGCCAGTTCAACTTCGAAAAGCTTTTGCCGGGCCTGAAGGAGAAGCCGGAGCTTCTCAAGGGCGCCGGCGTCAAGACCATCGACGAATTGTTCGTCGACATCCCGGCCAAGGTCCGAATCGATTCTTTGGACCTGCCCGAGGGCCTGGTCGAATGCGAGCTTTCGTCCATGATGAAGAAGATGCTCGGCGCCAACAAGACCTCCCGGGACACGCTGTCGTTCTTGGGCGCCGGGATGTACCCGAACTACGTCCCGGCCGTGGTCCGGGCCGTCACCTCGCGCGGCGAGTTCGTGACCTCCTACACGCCCTACCAGGCCGAAGTATCGCAGGGAATGCTCCAGGCGCTCTGGGAGTTCCAGAGCCTGATGTGCGAGCTCACCGGCATGGAGGTCACCAACACCTCGATGTACGACGGGCCCACGGCCATCGGTGAAGCGGCGCTCATGGCCGCGCGCAGCACGAAACGCAAGGAGATACTTGTCCCCAAGGCAATGCACTGGGAGAAAAAAGAGGTGCTCCGGACATATACGCTCGGCCCCGGGTTGGCGATCAAGGAAGTGCCCTACGAGCCCGCCACGGGCCAGCTCGATTTGGCCATCCTCAAAGCGATGGTCAACGAGAATACCGCCGCATTGGTCGTTTCGAATCCCAACTTCTTCGGCGTCTGGGAAGAAAGCGCCACCGAGCTCAAGTCGATGCTCGGCGACGCCATGCTGATAGTCGATGTGAACCCCATCTCGCTGGGAATCGCCAGAGCACCCGGCGACTACGGCGCCGACATCGTCGTCGGCGAGGGCCAGCCGCTGGGCATCGGCCCGACATTGGGCGGCCCCAGCTTCGGCATTCTCACGACGCGCAAGAAGTTTTTGCGCGACATGCCCGGCCGGCTCATCGGCATGACAAAGGATGCAGAGGGCGCCCGCGCATTCTGCATGACGCTCCAGACCCGGGAGCAGCACATCCGGCGCGGCAAGGCCACCTCCAACATCTGCTCCAACGAGGCGCTCTGCTCCATCGCCGCAGCAAGCTATCTTTCGCTTCAAGGGCGAAGCGGTCTGCGCTCGCTGGGCATAAAGCTCGGACAGAAATCGCTTCGGTTGGCCGAACGGCTCCGCCGCGTCGCCGGCATCGAGGCCCCGGTCTTCAAGTCGCGCCACTTCAACGAGTTCGTCCTCCGCTCGAAAACCTCCATCAAGTCCTCCTGCGCCCATGCCTTGAAGCACGGGATACTGCCCGGCGTGAGGCTCAAGCAGCGCTTCCCCGAACTGGGAGACTCGCTTTTGGTCACGGTCCACGAAGGCCACGACGACAGCGACTTCGAGCGCCTGGCGACCGTGCTTTCGGAGGTGGTCGAATGAACAGCCGCTACCGCCAGGCAAGGTACGACGAGCCCATCCTCATCGAGATCGAGAAGGGCTCCGAGCTGACGGAAGCCGTACCGGACACAATCCTGCCGCCGAACCTCGTGCGCAAGGAGCTGCGCATCCCCCAGCTGACGGAAGTGGAGGTCATCCGCCACTACACGCACCTTTCGCAGATGAACTACGGGGTCGACTCCGGGTTCTACCCGCTTGGCTCCTGCACCATGAAGTTCAACCCGAAGATAACCGAGGAAATAGCCGGCTGGCCCGAGGTCACCGACGTCCACCCGTACCAGGACGAAACCACCATCCAGGGCTCGCTTCAGCTGATGTACGAATTGCAGGGCTACCTGTGCGAGATAGCCGGCATGGACGCCGTCTCTCTCCAGCCGGCGGCCGGCGCCCACGGCGAGTTCGCCGGGATGCTCATCGTGCGGGCCTATCACGAATCGAGCGGCGAGCTCGGCAGGCGCACCCAGGTCGTGCTGCCGGACACGGCGCACGGCACCAATCCGGCCTCGGCCGCGATGGCCGGCTTCGAGGTGGTCGAGATAGCGTCCAACAAGGACGGCTGCGTGGACCTCGCCGCGTTAAGAGCGGCGGTCTCGGAAAAGACCGCTGCTTTCATGCTGACCAACCCCAACACGCTGGGCATCTTCGAGGACCAAATACTGGAGGTCGCACAGATCGTCCACGACGCCGGCGCGCTCCTCTACTACGACGGTGCCAACCTCAACGCCATAATGGGCAAGGCCCGGCCCGGGGATATGAACTTCGACATCGTCCACTTCAATTTGCACAAGACGTTTGCCACGCCCCACGGCGGAGGCGGCCCCGGCTCCGGCCCGGTGGGCGTCAAGAAGTTCCTCGAGCCCTATTTGCCCGTCCCGACGGTCGAATGCGACGGCGACGAGTACTACTTCGACTACGACCGACCGAAATCCATAGGCAAGGTCAAGGGCTACTACGGGAACTTCGGCGTCCTGGTCCGTGCCTATGCATATATCCGTTTGCTGGGGGCCACCGGACTGAAGAACGCCAGCGAGATGGCCGTGCTCAACTCCAATTATCTGAGGGCCAAGCTCGAGGGCCATTACACCTTGCCCCACCGGCAGCTTCGCAAGCACGAGTTCGTGCTCAGCGGCGACGTGCTCAAGAAGAAGGGCGTGAAAACGCTCGACCTGGCAAAGCGCCTGCTGGACCACGGCTTCCACGCGCCGACCATATACTTCCCGCATCTCGTCGACGAGGCCATCATGATAGAGCCTACGGAGAGCGAGAACAAGACCACGCTGGACGCTTTCGCCGCGGCGATGCTGGCGATCCTGCAGGACAAGCCCGAGGACATCAAGAACGCCCCGCACAACGCGGCCATCCGGCGCGTCGACGACGTGCTGGCGGCGAGAAATCCGGTCCTGACCTGGAAGGACCTGCCGGCGGCGAAATAGGCGAAATGCGCAAGGGCGCCAGCGTCGTTAAAAGATAGATACCCCGGACTTCAGTCCGGGGCCGCAGGCGACCGAAGTCGCCCAGGCAAGGAGGACCCGCAGGTCCTCCGGGTCGGTCACCATAGCATAGCGTGAAACCCCGGACTTTAGTCCGGGGTGTATTGCGCACGGTACGAGCCCCGAACCAAAAAACCTAATACGCACCCCGGTCAATGCGTATGCAATGACTTCCTGTGCGCGGCCCCGCTTTGGACAGCCTTCCCGCCCTTCGAAAGGCGCCCTCGCCCTCGTGGCTCTCCTTGTCGCCGGAGGGATGCTGGTCCCGGTCATTCCAGCGCCGCCGGCCCTTGCCGAATCCGTCTGGACCTCCACGTCGTTCGACGATTTCAACGCCACCGGGAGCTGGCTCTCCAACTGCGAGCTCAACGGCACCGGAAACGACACGCGCATCGTGCTGAAGACGGCGGCCGACTGGGTCCAGAAGAACGTGCCCAAATCGCCGTCGGCGCGCGCCTTCGGCGGCATGGCCGCCATCGACACCGACGACAAAATGGTCATCTTCGGCGGCACCGATTTCTCGTCCGAGACGGGCGACACCTGGACCTACGACCTGGGCGACAACAAATGGACCGACATGGCCCCCGCCGAGAGCCCGCCGGCCCGCCAGTACACCCAGCTTGCCACCGTCTTCGGGGACGACAAGGCGGTGCTCTTCGGCGGCTGGTACTACGACGACGACTGGAACCCGGTCATGCTCAACGACACCTGGGTCTACGACCTCGGAGACAACGCCTGGGTAAACGTCACCCCGGCCGATTCTCCGCCGCCGCGCGCCGGCCACGCAATGGCGACCGTTTTCGGAACGGACAAGATGGTCCTGTCCTCGGGAATGGGCGACCTGTACCGCAACTATATGCTGGACGACACTTGGACCTACGACATTTCGGACAACCTCTGGACCCAGGATCATCCCTCGTCGAGCCCGTCGGGAAGGTACGGCCACGCCATGGGGGCCCTCTGCAACGACGACAAGGTCGTCTTGTTCGGAGGCTACAACGACACCGCCGGCACGCTGGGCGACACCTGGGTCTACGACCTGTCGGACAACCAGTGGTACCAGAAGTCGCCGGCCAAAAGGCCCTCCTCCCGCTACTTCTCGGCCCTGGCCACAAGATACGAAGACGACAAGGTACTCCTCTTTGGCGGTTTCTCGGACGACACCTACCTCTACGACCTGAGCGACGACGTCTGGACGCTGCAGACACCGGCCCACAAGCCGGCCACGCGGATGGCCCCGGGGTTGGCGACCGTCGCCAACACGGACAAGACTGTCGTTTTCGGCGGCGAGTATTCCGACATCTACCAGGACACCTGGGTCTGGGACCCCGGCGCCCACTTCCGCACGGGCGAGTTCCGCTCCCCTCAGAGGTTCGTCGGGGGGCCGGCCTACTTCCTGACCATCAACTGGACCGCTGCGCTCCCGGACCAGACCACCATCAAGTTGCAGGTCCGCACCGCCGACACGGACTACAACCTCACCTGGCGCAACTACACCGGCCCCGACGGTTCCCCCACCTCATACTATGTTGGCGAATCGGCGGTCTGGGCGACGCCCGGCGACAGCTGGGTCCAGTACAAGGCCCTGCTCACCACGAACAACGCCTCCGCCACGCCGGCCCTCGAAGAAGTGAACCTAAGCTTCGACCGTTTCCCGTCGGTGCCGGTGCTCCTGGGGCCATACGACGGCGTCTGGGCCAACACCACCTCGCCCGTCTTCTCTTGGCTCTTCAACGACAGCGACACGGACATGCAGGGCATGTTCGACTGGCAGCTCAACCAGGTGGACAATTTCTCCTCGCCCGACTACCGCAGCGGCGAGGTCGGCTCCAACGAGACCATCTACACGCACGACCGGCCCCTGCCCGAAGGGCAGTGGTACTGGCGGGTCCGCACGGCCGACGCCCACGGCTGGGGGCCGTACAGCCAATCCCGCGCTGTCGGCGTGGACATCTCGCCGCCGTCCTCGTTCACGCCGTTCGTCGACCCGGCCAAGTGGACGGCCGGCGCCATCGATCTCATCTTCCTCACCGACGACAACGTGAGCGGCGTCCTGAACTACACGGTCCTCATCGACAACAGGCCCTACGGCGTCCACGAGAGCCCCTGGACGCTCCCGGAGCTTCCGGACGGGACGCGCAACATCGTCGTGCGCGCCACCGACCGGGCCGGCAACTGGGTCGAGGGAAGGACGAAGGCTTTCGTCGACCGGACGGCGCCGGCCGGCTTCACGCCGGAGGCGCTGCCCGCCTCGTGGACCAGGACCCCGCCCCAGATAACATTTGCCACCAAGGACAACACGAGCGGGGTGGACCATTACGAGGTACGCGTCGACCGGGAGCAGTTCCTGGTCCGCTCCAGCCCCTACACGCCGCCCGAGCTCCCGGACGGCTCGCACTTCATAACGGTAAGGGCCACCGACGAGGCGGGCAATTCCGTGGAAGCCAACGGCACCATCTTCATCGACACGAAGCCCCCCGAGAAGGTCGTTTTGGCCATGAACAACGGCTCCAAAACGACCCGGTCACGGACCGTGCGGCTGTCCATAACCGTTTCGGATCCGGGTTCCGGGCCGGGCCAGATGAGCTTCAGCGACGACGGCCTGTCCTACACGCAGTGGGAGCCCTTCGCCACCGAGCGGAACTGGACGCTTTCCTCCGGAAGCGGCGGGAAGGCCGTGTACGTCAAGGTCAGGGACCTGCTCGGCAACGAGGCGCGCCCGGTGTCGGCGACCATGGACTATTCCGAGCCCACGAAACCTGACACACGCCTGCCCCTGGCCATCGGGGCCTTCGTGGCCGTCGCCGCCGCGGCCATCATAGGCTATGCCGTGTTCCGGATTCGCAAGCGGAAGAAGCAGCCGCCGGCATCGGACAAACCGGCCCCCAAATAAGCGCCTCCTTCGCGTCCGAAAGTGTTTTAATAGGCAAACGTATTCAAAGGCCCGCTCGCAGAGGCATATCAATGGCAAGCCAGAAATGGAAGCTGCTCTGGGCGGACATCAAGATAGCGGTCCGCGATCTGACGCACATACTGAGCGCCGTGGGATTGGCATTCGGCATCCTCTTCATGGTCCTGGCCGCGCTCGCGATGTGGTTCAAGTCCGTTCTTCCGGAGGATTTCCTCCTGTCGTTCACCGAGGAGAGCGGCCGCCTGGACATCTGCAGCGCCGGCGGCGGCCTGCTCCTGGTCATCTTCGCCGGGTACTACCTTGCCGACAACCTGAACAACCGGCGCAAGTTCAACAAGCTGTTCAATATCGCCAGCAAGGAGAAGTTCATTAAAAACCGCGACAAGATCGAGGAGCTGGCCTTCTTCATATCGACCAAGCACGAGCGGATGGTCCAGAAGAAAGTCAAGGAAATGAAGCTCCGGTAGGGGTCGTCATGAACCTCGTCCGCAAGGGGAAGGTCAAGGAAGTCTACGAGGACACGGAGGACACGCTGCGATTCGTGTTCACCGACCAGATCTCCGTTTTCGACAAGGTCATACCCACATTGATCCCGTTCAAGGGCGAAACGCTCAATCGGACCTCGGCCCGGTGGTTCAGCATTGTCGAGGAGATGGGCCTTCTGACCCATTTCCTGGAGATGCCATCCCCCAACGAGATGCGCGTCAAGAAGGTCGAGGTCATCACCGACTACTCGAAGATGGACATCTGCACCAAGGGCTATCTCATACCCATGGAGTTCATCTGCCGGCACTACGTGGCCGGGTCGCTCCTGGACCGCATCAAGGCGGGCATGCTCCCGCCCGAGGACCTCGGCTACCCGAATGGCCAAGTCCCCAAGCACGGCGACAAGCTGCCCCAGCCGTTCTTCGAGGTCACGACCAAGCTGGAAAAGGTCGACCGAAAGCTCGAACTTGACGAGGCGCTCAAGATATCGGGCCTGACGCGTGAAGAGTTCGACGGCGTCAAGGAGACCGTGCTCAAGATAGACGACCGCATCGCCAAGGAGGTCAAGCCCCGCGGCCTCATCCACGCCGACGGCAAGAAGGAGTTTTCCTTCGACAGCAACCGGGACCTGATGATAATAGACACGTTCGGCACGGCGGACGAAGACCGTTTCTGGGATGCGAAAGCGTACGAGGAAGGCAAGCTCGTCGAGCTGAGCAAGGAGTTCGTGCGCCAGCACTACCGCCGGACGGGCTACCTGGAAAAGCTGGAGGCGGCCCGCGAGGCCAAGCGGCCGGAGCCGGACATACCGGGGCTTTCGGACGAGATGCGGGACCAGGTCAGCAAGGTGTACATCGACATCTTCGAGAGGCTCTCGGGGCAGAAGTTCAGATGAGCCTGATATCAATCAATTTAGAGAAAGCAACTATAAAGCTTATTATCCCTTCCAGTCAATAATGATGCCCGTTGACCGGCAGATTCCTCACTTTGAAGAGAATCACGACCGTTCTGACGATGGCCCTCCTGCTGGCGCCGCTGGGCGCTGCCGAGAGCGAGGGCTCCTCCGCTATCAGGGAGGACGCCTCGGCATTCGGCAGTGGGGTCTTCAACTGCACCGCGGTGGACGCCGGCGCCCTGGGGCTCGATTACGAATACGGTACGAACGACAGCTGGCCCAACAACTGGACGCTGATGAACCGGGGAAGGCCCGGCAACCTCACCCTGCCGATAGCCTACGACAGCGCCAA
>Ga0315274_10017268_pt1 | contig 10183 bp, 7 predicted proteins | sample YL17G02_20_MG_FD_203700 | JGI IMG/M metagenome (GOLD analysis project Ga0315274, IMG submission 203700) | Sediment microbial communities from Yellowstone Lake, YNP, Wyoming, USA - YL17G02_20 | ecosystem: Environmental > Aquatic > Freshwater > Lake > Sediment | place: USA: Wyoming | collected... | reverse complement strand
AAGAGAATGGGGGTGTGGGGGAAGGGGAAACAAGGGACGACCGAAGACGGGCCCCACCCCAACCTCCCTACGCTTCGCTCCGGGATACCCAAAGGGTACGATGTGCTTCGCGATCCCCAAATCAAAGAACGGATTTGGAGAGGGAGTCCTGTCTCACCCCCTTTTCTCCCCGGCTGAGGTAAAATCATTAATCAATAAGCCAGAGTTCCACCCCTTTTCCCTTCTCCGAGTTTGAGAGGTGCCCGATGGCAAAAAGGAAGAAAAGCGATAAAAAGAAGAGGCCGATTGCCGTCACCGTGATAGCGGTGGCGATCGTTGTGCTTTTTCTGATTCGCCTTTACCAGGTCTTTGAACCTCTCATCCGCAACCAGGTCTTCAAGTACGGCATCACCGCCCCGCTCTTCGCCGGCTGGAAGCTGACCGCTCTGGGCAGCGCCCTCCTCTCCAGCTCCACCTATCTGGTGCTTTCGTTAGCCGGGATCCTCGTCCTGATCGGTTTTCTGCGCCTGCGCCGCTGGAGCTGGGTGCTTCTGATGGCCTGGACGGGTGCGTCGCTTGTCATCTCCCTGGTGGATTATTTCTACAGCCGCCCCAACTACGCGGTGATGGCCTCCAATGTCATCATCGCTTTTGCCTTGAACATAACCGATGTCCAGCGCATTTTTGGGATAAGGAGGGACGATGATCCCGGTCTCTGATCGCCCCACCGTTCCGGTTACTGCCTCCGACCTGGAACTGCTCCGCCAGTTCGAGCCGGTGGTGGCTTACACCAAAGGCGAACAATTCTTCCCCACCGACGTTGAGCACTACGTAAGTGAATGCAGTCTTTGGGAACATCACCCGGATGGCCGCGATGAACTCCTGGTCAGGCAGGGCGAACTCACAATGGAGAAGTTGGTCGAATCCCGACCGGCTGATTTCGGCTCGGTCCGCTATCTGCGTTTTATCGAGACCCTCAGCCTGGCAGAGTCCGCCCAGGTGCTGGCCGACCAGTTGCTCCTGCGCCGAAAACTCGGCAATTATTTCCATACCGGGATAGGACGTCTCGCCCGCGGCGGCATCCTGCCGCGCTTGTTGGACGGCCTTTTCTCGCTGTCGTTCCTGCTGCGCGGCAAAGTCTCGGCTGCCACCGCCGCGGCTGCAGAATTGGACTACAACAGCATGTTCACCGAAGACCGGCAGTACACCTGCTACGGCCGGGTCACGCGTCAGAACGGCTGGACCATCCTCCAGTACTGGTTCTTCTTCTGCTTCAACAGCTGGCGTTCCGGTTTCCACGGCGTCAACGATCACGAGTCGGACTGGGAGATGGCCAGCGTCTATTTGTACGAGCAGGAAGGGCAGCTCATCCCGGAATGGACCGCCTACGCTTCGCACGATTTCAAGGGTGATGACCTGCGCCGCCGCTGGGACGACCACCAGGAGCTTAAAATCGAGGAGCAGAGCCATCCTGTAATTTTTGCCGGAGCCGGGTCGCATGCCTCCTATTTCCGAGGCGGCGAATACCAGGCGGAAGTCAACCTACCCCTGCCGGGCTGGTTTTCGGGCCTCATCCACACCTGGAACAAGGTGTGGACCGAGACACTCGGCCAGCCGGCCATTAATTCCTTTCACATCCCGTTCGTGGATTTTGCGCGTGGCAACGGTCTCCGCATCGGCCCCGGCCAACCCCAAACCTGGTCGCCGGTGCTGATCGATGAGTCTACGCCGTGGGCGAGTCAGTACCGGGGGTTGTGGGGACTTTTTGCACGCGACCCGATCTCCGGGGAGAACGCTCCGGCGGGTCCCATGTACAACCGGGATGGCTCGCCGCGTGGTTCATGGTACGACCCGCTTGGATTCGCCGGTCTCGACAAGGTTCCGCCGCCTCCGCAAATGCTGCAAATGCTGGCTGACAATTGTGGGAAAGTCTCCCAGCGCCAGGAAGAACTGGAAGAATTGATCCCAAAGAAAGCCACTGAACTGCAGGCAAAGGGTGCCAGACTGAAAGGGATGGAAGGCAATCCCCACCTGGCAAAACAATACGCTGTACTGGAAAAGGAAATTAACACGCTCTCGGCAGAAGTGCGCAACCTGCGCCGCGAGGTCTCGGAAAATATCGCCCTGCTTCAGGGGCTGACCCGGCGGCTGGAACGGATGAAAGCGGGCGGGCAGGATGACCCGCGCCTCCACATCCGTCATCTGGCCGAACCAGACGATCCAACCCAGGTGCTGCGCTTCGACCGCGCTGCCGAGACCTGGGCGGCGATCAGCCTGAGCTTGTTGATGTTTGCTTTTGCGGCACTCATTTTCTTCACCCCCAGGTACATCTGGGCGGGTCTGGTGATCATCTTGATCCTGTTCGTCGTCGCCGAGTCATTTTTACGCGGTGCTTTTGTGCATACGGTGGGAAGGATCACGTTGATCCTGGCAATGATCACCCTGCTGATCCTGCTCTTCCATTTCTGGAAGTGGATCATCGTGGCTGCGTTGGTGGCAATGGGGATCTCCCTGATGTACCATCGCCTGAGGGAACTGACCGGCTGAACCTCTTCCTGGCCTTCGCTCCCATCAAACTTCCGAGACACAAAGGTTCGGAAGTTTTACCTTTAAACACTCATCTTATATTAAGTTTGATAATTTCTTGATAATCCAGGCCTGTTTTTTGCTTCAAATTTGATGAAGACCCGGCTATATTCTGTTCAACGGATCCATCCGCTTGGGAATGGAACTAATAACAATTATACCGAATGTAATATTTTATCCGAAGGCAACAAAATGGCTGATCTTTTATATGTTGGACTGACTCTTGTTTTTCTGGTTGCCAGTTGGGGATTCATCCTGGTCTGCGAGAAGTTAATGGAGGATAAAGGATGAACGCACTTTATCTCATTACCGGCCTGATCACGCTGGCCCTATTCATCTATCTTGTGATTGCCTTGCTGAAACCGGAAAAGTTCGAATGAATATCTTCAATTGGCTTCAACTCATCTTTTACATGGTCGTCTTGATCGCACTGGCCAGGCCGCTAGGCGAGTTCATGGCCAGGGTTTACCAAGGCGAACGCACCTTTCTCGACCCGGTCCTGCGGCCGGTCGAGAAGCTGGTCTATCGCCTGAGCGGCGTCCGCCCGGACGAAGAAATGAACTGGAAAATCTATGCGCTTGCGATGCTGTTCTTCAATGGCTTGGGGCTGCTCATGGTGTACGCCTTGCAGCGGTTGCAGGGGTTCCTGCCTCTCAACCCGCAGGGCTTTGGTGCAGTCTCTCCCGACTCGTCCTGGAACACAGCCGTCAGCTTTGCCACCAACACCAATTGGCAGGGGTATGGCGGCGAGACGACCATGAGCTACCTGACTCAAATGCTCGCCATGACCGTGCAGAACTTCGTCTCGGCCGCCACCGGCATGGCCATCCTCATCGCCATGATCAGAGGGTTGGTCCGCCACACGTCCAAAACCATCGGTAATTTTTGGGTGGACCTGACCCGCTCGGTCCTGTATATCCTCCTGCCGCTGGCTTTCATCCTGGCCCTGGTGCTCGTCTCCCAAGGCGTGGTGCAGACCTTCAGCCAGTATAAAACCGCTGCGCTCCTGCAGCCGACGACGGATGCAAACGGGAACGTCGTAACGCAGCAGATCCTGGCAGTCGGACCAGCGGCTTCGCAGGTCGCCATTAAACAATTGGGCACCAACGGCGGTGGCTTCTTCAACGCCAACTCGGCGCACCCGTTCGAGAACCCTACTCCCCTGTCCAATTTCCTGGAAATGCTGTCCATCCTGCTCATTCCAGCAGCGCTCTGTTATACATTCGGCAAGATGGTTGGGGACACGCGCCAGGGCTGGGCCATCCTGGCAGCCATGACCATTATTTTCGTGGTGCTATTGGCGGTGACGGTCTGGGCCGAACAGACCGGTAACCCAGCTGTCGCCTCAATGGGCGTAGATGTCAAACAGTCCAATATCAACCCGGGTGGGAACATGGAAGGCAAGGAGGTACGCTTCGGCGTGGCGGACTCGGCCCTGTGGGCCACCGCCACGACTGCCGCCTCCAATGGCTCGGTAGACTCGATGCACGACTCCTATATGCCGCTCGGCGGGCTGGTCCCCATGTGGATGATGCAGTTGGGCGAAATCATATATGGTGGTGTCGGTTCTGGACTGTATGGGATGTTGGCCTTTGTAATCGTTGCAGTATTTGTTGCTGGCTTGATGGTAGGCCGCACGCCCGAATACCTGGGGAAGAAGATAGAAGCTTATGAAATGAAAATGGCTTCCATTATGATTCTTGTGCCAGTTCTGTTGGTCCTCGTCGGTACAGCGGTAGCCGTAGTCTCATCAGCAGGAAAAGCAACCGTTTACAATCCCGGCGCGCACGGCTTTAGCGAAGTATTGTACGCTTTTTCCTCGGCCAGTAACAATAACGGCAGCGCCTTTGCCGGGCTGGGCGCCAATACACCCTTCTACAACACAGCGCTGGGTGTCGTTATGTTCTTCGCCCGCTACTGGCTGGCGATCCCGGCCCTGGCGATCGGCGGATCGTTGGCTCTCAAGAAAAAGATCCCGGCTGGTGCGGGGACGCTGGTGACTCACACGCCGCTCTTCACCGCCTGGCTGATCGCGGTCGTCATCATCGTCGGAGCTCTGGGTTTCCTGCCCGCCCTGGGCCTAGGACCGATCGTCGAACATTTAATGATTTTCCATTAGGATGGTTTAGGAATGACCACTCAACTCAAAAAACGATCCACTTTTCGGCGGGAACTGTACCAGCGCGCCGTGCTGGATTCATTCGTCAAGCTCAATCCGCGCCTAATGGTGCGCAACCCGGTCATGTTCGTGGTGGAAGTGGGCAGCCTGCTCACCACTGTGTTATGGATACAGGCGCTCTTCGGCAAGGGCGAAGCCCCGGCCGGTTTCATCGGCGGGGTGGCCCTGTGGCTGTGGTTCACAGTCCTGTTCGCCAACTTCTCCGAGGCTGCTGCCGAAGGGCGCGGCAAGGCCCAGGCCGAGGCTCTCCGCAAGACCCGCCAGACCACCCAGGCCAAGAAGCTGCACAGCCCGGACCGCCAAGCCAAATACGAACTGGTCGCCTCGACGGCATTACGCAAGAATGACCTGTTCCTGGTGGAAGCCGGCGATATCCTGCCCGTGGATGGGGAGATCATCGAAGGCATCGCCTCGGTGGACGAGAGCGCTGTCACCGGTGAAAGCGCCCCCGTGATTCGTGAAGCGGGCGGGGACCGCAGCGCCGTCACTGGTGGGACGCGCCTGCTCTCCGACTGGCTGGTGGTGCGCGTCACCGCAGATCCCGGTGAGGGCTTCCTCGACCGCATGATCAACCTGGTGGAAGGCGCCAAGCGCCAGAAGACCCCCAACGAGATCGCCCTGGATATCCTGCTGGCCGGTTTCACGCTCATCTTCCTGATCGTCTGCGCCACCCTGCTGCCTTACTCGCTCTACAGCGTATGGACGGCCGGTCACGGGGCGCCCATCACCATCACGGTATTGGTCGCCCTGCTGGTCTGCCTGATCCCGACCACCATCGGCGGGCTGCTCTCCGCCATCGGTATCGCCGGCATGGACCGCATGATCCAGCGCAACGTCATCGCCATGTCGGGCCGGGCGGTGGAGGCCGCCGGGGACGTGGACGTGCTGCTGCTCGACAAGACCGGCACGATCACCCTGGGCAACCGCCAGGCGGTGGAGTTGATTCCCGTCGGCGGGGTTCCGGCTCGGGAACTGGCCGAGGCGGCCCAGTTGGCCTCCCTGGCCGATGAGACCCCCGAGGGCCGCTCGATCGTCGTGCTGGCCAAGGAGAAGTATGGCCTGCGCGGCCAGACCATGGGCCCCAGCGAAGCCGCTCCCCAGGGGATGCATTTCGTCCCGTTCAGCGCCCAGACGCGTATGTCGGGTGTGGACTTCGACGGCACATCCATCCGCAAGGGCGCGCCGGACACCATGTTGGCGCTTGTCCGCTCGAACGGTCATCCCGTTCCGTTCGACCTGAAAACCAATGTGGACACCATCGCTCATTCCGGCGGTACGCCGCTGGTCGTAGCCCGCAATGGTCAGGTGTTGGGTGTCATCCACCTGAAGGACATCGTCAAGGGAGGCATCAAGGAGCGCTTTGCCCAGCTGCGCAAGATGGGCATCAAAACGGTGATGATCACCGGCGACAACCCGTTGACCGCCGCAGCCATCGCAGCCGAAGCAGGCGTGGATGACTTCCTGGCCCAGGCCACGCCCGAAGCCAAACTCAAACTGATTCGCAATTCCCAGGCTGGCGGGCGGCTGGTAGCCATGACCGGCGATGGCACCAACGACGCCCCGGCCCTGGCCCAGGCGGATGTGGCCGTGGCGATGAACACGGGCACCCAGCCAGCGCGCGAAGCCGCCAACATGGTGGACCTGGACAGCAACCCCACCAAGCTGATTGAGATTGTGGAAATTGGCAAACAATTGCTGATGACACGCGGCGCCCTGACAACGTTCAGCATCGCCAACGACGTCTCGAAGTACTTCGCCATCATCCCGGCTGCGTTCGCCTCCACTTATCCGTCCCTGGGTGTGCTGAATATCATGCACCTGGCCACCCCGCAGAGTGCCATCCTCTCGGCAGTGATCTTCAATGCCCTGATTATCATCGCCCTCATCCCGCTGGCTCTCAAGGGTGTTCCTTACCGGGCGGTTGGAGCCGCAAAACTCCTGCGCGACAACCTGCTCATCTATGGTCTAGGCGGACTGGTCGCGCCGTTCATTGGCATCAAGCTGATTGACTTGCTCCTGGTGGTATTGCACCTGGTCTAGTTTCATAAAAAAAGAGGCATCTATGAAAAGAAACCGTTTTTCCTTCACTCCTAAACTGCTTACCAACAGCCTGCTGGCCGTGTTGATGGTCATGGCCACTACTGTCCTGCTGGTGCTGTTCGGACGCGACACACTCGGCGAGGCCGTGATTGCCTTGCTATACCTGGTACCGGTGGCGTGGAGCGCTAACAAATGGGGACAACTGCCGGGAATCAGCGCTGCCCTCACGGCAGCCCTGGCATTCGATTTTCTATTTATCCCGCCTTTTTACACATTCGCAGTAGCGCGACTCGAAGGTTGGCTGGTGCTGGCTATTTTCCTGGGTGTCGCCATCCTGGTGGTTGGACGTATTCAGGACAGCTTGGCGAAGGCACGCGAAGCCGTGTTTATGTACGAACTGAGTTTGGCCCTCACCGGTTTGCGCACGCAGGAAGCGGTGGCCCACACGGTTGCCAGACAACTCCGGCAGTTATTCCAGGCCTCTTTGGTGAATGTGATTTTCTATCCAGAGAACCGGTCGCTGAGCATTGTGGCCAGTGAGCCGAGCGATGGGATGGGAAAAGACCGGCCAGACCGGGTCCTACCGCTCCTGAATTCCTGGGGATTGGTCGGTGAGATCCAAATCTGGCGCGGCGCTTATGTGGATTTACCGTCGGAGGATAGCCGGCTGCTGCAGAATTTTGCGTCTCAGACCGCTCGAGCACTGGAGCGCACTCAGCAAGGCGAGGCTGAAAAATACATCAATGGTATGATGCCTAAGACCTCTACCAAATAAGGAAATAAAATGCGAGCACAAATTCGACCAGCCTTGATGGCCATCCTGATTTTCACGCTGGTGACCGGCGTTATCTACCCGCTGGTGGTCACCGGTGTTGCCCAGCTTGTTTTTCAAAACCAGGCAAACGGCAGTCTGATCGTCCGCAACGGCCAGACAGTTGGTTCAGATTTGATCGGCCAGCCGTTCGACGACCCGAAATATTTCTGGGGACGTCCGTCGGCGACCAGCCCCTTCCCATATAATGCCGTGGCTTCTTCCGGATCCAATCTGGGACCGAGCAGCCCTGCTCTGATGGACGCGGTCCAGGCCCACATCGCAGACCTGAAAGCAGCTGACCCAATCAACACTCAGCCCATACCTGTGGACCTGGTCACGGCCTCTGCCAGCGGCCTTGATCCGCATATCAGTGTGGCGGCGGCCCTCTACCAGCTCCCGCGTGTAGCGAGGGAACGGAATATGAATGAAACAGATGTACGTGCCCTGGTAACCAGTTACACAGAAGGGCGACAGTTCGGTTTTCTTGGCGAGCCGCGGGTGAATGTCCTTAAACTCAATCTAGCCTTGGACGAAAGATAATAGTATAGTAAAGATATGGTCGCTGAATCTTCCCGTCCCGATCCTGATGAACTGTTGGCCCAAGTACAGGCCGAAGAGCAGCAGGGCAAACGCGGTCACCTGAAGATTTTTCTGGGCTACGCGGCGGGGGTGGGGAAGACGTACGCCATGCTGGAAGCCGCCCACCAACGGAAAGCAGAGGCAGTGGATGTGGTGGTCGGGTACGTGGAGACCCACGACCGGGCTGAAACAGAGCTGCAATTGAACGGCTTGGAAATCATCCCGCGCTTGAAAGTGGATTACAACGGTGTTCAACTTCCTGAGATGGACATTGAAGCTGTGCTGCAGCGCAACCCACGCCTTGTGCTGGTGGATGAACTGGCCCACACCAACGCACCCGGTTCGCGCCATGCCAAGCGTTACCAGGATGTGGAGGAATTGCTGGACCGCGGCATCAACGTCTACACCACCCTGAACATCCAGCATATCGAAAGCTTGAACGATGTTGTCGCGCAGATCACGGGGACAAAAGTGCGCGAGACCATCCCTGACAGCGTGATTGACACTGTCACCGATATCGAATTGATTGACCTGCCGCCCGACGAGTTGATCAACCGCCTGCAGGAAGGCAAAGTTTACATCCCTGACCAGGCCCAGCGTGCCATCCAAAAATTCTTTCGCAAGGGCAACCTGACCGCCCTGCGCGAGTTGACCATGCGCCGCGCCGCCGAGCGGGTGGATGACCAGATGCGGGCTTATATGCGGACGCGCCTCATCCCCGGTCCGTGGCCGGCGGGCGAACGCCTGCTGGTCTGTATCAGCCCCGGGGCGCTTGGCGAACGTCTGATCCACACTGCCCGCCGGTTGGCGGATGAATTGAATGCGGAGTGGTTCGCAATCTACGTGGAAACCCCCGATCAGGCCAGATTATCCCAGGAGCAGCGTGACCAGGTGGCGCGTTCCCTGCGGCTGGCGGAAGAACTGGGGGCAAAAACGACCAGCCTCCCCGGGCAATTTGTCGCCGAGACGGTGATGGAATATGCCCATCGCCATAATGTGACCAAGGTGATCGCTGGTAAGCCAATCCATTCGCGCTGGATCGAATTTCTGCGCGGTTCCGTGGTGGATCATTTGATTCGCTTGAGTGGGTCAATTGACGTGTATGTGATCAGCAGCGAATCTGAACCGTCACCTAAAAAAGCCCTGGAAGCCTGGCGGCCTCACCGCCCGTGGTCCAGGTACTTTTGGGGGCTGATGCTGGTGGCAGCTGCTACCGGTCTCAGTGCAGGCATCGCTCCTTACATTTCACCCACTAATCTGATAGTTATCTTTTTGCTTGCAGTTGTCCTCGCCGCCGTTTACCTGGGCCGCGGGCCGGCCATCTTAACCTCGGTTCTGGGGGTGGCCGTCTTTGATTACTTCTTTGTTCCACCTTTCTTAACTCTGGCAGTCTCCGACACCGAATATGTGCTCACCTTCCTTGGTTTACTGGCGGTCGGATTGGTGATTAGCCAATTGACAGCTCTGGTGCGTGAACAGGCCGAAGCAGCCAAACAACGCGAAGTGCAAACCGTTGCATTGTATGAGTTGGGTCGCGATCTGACCGAAACTGCCGGGCTGGAAGCTGTCACGCAAACTGCCATTGCTCATGTCGGTCAGACGTTTAGCCGGGAAGTTGCCATATTTTTGCCGGTTGCCGGTGTCTTGAAGGCCTATGCTATCAGCGCGGAGCTGGCCGTATCCGATAATGATCTGGCCGTAGCTGCCTGGACCTTTGAGCACAGCCAGCCTGCCGGGCGCGGTACGGACACCCTGCCAGAGGCCTCCATGCGTTATCAGCCTTTGAAGACCATGCGTGGAGGAGTGGGGGTGCTGGGGGTCAAACCATCTGCCCCGAAACGTTTGTTGACCCGCGACCAGCTCCGCACCCTGGACGCGTTCGCCAACCAGATCGCCCTGGCCATCGAGCGGGCACGCCTAGCTGAGCAGACCCGTCAGACCGAGATGCTGGAGATCACCGACAAACTCCAGAATGCTTTGCTTAATTCGATTTCTCACGACTTGCG
>Ga0315274_10017267_pt1 | contig 10183 bp, 6 predicted proteins | sample YL17G02_20_MG_FD_203700 | JGI IMG/M metagenome (GOLD analysis project Ga0315274, IMG submission 203700) | Sediment microbial communities from Yellowstone Lake, YNP, Wyoming, USA - YL17G02_20 | ecosystem: Environmental > Aquatic > Freshwater > Lake > Sediment | place: USA: Wyoming | collected... | reverse complement strand
ATTTCTTCTGAAATCAGCAATCCGAAATCAAAAATCTGCAACCCCAAATCCCTTTCCCCGCGTCAACCCATTCGACTACGCTCCCTTCGATAAACTCAGGGTAAACAGGACAGGTATGGATTATTGATGATTGATTATTGGAAGAGTGGAACAGACGGAAGGGTGCGACAAGTTGGCAAGTTTTAGTATCCAGCAAGTTTAAGCGGTATTCAAAGCGATTTTAAGGGCATCAGTTCTTTTTGCGATAATTCGTTCATACAGTAATTGCATCCCTACAAACATTGTGCATAAAAGAGGTGCCCTCTTTGCAAAGCTGGTCAAACCTGTTTTTGCTGATAACCTTCGGCGATATGCAAACATCTTTTTGCAATAATATATCCGTTGCGACATCATAGACTTTATCACGAATATGCCAATCGTCAGATGCCACGATAACCAACAGGTCGATATCAGAGTCCGGGCGGTCGGTCCCACGGGCCTTTGAGCCAAACAGTTTCAAAATGATTAGCTGAGTGCCTAACATTTGCTCAAGAGCGGTCTTGAACTGGAGGAGAGCCGAATTCTCTTTTTTGCTTAATGCCATTTCGAGACCCTTTTTACCAGATAAAGGTATAAGGAAATTTTATCTTACATAATGATAATATATTACTGAGGCGAAAACAAGCAAAAATAACATTCTCAGGTCAATTTTTTACGGTGTTAAGAGCGATTTTGAGGGCGTCAGCGGTATTTTTGACGAAGGCAAATTTAAGGCCCTTTTTAGCTTCTTTTGGTATTTCGGGGATGTCCTTTTTATTTCTGGCGGGGACGATGACCATTTTTATGCCTGCCTGTTTTGCGGCGAGGATTTTTTCTTTCAGGCCGCCAATGGGCAAAACAAGACCGCGAAGGGTTATTTCGCCGGTCATGGCAACTTCGGGCCGAACGGATTTACCGAGCAGCAGCGATACGAGCGAAATAAACATCGCTACTCCTGCGCTGGGGCCGTCTTTTGGAATTGCACCGGCTGGTACGTGGATGTGGAAATCGGATTTGCTGAACCTGGCCGGTTCGATATTCAGCTTCTTTGCGTTTGCTTTTACGACTGAAAAGGCGGTCTGTGCGCTTTCCTTCATAACGTCGCCGATTTGGCCGGTGAGGAGCAATTGTCCTTTGCCGGGCATAAAGGCGGATTCAACAAATAATAATTCGCCGCCGACAGGGGTATAGGCCAATCCTGTTGCGACGCCTGGGATTCCTGCCCTTAGGGCAATCTCGGATTCAAACTGCGATGGGCCGAGGATTTTGGCAAGGTTGGCTTTTGCAATGGCCGCCTTATTTTTTTTGCCCTTAGCGATATCAGTGGCGACGGCTCTGCAGAGGGCGGCAATGTTCCTTTCGAGGTTTCGCACGCCTGCCTCGCGGGTGTAGGATTTAATTATTTCAAGTACTGCATCATCCTTTATGGTGAGCTTGCTTTTGCCAAGACCATGTTCTTTAAGCTGGCGCGGGATGAGATATGTTTTTGCGATATTGAGTTTTTCGATTTCGGTATAGCCGGGCAAATCGATGACTTCCATCCTGTCGCGTAGAGCAGGCGGGACGGGTTCCATATAATTGGCCGTGCCGATAAACATCACGCCGGACAAATCGAACGGCTGGTCGAGGTAGTGGTCTGTGAAGGTATAATTCTGTTCCGGGTCAAGTACTTCGAGCAATGCACTTGCCGGGTCGCCACGGAAATCCATTCCGATTTTATCAAGCTCATCGAGCATAAAGACGGGATTTTTACTGCCGGCTTTTCTTAATTCCTGCAGGATTCTGCCTGGCAAAGCGCCGATATAGGTTCTTCGGTGTCCCCTGATGTCGGCCTCGTCACGTATGCCGCCAAGCGAAATGCGGATGAATTTTCTTCCCAGTGTCCTTGCGATGGATTTTCCGAGCGAGGTTTTGCCCACGCCTGGCGGGCCGACAAAGCAGAGTATCGGGCTTTTACCAGTAGGGTTTAGTTTGCGGACAGCGAGGAATTCGAGGATGCGTTTTTTAATTTTGCGAAGGTCGTAATGGTCTTCGTTGAGTATTCGCTGGGCTTTATTGATGTCGAGCAGGTCTTTGGTTTCGACTGCCCAGGGAAGTTCACAGACCCAGTCCAGATATGTTCTTATAACGCTGTATTCCGGCGAGGCGACAGGGGTCTTTGTGAGTCTGTCAAGTTCGCGAGTCGCTTCTTCCTCGACTTTTTGAGGCATTTTGGCTTTTTTGATATTTTTGCGGAGCTGCTTTAGCTCTTCGGTTTGGCGGTCGGCCTGGCCAAGCTCGGACTGAATGGCCTTTAACTGCTCCTGTAGAAAATATTCGCGCTGGTTCTTGTCGACGGATTCTTTGACGCGGCCCTGGATTTTGTGGCTCAGTTCGAGGACCTCGAGCTGATTCATCAGGGCGACGGATATTTTTTCCAGTCTCTTGGTTGCATCAAGCTCTTCGAGGAGTTTCTGCTTTTCGACAATTTTGAGGCCGAGGTTGGCAGCCATAAAGTCGGCAAGGGAAGAGGGACTTTCGATATTTTCGAGGAGTACCGATGCTTCTTCAGGCACATTCGGGCTAAGGGCGATAACGCGATTAGCCGCCTGGCGGACGCTGACGATAAGGGCCTGAAGTCTTTTTGACATTTTTACCTGGGTTTCGAGCATCTGGACTTTGGCCTTTAGATACGGCTCTGTTGCCACCCTTTCGATTATCTTGAATCGGGTGATGCCGTGGACTATCACGTGAATTGAGCCCTGCGGCATTTTTATGACTTTAAGAATTGATGCGGCGGTTCCAACTGTATAAAGGTCGTCGAAGCCGGGCTTGTCCATTTGTGGATTGCGCTGGGTCAGCAATCCTATGATGGATTCGTTTGGTTTGGTATCGTCGAGCAGTGCCTTGCTTTTGTTCCGTCCCACCGCCAGGGGGGTTACTGTGCCTGGGAATGCGACGGCGTTACGGATTGGCAGGATGCCGATTACCTCCGGCAGTTTAAATTTGTGTTCGTTTTCCTGCGACTGATTGCTTTCGTTATTTAAATATGGTTCGAGGTCCGCATGGTTTTCAGCCGCGACTTCGATTAACCAGTTGCCGTCGGCGAATAATAAATTTTTAAGGTTCTCAGCCATAGTGCTTATAATAATACTTTTTTGGATAAAATCAAGGCGGTAAAAAAATTAAGCTAAAAACCGCAACTTACTTTATGCCTGCATGGTAGCTTTGTAAAGACCGTAATGGCGCAGTGTCTTTCTGGCGGGCGGCAATGCCCTTTACAGCGGCGGCGGCAGCGGCGCTTGTGGTTATATAGGGAACGTAATACTTGATGGCGGTTTTGCGGATGTAGGAATCATCGTATTTGCTTAATTTGCCTACAGGAGTATTGATGACAAGCTGAACTTCACCGTTTTTAATTGCATCGGCAATGTTTGGTCTGCCCTGGTGCATTTTAAGAATAGGTTCACTCTTAACACCATTTTCAGCAAGGAAGCGATGAGTTCCATCGGTCGCTTTGATTTTGAAGCCGAGTTTTACAAACTGTTTTGCGGTTTCGACAATAAGGGATTTTTCCTTGTCGGTGACGGTTATCAGAACCGTGCCTTCGAAAGGCAGTGGCGATTTGGTAGCTTCCTGAGCTTTGAAATAGGCCATGCCAAACGAATCGGCCAGACCCAGGACCTCACCAGTGGAGCGCATTTCGGGACCGAGAACGGGGTCTACCTCATGGAACATGTTGAAAGGAAAGACAGCTTCTTTGACGCCGAAATGCGGGATTTTTTTACTCTTGATATTCAAATCTGACAATTTTTTGCCGAGCATAATTTGAGTTGCCAGCCGGGCCATAGAAAGTCCGCAGACTTTAGAAACGATTGGCACCGTTCTCGATGCACGCGGGTTTGCTTCGAGCACATAGACAATATCATTGGCAATGGCGTATTGCATATTCATCAGGCCGATAACGTTTAGTTTTGTGGCGATGGTTCTGGTATAATTTTTAATGGTTTTAAGGTGTTTTTCAGGGATGCTGACAGGCGGTATAACGCAGGCGGAGTCTCCGGAATGTATCCCTGCAAGTTCGATATGTTCCATAATGGCAGGAACAAAGGCATCAGTGCCGTCGGCGATGGCATCGGCCTCTGTTTCGATGGCGTTGTCGAGAAATTTATCAATGAGGATCGGACGTTCAGGTGTTACTTCCACTGCGGCTACAACATACTGTTGGAGCATTTCCTCATCGTGGATGACTTCCATACCGCGTCCGCCGAGCACATAAGAAGGCCGCACCATAAGTGGGTAGCCGATTTTTTTGGCGATGGCAATTGCCTCGTTTAAGTTACTTGCCATTCCTGACTGCGGCATTGGTATGCTGAGTTTTTCCATCATTTTGCGGAAGCGGTCACGGTCTTCTGCCAGGTCGATTGATTCGGGAGATGTGCCGATTATTTTGACACCTGCCTGTGCGAGTTCGCTTGCTATATTTAGAGGAGTCTGGCCTCCGAACTGGACTATGACGCCTTCGGGTTTTTCCTTTTCATAAATGCTGAGTACATCTTCAACAGTGAGCGGCTCGAAGTAGAGTTTGTCGGATGTGTCGTAATCTGTCGATACCGTTTCCGGGTTACAGTTGACCATTATTGATTCGAATCCTTCGTCGCGCAATGTAAAGGCAGCATGGACGCAGCAATAGTCGAATTCAATTCCCTGGCCGATACGGTTAGGTCCGCCGCCGAGCACCATTATTTTTCGTCGATTGCTTACCGGCACTTTGTCCGGTCCATTATAAGTGGAATAATAGTAGGCGGCATTTTCAACGCCGCTTACCGGTACAGCATCCCATGCTTCAACAACGCCAATGGACTTACGCTGCCGGCGAATTTTATCTTCCGGTATACCAAGCAGTTTTGAAAGATAGCGGTCGGCAAAACCATCTTTTTTGGCCTGCGTCAGCAGCTTATCAGGCAGTTGTCCGCCCTTGTACTTTAGAATATCTTCTTCGAGCTCGACAAGTTCCTTCATTTGTTCAATGAACCAGTGTTTGATATAGGTTTTTTCATGCAGAGTGTTAACATCCGCACCCTTTCGCAGGGCTTCGTACATAATAAATTGTCTCTCGCTGGATGGATTACTAAGCAGATTCATCAGTTCTTCCAGAGACAATTTGTTGAAGTTTTTGGCAAATCCAAGGCCATATCGGCCGGTCTCGAGGGAGCGTATTGCTTTCTGAAGTGCCTCTTTGTAAGTTTTGCCTATGCTCATTGCCTCGCCCACGGCTCGCATTTGCGTGCCAAGCTTGTCTTCGACACCCTTAAACTTTTCAAAGGCCCAGCGGGCAAATTTGACAACAACATAATCGCCTGAGGGGGTATATTTTTCGAGGGTCCCATCGCGCCAGTAGGGTATTTCGTCCATTGTTATTCCGGCTGCGAGCATTGAAGAGACCAGTGCGATAGGAAAACCGGTTGCTTTGGATGCAAGTGCGGAAGAACGCGAGGTTCTCGGATTTATTTCTATTACGACGACTTTGCCGGTCTTTGGATTATGTGCAAATTGTATGTTAGTGCCGCCGATAACTTCGATTGCATCGACAATGTCGTAGGAATATTTTTCAAGACGCTTTTGCAGTTCATGGGCAATGGTAAGCATTGGAGCCGTACAGTATGAGTCGCCTGTGTGCACGCCCATCGCATCGACGTTCTCAATAAAACAGACGGTAATTTTCTGACCTTTTGCGTCCCTGACAACTTCAAGTTCCAATTCCTCCCAGCCAAGCACCGATTCTTCGATTAGAATCTGGTGTACCAGACTTGCAGCAAGTCCGCGTGAGGCAACCATCCGCAGCTCCTCGATATTGTAAACAAGCCCACTTCCTGTTCCGCCCATGGTATAGGCAGGCCTTACGACAACCGGATAGCCGAGTCTGTCGGCAATTTTTTCGGCTTCTTCAACGGTAAAGGCAGGGTCGCTTTTCGGCATTTCGATACCGAGCTGTTCCATTGTTTGTTTGAATATGACGCGGTCTTCGCCTCTTTCGATGGCGTCTATCTGGACGCCGATAACCTTGACATCGTATTTCTTGAAAACACCGGCATGGGCAAGTTCGGATGCGAGGTTAAGTGCGCTTTGTCCGCCGAGATTAGGCAATAGGGCGTCGGGTCTTTCTTTTTCGATGATTTTGGTCATAGTAGCCAGGTTAAGCGGCTCGATATACGTTATGTCAGCCATACCAGGGTCTGTCATAATTGTTGCAGGATTGGAATTAACAAGGACTATCTGGTAACCTAACTTTCGAAGTGCCTTGCAGGCCTGTGTGCCGGAATAGTCGAATTCGCAGGCCTGGCCTATGATGATGGGTCCTGAACCGATAATCATTACTTTTTTTATGTCGGTACGTTTTGGCATACTAAAAGCTCCACTTTTTTTTATAAATAATTATAAGCGTTCGAATATTTAGGTGTGGATTAAACAATATTGAGGCCGAACTGTCAAATAAGAAAATTTTGTCTGTTGCTTAATTGGGATGTCCTGATTTATATCTTTTTAGAAGTGGTCAATCGAGTGAAAAAAAACTGCCGACAACCACAGTTATTTCAGGTTGTCGGCAGAGGCCATTCGATAAAGGACGGATGCATTAAAGCATCCGCTTTCTTTCTTTTACTTTTTTTACTGTGCCTTTTGCTTTTCTCTTAAAGGCTTTCCGAATACGAACTCGGCATAAAGACCAGATTCGCATTAGGCGGATGCGGATTAAGCTCTAAGCCGGCGGCGGGTTTTTCACTGCGGTTGAATGTTAATGTACCTTGGCCCACCATTTCCATAGAATCTGCATCCGTTGAATAATTGATGATTGAATTTTTGATTTCTCCCCCCGCCTGACCGCTGAATTTTATGCCATTGCCCGCAATTGCGCCGCCCAGATTGAGGTTCTGACCAGTGAACTCAAGCATAAAGCCAGGGGCACAGATAAATGTGCCGGTCTCCTGTTTTATAGCACCGTATGAGTCTGGCAGTGTCGAAACATCATTACTGATAACCTGTCCTGAAAATTTAAGGCTCGAAGTACCATTGTGGCCATTTTCAATGCCGTCACCGGCGATAATAGCATTGACCGTAGCCTTGCCGGAAAAATGAACCGTGCTTGGCTGCTCAATGTACAGCACACCGTTTATCGTGATGTCTTTTGAGAATGTCACGTTGCTGCCGGCTTTTATAATGGCATTGTTCAGCACAGTGCTATTATTATTATGGCTCGATGTAATTTCAGGACCCGTAGCATATTGCAGAAAATGTTTTGGATTCGGTGTAGGAAAATCAACATAGGGAACACCGATTTTAACATGGCCTTCGCCTCCTTGCACCCCGCCGACAGACCCTCCCACCGAAACGGTCGCATACTGATTTGCTATTTCCACATCGCCTGCAACTTTTGTGTTATTCGCACTCGAAAATGCGTCGCCGGCGGCACCATCGCCCTCAATATACACACCCGACTTGACCGTGATATTTACGTCATCAATCATTGCCTGGCCTACCATGCTCATAGTCCCTTTTGTGGCAACGCCGTAATTAAAAACGCTCTTGGGCGGCAGAGGATCCGGAACAACATTGTAATCTACAATAACCAGTTTGCTGGCTATAGTTTGATTTTTGGCATCAACGCATACGCCGGTTATCATCGCTCGCAGTTTGTTGGGGCCATTGGGTTCATTGGGTTCAACCAGACTGAAGACCGCGCCAAAGTTTTGACCCGTTTTGGCATCGAGAGTTACCGCTGGAATTATTACCGTATTATCTGATGGTTTATAAACAGCTGCGATATTACTCAAGCCATCAAATTTCCCTTGCAGGAGCAACTTGAAATCTTGCATTCTCTCAACTACGGTCTCACCTGAAATATTGTTGGGTTCTTTGGCAAGCCAATACCGCAAGACCTCCAGACCTGATTGAGCCGCGCAAAACGCCAGATTGGCTTTATGCTGATTATTGGCAAGCTGAACGTTGGTGCCTGAAACGGTCGCCAGTGAAACAGCCAGTGCGGAGAAAACAAGCACGAATATCATAGACACTATAAGCGCAGCACCTGGGCGCATTCTATAAACGAATTGTTTTAAGGATTTCATTTTGCCCCCAATTGAAATAACACACCGGGTTGTAGGATGTTTCGAAAAACTTCTATTGTGCCGATTAAAGTATACGAAATATTTTATATAAAGGCAAAAAACGAACGAAAAAAGGCGATAGCTGAATGTCCTATAAAGATAGCATATAGGGTGTGAACAAGGCCAAGTTTAAGTGTTAAGTAATTTCCGTTTCGGCAAAATATGAACTGCGGGTGAAAGGCGAGGACATAACCCAGGAAAAGCCCAGCTGGGCTGCCTTTTGTTTCCAGAGGTCGAATTTTTCCGGCCTGATATACTCGACCACATCGAGAGATGTTTTGGATGGTTTTAGATACTGACCGATTGTGATTCTGTCACAGCCGACATTTCGCAAATCTTTGAGTACCTGTTCGACCTGGTCATCGGTTTCGCCAAGGCCGAGCATAATCGAGGACTTTGTCTGGATACCGCCGAGAATTTCCTTTGCCAGTTTAAGCAGATTCAGGGACATTTGATAGTTGCCGCCTATCCTTGCAACAGGATACAGCGGCGGAACTGTTTCAACATTGTGAGCAAAGACAAACGGCAGGGCGTTTTGAAGGGTTTTTAATGCCTGATGCTGGCAATCGCGAAAGTCCGGCGTTAATATCTCGAATTTCATACGGGGGCATTTTTCTCTTACTGCGTTTATACAGTCGCGGAAATGGCCTGCGCCGCCGTCAGGCAAATCGTCACGGTCAACGCTGGTGATTACGAGATATTTCAAATTCATCTGCATCGCCATTTCGGCAAGCCGTTGCGGCTCGGTCGGGTCCGGCGGCTGGGGTTTGCCCTTTGCCACCGAACAGAATTTACAGTTTCGCGTGCAGATATTACCTAAAATCAGCACTGTTGCCGTACCCCTTTGCCAGCACTGGCCGCGGTTTGGGCAGTTGGCGCTGTTGCAGATGGTCTGGAGCTTAAGCTCGCTTAGAATCCTCTCGGTCTGATTAAAAGTTCCGCCTGCAGGCAAAGGCCGGTGAAGCCAGGGCGGCAATCTATTTACGTTATGTTTCGTATTTTGTATCTCGTATTTCGTATTCGGCATCAGGTCTTCCCTGTTTACGAAAAATGTTCTGTTAGTAACTGGGATAATTTTTCTTTAACTTTGCTCATCGGGTGTTTCCTGCCAGTCTCTTTGAGCACCGATGTCATTTCAACGTCGGCCAGACCGCAGGGTACGAATAAATCAAAAATGTTTAAATCGTTCCGGATATTTATGGCCATTCCGTGATATGTAATCTGTTTCGAAACGCGAACACCGATTGAAGCGATTTTCCTGTCTGTGACCCATAGGCCGGGAAACCCCTTTTTTCTTTGAGCTTGTATGTCCAGGTACTCCAGCAACTCTGTGCCTATCGCCTCAAGTTCCCTGATGTATTCGTTGATGCCAAGGCCGAACTGCTGCAAATTCAGGATTGGGTAAAAAACGATTTGACCCGGATTATGTGCGGTTGTTCCGCCGCCTCTGCGAGTTTCAACAACGTCGATATTATTTTTTGCAAGCTCTTCTTTGCTGACAAGAAGCTTATTTGCGGATTGTCTTGCGCCGAGTGTTATAACAGGGTAGTGCTCAACAATCAGAATCGTATCGGGGATTTTCCCAAGTATTCTATCCTCGTGTAATTGATGCTGCTTTTCGAGAATTTCACGATACTTAGCCAGACCGCAATCCAAAATCCGAATTTGTTCAGCGAGCGATTTCATATTTCAGGCTTTGGGCGGATTATGCAGACTTATGCCGAACGCATCTTCGGCAGCTTCCTTGAGCACTTCCGAGACCGTCGGATGCGGGAAGGTTATCTCTGTGATTTTTTCCTTTGTGCCTATCAGCATCCTTGCTGCACAAGCCAGCTCCGTTACTATCGAGCCAACCATGGTTACGCCGAGAATTTTGTCCGTCGCTTTTTCCCTTACAACTCTTATTTCGCCGACGGTTTCGTTATGTGCGACGCTTCTGCTGTTGGCCTTGAAGAACGACCTGCCGACGGCAACGTCAATACCCTCGGTTTTGCACTTTTCTTCCGATTTGCCGACCGAGGCAA
>Ga0315274_10017266_pt1 | contig 10183 bp, 4 predicted proteins | sample YL17G02_20_MG_FD_203700 | JGI IMG/M metagenome (GOLD analysis project Ga0315274, IMG submission 203700) | Sediment microbial communities from Yellowstone Lake, YNP, Wyoming, USA - YL17G02_20 | ecosystem: Environmental > Aquatic > Freshwater > Lake > Sediment | place: USA: Wyoming | collected... | reverse complement strand
TTATTTATGCAATAGGGATAATCAGCTTATTATACTCACCGGCCCCAATATGTCAGGAAAGTCCACCTATCTCAGGCAAGTAGCTTTAATTATCCTTCTGGCTCAGATAGGTAGCTTTATCCCTGCTGATTCAGCGAATATCGGAATTGTTGACCGTATCTTTACTCGCATTGGCGCTCAGGAGGACTTAGCTGCCGGGCAATCTACTTTCATGGTGGAGATGACTGAGGCGGCAAATATCCTGAATAATGCTACTCCTCGCTCCTTTATCATCTTGGATGAAATTGGGCGTGGTACTTCCACCTATGATGGGCTTTCCATTGCCTGGGCAGTAGCCGAGTTTATCCATAACCACCCTGAGCTTGGAACGAAGACCCTTTTTGCTACCCATTATCATGAGTTGGTGGACCTGGCTAGTATCCTGCCCAGAGTGAAAAACTTTAACGTGGCGGTGGCAGAGGAAGGAGACAAAGTTATCTTTCTACACAAGATTGTTCCCGGGGGCACCGACAGAAGCTATGGCATCCACGTGGCTCAGCTAGCCGGCCTGCCCAAATCGGTAATCGTTCGAGCTCAGGAAGTCTTAGCTGAGCTGGAGAGCCATGCTTCTAAAAAAAACAAAAGCCCTCGCCGTAAAGCACCGCTTCAGATTCCTCTTTTCTCAAAAGGCTCCCTGTTAGCTGATGAAATTGCCCGGCTTGACATTGATTCCATGTCTCCTCTGGAAGCAATCACCAAGCTTTATGAGCTCAAGCGAATGGCTCAGGAGAATAAGGACTCACCGCCTGATGGGAGAGGGATTTCACCCTCACTTTAATCCTCTCCCTTCAAGGGAGAAGAATTTTATACGTGATTATGCGGAAGGCCACATTTTATGAGACCAAGCGCTAGTATTACTGAGGCATAGCGGTGTGGAACTCTCCCTCCGCCTTTGCCTGGACGTGAGCCAGGAAATCAACACATTCTTTAGCTATTCCCAGGGCATCCAGATGGTAGAGAGAGCGAAGAAAATCTTGCTTTCCATGGGTTACGAATTCGTCAGGAATGCCTAATCGCTTCACTTTGACATCTGAGACTTCAGCCTTTTCCAGCAGTTCCAGCACCGCAGCACCAAAGCCGCCGCTAAGAACATTCTCCTCTACTATGACCATCCTTTTGGTGTGGTTGGCTACATCCAAAATAAGCTCTGTATCCAGGGGCTTAGCGAATCGGGCATTAATTACCATGGCATCAATGCCCCCAAGAGCTAAATGTTCCGCTGCTTCCAGAGAAGGCATGACAGTGGAGCCGATGCCTATTATGGCTATATCTTCACCTTGCTTTATTATCTCAGCCTTGCCTATAGGAAGTTGATGAAGCTCGCTGGTCAGGACAACGCCTGTTGCCCGACTCCGAGGATAACGAATTGCCATAGGATGCTCTGTGTTGAGGGCAGTATAGAGCAGGTCTTGAAGTTCATTCCCGTCCTTAGGTGCGGAAACAATCATATTAGGCATCAAGCTAAGATAGGATAAATCAAATATCCCTTGATGTGTTTTGCCATCCTCTCCGACAATGCCGCTGCGGTCGAGGGCAAAAATGACAGGCAGATCAGGAAGACAAACATCGTGCAACACCTGGTCAAAGGCACGCTGCAAGAAGGTAGAATATATAGCTACAATAGGTATAAAGCCTTCGGTAGCTAGACCGGCGGCCAAGGTAACCGCATGCTGCTCAGAAATTCCGACATCGTAGATGCGTTGAGGAAACTCTTTGACCAGAGGAGATAGACTATTGCCTTCAACCATGGCTGCGCTTATCACTACTACCCTGGGATTATCCCTAAGCAGTCCATCGACTGTCCGAGCAAATATCTGACTATAAGTAGGTATTGTGCTCACGCCCTCGCTTTTAGGGGATAGACCGTGAAAGTGAGTGGGATTATCCTCGGCTGGTTTGTAACCCTTGCCCTTCGTAGTCAAGACATGGACAATGACCGGCTTGTAGTAATTCCTGGCTTGAGTCAGAGCTGTTTCCAATTCAGCAATGTTATGACCATCTATCGGACCCAGGTAAGTAAAGCCAAGCTGCTCCCACATCATAGTGGGCATGACTACCGCTTTTGCTCCTTCCTTAAGACGGCGCAATGCTCCCTGCAGCCTCTTTCCTCCAGGCAAGAGAGACAGCAACCGATTCGTCTGTTTCTTAGCCTGCACATAGCCACGGGTTGTTCGCACTACATTTAGCCGCCTGGCTAGCGCTCCTACTGTGGGCGAAATGGACATGCCGTTGTCATTGAGCACTACGATAAGCCTTGTGCCCAAATGCCCGGCGTGATTCAGCGCTTCGTAAGTTATGCCACAGGTGAGGCATCCATCGCCGATGACAGCTACCACATGGTGATCATCGCGAACAAGGTCGCGGGTCAGAGCCATGCCCAAAGCTGCTGAAATGGAGGTGCCTCCATGTCCCGTAGTGAAGGCATCGTGCAGGCTTTCATCCCTATCAGGAAATCCTGAGAGTCCCTGGTATTGACGAAGGGAGGGAAATTGTTCCCTTCTTCCTGTTAATAGCTTATGAACGTAACTTTGGTGTCCCACATCCCAGATCATCTTGTCTTTCGGGCTATCAAATACCCGGTGCAAGGCAACAGTAAGCTCCACCACTCCCAGATTGGATGCTAGATGCCCTCCGTTTTCACTAACTCTGCTTACCAATAACTCTCTGAGCTCGGAACAAAGTTCACCCAGTTCATTTTGGTTTAGCCCCTTAACATCGCTGGGGCCGTTTATTTTGTCCAATATCTTAGACACCGCGCTCTCCCACTTTAGATTATAACAAATTTTACTCTTATGCATGCTCCTGCCGCGAAGGTTGCTGTGCTAAAAGCGTAACAGGCGAGTTAATATGCCTTTGAATCCGCCCTCCCTTCCCTTGATAGCATCATAGTCTATTTCGCCAAGCATCAAGTTGCATACATCTCTCCAAACCCCGTCACTCTGGTTGAACATTCCAAATGCCAGATGGGGGAAGCGGACAAAAATTTTTGACAACGTACGCGCTATTCTCAATTCAGACATTATCTTCTTCTCCACAACCTCCTGGTAATCCTGCAATCCGACTCTGCCCCTCACTAGAGAGTCTTCGATAACTGGTGCGGCAAGCTGGGCACTCTGGATGGCGTTATAAATCCCCTCACCCGCTAATGGGTCAGTAAGCCCAGCCGCATCCCCCAGAAGCAAGGCTCTATCTTGCCAAACAAGCCTCCCTTTTGTACACGTTGGTATCAAGTGGCTGCTAGACCTAGCGATAGTGTAACTACCCATACTGAGTGAATTTAGAAACTTCTGGTGGTGGGCGTGCAAATCTCTTGTCTTGGAGGCTTGACATCCAACTCCAACAGAGAGATGGTTACGCTTGGGGAACACCCAGGCATAACCCCCAGGAATGCACCCCAAGTCTATCTGGGCCCGTGATTTCCATTTTGCCAGCTCTGCCTCGGGCACGACAATTTCTGACTCTATTCCCGTGGCATATTCCATGCTCCTTCCCATGCCCAGCTCTCTTGCCACTACGCTATAAGCCCCATCAGCTCCGACCACAAGTCGAGAGCGAAAAACGTTGTCAGCAATGGAAATCTCAACCCAATCACCACTCACTTGTACTTGCGTTACCTTCTGACCATCCATAAGCACAGTTCCCAGTTGTTGTGCCTTCTGCACCAAAAAATAATCGAATGCATCACGCATCACGGTATATATCAATGGCTGAGAATATTGCCCCAGATAAGAGCTGCCCAGATTAAAAGTAAAGTTAACCTCATAAATTACATCTTCTACTACTTCGGAGATATCGAAGTTGAGAAGCTTCGCCGCCTTGCTGGTGACTACGCCAGCACAACACTTATAGCGCGGCAGTTTCTCTTTCTCTAAAACTAATACCCCGATCCCCCTCTTGGCTAGCTCGTAAGCCAGTGTTGCTCCAGCCGGACCAGCACCAACAACGATTACATCGTGGCTTTGTTTCAAAAGCAAAAACCCCCTATAAGCGCAGTAATAGAAAACCTACCTTTTTATATTATAACGAAGATAGGGCGTTTAACAACTCATACCTTTACCTCCTTCCCTGATAAAAAAGCTGTTCAAAAAGAGAACTGGGTTCTGCGCTTCGCTCCGCTCCGAATGACACATTCCCCCCTGTCATTGCGAGGCTGGCCTCGCCAGCCGAAGCAATCTCGGTGAGGGCAATAGAGATTGCCACGCTTCGCTCGCAATGACATTAGGGGAAGGCCTCAGAATGACACTTCGAATGCATATACATCTTCTTCACAGCTTGGCTTTCTTTCCTTCTAAAGTTTTAACCAGGCCAAATCATAATAGTTTTTAGGTTAGATTTTAGATGATTTAACCCCTTGACATCCCTTTGAAAAGGTGGTACTCTTATAACATTATATCGCGTATAGTTTATTAAAATGCGAACGAGGTTATTGCTCAATAGGAAATCGGCATGGCCAGTATGTAGAATACAATGGCGCAATAACCAGCTTTCTCGTCACTGACCTCCTTTGTTTTCAATATAGACGGCGGGAGGGAGTCAAACTCCCGTCGCCACCTCTCTAGATATTTCTGGTGGACAGCTCACATGCCTTCATCATTACCCATTTTGTAGCTCTCTGCCTCGACTGGAGACAACAGCAATACTTCAAAAGAATCAATACTGCGAACGGCTACTATTTATCAAGGGGAGACCATTGTGGGCTCCGGCAAATTGTGAGGGACAAGTCCCCCACCAGAGCCGGATTCTTGGGTCGCGGAGTCTACACTGAGCGAACCCGAAATTTTCCCTCCGGATGATAGGAAAGAAAAAGTTTAGGATGACAAGAAGCGAAGGACTCGCAGTGACATTAGGGGACGGCCGCAGAAGGACATCTCTGATGCATATCCATCTGTTTTATAGTGTGGCTTACCACGTTCCAAGGTTTTCGCCAGGCCGAATCACAACGGTCCTTGGGCCAGATTTTCTGTGGTCTAACAAGCCCTCCTTCGGCCCGATCTTAGGTGATTCAAATCCACGGGTTGACAGTACAGTGTAGATAGCAGTACAATGAACTCAGGTTTGGGAAACGCCAAACTGGTCTGCACCAGGTGAACTATGGGGACATTCCGCAGCTTGAGGAGACACAGTGGCATGGCAAGGGTCACCGTCTTTTTGGTCGCAGTAGCCTTGCTGATGGGGACCGCAGCCTGTGGTGGTCTTGATACGTATCAACTCACCATCACCAGTACCGCTGGAGGGTCTGTAACCCTCCCTGGTGAGGAGACCTTTACCTACGACGCCGGCACGGTGGTTCAATTGGCGGCGACACCCGATGATAGTTATGAGTTTCAGGCGTGGACCGGGGATATTCAAGACATCGCTGACCCAGACTCCCGCGCCACTACTATCACAATGAATGGAAACTACTTAATCATGGCCAACTTCGGTCAAACGGGTCCGCCTGGCCCCGGTGTGCCTTAACTACCTATTGCAGGGCTAGTTCACCAATGGACCGGTTCACCGCTGGAAGGACTTTGCAGGGTAAACGAAAGAGCCGACCGTGCCTGACACTGAGTGGCACGGCCGGCTCTTTGCCATGGCGGGTGTGATGTCCTATGCTAGGACGGGTGTCTCACACACCTGATGCCATATACCTCCCTAGTTCTGCCATATACCCCCTGTGGATTGAACAACCCAAACAATGGGGTCAACCAGGAGCTCCCTGACAAGGGTCCTCACAAAGTTATGTTCTGATATGAAGTTTGCGATAGGGGGGCTGACCCGGTAATAGAGGTCAACAAGTCGAGAGCCCCCGGTGCTTTTTAGTAACACGTCATCCCGGAACGCTCGAAGCACATCGATTTGTTTAGCGGTGGGAGTTCCGTAGGCTGCGGTAGCAATGAAGCAGCCACTTATGATGGCTGTGGTGAAGTGAAGGGTAGCACCTTCAAGCACAGTGCTGTCATACTTGAGCTGGGCTTTGAAATCGTACTGCGTAGCGGATGCAACCAACAGGATAGTGTACGCGGAATCAGTGCCATCCGCTGACTTGGATACCCAAGCGGTATATGACCACCCGGCGTCGGCGGACTTCTTGTACGCAAAGCGCACTTGCACCGGGCTGTAGTCCCCCACAGTGTAGCTCATATGAAATATGGCGTGGAACAGCACGACGTCGGTGGCGGCTTGTGTGGTAACCGTCGGCGGTGTGCGCAAGGTGGTGAATTGACGGGTAGCGCCGTCAAGCGTAGTCTCGCCAAACTCAAAGTCGTTGTACTTAAGTTGAGCCTTGAAATCATACTGGGTGTTGGAAGAAAGCCCGGTAACCGACGCAGTGTGGGTGCCACTTGCTGATTTGGCCACCCAGCCGGTATAAGACCAGGTTGAATCAGCGGACTTTTTGTAGGCAAAGCGCACATTCACAGAGTCGTAACCGCCCACAGTGAAGCTCATGTTCAGGGTGGCTGTGGTGGTAGTGATGCTGGTGGCCGCTTGTGTGGTAACCGTTGGATTCTCAACAACTGACCAGGGCACGAAAGTCACATTATCGCTGACATTGTTGCCCCTACCAGTAGGGTTGAGTATTGGGTGGAATGGTCCGCTTGACGAGCCCCACCAGTTGTAGGTGGCATTGACAGTTGGTGCGGTAGTGTGAATCCCGTAATCAGTATTTCCATTGATATTATTATAATGGGCAACGACTGTGCTGGTGTCGCTGACATCATAGCCAACGGCAATGCCTTCGGTGTTGTCGGTGAGCGTGTTGCCGGTTATAGTGGCCGTTGTGCCATCCCCATAGTAGGTGGTCACCAGAATTCCCGCCGACGTGGAACCGTCCGACGAGGCTATGCCCAGGCAATTCGTGATGGTGTTGCCGGTGATAGTAGCAACGCCACCGGCACCAACTTCAATGCCGTAGTCTAGACAGTCTATAGCACCCTTGCCGGTGTAGACGTTGTAACTAATAGTGTTGCTAGAAGTACCGACCCAGATTCCCACTCGACCTATGTCAGTAAAGACATTGTTCTGGATTGTTAGACTGCCATCACTTACAATCCCAAACCCTAGATACTTGTCACCCGTGGGCTCCGTTATATTCTGAAAAACACAGTTTTCGATTGTCCCACTGTGAGTCGGGTAGAACCTCATGCCGCCATAGACGTTGTACCCACTCCCATCAAGAACGATATTCCTTATGTTGATGGTAGCAGTCACTGCAGGATCAGCCCTGAAGAAGTAGTTGCTTGTTCCGCCGTAGTCTGTATCGAAGCTAGAGTTTGCCTGCACGACTGGTTTGTTAACCGGATCTCCAATGATGCTAATACTCTTGTTGATGGCAATGTGGCTGGTGATATTATAAGTCCCCGCAGCCACGTTGACCGTGCTGCCAGAGACCAGGTTGATGCCCTCCTGAATTCGTCCGGTTGATCCGGTCTGGGAACCAAGCGTGTGAACCGTAAGTGAAGAAAGGCTTGGCTGAAAACCTGGTGCGACTAAATCTGTATCGGTCCCGCTGTCCAGCAATGGCGTGAAGTCCACCGTGCCGGAAATGCTCCCCGCCACCGTAGCCGGGTCCGTGCTACCCCACCAGTTGGCGGAGGCATCGACAGTTGGTGCGGTAGTGCGAATCCCGTAATTAGTATTTCCAGCGATGTTATTGTTATGGGCAACAACTGTGCTGGTGTCACTAGGATTGATGCCAACGGCAATGCCCCCGGTGTTGCCGGTGAGCGTGTTGCTCGTTATGGTAGCCGTTGTGCCAGCCCCATAGTATGTGCTCACCAGAATTCCCGCCGACGTGGAATTGTCCACGCTGGCTACGCCCAAGCAATTCGTGATGGTGTTGCCTGTGATAGTAGCGATGGCACCGGCACCAACCTCAACGCCGTAGTCGAGCCAGTTGCCCGTTCCCTTGCCCGTGTACGTGTTATTGCTAAAGGTTGAGCCAGTAACGCCAGTTCCATAGTAAAGAACACCAACTCTACCGATAGCAGTGAATGTACAACCGGTAACGACCACATTGTAATTACCAAAGACGACTACCGCCGTGCCAGCGTAGTCAGACCCACTCGGATTAAACTGTATGTTGTTGAAATTGCAGTTAGCGATCGTTCCCGACCCCTTGTCGCGTATGCCTTGCCATACCTGATGCCCTGAGCCATTCAGGGTTACATTGCTTAGATTGAATTGTATTCCGGTATTTACCAGGAACCAGCCGCGGCTATCACCGCTACTGGTGGTATTCTGCGCTGGCTTGATGATGGTGGTCTCCTTGTCCTCCCCGATGATGGTCAGGTTCTTGCTGATGACAATCTGGCCCACTTCCACATACGTCCCCGCCGCCACGTTGACCGTGCCGCCGGCCACTGATTCGTTGATGGCTTTTTGAATTGTGGCAAAAGGAGCAGCCGCGGTTCCCGGATTGGAATCTGATCCTGTGTCGTCCACGTACAAGGCCGTTCTCGGCGCCGCAATGATGATGTCACGTCCCGGGGTTGCGCCACGCCCGGCGTTGGAAGTGATGACGAACTGGCCGCCAGTCGATGGCTGAGGCATGTTGCCAAAGTAGTTCCACTGCCCACTCCCACCGGTGTACCCAGGTCCAGTGAGGTCGGTAACAAAGTTTCCGGCACTATCGTAGATGCAGAGATCCAAGGTCCCCGACGAGTTAGCCCATGTTGTCAATGCGATCTGGGTTGCTGCTGGCGTTGTCCAATAAGCCCAAAAAGAGCCAGCGATTGGGGTAAAGCTCACGTCTTTGGTCCAGGTCCCACCTGAATATGTCAGTGTATGAGTTGTGTTCACTGGCTCAGCCGTAGTCTCGCCCGACCAGTAGACGATTTTGGTACCGTCGGCGTTGGACACAGGTTCGTATTCCTTGTAATTTGTTGTATTGGTAATGTTAGTCAGGGTGCTGCCATCCCAGGTCCACAAATCGGCGCCTCCAACAGGACCATAAGCCCAGAAGACTATGCTTGTTTTACTACTGCCAAGAAAATCCGGGTTAGCAACGTCAGTTGTAACAGGCTGATAGATATACGATCGTGTACTGCTTGAAATATCGTACACGACAACTTTATTCGAGATTGCATTGTGCACTTCTACAAAGCCGATCGCAGTACCGTCATCACTCCAGAACGGGTTCAGATATCCATAAATGTCACCTGTACCCGAATCTCCTGCCGAGATGGTGATCTCTCCCGTGCCATCGGCATTCATTAGGACGACTTCCCTACTGGTACCCACTCGCTTCTGAGCCACGATTTTCGTGCCGTCAGGACTTAATCCCGCTGCACTGTAGTAGGTTCCAGAGGGAGCGTTTGTGATCTTGGCATAGTAGTAGTCGGGGTTATTGAATCCATCATAGTCTGCCGCCACCGGCGTTGCTGTCACCAGGCTGAAGCTCAGTGCCAGCACCAGGACAAATAGAATACTAAATATTTTTTTCATTTTTTCTCCTTTCTTGTCCTCTTGTTTGTTTCTTATTGAACCTCACAAATATTTGAGGCTTTGCTCTCCTCGCCCAAGACCGACCCGCACCCCTTATGCAAGAGAAACTCCATGGGCAAGGATAATCTCTCTAATCGGTCAGCCACCACCATCCGCCTTCCCACCGTTTGCCAGCGGAATAGGCTGAGTGATAAAATAAATATGGTGGTGGTTGACCGACCATCGCCAACATCAAAGAAGAGACCTGCTGCCGCAGGTCTCTTCCTAATTTAGTTTATATTTCCTCTCTTGCCTCCCGCAATATCCGTGGCTTTCTTCAGCCACGCTTAGTCGAAGTAGCGACCGTTTCTATTATCGGTGAAGCTCGGCGGTGACACAACTCCACACCTAACCCACCTCTGCAACCATCTCTTGCCTATACTAAGCCCTTTTGCCACCGGAGTCGGGCTTATTTGCCTGACCACACTCACGAGTGAATCTGACATGCTGTAGTAATACGAGGAAAACAAGTACGAGAACACTTCTTGTAAATGTAACATTTCTTCAAAAAAAAGTCAATACCTCGATTTGACACGTGTTGATTTAAGAACCCCTTGACATCCCTTTGAAAAGGTGGTACTCTTATAACATTATATCGCGTATAGTTTAGTGAAATGCGAACGAGGTTATTGCTCAACAGGAAATCGGCATGGCCAGTATGTAGAATACAATGGCGCAA
>Ga0315274_10017265_pt1 | contig 10184 bp, 9 predicted proteins | sample YL17G02_20_MG_FD_203700 | JGI IMG/M metagenome (GOLD analysis project Ga0315274, IMG submission 203700) | Sediment microbial communities from Yellowstone Lake, YNP, Wyoming, USA - YL17G02_20 | ecosystem: Environmental > Aquatic > Freshwater > Lake > Sediment | place: USA: Wyoming | collected... | reverse complement strand
GAGGGGCTCTTCCGGCTCGAAACCATGCGCCGGACGGACGTGAATCAGAATATCCGCGTCATCAGCGACAAGAACGAAGCCATCGAGAAGTTCCAGCTCGCCATCCAGTACTATGACAAGGCCCTCTCGCTCTGGACGAACATGGACGCGGCCACTCGCCAGGAAATCCGGGTGAACTACTCGAACGCCCAGAGGTACCTGGCGGACCTGACCAGCACCATCCCCATCCCAATGCCGATTTACTAAGCCGGCTGATGACCGGGCCGCGGGACACACATCACATGACCCAAGCCACACCCTCGGGCGGTTCCCAGAAGAGCGAGCGTGGCATTGCGCTCATCACCGGCGCCAGCCGCGGCATCGGCGCCGCCATTGCCCTGCGGCTCGCGCGGGCCGGCTACGACGTCTGGGCCAACTACCACAGCAACCGCGAAGCCGCGGAGCGCGTCCAGGCGCAAGTGCGCGAGGCGGGGCGCGAGTGTGTGCTTCTTCCCTTCGACGTGCGCGACGAAGCCGCGGTCGAGGCCGCGCTCGGTCCCCTCCTGGCTGAAACCACCCCGGACGTGCTGGTCAACAACGCCGGATTCCGCAAGGACACGCTGATGATGTGGATGACCGCCGACGAGTGGCAGTCGGTGGTGGACGTGACGCTGCGGGGGTTCTTCCTGGTGACCCGGGCGGTGCTCCTGGGCATGCTGAAGCGGAAATCGGGCCGCATCATCAACATTACTTCGACGGCGGGCCAAAGCGGGGTGGCCGGGCAGGTGAATTACTCCGCGGCCAAGGCCGGCCTGATTGGCGCCACCAAGGCGCTGGCGGCCGAGGTGATCAAGAAAGGCGTTCTGGTCAACGCCGTGGCGCCCGGCTTCATCGAGACCGACATGACCAAGGACCTTCCGCGCGACCACGTCCTCCCCCGCATCCCCGCGGGCCGCATCGGCATGCCCGAGGAGGTCGCGGGCGTGGTCGAGTTCCTCTGCTCCGACGCCGCCTCCTACGTCGTGGGCCAAGTGCTCTCCGTCAATGGCGGGGTATACCTTTAGGGCAGGTCCATGCCACTGAATTGAGAAGCACACGAAAAACGACACTATGTCTGACAAACCACGAGCTCCCCGGAACCGAACCATTGTGCTGACGGAAGACGAGAAACGGAGATACCGCCGGGTTCTCCGGGAGATCCGTTCGCGTGTGAAATTGGCTGAAGTGATTGACTCGACCATTTGTCAGGACACCCTTGAGATACTCGATTATCTTCCGTCGCTTGCTTTTGACCTCGTTTTTGCCGATCCGCCCTACAATCTCAACAAGTCATTCAATGGCAGTACCTTCAGTCAAGTGGACATAGAACAATACGAGCAATGGCTTGATTCATGGATTTCCAAGCTGCTTCGACTGCTAAAGCCCAACGGTTCGATTTATGTTTGCGGTGATTGGCGTTCCTCCACGGCAATCCATAGGGTCCTCTCCAAATATTTTAGGGTACGGAATCGTATCACATGGGAAAGGGAGAAAGGACGAGGGGCCAGATCCAACTGGAAGAATACTTGTGAAGACATCTGGTACGCCACCGTATCCGAGGACTACTTGTTTAATGTGGATGCCGTGAAGATCAAGCGCCGCGTCATCGCGCCTTACACGGACAGCACGGGGATGCCAAAGGACTGGGAGGAAACAGGCGAGGGCCGCTATCGGATCACTTACCCCTCGAATATCTGGACGGATTTGACGATTCCTTTCTGGTCCATGCCGGAGAACACAGATCACCCCACGCAGAAGCCGGAAAAACTGCTGGCCAAGATAATTTTGGCTAGTTCAAACGCCGGTGCGGTTGTTTTCGACCCATTTCTCGGCTCTGGAACAACATCCGTGGTGGCCCGAAAACTGGGCAGACACTATGTTGGGGTGGAAATTGACGTTGACTACTGCTGTCTCGCCGAGAAGCGGCTGGAGATGGCCAAGAGAGATCGGAGCATCCAAGGCTACACGGATGGCGTGTTCTGGGAGCGAAACACATTAGCCGACCAGGGCAATGGCCAGAGCAGGAAGCGCTTCTCGACCACCCAGCCATCTCTGTTCGACGAGATGAGAATTGCGGAGTAGAGACAGGCCAGCATGAAAAGCAAGATCTTCCAAACGAACAGATACGAACTGATCGCGCGGCGCACTAAGGATTTTCTGAACAGCCACGAGGACTTCTTGTCGCCAAGCACGGTCGAGAGCACGCGGGCTACGGGTGATGCCATTGAGAGCATTCTGGGTGAGCATTTTCAGGAAATACTCGGCGCCGATTGCGCGGAATACTCGGCTAATTTCGCGCGGCGGGCAATGGCCGACCTTGCGTTCAAGGATGGGGATGATTTCTACTATGTTGTCGATGTGAAGACTCACCGCGAAGACACGAAGTTCAATATGCCAAATCTCACCTCGGTGGAACGTTTGGCGAGGTTTTATGAGGATGATGCAAACTATTTCGTTGTGCTTTTGGTCAAATACGCAGTGAAAGGCGCTCATGCCATTGTCTCCGATGTCACCTTTGTGCCCATCGAGTTTCTCGACTGGGACTGTCTTACTGTGGGGGCGTTGGGATGGGGGCAGATACAGATTGCCAACTCGAATTTCATCTCCATCCGCCCGCGGTATTCCCGGAGGAAATGGATGCTGGAACTGTGCGATATAATGCTCGAGTTTTACCCCAAGGAAATTGGGAAGATTCAGACGCGGATAGAGTATTTCGAGCGGGTCAAACTCCGCTGGGAGTCAAAGCGGGAATGATTTGACTCCGCGACCGAGATCTTCCGCTGTTTTTCCCGCCGCGGACAGACCGGCCAGGAAGCCGCTCGAGAAGGCCCATTGCAGGTTGAAACCGCCGCATGGGCCGTCCACGTCCAGAATCTCTCCCGCGAAATACAGGCCCGCCAGCAAGCGGCTTTCGAGTGTACGCGGGTCCACTTGGCGAAGGTTGACGCCGCCTCGCGTCACCATGGCCTTGTCGAAGCCCTCGGTGGCGGTGATCGTTAGCGGCGCCGCCGCCAGAAGCTCCGCCAGCCGGAGGCATTGCGAGCGCGTCACATGAGCAGCGCGCAGATCCGGCTCCACTCCCGCTTCCTCGCACAGCGCCTCGGAGAGCGCGGCCGGAAGGACCTCGGCCACGAGAGAACGCAGGAATTTCTTCGGCCGGCTCTCTCTCCATTTCCGCAGGCGCGATAGCCACACTTCCACCGACGGCTCGTCCGTCAGATGAATACGCAGGGGAACGCTGTCCCTTTCCATGAGCAAGCCGGACACTTCCCCCGAGATATCCAAGGCCGCCGGGCCGGATATGCCCCGGTGGGTGAACAGCAAGTCTCCTTGGACTCCCTGCCGCGAGTGCTTGGGAAGATCAATCCGCAGGCGCGCGCCGGCGCTGACTATTCCCGTGCATCGCGTGGGCCACTTCTCCCGCGTGACGAGGGGTACCAGTGCCGGGACGGGGGTAATGATCTCGTGGCCGGCCTCCACGGCGAGCGCATAGCCGGAACCGTCGGACCCGAGGCTCGGCCAGGCCTTTCCCCCGGCGGCCAGCACCGCGCAATCGCCGGGGACGTCGCCGGAGAGTGTGCGGAGGCCTTTCAGTTGACCCCTGGACATCCACAGGGAAAGAGTCTCGGCACGGCAGACGATTGGGACGCCGAGCCGCCGCAACTCCGTGAGAAGCGCGTCGCGCACACTGCTGGCGGACTCAGACGCGGGGAAATAGTGCAGGCCGTCTTCGGCATGAAAGCGTACGCCGAGTTGGTTGAAGAAATCCAGGAGCGCCCGCTGGTCCAAGGCGGCGAGAGCGGGGCGCAGGAACTTGCCGTGACGTCCAAAGCGCTCGGGAAAGGCTTCCGGCGCGAGCGTGTTCGTCAGGTTGCAGCGCCCGCCGCCGGTGGCAAGGAGTTTCACGCCGGGGCGGTCCATTCTCTCAAAGAGAGCGACACGGGCGCCGGCGCGGGCCGCGGAGATGGCCGCCATCATGCCCGCCGGGCCGGTGCCGACGATCAGGACGGTGTTATGCGGATTGGGGATTGAGGATTGAGGATTGCGGATTGCGGATTGAGGATTGGGGCAGTGGGCGCCGAGCATAAGCATGAATGGCTTTTGCGATGGGTTTGGCAATGCCTGCCGCAATGTCGGCGGACTCAGGGATTCTATGCCTCGAAAAGGGCCTCGACGAAGGACTCCGGGTCAAAATCCCGCAGGTCGCCTTCCTGCTCCCCTATGCCGATCTTGAGGATCGGGATGTCGAACAGGTCCCGGATCGCGATGAGGATGCCACCCTTCGCCGTGCCGTCCAGCTTGGTCATGATGAGGCCGGTGACGCCCACGGCTTCACTGAAGGTCCTGGTCTGACTGACGGCGTTCTGGCCGGTGGTGGCGTCGAGCACCAGGAGTGTTTCGTGCGGGGCCTCCGGGATGACCTTCTGGATGACCCGGACGACTTTCTTGAGTTCCTCCATCAGGTTGCTGCGGGTGTGGAGGCGTCCCGCGGTGTCAATCAGGATCACATCATAGTTCCCGGCCTTGCCGGTGGCCAGCGCATCGTAGCATACTGATCCGGGGTCCGATCCCATCTCCTGCTTGACGATATCGCAGCCGGCGCGCTGGGCCCAGATGGCGAGCTGCTCGATGGCCGCGGCGCGGAAGGTGTCGCCCGCCACCAGGAGAACCTTCTTGCCCTGAAGGCGGTATTCCTTGGCGAGTTTTCCGATGGTGGTGGTCTTGCCGGTGCCGTTGACGCCGATCACCAGGACCACGGTCGGCGGGGCGGGCCGCAGGCGAATGAGTCGCTCGGAGTGGCTGAGGATCTCGAGCAGGGCTTCCTTAAAGAGCGGGATGAGCGCCTGGGCATCCTGGGCGCCGCGCGCCGCGCTTTTCTTGCGCATCTGGTCCACGATCTTGGTGGTAGTCTCCACACCCACGTCGGACTGAATAAGAATCATCTCGATTTCTTCGAGAAGCTCCTCGTCCACCTTGCCGTGGAAGCTGATCACTTGGCGGACCTTCCCCACGAGGCTGGTTTTGGTCTTGGACAGCTGCCTCTTGAGCCGGGCGAAAAAACCCTCCTTCGGGACTTCGGGCGCGGGAGCCGGGACGGATGGGGCGGATGGGGCGGATGGGACAGATGGGACGGATAGGACGGATGAGACGGATAGGACGGATGGGGTGGAGGGGGCGGAGGGGGTGTCCGGCGCGTCCGGGGCGGAGGGGGCGTCCGGGGCGGAAGCCGCGGAGGTGTCCGTCGCGCCTCCCGGCTGGAGTTCCTCAGGGGCTCCCGCTCCGAAGAGTTTCCTGAAGAGGCCTTTTTTCTTTTCCCGCTGTTGGGGTTCGGACATGCTGTTTACCACTCCGTTGCGACATATCGAAGACGGTTCGCAACGCGCTCCGGCGCCGGCTCCGCGCGGCGTTAAGAGGAAGCCCCCTCGACGCCGAGGTCAGATTAGGCGATGCGGATGGAGGGTTCAAGGAGTATTTGATGGCGCTGGAAGCGGTTTTCCTTGCAGTTTGGGCTTGATAAAGCCCTCGCTTTTCGCTCCAATGGGAAAGGCCTGCGGCGCAACGCCGGATTCGGGCTAGGATCCAGGCCATGGCCTGCGTGACGGGAGCGCCGGCGGGCCGGGCTTTCGTTCATCTTGAATTCGAGGAACACTGGAATGCGCGTCTTGATCACGGGCGGGGCGGGCTTCATCGGATCTCACCTCGCGCGGTTTCTTCTCAAGCACGGCCTTCACGTCACCATCATTGACGATCTCTCGACCGGCTCCGTCTCCAACATCAAGGATCTCAAGTCCCATCCGCAGTTCGAGTATTCCATCGAGAGCATTTTCCACGCCTCGCACCTGGCGGAACTGGTGGACGAGGCGGACTGCGTCTATCACCTCGCGGCGGCGGTCGGCGTCCAGAAAATCGTGGACGATCCGGTGGGAACCATCACCACCAACATCCGCGGCACGGAGATCGTGCTGAGCCTGGCCGAGAAAAAGAAGAAGAAGGTCCTCATCACTTCGACCTCGGAAGTATATGGCAAGAGCGGCGACCTGCCCTTCCGCGAGGACGGCGACCTGGTGATGGGCGCCACAACGCGGCCGCGTTGGAGCTACGCCTGCTCCAAGGCTATTGACGAGTTCCTGGCCCTGGCCTACTCCAAGGCCAGGCACATGCCGATCGTGATCGCCCGGCTCTTCAACACGGTGGGGCCGCGCCAGACCGGGCGCTACGGGATGGTGATCCCGCGTTTTGTGGCCCAGGGGCTGGCAGGCAAGCCCATCACCGTCTACGGCGACGGAAAGCAGTCGCGCTGCTTCACCCACGTGGCCGACGTGGTGGACGCGCTGGCCAAGCTGATGGGGCATCCCGGCGCCGATGGGCAGGTTTTCAACGTGGGAAGCTGCGAGGAGATCACGATCGCGGCGCTGGCGGAGAAGGTGCGCGCGAAGACCGGCGGAAAGTCCCCGATCCAGAAAATCCCCTTTTCGCAGGCCTACGACGAGGATTTCGAGGACATGGACCGCCGCGTCCCCGACCTCTCCAAACTGGAGAAACTGATCGGCTACAAGCCGACCTACACGATAGACCAAATCCTGGATGATGTGATAGAACACGAGCGCGGGAAAAAGGATGGCCCAGCCGAAACAGGGAGTGAGCGATTTCAGAATCCCAACGGTAAGGAGAAGTGAATTCATGCTTCCAAGAGAATGGGAACACGCCATCGCCAGAGCCTGGTTCCGGGAGTTCACGGCTTTCGAAGACTTGCACTTGAACTTTGTTCCAGGAATCAATATCCTGATTGGGCAAAATGGGACGGGCAAGACGCACATTCTTAAGGCGCTTTACGCCGCGTGCGACATTACGCGAACCGGCGTTTCGTTCGCGGATAAACTCCTTCGCGTGTTTCTACCGCACAAGAACCAGATGGGCCGGCTTGTTCACCGCCGCGTGGGTCGTGGAAGGGCATACGTCGCCGTGTGGCGCGGGCAAAGAGGATCCGAGAGGTTCATACGCACGTCTTTTTCGACTGTTTCAAAAACGCCTCCAACGTTTCGAGGCAAAGACGAATGGCTTAAGCATCGAATCGAATGTGCGTATATCCCGGTGAAGGAGATGCTGGCGCACGCGCCTGGCTTTCGTTCTCTGTATAGCGGGAAAGAAATTCACTTCGAGGAAACGTACGCGGACATCATAGACCGCGCGCATCTTCCCGTGCCACGCGGACCCGCTTCAGCGGAGCGAAAGAGATTCCTCCAAATCCTTGAGAAAAGCATGAAGGGCAAGGTGGTAGTGGAAAACGAGGAGTTCTTCCTGAAGAACCAGCAAGGAAACCTGGAATTCAGCCTTTTGGCGGAAGGCATGCGCAAACTGGCTCTTCTGGCAATTCTGATCCGGAATGGGACACTCTTGGCTGGCTCCGTCTTGTTTTGGGACGAGCCCGAGGCGAATCTGAATCCCAAAATGGTGAAAACGGTCGTGGAAATTCTCCTGGAACTTCAGAGGATGGGAGTCCAGATCTTTCTTGCCACGCACGACTACGTGGTCCTCAAGGAGTTCGACCTGCAGGGCAAGGAAACGGACAGTCTCCGCTTTCATTCTCTGTTCAGGAGCGAAGAAGGCGGACCAATTCTTTCAAGCAGTTCCGACAAGTACGCGGGCATACATAACAACGCTATCGCGGACACGTTCTCGGATCTTTATGATCGCGACATTCAGAGGGCCTTGGGAAAAGGGGCGCGGTGATGACAACGGTTTTCGATGAGGGCTCACTGCGCCTGGATTTCTCGGGATGTCTGAACGCGGAGCATTTCGATCAACAAGGGCGAGAGAGACCTGAAGGGATGAAGGCGGTGGATTACGTAGTGGAGGAAACGGAACGGTTGCTGCTCGTCGAACTGAAAGATCCATCCGATCCGCAGACGCCACCGGCGGAGCGGGAGAAGTTCCTTGAGAGAATGAAGACGAAAGAGATGATTTATCACGAGTTGGTTCCAAAAGCGCGAGACAGCTACTGTTACCTGCACCTGATGAAGCGTGACTCAAAGCCCTGTGTGTACGTTGTATGCATTGGATCGGAATCTCTTTCTCTGGACCCGGCCCTGCTAATAAACTTCAAGGGCCGTCTTCTTGCCCGCCTTAGACAGGAGACGGAGGAACCTTGGGTTCGGGAATACGTCGGAGACTGCGTAGTCCTCACAGTCCAGAACAGGACAACCTACTTCCCGAAGTATAAGATTGCGCGAATCACACCGAAAAGAGCCTGAGCCGCGAGGAAGAGAATCTTGACAAAAGACGAACGGAACAACACTCGCACCGAGGGACCCGTCTGGAGCCGGCGGCTCGCGTCGGAGGCCGGCGAGGCGAACGTGGCCTACTGCGCGGGGTGGGACGTGCGGGCGCGCGAGGCGGCGGACATGCAGCTGCTGCGCTATGATATCTGGACCAACCGCGCCCACTGCGTGATGCTCGCCCGCGCCGGGATCATCCCGCGGGCCAGTCTCAAGAAGATTCTGAAAGCCCTGAAAACACTGGAGACCGAAGCCGCCGCGGGCCGGTTCACGCTCAACCCCGCGCTCGAGGACGTCCACGTCAACATCGAGGCGTTTGTCGAGGGCGAGGCGGGCGCCGCCGTGGCCGGCCTGATGCACACGGCACGCAGCCGAAACGACCAGGTGGCCACCGATATGCGCCTGTGGCTCAGGGAGCGCCTCCTGGAGTTTATGCGACCCGTCCTGGATCTCGCCGCGGTTCTGGAAGGTCTGGCCCGCGGGAACCTTCGGACCCTCGTGCCCGGCCTCACCCACCACCAGCCCGCGGCGTGGACCACGCTGGGCCACTGGGCGGCCAGCCACGCATACGCTTTTCTGCGGGACGGGCGCGCGCTCCTGGACCTGCTTCTCTCGCTGAATATCTCGCCCCTGGGCGCGGCCGCCTCGTTCGGCACCTCCTGGCCCATAGACCGCGACTTCGCGGCGCGCCTGCTCGGGTTTGACGGCCCGCAGGCCAACACGCTGGACTGCGTGACCAACCGCTCGGAGTTCGAGGCGCGGGCGGCGGGGCTCCTGGCGATCTGGGCGCAACATGCCGCGACCCTGGCCCAGGACCTGATTCTCTTTTCCTCCCCGCCGTGGCGCCTCATGCGGATCGGCGACGCATACGTCACGGGTTCCTCAATCATGCCGCAGAAGCGCAATCCGGACTTCGCGGAGGTGACGAAAGCCAAGGCGGCGCTTGCGGGGGCGGCCGCGGGGGCGTTGCTGGACTTGACACGGGGCGATCCTTCGGGCTATAACCGGGAGCAGCAGTGGTCGAAGTACCTGATTCTTGACCTGTTTGCGGAAATAGCGCCGGCTCCGCTGGTGCTGGGCGGCGCGCTCGAATCGCTGAAGCTGGACAAGGAGCGCATGCGCAACCTGATGCGAGAGGATTACCTGGAAGCCGCGGACATGGCGGACTACCTGGCCCAGTCGCGCGGCGTTCCTTTCCGTTTCGCCTATCGCTGGCTGGGCGAGGCGGTGCGCAAGAGCGAGGAGAGCGGCTTGCCGCTGGGGCAGGCCGTGAATGACGCGTTGCGCCGGGAGGGGCGCGTTCAGCCTCTGACGGCCGCGGAGTTGTCCGATCTTTCATCGCCCGGCCGCCTGATCGCGCGCCGCGCCAGCGCGGGCGGCCCCGCTCCCGCGTCCGTTCGGCGGCAGTGCGTGGAGCTGCGCGCGGAGATCGGAGCTCTGCGCAAGCGCGCGAACCAGTTCGCCCGACGCATTGAGCGGGCGCGGCGGCTCCTTGCACAAGCCGCGCGCAGATTCTCCAGTTGATCCTATGTCAAGGTCTGGACCGTGATGAAGAAAAACAAGACATCCCATTCCTTTCTGTTTAGCCTGCTAGTGGCGCTGAATCTGCCGCTGTCGGTCTTTTGCGTTCTGGTGGTGTGCCTCCAGCTAAACCCCGAACACACCATCAGCCCCGCGACCGTCCTCGGGATGAAACCGCTGGCGTGGTTCTCGCCCCTGGAGGGAATCTTCGAAAAGATCGCCGTGGCCCTTGTCCCCATTGCCCTGCTGGCGGTTCTGTATCTCGCCGGATACTACCTCAGTTTCAGCCGCTTGGCCAAAGCCCGGCCCTTCAAGAGAGTGATCCTCCTGCACATGGAAGCCGCGTTGCCGGTGGCGGTTTTCCCGGCG
>Ga0315274_10017264_pt1 | contig 10184 bp, 4 predicted proteins | sample YL17G02_20_MG_FD_203700 | JGI IMG/M metagenome (GOLD analysis project Ga0315274, IMG submission 203700) | Sediment microbial communities from Yellowstone Lake, YNP, Wyoming, USA - YL17G02_20 | ecosystem: Environmental > Aquatic > Freshwater > Lake > Sediment | place: USA: Wyoming | collected... | reverse complement strand
GATCTCCTTGCCCCCCGCTCTCAAGCACATACCCTTGGCGTCCTGGGACACGTGCAAGACGATACTTTCGGCGGGCGTGCTATCCGTCGGCGCCCTTCCTTCCGCATGGGCGTCGGATCGTGATTCGGGTGGGAGTCCTGGTTTCCCCTGTAGTTGAGCCTCTGGTACGTCTGATGCGGCATTCTCCTTATCCACAACCTCGAAAGACCGGTCCAGTTCGCGAATGTCGTCTTCCGTCGCGAGGTTGAGCCGTTTCAGTGTCAGCAGACACTCCCCGATACAGTGCTGCTCAAAAACCACTCTTGGCGGCCATCCTTTGAACACGTCGTCAAGGCGGTTCAGCATGTGCTCCACATGCTTGCCTGCCAAGACGAGACTCTCGAAAGTGCCATCCACTTCAATCGCGTTCCCCCCATGCAACCAATGATCAACATCCTTCTGTGAGAGCCGACCGTTGAGAACACTGAGCGTATCCGCCAACAGTTGCCCTCCCGCATCCAGATATGAGTGGCCCTGAAGGACTCTCCCGAAAACGATGTCTTCTTTACAGGTGATGCGGAACTCGTCGAGTACACTGTCGGGAAATAACATCAGTATGTCGAAGTACCTGAACAAGAGTTCACGATGGTGAGTCAAGTTGTTCAGAACTCCCTTAATTAGCCCAATCCTGTGACCGCTAGGAGTATCCTCACGGCCAATGTCGGTTACATACCCACGCAACGCATCCCGGAAAACGTCGGCCTGCAGGGAGCACCTAAGTATCCCGCTGCATACTTCCCCCGCCCATTCTCGCGTGAAAGGAGCTTCTTTCCTTGCGCGGTAGTCAGTCCAGTGTTTGTCCGCTCTAATGGTCTTGGGTAACAACATGATGCCTTCACACCTCACTTGGCGAGATTCATCTATCTCAGTGTCCCCGTTATCTGCTTCTTCGCTGTGTCCATAGGCACCTCCATTGGGTGTCCGTGCGAGAGCGACCGGGAACCGGGCCGCCAAGGACGCCACTTTTCGGGAGTGACCCTAGCCCCCGGCAAGGACACTATCAGTGTGCCCGCCCGGGAGCAATCGATCAAGCCCGTCGTGCTGCCGCCCGAGGTGCGCAAAAACACCGTGGCGAGTACTATACTCGTAGTGATACAATGCTTTTCGCTACTAGGGGCCAGAAAACGGGCGCCGGGGACACCCCCAAGCTTGGTATGACGAGTCCGCGAGGCGACGGGCTGGACTTTGGTGAGACCCGTTGACGCAGTAGATGAAGGATGCGGCTGACCGGTACTGGATCAACGCGCATCCGAACTGGCCGGGAAACAAAGGGGTTTATTGCGGGAGGAGGAAGACTTATGGATGCTACGCTGTGGGGAATACACGGTGGGCGGACAGGGGAAGCCGATTCGATCTTCTTGAAGAAGAATCAGGTTGCCCTTGGCTGGGAGCAGATGGGCGACCTTGCGGCGCTGAAGCCTACCCGCGACGCGTTCAAAGAGCGTCTGATCCAAGCATACCCAGACCGAAAACCGGGTTACTACCCCATGGCGACCGGTCAGCTCTTCCGCTTCGTCCACGAAATGAAAGGCGGCGATCTGGTCGTTTACCCGTCGAAGCGGGACAAGCATATCCATATCGGAAAGGTCAGCGGGGCTTATCAGTACGTCGAGAGGTCCTCTGACAACTATCCCCATCGCCGCGCGGTAAAGTGGATCAACGACTTCCCCCGGACCAAGTTCACCCAGGGAGCCCTCTATGAGATCGGCTCCGCCATGAGTTTCTTTCAGGTCAAAAACTACGCGGACGAGTTTATCGCCGCCTTGACCGGGCAGCAGCCTGTTCCCGTCCCCGGCAAGGATGAGACCGTAACCTACGTTGCCGAGGACATCGAGCAGAACACGCGCGACTACATTCTGAAGACCCTATCCCAGGAGTTGAAAGGTCATGCGCTGGCTGATTTCGTGGCCCAGCTTCTCGGAACGATGGGCTACCGAAGCCGCGTAGCGCCGGTGGGTCCCGATGGTGGGGTGGACATCATTGCCCACAAGGACGAACTCGGGTTTGTACCGCCAATCATCAAGGTGCAGGTCAAGAGCACGGAAGGCAGCATCGGCGATCCGGTCGTTTCCCAACTCATTGGCAAGCTGGAAGCTGGCGAATACGGGATGCTGGTAACGCTCGGTACGTTCACCCATCAAGCCCAGAGTACCGCCCGAAACAAGAGCAATCTTCGGCTGATCGACGGCGACGAACTCGTGAGCCTTGTTCTCCAGCACTACGAACAGTTCGATTCAAAATACAAGGGCATGATGCCGCTCAAGCGCGTGTATGTGCCGGAACCCCTTGAGGCGACAGAGGCATGACCTGGTGTATTGAGAAACCGAACCCACTTACTCCTCAGCGAAGTAGTCCGTGTCAAGCCTACTCGACCCCCAACGCCTTGAAGGCGGCGTCGGACGCATCGGCATAGAAACTGGTCTGGAACTTCGCAAAGAGTTCGCCGGGGATGGTCACGATGTCGCCCACGCTGGACATGGGAAGTAGGATGCGCTTTGCACCTGCGTCAAAGGCCACTTGAAGGGATGCGGCCAAGTTTTCCACGGGAACGATGTTACCGCCCAAGCTCATGCTTCCCAGGACGACAATCTGAGATTGCAGGGGTTTGCCCAGTACCGCGGAACAGAGGGCTACGAACGTCGCCAAGGTCATCGCTGTTGCAGGTCCCGAGTTGTGGAGTTCCACGACTTGAAGGTGGTAATCGTGGTCACCGGCCTTGATGGACGCGCTGACCCTCGATGCGTTGGCCCGGAAGTAGTCGAACCCCACCTTCACGGCCTCCTTCGCCGAGGCGTTCGAGCCGAACCCCGAGAGCGTACACTTGCCGTTCCCTGGTGTAACCTGGATCTCAATGCGGTAGAGGCCGAGATGGCCCCCGCTGCCGGCGGCCACGGTATGGAGCACTCCTGGATTCAACGGGCCTTCGGGGATGAGGTTTCCGCCGCCCTGCTCGGGCACGCTGATGAACTTCTCCTCCCGGCTCTCCTGGTCGAGGTATGAGAAGTGAACATCGTAGAACTCCATGCCCCCAATCTTCTTCAACTGTTCCTTGACCCGTCGGCGGGTCTCCAAGGCGTACTCAAGGCACCTTCGCACCGCTTCCTTGTCGTACTCCTCGTTGGGATAGAGGAGCTTCAGGAGGCCCGAGACCGTGTGTTTCACCGCAATGGTGTCGCGCTGGTTCAGGTCCCGTCCCAAACGGAAAAACCTGTTGATGGCATCCCCGTAGTTGCGCTTCCGCATCTCCCGCATAAACTCGGCGAGATAGTCCACGATGAGGCCATACTGGTTCGTGAAGAACTCGGGCCGCATCTTCGGGATCTCCCAGCCGGGGATATACGCGTGAAAGCGGTCGAAGAACGCCGAGTCAATCATATCCTCCGGAAACGGCGCGAGCAGATGGCTCGTCTTCACCAATGTTTCCACGGACTGGTTGATGTTTCCGACGAACACCATGGACGCCGAAGCCGCAACGGAGTCCCTGCCCCGGGCGAAGGACCCCGAAGCCATGAAGTCCTTCATGATCTGCACGCCGTCGTTGTCTTTGAAGGAGATTCCGGCCACCTCATCGAAGGCGACAACGTCCCAGAGCCCCACAAGCCCCACGGTGCGGTTGGCCATGTTGTAGAAGAGGTTGGCGACGGTCGTGCGCCCGCCGGAGATCAGAATGCTGTTTGGGCTGATCTCTTTGTACATGTGGCTCTTCCCTGTATTCCGCGGCCCCAATTCACAGACATTGAAGTTGTTCTCGACCAGGGGGACCATCCGACACAGGATGTGCCATTTCACCCTCTCCGGGAACTGGGTCGGCTCGTAGCCGCAGGAACGGAGCAGCACATCGATCCACTGTGCCTCCGTGAAATGGCGCCGCCCCTCAAAGAGCTCATTCATGTCCATGCCCGGCATCTGAATCGGCTTCAGGTCTTCCACAACGAAGGGTGAACCTTTCTGGCCCTCCTCGTAAAAGTACTGCATCGTGATGATCGACCAGATCCCGCCCGCCAGGAGCTTCTCGTACTTCCTCACGGTGACCGTGCTGATCTCTACGCCCTTGACGCCCATGTTGGCCAGGATCGCCTCGTAAACGTCCCGCTTCTCGTTGAGATGCACGGTCACCTTGTCGATGATCTTCATGCGCCCGCGTTCCCGGATCATGGACTTCACTTTTTCCGCTTCGTCCGGGCGCACATAGTTCTCCGCAAGGATCGTCTTCACGGTCTTAAGACCGTCTTCGATCACTGCCGGATCAGCGGAAGCGCAGTAGTTGCCGAGAAGATACTCCAGCACGTACACGGGGACGTTCGCCCCCTCCTTCACGAGCTTCGTGAGGTCTTTGCGGACCACGCGCCCCCCGAAGTACTGATTTAGGAGTTCGTCGAGACTTGAGGACATCGTTTCAGAAGTCATCAGCTATGGCCCTATCAATGATCACGTTGACACTCTGTTGCTCGATCCCCGTGTCGGCATCCCGAAGCACCAGGCGGTACGAGGTTCTCTTGTCATACGGCCGGTCCTGAAGCACCAGGTAAACGTCCTTCTGCCGGTCACTCATGTTATCCGAAACGCTATCGAAGGTGACGGTCTCGATGTTGGTAACGGGGTCGTCCCCCTCGTAGACGGCGACCTTCAGTGTAACTCGCTTCACACGGTCGCTCACCTGCTCCATCTGAAGGAGTTGGAATCGATGCCGCGGGGTGGTAATCCGGTGGGTTGCCCCGAGGACGATCACGGTGACCGTCTTGGACTTGGTCTTCTGCCGGGGGGACTTGTCCTTCAAGTGCTTCACCGTGATGACGGGCACCACGATCTCCTGGGGCATGGCGCCGCCATGTATGAAACGCGCCCCTCCGGCGAAATGGAATCTGTTCGCCCCCTTGGGAATCCAGAACTCCATGTCTCCATCGGCCCCGGCAGTATTCTTCGTCTTCCCATGCCAGGCGTCTTCGTAAGTTCCGAGGTCCCGCCCAATAAGGTAACGCTTCTTGTCGATCACTGTGCCTGCCGGCTTGGCGCTCAACTTGCTCTTGTCCGTTTCTGACGGCGGACTCTCGGTGAAGAGGAATCCATGATCTGACGTGACTACGACATGATTCCCGTTGAGGTTGTTGATGATGTAACGGACCAGGTTCACCAGTTCAGAGACTGCCCTGCGTACAGCTTCGAAGGTGTCGTCTTCCGTTGACGCCATGTCGCCGACAGCATCGATCACGTTGTGGTAGATGTAAACCACCCGCGTCCCCGAGACGCGTGCGCGGCCATCGTCTTTTTTCATCGCCAGGAGGTCGTCGGCTTTCACCGCGATGCCGCCGACCGATGCCAGGATAGCATTCCGATCCTCAATGGACGCCGTTGATTTGCCGTCCACCGTAACGTCCCCGGCGTCGCCATAGGTCAACACCTTGCCGGGCAACAGGCTCGCCATCCCCAGGGCCGTGTACGAGGGCAGGACCCCAAGCTGGGTGCTCAACTCCGCTTGGAGCCGGTACTCTCCATTGAAGATTCCATGAAGCTCCTGGGCAGCCTCGTACCGGAAGGCGTCGCTGATAACGACGAAGACGCGGAAGCGGTCAGATCCCTCAATCTGGGGCCGGACATGCCGGTCAAAGAAGTTCTGCTGGTTGTAAACGTTGGGGATTCTCCAGTTGTCAAGAAGCCCGGCGGCCACGCACTTGCCCCAGTCCAGGCTCAGCCTTGTGAGATACCAATTGCAGTAAGCGGCCTCGATATCATCCCTCAACGGTTTCAGGAGACCCCAGCCCTCTTTCTCGGCGCAGTCGGCGGCCTCGCAGAAGTGCCGGTAGAACTGATCGAACTGGAACAACTTGTCCACATAGAGCTGGTAGAGGTCAGAGGCATCGGCGAAGGGAAAGCCGTCCCGATATACATTCCGCAAGGCGAAGAAGTCGGCGGCGGCCTCCAGTGCGGCATAAGCTCCATTGATGGCGGCCCGCGGCACGCTGGCAGCTCCGCTTACTTTCGGCGAGGCCCAGTGTCCATCCTGACGGCGGCGGACTATCTCGCGTACGGCCTGGGCATCTACGGTCTCCGCCGTCGAACGCACGCGGTCGCGAACGCTTCGGACAATGGCCTTCTCCACGTCGAGGAAAGTCACGACCTCCTTCAAGACATCCAGATCCAGGTCGGCGACCACTTCCTCGATGCTCAGCCCGCGGGCGGCCTGCTCAGACAACTCGTCGTAACTCGCCGCGGTACTGCTGCTGTCCCGCCATTGGGCCAGGCAGACAACTGCGTTGGCCGTCCCCGGCTTCGAAAGCAGGAGATGTTGGAAGGATGCCGGAACATCGCCATGAAGCTGGTGGTTGAACTCGCTCAACAACATCCGAATCAAGAGATTTCGCAGGCTGGGATTCTGCTCGGCATAACCGAATGCGGATTGGACCATCTGCCAGAAGGGGGCGTCGAGGTCGAGTTTCTCGATCTGCTCCCATGCCGCGGGCGGGTTCTCCAGGTCGCCCCCCTCCAGGACGACGAGATGAAAGAGCGTCCGAACGATGTTGAACAGTTCGGGTTGGTCGGCCCGGCACACGACCGCGATCATCTTGCGGTCCAGGGTGGGCTCATCATCGTTTGGATCCACGAGGGTTTTCAGCTTCTGGATGCGCTCCTTGTTGTCGAAGAACTTCCGTCGTGCCTCAATGTGCGCACGCATCCGCTGCTGGGTTAGGCCCAACTCTTTCAGATTGAACGATGCCTTGTCGGCGCGGAAACTGTAGCTGTAGCACCGGATGTCGTAGAGCCAGTCGTTCTCATAGTCCGGTTCCTCGGTCGGGGCATAGAGGAGATACTTCCCCTCGGGATCGCCCTTCTCCAGGAGGCACTTCACCTCCAGTGCGCCCATCTCATCGAGGCGGATGAGATTCACGCCGCCCAGGTCCAGGAAAGGGATCTCGTTCTGGAATTCCCGCTCGGGATCGTTCCAGAAGACAATACGCTCCTTGTCCTCCTGGAAGAGCCTGTTCAACGCCTGCTCTATCTGCTTGTTGTCCAAAGTTCTCTCCGGGGCGCGGGACTCTTCGTCGCCTTCATGATCGCGATTTCTTCCCATAAGCCTTCAATACCAGGCGGCCCTTGTCGGTGAGACGGTATCTCTGCCTGCCGCTGCGCGGCTTGTCGGGAACGCTCATTTCAATTAGGCCGGTACGCAGGGCCGGTTGAAGGTAATCCTCACGGAAATGCTTGCGGTCCTTTAGTTCGAGGACCTCCATGAGTTCCCCCCTGGTCATTTCTCCACGGATGTTCTCAAGAACCCTTTGAACTTGGGGGGTAACTTGAGGGGTAACTTGGGGGGTAGCTTGAGGGGTAACTTCCCCAGTAACTTGCGCGGTCCGGTGAACCTTGACCGGCTCGGCCAGGTACACGGTAAAACGCAGGCGCATGCCGATTTCCTCGATCTTCGGCTCGGGCAAGCCCAGCTTGTGGGCTTCATCAAAAATGCGGCGAACTCCGCTGCCCCATTGCTCTATGAGACCCAACTCCCGGAAGACGCGCCCGATGACCTTGTTGCGCAGCTTGGACACGCCCTGACGAACGTCGTCCAACGTAAGTCCCGGCACAAGAATGCCGGGATTCTCCACTTCCACGCGATCATCGTAAATCGCAATGCGAAGCGGCCCTCCGGTTTGCGAGTAATCCGCATGAACAATAGCGTTGACGACGGCCTCGCGCACGATGCTCAACGGGATACTCCAGACATCCCGACGACGAATTTGCGACAGGTCCGCGCCCCGCATCGCGTGCTTCTGAATGAACTCGATGACGCGTTTGACCATGGCGGGCAGGTGGTCGTGGATTTCAGTGTTATCGAAGATGAAGCTCTTCGTTGTGCCCTCGAAACGGCCACACTGAATCCAGGCATCCGAAAAGTGCTGGTCCCGTTCGACTCCGAAGAGCAGCATCCCGCCGATGGTTGGCGCGAGCCGCCCCTGCACCCGCGTGAGCAGTTTCAGCGTGATCAGTTCTTTTTCGCTCAGGGTGCGCACGCCCTTGAACATCTGTTTTGCCGCCGCGATGTCGAGCGCATCTGCCGTCAACTCCGGCAAGGGCATTTCATCAAAAGCGGTACCGGCGGCACTCCGTTTCAACTCTTCAATGAGGGCGCGGTCGGCCTTGCGGTTGGTGGAACCCAGCCGGACATAGACGCCCTCCAGGGGACCTTCGCTTTTCAGCCAGTGTGGACGGGTTCCGCTGGGATAAACCTCCACCGCCAGCAGGGTTTTCTCATGAAAGGAAATCAACTCGACATTGGGAACCAGGCGCGGCTCGATATTGTCGGCAATCAGGTTGCACAATCGCTCTTCTTCATCCAGAGGCTCGTCAACCCCCGTCACCTGCCTGCCCTCATCCGCCACGCCGACCAGCAACACGCCGCCCGCGGAATTGGCAAACGCCACCAGCGTCTTGAGCATGTTCTTCGGCGAAGAGAGATCTCGCTTGAATTCCAGCGTCTTTCCCTCCGGCTTGGTGATAAGTTGGTGGATGGGAAGCGTCATCTTCACTCCTCCTCTGCCGGGCCGCCGGTGACGGCTTTGACTTCGGCGAGGAGATCGCCGAATTTGCCGTAGTTGACTTTGACACCGTCGTCGAGGTCGAGGGTGATCCGCTGGTCGGCGCAGTGGCGGAGCTTTTCGTCGAAGGCGCGGAGTTCTTCGAGTTGTTTGCGGAGGGTGTCGCGCTCGGTCTGGAGCTTCTTGCGCTGGGCGGTGCTCAGGTTGGTGGCGGCCAAGTCGTGGTCGAGGTGGTCGATGCGGGCCGCCATCTTGCCCTGGAGAGGGATCGCGTATTCGGTCCGCATCCGGGACAGCGTGCCTGAGTGGTAGCGGTGGAGGTAGACGAGGCACTGGAAGGCCCGCTGTTTCCCGCTGGTGAAAAGCCAGTAGATGGGCCGCCGCTTGTAGGTCTGGAGGTGGTCCTTGTAGAAGCCGGTGGCGAGGTAGCGGCGGATCGCGTCGCGGGCGTCCTCGCCCTTCTTCGACCCGAGGCTCTCCGCCACGAAGTCCAGGTTCTCCTCCAGGTGCTCCTTCGGCCACGCCACGCCGATGAACTCGACAAAGCGGTTTGTGGCGTCGTCCTCGAACCATTCGTAATCTGTCAACGGGATGATCCCGTCCGCATCCGCGGGGAAGTTGGTGTAACGGCTGGGGTCGAAGCCATCGTTCCCGCTGTGGGCGTAGATCAGCCCCGGCGCGTCTAGGCTGTACCGGCCCATGATGCAGCCCATGGCGTAGGAGAGGAGAGCCTGCATGTCGCGTTCACGGTCAGCGCGGGCCACGGTGATCTGGTCTTCGGGAACTTCGGGGGAGAGTTCGTCCTGAAGGCCATAGGCTTCGATGAAGAGACGGTTATTCTTCTCCTCCAGCTCCTTCATACGGGTAAAGTTGGAAGCGCAGAGCGCGCTCCAAGTATCCCAAGCGCCGCGGAGGAGCACATTTCTTGTGGTCTCCCGGAGCAACGAGAAGTCCTTGAAATCCCACGATGTCTCAAGTCCGTCCCAGTCATCACGAGCGATAGAAATACAAGAATCCACTGTTCGTGCTATTTCGTCTTTAGAATCAAGTCTGGCGACCGGAAGTAACTTTATGGTTCCCACTTCGAAATTGAGAGTGGGAGAAAGGAATTCCAAGAAGCGGCGAGTTACATTAGAGTTAAGAAGTCCTAGAAGTGGACGATAGTCTTCACGGTTTCGACTGAAGATCGAACATCCCGCTACGTCGAAGATAAATCCAATGGGATATGCGCGGAAAGCCGCCAGCGCGGAGCTAACCTTCGACCATCCAATGCATTCCCTGAAGTAGAGACTCTCAGACGGGCAATGATTTCCTTGGGATTTCAGTATTCTGTAAGAGTCCTCGTCAAATGCCACGACATCTTCCTGATTCCCATACCACCTACGGAATAATCCACCCTTGTTGTAGGGAAACCATTTTCGACCCGATGCAAACGCCGCTTCCTTCGCCTCACAACGTAGAAACAGCCTATCAAGAGAGACCTCGTACCAATCTCTCACAAATCTTGCATTCTCGCCTGTGGCCATACCTTGTCTGGGATCAAACACTGCATCGAGACGGGCGGATGTTGCGAAAATGAAAACCTCCTGAGGCGAAACCCAATACGCAACCGGGTTTCCG
>Ga0315274_10017263_pt1 | contig 10184 bp, 3 predicted proteins | sample YL17G02_20_MG_FD_203700 | JGI IMG/M metagenome (GOLD analysis project Ga0315274, IMG submission 203700) | Sediment microbial communities from Yellowstone Lake, YNP, Wyoming, USA - YL17G02_20 | ecosystem: Environmental > Aquatic > Freshwater > Lake > Sediment | place: USA: Wyoming | collected... | reverse complement strand
TCAATCCGAGCACTGCGATCCAGGAGGTCGAAACGGGAAGTCCCGCCGGGATGGCGGGTATACGGGTCGGGGATGAGATTCTCACGATCGACGACGAGCATCTCGCGTACTGGGGGCAGATCGAGAAACTCCTCATGCGGAAAAAGGGAGAACCTTCGCGGTACACGATTCGCCGCGGCGGCGATACGTTGTCGTTCGATGTGAAGCCGAGATACGATTCCGAGAGCGAGGCGTGGCGAATCGGGATCGTCTCGTATCTCCCCCCGCGAGTCGGCGACGTGAAGAAACAGAGCCCCGCGGAACGGGCGGGACTGCGGTCCGGTGCGACGATTCTCTCGATCAACGACACTACGGTGACGAAATATTCCGATCTCGAGGACCGGATTCTCCCAAGGCCCGGTCTCCCCATGAAGTTCACGTGGAGCTATAACGGGGTCGTCCGTTCGGCGGTGATCACCCCCGCGTCGGGGGAGGCGGCCTCCGAAGGGAGCCGTCTCGACGTCGTGAAGGTGGGGCAGATCGGGATCAGCCCCTATTACGAAAAGGTGCGCATATCCTTCGGAGAGGCGATCGTCTACGGGACGCGCTCATTTGTGGGCCTCTTCAAGGCGATCATCGGTTTTATCGGGAAGCTCTTTTCGGGGAACGCGACGATCCGGGCGATCGGCGGACCGATCCGCGTGGGGATAATGGCGGGGGATATGATCCGGTGGGGGTTCAGCTACCTGATCTATTTTCTTGCGTTCTTCTCCCTCAATCTGGCTATTTTCAATCTTCTTCCCATTCTCCCGTTCGACGGGGGGCACTTCGTTCTCGGTCTCATCGAGCTGGTCACGAGGCGTAAGATCGGGCGGAAGGTTCAGCAGGTGCTCATGCAGGCGGGATTCGTCCTGCTCATTATACTGATGGTATTCATTCTGTCAGTCGATGTTTTCAATATTGTCCGGTAGGCTGTTTCTGGAGGGCGCGAAGCTGTAATTCATTTATTCGATTATAGATTGCAAGCCAGTGTTCGGGCTTTTTCTCAAGTTCGACGAGCGTCTTCCGTATCCGTTCAGCGTCGAAGCCCTTCTCGATCTCCATTTTTTTGTCCTCCGCGGAGCCTGGATTGTCATGGAGATACTTCTCAAATTCGATTATTCTCATATAATAATCAACGAGGTAGCGCTCATCGGGGGTCAGGGTTCTTTCCTTCTCCTTCGCGACGGGGTCGGGGCTCTGGCAGGAACAGATGAACATGAACGCGAGCGCCGCCGGGAAAAACGTGCGCATCGCGGGTGCCGCATGGAACGATCTCCATGCGCCCGCGGGGCGATGAGTGACATTCGCCTTTACCGAGGATTGTGCCCCTGTCATGACCTTCATCGAAGAAGGAAGGTACATGCCAGCGGTGAAGTTGTCAATTGATATGCGCTTCAACGCCGTGAGACGCTCAGTGATCGCTGCATTCCTCGCCGCCGCGTGCCTCGTCGCGCCCGCGGGCCGTTCCCGGGATGCATCGGCAGCCGATTTCGGCGTGAAGCTTCCCACCGTGAAGCGGATCGAAATCCTCGGCAACCGGAGCTTCGACGACGCCGTCCTCAAGAAACGGATGCGCACGAAGGAGGCGCGCTTCTACCGCCTTTTTCGGCAGCCCGTGTACCGCCGCGACTTTCTCAGGCGCGACGTCGAAACGCTTGTTTCATTCTACCGCATGAGCGGTTTCTTCGACGCGAAGGTCGCGATAGAGTCCGTTGTGACCAACGAGAAATCCAACTCGGTCGCAATACGTCTCATGGTCAGCGAGGGCCCGCAAACCATCGTACGCGCCCTCGGCTTCGCCGGGCAGAGCCTCATTTCGATATCCGCCCTTAGAAAGGGTCTGAAACTCGTCGAGGGGGCTCCCTATAACCCCAACCTTCTCGATGCGGATCGCTCCGCCCTTCTGAACAAGTTCTTCGAGAACGGCCACCTCGCGGCGCGGATTCTGCACGACGTGCGCACCGATTCGGCGAACGTCGATATCGTCTGGACGATCAATCCCGGCGATCCCGTCAATGTGCGCGATATCCGCGTCTCGGGAACGCATACGGTGCGGGAGGATCTCGTTCGACGCGAGCTGACCTTCAGGCGCGGAGACCGTTTCAGGACGAAGAAGGTGCTCGAGAGCACGCAGAATCTCTACGACACGGGGTATTTCAACTCGGTCGAGATCGAGCCCGATTCCATTGATCCCGCGAGGCGCGAGGTCGACCTCGGCGTGCGTGTGCGCGAGCGGAAGATGGGATACGTCGAGACGGGGATGGGCGTGGGAAACGTCTACGGGAACCGTATCTTCGGGGAATGGGGGCAGCGGAACATTTTCGGAACGGGGAATGTTTTTTCCCTGAAGTCGTCGTCCGCGTTCCAGCTTTTTCCGAACAACGAGTTCTCGCTCTCGAAGATCGATTTCAGGAGCAAGTACATGCGGCATGAGGGGGAGCTCCGGTTCCCGCATATCCTCGCGACGTGGAATACCCTCTCGCTCGGCGCGTTTTACGAGCGGGACGCGACGGTCGAGCCCGTCATCATACAGGACCTCGGCTTATCGACGCGGCTCTCGCGCCGGTTCTCGAGAGAGACGTCTCTCCTGTTCGGGTATTCGCTCGAGCGCATCCAGCGTCTCGAGGTCGAAGAGGAACGATCGCGTTCGCTGAGGAGCGCCCTCGACGCGACGTTCTCCCGGGACACGAGGGATGTCTATTTCAATCCGCAGCGGGGGACCTATATCACCGGGGAGGGGCGGTTCACCGGCGGGTTCCTCGGCGGCGACGATAATTACTATTCCCTCATCGGATCGCTGCGGCGATATACGCATATCAGGGGCGGGAGCGTATTCGCCTGGCGGCTGCGGGGAGGCTACGCCGATGCATTCGGCGATTCGCGCGCGACGGGGCTGCCGATCGAAAGCCGTTTCTTCGCCGGCGGCGGCAACTCGGTTCGCGGTTTCAGGGAAAACTCCCTCGGGCCTCTCGGGACCGGTCTGGAGCCGAGGGGGGGGAGGATCATGCTCCTCACGAATGCCGAGCTGAGGTTTCCGATCCCCCATCTCGCCCGATACAATTTCGGGGCCGCGGTCTTTCTTGACGGCGGCAACGTATGGAACAGCGTCGAGGAGATCCGGCTCGGCGATTTCAAAATAACGGCCGACGAAAGGGACGTATCGCGCGAGGATTACATGTACGGGGCGGGGTTCGGGGTCCGGTACTATACTCCGGTGGGGCCGCTTCGTCTCGATATCGGCTTTCCGTTGAAAAAGACCGCGGACATAGATTACGACTACCGGATCCACATCAGCCTCGGGCAGATATTCTGACGCGCGGGCGGAGGAGCGTTTTGTGAACGAAAAGAAGGCGGCGCGGAGACGTTCGATGCGATGGTTTTCCCTCGCCCTCGGCATCCTTCTCGCCGCGCTTATCATTCTTTTTCTCGGCCTCCGGACCGATTTTTTCGCACACGGTATCGGACGGCTCGCGACGGATCATTTTCTCGGCGGGACACCGTTTTCTATCAGCGTTGAGAAGTTCGAGGGGAGCATTCTCCAGGATGTGACCCTCAAGGGGCTGAAGATCCACTACAAGGGTCCGGATGCGCCGTTTGACCTTTTCCGCGCCGAGGAGCTCTCCATCAGGTACGATCTGTTCGCCCTCCTGAGACGGTCCCCGCGGATCGAGGACATTTCCATGACGAAGCCGGTGCTCCGCCTCAAAACGGATTCGACCGGAGCGCTCATCCTGCCGTCCTTCGGAGGGGGGAGCCGGGCGCTGCCCTCGTTCACGATAAGGCGTTTTTCGATCGAGGAAGGGCATGTTATAGCCCAGGCAGCGGAGAGATCCGATGCTTTGAGCAACGTGAATCTCGTGGGCTCCGTCAGAAGCGGAGGCGTCGAGCTCGATCTCGCGATTGCGCAGGGCTCCGCCCGGGATGTCGATCGGGACTTTACCATGAGAAGTCTCAAGGGCCGGATCGCGCTCCTGAAGGATGCGCAGCCGAAGGGTGCCGCGGCGCCGGGCGCGACCCGGATCTTGCTCGACAGCCTCTCCATCGTGCTCGACGAATCGGCGTTCGCCGCGAGCGGGCTGATCGTTCCCTCGACGCGGCTCTTCGATCTCGTGGTGGATGCCAAGCCTGTCGATGTCGATGAGATCAAGAGGATCCTCCAGATAGAGACCTCGCACTACGGCGAGGTGCAGGGAGAGTTCGCCGTGAAGGGCAAGCCGGAACGATTCCGGCTCGCGGGAACCGTGAACGGCGTTCTCTCCGGTTATGCCCTGAGCGATTTCGGAGTCAACATGCTCAGGGACGGAGACCTCATCCGGCTCGACAGCCTCGCCGGCGGGCTCAACGGCGCGCGCGTCGACGGGAAAGGAAGCTACACACTCGAAGCGCCGAACATTTTGAGTCTCGACGCCGACGTGCGCGACCTGGATCTCTCAAAGGGGTTCGTGCCGGGGGAGAAGCTTCCCGAGACGAGGTTCAACGGGAAGGTCAAGCTCGCGTATCGCATTCAAGGGAAAGCGCTCTCGTTCGCGCTCGACCTCGGCGAGGGGGATTTTCTCGGCTTTCCGTTCGCCGAGGCGGACGCGAGGGGTTCATACGCGAGCGACACGCTCAGGGCCGACGACATAATCCTGAAGCACCCGACGCACTCGGTGAGCGCGCGCGGCACGGTCGTCGGAGGCTCGGCGGTCTCCTTCATCTTCAATATCGAATGCGCGGCGAGGGATACGATCTTCAAGTACTTCAACATAGCGGAATACCGTGCGGACGCGCGCCTCAACGGGAGATGGGAGGGGACTCTCGATGCGTGGGACATACGGATGAGCGGATCGTGCGGCAATCTCGCGTACCGCGGGGCGCTCGTTCCCGAGGCGGAGATCAGGCTCGCAATTGCGAAAAACTCCGAGAGGGATTCCGATTATACGGTCCAGTTCGACCTCGACGGGCCGGGGTGCCGGATCGGCACCGCGGAATTCACGGGGCTGTCCCTCTCGCTCGATTCCCGGAACTACGTGACGAACATCAAGAAGCTCGACCTGTCGCGTGATGATCTCAAGGCTGCTGTCGCCGCGGATGTCAGGCGCGAAGGGAATGAGACAACGATTCGATTCAGGGAATGCACGCTCGACGCTCTCGGGGAGACGTGGCTCGGCGGCGGCGCATTCGTCGTCTTCATCGGCGACAGCCTCGTGCGCTTCGACGATATCCAGTTCCATTCGAAAGGAGGGGCCGCCTACGTCGAAGGCGCTGTCGGCATCAAATCGAAGACCGTTCGGGGACGGTTCGCCTTCGAGCGGCTCGGGCTCGATCTCCTCAACCGCGCGGGGTTTCTGAAGACCCCCGTCGCAGGGAAGGCGCACGGCACGATTCTCTGCTCGGGTTCGTACGTCGACCCCGATCTCGGTGTCGACGTCGCGGTCGAAGGGGGGCGCATCGATACCTTTGCAGTCGATAGCCTCCGCATGAAGGCCGATTATGCGGGGGGCCGATATTCGATCGATTCCCTGCTTGTAGCGTCTCCGTCGGGATCGCTCACCCTCGGCGGCGAGATATCGGGGATACCGATCCGGGAAATTTCGAGCCGCGGGGGGGACGTGCTCAAGCATGCGAGCGTCTCGGTCGAGTCCTCGTGCCGGAATCTCGATATCGTGCCGCTCCTCTCGCTCGTCGGGATACGGGAATTCTCCGGAGGCAGGCTGAGCGGATTGCTCTCGATTGCTGATTCCCTCGTGCATCCGCTTGTCTCCTTCACGGGACGGATCAATAGCCTCGGCGTCTCCTCGTTCAGGATTCCCTCGATCGACTGCAACGTGAAGATCGATCACGACGGACTCGCGGCCGACGGGACGCTTCATGTCTCGCCGACGCACGAGGGTTCGTTCCATGGAGCGGTGCCGTTCGTTCCGGCCGGATTCCTCTATTCGCTCGATCGCGTACGTCCGGTTTCGCTTGAGATCAATCTGCCCGAGGGAGATCTCGGGGCTCTTCCCGGTGTGACCGATCTCGTCGCCGAGGCGGCCGGCCGGTATTCGGGAAAGCTCACGGTGACGGGAACGGCCGCCTCTCCGCACCTCTACGGGGACCTCCATTTCAGGAACGCGAGCTTCCGGCTTTCGGGAATGGAGGAGAAGTACAGCCAGGTCAATGCGACGGTTCTTCTCGACGACACGCTCATCACGATCGCCGAGCTGGCGGGGCGCGAGGGAAAGAAGGGTACAATCGGCTGCACCGGCTGGATCGCGCTGAAGGGGTGGAGGCCGCGTGAATACCGCATTGCGCTCGATGCGAAGGAATTCGTTCTGGCGAGCCTATCGAACGTGCTCGCGATCGTGAGCGGCGGCGTGAATGTCAGCACGAGAATCGAGAACGGCAAGGTTCTCCCCGTGATCTCGGGCTCGTGCGAAGTCAAGCAATCCGAAGTGTACTACGACCTCGGAAGCCTATCATCCTCGCCGGAGGCGGGCGCGCTCGAGGCTCCGGCGTGGATTGCCGCAATCGATCTCACGATACCGGGCAACACCTGGATCCGCACACCCGACGCGCGGGTCGAGCTGCAGGGAAATGTGACCCTCTACCATGACGAAAAGGGCACGTACCTCCGCGGGGAACTCAACCTCGTACGGGGTTGGTACAACGTCTACAACAACAAGTTCACGATCACGTCGGGGAAGCTGCAGTTTGTGACCGCCGGCGGTTTCCGTCCCGTCGTCGATATCGAGGCGGAGACGAGGGATCCCGAGGGGAGGAAGATCTACCTCACGCTCCAATGGCATCAGGACGACTTGGAACCGCGCCTCACGCTCCGCCACGAGGACGCCGGTTACAGCGAGACCGACATATGGAAAATGCTCGGAGGCGGGATTGTTGCGGGGGAGGGGGAGCAAACGAGCTGGGACGCGCGCAGCACCGCACAGAACCTCGCCGCCAATTACGTCGAGCGAATGCTCAACTCTCAGATGGAAGGGGTTACGATAGAGCTCGAAGCGGGCCGCAGCGCCGACCAGGCATCCGGCGTGGAGGACTTCCGGAACACGAAGATTGCGGTCGGCAAGTACCTCTCCGAGGGGCTCTACGTGAAGTATAAGCAGGGGCTCTCGATTTCGTCGGCGCGCGAAATCGAGGTGGAATACCGGATCAGCAATCTTCTCATCCTGCGTTCCGAGGTTATACGGTACTTCGAGAAGGCGATCCAGGGAAACAGCCCGCGGAGCTCCGACGAGATAAACGTCGATCTCAAGCTGCGGTGGGAGTTCTAGACAGAAAAAAGCTTGCAGTCGCCGCCCCCATGAACGAGTTTAATACAGGTACGAGGTATTGCGCACGGCAAGCGAGAAAGGTCCCATGGTGAGGCGGATAATGGAGTCAAGGACGTCGCGGGCGGCAGTGCTTGTGGCGTGCCTCGTTGCGCTTGCCGCTCCCTCAAGCGCCCAAACCGATTGGTTCGGCAAGAACAAGGTTCAGTACAAGCAGTTCCAATGGAACGTTCTCAAGACGCCCCATTTTGACATTAATTTCCCCGAAGGATACCGCGATCTCGCCGCGCGCACCGCGGTCATACTCGAATACGGGTACAACAAGCTTTCGAACGATCTCCTCCACCACGTTGCGTGGCGCATCCCCGTCATCATTTACGGCAGTCATTCCGACTTTCAGCAGACGAACGTGACCTACAGCCTGATTCCCGAGGGGGTGCAGGCGTTCGCGGAGCCGATGCGGAAGCGTATGGTGCTCCACTTCGGCGGCTCCAGCGCAGACTATGCCCACACCGCCGTGCACGAGCTCGTGCATGTGTTCAGCTACGACATCATCTACGGCACGCTCCTTCGGTCGGTCTTTTCCCGCAGCCTTCTGTTTCCGATCCCCCTGTGGTTCATGGAAGGGCTCGCCGAGTACTATTCGGCGGGATACGACGAGAGCGGCGAGATGTTCATGCGTGACGCGGCTGTTTTCGATTACCTTACCGATCTCGACTATACGGGCGGCTATATGGCCTACAAGTCGGGGCAGGCGGCGATTTTTTACCTGAACCAAACGTACGGTCCCGGCAAGGTCATCGAGATTATGGACGCCATGCGAAACCAGCGGGGATCGGTCAATATGGCGCTCCAAAGCTCGCTCGGTCTCACGTCCGAAGAGCTGAGCAGGGACTGGAAGAAGGCGATGCGGCGGCGCTACTGGCCGCTCTACGCCGACCAGAAAGAGCCCGAGGCGTTCGGGAGACGGCTGACCGATCACGTGAAGAAGCACAACGGGATGAGCACGAAGCCCGCGTTTTCCCCGGACGGGGAATACATCGTGTTCTTTTCCGACCTCAAGGGGCTCGACGCCATCTATCTCATGGACGCCGCCACGGGAGCGGTCGAGAAACGGCTTATCGAGGGCATGATGTCGACGAGGTTCGAATCGATCAAGAGCATGAATTCGAGCCTCACGTACAGCCCGGACGGGACCCGGGTCGCGTTCGTGGCAAAATCGCACGGCTTCGACCGGCTCTTCATCGTCAAGGTCGGGAACGGTTCGGTCCTCGATGAGATTGGGCTCCCGCTCGATTTCTTTCACAGCCCTGCATGGTCGCCGCTCGGCGAGACGATCGCCCTGGTCGGTGTCGCCGGGGGCCGAACGGATCTATACCGGTACGACCTGTCCGGCGCGAAGCTCGCGAGGCTCACGAATGATCCCGAAGACGAGGAAAGCCCTTCATGGTTTCCGGATGGCACGAAGATCGCCTATGCGCGATTCCCCGAAACGGCCCTCCAGCCCGCGTTTCTGCCCGATAGCGCCGGCGCCATGAGGCTCTCCGGCGTCGATTTCGCGGATTCGAACAATGTGAAGCGCGTCGACAGCGACATCTGGAGCATCGATATCGCGACAGGCGAAAAGAGTCTTCTCATGCGCACCTCCGGGAACGACAACTACCCGGCGGTGCTCGGTGACGGCGAGGAGATACTCTTTACATCCGATGAGAGCGGTGTCACGAACCTGTACCGCGGGAGCGTCGCGGTCGGGAGCTACTACCGGTTCACCGATCTTCTCGGCGGCGTGTTCTCATTTGCGTATTCGCTCGCCCGGGATCGCCTCGTGTACAGCGCGTTCAACGCCGGGGGACTGGATCTCTTTATGATGGACGGCTTCGCGGAGAAATCGAAGACCTCCTATTCAACGGGGAGCCCGCTCATGGCCGCTCTCGCGGAGAAGGGGGCCGGCGCCGAGACGCGGTTCGAACGCGGCGTCGCTGACTCGCTCGCGAACGCCGCCGATACCGTGCGCGCCCCGGGAGCAATCAGGGAATCCGGCGACGCGGGGGAAGGAACCGCGGGTCTTCACGGCACCGTCGCCGTGAAGGGAACCCGAATATATCAGAACGAGCCTCCCGCGATCGAGGTTCCTGCGCCGGGCGCCGAACAGAGTACTGTTCCCCTGATCGTCGTGGACGAGGATTCGAAGGAGGACATCAACCCCGACACTCTCGAGGCAATCCGGCGCCGGCTCGAGCGGGAGATCGGGACCATACAGCGCTACCACGCCACGTTCGCGCCCGACTACGTCGGGAATATGATGGGCATCGGGTATTCGACGGGGTTCGGGTTCCAGCTCTTCAACCAGATCGCATTCAGCGACCTCCTCGGGGATCACCATCTCTCGCTCGCGTTCAACTTCTTCCGGTCGATCGAGGACAGCGATTTTCTCGTCGAGTACCGGTATCTCAGAAAGCGGATCGACTACGGGATCGGCCTCTTTCAGTTCAAGAACTACCTCAATTCCCGCGTTTCCTCGGTCGGCGAGACCTTCATCGACTACCAGCTTTTCACCGAGAGGAACTATGGTCTCTACGCGCTCGCAAGCTACCCGTTCTCGACCTTTACGCGGGTCGACCTCGAGTTCGAGGGATTCATTTCGGAGCGCGAGTTCTTCGGCACCTACCGGCAGGAGGCCTCCGGGTATACCTACTACGTCCCGAAGAAATCGGAGCGGCACCTCTTGCAGCCGACCATCTCGCTTATCCACGACTCCGCGTATTTCGCCTCGTTCGGTCCCGTGATCGGCTCGCGCTGGATGCTGAGTGCATCGAAGGCGGCGGCCCTTTCGGGAGCCGATATCTCACGTACGACGCTCTTCGCCGATTACCGTAAGTACATGCCCCTTTTCTACCGGAACTACCTCGCCGT
>Ga0315274_10017262_pt1 | contig 10185 bp, 8 predicted proteins | sample YL17G02_20_MG_FD_203700 | JGI IMG/M metagenome (GOLD analysis project Ga0315274, IMG submission 203700) | Sediment microbial communities from Yellowstone Lake, YNP, Wyoming, USA - YL17G02_20 | ecosystem: Environmental > Aquatic > Freshwater > Lake > Sediment | place: USA: Wyoming | collected... | reverse complement strand
GATTTCAAGTTAACTCATCCTCCATTCGATAACAATAATTTTAATATATTATATCCAAATAAAAGAATATTTCAAGAAAATAACGCCCCCCACCCTCGTATCAAGTACGGGGCAGGCTCTAACCCTCCCCCTTTGATATTTTATTATTGTCATCCCCCGGCTTGCTATAGTCCCGTGGTTTTCTCGCGGGGACCGGGGGATCTAAGTCTGTGGATTATCCGATCAAGTCGGATAATGACACGGTTTTTTAGGGAGGGGATTACAGGGAGGATTATGACACAGATTCGTTCTTTGATCTTTTCTTGATAACCGCCGGCAATACGATCAATGCTAATGCGGCGATCAGGGAAAGGATCGTGATGATCTTGCCCGTGTTAAAGCCCTTGGAAACGAAGGCGAAAACCACTTCGTGCTTGCCGACCGGCACGTAAACGGACCGGAATATATAATTGGCCCGGTATAATTTTACCGGTTTGCCATCGACGAAAGCGCGCCAGTCCGGATGCCAGTTGTCGGCCAGGACCAGAAAACCGGAGACCGAACCGTCGGTTAGGCACACAACCCGGTTCGCGGAATAATCAGATATCCGGGCTTCGGCCATGGGTAACTTGCCCGGGGCGTGGGGTAGCCCCGGATCATCCTCGAGGACGACCTCGGCGCGCGGGTCGAAACCGGACGACTTCAAAATGTCCAGGATCTTATTTTCTTCGGCGATCCGGTAGTCGGCCACGATGTATGCCCGGGGGAAGGCGCGGTCATTCTCGTAAATGGACAGTTCCTGCACCGGAAAGACGGATCGGTATGGCTCAAGTAAGCCTTTCCAAAACATGATCGCGCGTTGGGTATTGGCGTCATAGCGGGATAAGCCTTTTGGAGAAAGGTCCTCGGGCAGGGTCGGTCCGATCAAGTAGCGGATATTCAGTAAGTCAGCAAGGACCGGGTATTGAACAAGATTAACGGGATTGAAAATCACGCTCGTTCCGCCGCCGACAAAATCCAGATATCGCCGAAGCGGATTTGGTGACGCGCCGCCCGGGTTCTGGATATCGTTATACCAGAGGTAATTATTCGAATAATGACTACCCCACGATTGTGGGAATACGAATACCCGGTGCAGAGCGGGATCTTTCTTCAAAGCCTGAACGATCGAATCGGCAGCGTAATATTGTTCCGGTCCCGGGGACCGGGGCCGGAATTTCGCCATGATGGGGATGAGACTGATGAGCGTGAGAAGAATGGCCGCGGACGTGGCGGTGGGGACGCGAATTTTGTCTTTCAGGCTGAGATAGATCAACCCAAAGATAATTCCGGTAAAGATCAGGCCTAAAAGGATTCCCTGCATGAATTGACCGGAATTTGCTTCGTAGATCGCGATTTTAGGTCCGGCGAAGTTCCGGCCCGCGGCGAGCGCGAGCGATATTACGATTATAAAAATCGCCAGGAAGATCCCGGCCGTCGCCAGAAATTTTTTCGGGTCGAAATTCTTTTTTACGACGATGTTTTCAAATCCGATCGCGGCCAGCGCGATAAAGCAGAAACTGGCAATATAGAATACCAGGGCAGGAGCCCGGAACAGGGTGAATCCGGGGATGAGTGTGTAAAGGATGCGGAAGAAAGGCGTGGCCTTACCCAGGGCAGTCAGGATTACGAAAATTATCGCGATCGTGTAATACCGGACATAGGCCTTTTTCCAAAAACGGATCATGGTAAAAAATGCGAAAATAAGCGCGAGCAGGCCGAAATATTCGGTGTGGAATTTCAGGGCGTTTGCACCCCAGTACCGTTCCAGGAAACCGGAGAAAGTGGGAATAAAAAGATCGATCAACTCCGGGACCGGCATCGCCCAGCTGGACGAAAAAGCGAAACCCCGTTCCATGCCGCGCGCGGACTGTTTCAAACCGCCCAGGACCGGCAACCAAACCACGGCCATGAGCAGGCCGATGAAAACGACCGCGGCCAGGCTGTAGGCGATGGTTTTAAGGCGTTCCGGAGGCGTAAACTCTTTGCGCCGCGCGATCAGGTAGTAAATGAAATACCCGAGGATGAACAGCAATCCGTAATAATTGATCTGGAACTGGCCTTCGTAAAAGGCCAGGGCCGCGGCCAGGCCGAAGCCGATAAAATACGATAATTTTTTGGTTTTAAGCGCGCGGTTGACCAGGAACATCAGGAGGGGTAGTATCGCGACGCTCGCCGCCCGGCCAGCGTGGCCGGCAAAGGGCGTGGTGGCCAGGTTGCCGATGAACTGGTAGGTGAACGCACCCAGAGCCGCGGCGTATTTGGAAAGACCGATCTCCTTGAGATAAAGGTACATGCCCAAGCCCGCGATGAAGAAAAATATGATGAATTTTATCGCCAGCACGACCTGGGGCGGTATGACATAGATGAGCCAGGTCAGCGGCGCGAGCGGGATGCCGATCGGCGAGCCGAAGACCGGCACGCCGCCCAGGATGTCGGGATACCAGAGCGGGAACTGCTTCTGCTGGCTCGTCCATTTTTCCAGGGGAAAGCGTTCGGTAAGGTAATCTGAATTTCCGTTGCCGATCATGTTGTTGGGCGATAAAAACTGGGCGAAATAAACAAGGGGGATTAAAATCAGCAGGGCGAGGACGATTTTTTCCCAGTGCGGCTCGAGAAAATGGGGTTTGCTTTCCTTGACGGCAATTTTGGGCGCTTCCTTGGTTTTGTGTTTTTTACTCATGACAATAGTATAGCAATTATTTTTATCCCGTCAACCGATACCTTACCGGACGGGTTTGACCCGGGTTCGGTAAATAATAAGCCCGGTGAAAAATATGACGATCTCAAAAACTGTGATCCAGACCCGGCTGAGGAAACTGATGCCGATGGCCAGCGCCGAGGGGATGACTGATGACAGGAGCAGGGTCATGGTTCCTTCCCGGACTCCCAGACCGCCGGGCGCGAGGATAACGATGAACCCGGCCATCCAGGAAATAATATAGATCGCGGCCAGGGCCGGGAATTGGTTGATGGGAACCGGGTAGAGCGCGTTGATCAACAGGTAATAACCGATGATCTGCGCCAGCCAGAGGCCGAGAAAATAAACCGCGATCCGCAGCAGGGATCCATATCGCAGCTTAATCTGCACCGGCGGCCGCCGGAATATTTTCAGGCCGATATTAATAAACCGCGCAAGCACCGGCGGGTAAAGAACCAAAATAAAAAAAAGCAATACCGGAATCAGAAGCAGATAATTGACGAAATTTTCCGGGTGGGTCAGGGATAAGGCCAGGAAGAAAAGCAGGATGCCGACGAGAAACGTCAGGCCGGTCTCGATGATCACGCTGACGCCGATCGTCGCCGCGGATAATTTTTCGCTCCGGGCGAGGTAGACCCGGCCCAGGGCGAACCAGACCCCGCCCGGCACGTATTTGGCGGTCTGTGACGCGGCCATAACCCAGAACGCGAATGGATAGGAAATGTCACCCTCCAAGGAGCGGATGATCGCCTGCCAGGCTTTGACAAAGATCAGAAAAGTCGCCAAGAGAAAGACAAACGAAAGCAACAGGTATGCCGGATTAAAACGGAGATCCGCAAAGGGGATCTGATGCCAGTTACGAATCAGGCTGCGGATCAGAAAAAAGAAAATGACGAGCACGACGGCGGCCGCGAGGATCCGGCGGAAAATTTTCACAATCAGAGTATACGGATTGGCGTGGTTTTGTCAATTCCATAAAAGATAATAAGTCTTTTTGGTTTTTCTGGTCTGTTTAGTCTGTCTGGTTAATTAATTTAAACCAGAAAGACTAAAAAAACTAAAAAGACCAGATAGACTGTGTCTCCGCAGTCCCAGTGTTCATTGGGACGATAGCGGAGGCATAATTTCATTGACTTTAGGTAGTGTTTATTTATAATTGGGCCGTGGAAAAACTGATCGCCGGTATCTGGAACGACTTGAACGACAAAGTCTCCCGCGAAGAACTGGTGTTCCTGCGCAAATGTTTCCGCGCCTATTCTTCCCGCGGGCACATGAAGAACGTCGTCGAAGACCTGGCGGTCATGCAAAAGTACACGCCGCCGCCCGGAAAAGTGCTTGATTTCGGCTGCGGCATCGGCCTCCAGGCTTATCTGCTGGCGCATCTGGGTTACGACGTTTACGGGCTGGAAACGGTCGAGGACAAGTCCCTCGACGGATTTTTGAAGGGCAAGGCCGAGACGCATATCAAGTCCCGCGAGGAGAGCATGCGGGGCGTGTGGGAGACGATCCGAAAAAAGGCCCGGGTTCATTTTCAGTTCTACGACGGCCGGAACATCCCCTTTCCGAACGGTCATTTCGAGATCGTGCTGGCCTACGCGGTCTTCGAGCATATCCCGCCTAAGGAAGTGCCGAATATCATAAAAGGCGTCGGCCGCGTGCTCAAGCCGGGGGGAATTTTATACGTTTTTCAACTGCCCCAGCGGACTTCCTATACCGAATTCGTCGCCCGGAGACTGGGCCTGGAATCCCACGAATATTTATGGAGCCATTCGTCGATAAACGAAGCGTTGGCCGGGAACGGGTTCAAGATAAAATTCTACAAGCAGGTCGACATGATGATCAACCATCCCGATAAAGTGGTCAATCCCCTGTTCCCGGTTTTGAAAACGGTGAATAAGGTGTTGCTGAAAACGCCCCTGGCGTATTTCGCCCATCACCTGACCGTGGTCGCGGAAAAGTGTTAATCCAACGAGGAGCTGAAAAAATGAAAACGATCAAATACGTATCGCCGAAAATCGGGCTCAAGACCCGGCGCCTGATGGCGCGCGACCGGAGGACCATGTTCAGCGCGCACACCCGGACCCGGGAAATCCCCCTGGCCGTGGATCACGCGCAGGGCGCCTGGATCTGGGACCTGGACGGCAACAAATTCCTTGATTTCGGCGCCGGCTTCGCGGTCACGGGCACCGGGCACTGCCACCCGGCCGTGGTCAAGGCCGCGTCCGAACAGCTGAAAAAATTGATCCATATTTCGGGCAGCGATTTCTATTACGAGCCGCAGGTCAAACTGGCGGAGAAACTGATCGAGATCACGCCCGGCAATTTCGCCAAGCGCGGTTATTTCGGAAATTCGGGCGCCGAAGCGGTCGAGGCCGCCCTCAAAATCGCCCGGTACTACACCCGCCGGCCGCGGATGATCAGCTTCCTCGGCGGTTTCCACGGCCGGACCTTCGCGGGGATGACCATGTGCGGGAGTAAGAAAGGCCAGCGCGCGCATATGGGCAGTCTGGTCCCCGATGTTCATCACATTCCCTATCCTTACTGCTACCACTGCGTGTACAACGAAACTTATCCCCAATGCATCCGCCGGGATTATAAGGGCGTGCCTCTTTTATACTGCCTTTCCTATCTTACAGACGTGATTTTCGAGCGGCTCATCGACCCGGCGGACGTGGCCCTCATCATGGTCGAACCGATCCAGGGCGAGGGCGGTTACATCATTCCGCCGCCGGAGTTCCTGCCCGGTCTGCGCAAAATCTGCGACGAAAACGGGATTGTCCTCGTTTTCGACGAGATCCAGAGCGGTCTGGGCCGAACCGGCAAATGGTTCGCCTGCGATCACGTCGGCGTCGCGCCGGATATAATCCTGATTGCGAAGGCGATCGCCTCGGGCCTGCCCATGAGCGCGACGGTCGGCAAGGCGAGCCTGATGGATTGCGCGGTCGACAAGAAAGCCTGGACCCCCGGCAGCCACGGATCGACCTTCGGCGGTAACCCAGTGGTCTGCGCGGCCGGCGTCGCGTCGCTCGCTATCATCGAGGCCAAGCTTATCCGCAACGCGGCCCAGGTCGGCGATTTTCTGATCAAAGGCATGACCGAGATCCGGAACCGGCACCAGATCATCGGCGAGGTCCGCGGCCAGGGGCTCATGATCGGGTTTGAACTCGTCCGCGATCGGCGGACCAAGGAACCGTTCCCGAAGACGGTCAGCCGGGACGGCAAGAACATCAAAGAAATCTTCACCGGCGAGTGCTACAAGCGGGGGCTGATCCTCTTCGGCGCCGGTTTCCAGTCGATCCGGATGTCACCGCCCCTTGTGATCACCCGGGACGAAGCAGCCCAAGCTCTGCAGACGATCGAGGCGGTGGTTGATTGGATCGAAGCCCGAGTATGATCAACACGAATATTTTCCGGGAATACGATATCCGCGGTCTCGCCGATACCGACCTGAACGACGCGAACGTTTATCAACTCGGACGGGGTCTCGGCACCTACTACACCTCGCGCCGGCAGACGACCGTGGTCGTGGGCCACGACGTCCGGTTGTCATCCCCGCGCATCGCGGGGATCATTAACCGGGCGCTCAACGATTCGGGCTGCGACGTCATTTTCGTGGGTGCGGTGCCGACGCCGCTTTTATATTTTTCACTTTTCCATTACAACATTCCGAGCGGCGTCATGGTCACGGCGAGTCACAACCCCAAGGAGTTCAACGGCTGTAAAGTCTGCGCCGATAAAATGTCCCTGTACGGATCGGACATTCAGAAATTACGCAAGATCGTCGAGGACGGCGAATTCGTATCGGGCAAGGGTTTTATCGAGGAGCGGGACATCGTTCCCGAATACATAAAGCACGTTACGTCGGGGGTTAAAATCAAAAAAGGGCTCAAGGTCGTCGTTGACACCGGCAACGGAACCTGCGGTCCGCTCATGGAAACGATTTTGAAGAAGCTGGGCGTCCACGCCCGCATTCTCTTCAAGGATCCGGATGGAAATTTTCCCAACCACCTGCCGGATCCGACGGTCCCGAAGTATATCGAAGAGCTGGTCGCGACGATCAAGGGCGGTAATTACGACGCCGGGATCGGTTTGGACGGCGACGGCGACCGGATCGGCGTCATCGACGAAACCGGCGCGATCATCTGGGGCGACGTGCTCCTCGCCCTGTACGCCGAAGGCGTAATCCGTCAGACGCCGGGCGCCAAGATCATCTTTGAGGTCAAATGCTCCAAGGGCCTCGTGGAGCGGATCCAGGCTTTGGGCGGAACGCCGGTCATGTACCGGACCGGCCATTCCCTGATCAAGGCGAAGATGAAGCAGGAGAACGCTCCGCTCGCCGGCGAGATGTCCGGTCACATGTTCTTCGCCGACCGCTACTACGGTTTCGACGACGCGGTTTACGCCTGCCTCCGCCTGCTCGAGATCCTGGGCGAGGGCGATAAACTGTCAACGCTCGCGGCCCGGGTCCCCAAATATTTTTCCACGCCCGAGATCCGCGTCGAGACGACCGACGAGATAAAGTTCGGAGTCGTGGAAAAGATAAAAGAGAATTTCCGGCGTTCCTACCCGATTCTCGATATCGACGGCGTCCGGGTTGATTTCGGAGACGGTTGGGGTTTGATCCGGGCCTCCAACACCCAGCCCGTGCTGGTCGTCCGCTGCGAAGCCCGGACCCAAGAGCGCTTGGATGACATCATCCAGATTTTCCTTCAAAAATTGGGCGAGCAGGGACTGATCCTGCCGGCGGTAACCCGTTAAACGGGAACCGGAATGCGGATCGTCCGTTCGATAAAAAGCGCCCGGGATGCCGTCCGCCGCGCGCGCGCGCGGAGTCATAAAGTCGCCCTCGTGCCGACCATGGGATGTCTTCATGACGGCCACCTTTCTCTGATCCGGATCGCCCGCCGCCGCGCGGATTACGTCGCGGTTTCGATTTTTGTCAATCCCGCCCAATTCGGACCCCGGGAAGACCTGGCCCGTTATCCCCGGAACGAGCAGCGGGACCGATCGCTCCTGACCAAGGCGGGCGTCGATCTGCTTTTTTACCCGACGGTCCGGACGATTTACCCCCCGGGCTACCGGACTTACGTCGAGGTTACCGGTCTCAGTAAAGTTCTCTGCGGCTTGTCCCGGCCCGGTCATTTCCGGGGCGTGGCGACGGTCGTCCTCAAACTGTTCGATATCATAAAACCGGACCTGGCGGTTTTCGGACGCAAGGATTTCCAGCAGTCGGTCATCATCCGACGGATGGTCCGGGATCTGGATGTTGACGTCCGGATTATTATCGGTCCTACGATCCGGGAAAAAAGCGGACTGGCAATGAGCTCGCGCAACGATTATCTGGCTCCGGGCCAGCGCCGGGACGCCGCCGTTATTTATCGGACCCTGCGCCGGGCCCGGACTACCTTCCGGGAAAGGGAGACCGCCGACCCGAAGGTCCTGACCGGTATGATAAAAAAAATGATCGGACACCGGGGTGGACGCGTCGATTATATCGCGGTCGTAAACCCGGATGACCTGGCGCCGGTAAAGAAAGCGGCGCGCGGCGATCTTATCGCGCTTGCCGTTTTTTTTGGAAAAACCCGCCTCATCGACAACATCACACTCTGATCGTAACCTGATTTTTATTTAATAGTCTGCGGTTGCGAAAGACGTTTCGTCTAGCGTCATCGAAAGGCGGTATCGTTAACCGAAAACGTCCAACGAAACCGAATCGCATTTATAAAAAGCCAAAGGGCGAGACGCCCTTTGAGCCAGAAGAGCTTCGGGACGTCCCGCCCCGGAAAATCCATTTTGTTGGATCCCCCGATCCCCTCGATAAATAACTCGGGACTATAGCAAGTCGGGGGATGACAAATAAATTGGGTCTCGGGGATGACAATGCAGGGTACTGTCAAGATTAGTGTGTAAATTCTTTGCTGGTCCATAAAGGTTTTCCTTCCATTTTCCGGTTATAGTTCATAAAGATCGCATAAATGATCCGTTGGCAGCTGTCCTCGTTCGTAAAGAAGTAGATCGACTTCGTCCGCTTCCGCAGTTCCCGGAAGGTCCGTTCGATCACGTTCGTCGTCCGGATTTTCCGCCAGAGCTTGGGATCCTGGGTAAAGAAGGGTAATAAGCCGTCCAGATCTTTCTCCAGGCAGTGCACGGCTTTGGGCGACCGGCGCTGCCAGACCCGTCGCCATTCCTTAAACCGCTGCACCGCGCCCCGTTGATGCGGCGCCTCATAGATTCGCCTTACCCCGGCCAGACACTCTTTTTGCTGCTTCCGGGACACATAGCCGGCCACGTTCCGCATTTTATGCACCCAGCACCGCTGCCAGGGCACATGCGGATAGACCAGCTCCAGGGCCGCCAGCAATCCTTTGCCGCCATCCGTAATGATCAGCCGCAGATACTCGCCGGTTAAGCCCCGGCGATATAAGTCGTTCAAAAACACCTGCCAGTCATGCTCGGTCTCGCCCTTCACCACCCGGTAATCGATGATGTTCCGGGTTCCATCCAGCTTAATCCCATACGCCACCAGGACCAGCTTCTTGATCAGCCGGCCATAGCTCATCACCTTCTGCGTCACGCCGTCCAAAAAGAGATACACGTAATCGTTGCTGACCGGCCGCCGGTGAAAGGCGCGGACCTCGTGGTCCAGGGTCTTGTTGATCGCGGAGACCGTGCTCGCGCTCACCGCGCAGCCCAACAGCTCCCGCATCAGTTGCCCGACCGTCCGGGTGCTGACCCCGTTGATAAATAGCTCCCGCAGCCAGTCATCCACCGCTTTCTGCCGCCTTTGGTACCGGCGAAACACCTGGTGCCGAATGCCGCCCTGACGGCGGCGCGGCACCCGTAAACCCACCACTAAACCGTAGCGCGTCACTAAATTACGCAGATAATAACCGTTCAGGTAATCCGACCGCAGCTTCGTCCGCTGATACCGGGAGGCCCTCGTATATCCCAGCACCTCGGCCTTTAACGCCCCTTCCAACGCAATCCGCAGGCGCCGTTTCATCTCCTCAGCGATCAACTCCTGCTCCGGATCCCCCACATACTCCTTGACTTTCGGCCACAGTCGATTAGATTTAACCAGGTCTTCCGATTCAATTAACTTCATGGGTGTATCCTCTCCTTTCAAGCTCAGCTGAGCTTTTTGGATTCCCAAGGAAGGATACACCTTTTCTTTTTGCCCGCAAGACTAATTTACACACAATAGTATACACTACCCGGCGCGATATCGGGATTGACAAATCCAAAAAATCCGCTTATATTAGTTGGGTCATAAATGGACAAAGAATTTCTTCTATCCAAAGTCGGCGATTACCTTGATTACCTGAAAAAGGAAAAAAACTATTCGCCCCACACGCTGCGGGCTTATCGGGCCGATCTCCGCCTTTTTTTCGAGTTTCTCGCAGACCGGAAGATGGACCGGGTCGACAATACGACGATCTCCCAATATCTGGCTTTCCTCTTTAAAT
>Ga0315274_10017261_pt1 | contig 10186 bp, 8 predicted proteins | sample YL17G02_20_MG_FD_203700 | JGI IMG/M metagenome (GOLD analysis project Ga0315274, IMG submission 203700) | Sediment microbial communities from Yellowstone Lake, YNP, Wyoming, USA - YL17G02_20 | ecosystem: Environmental > Aquatic > Freshwater > Lake > Sediment | place: USA: Wyoming | collected... | reverse complement strand
CTTTCCGGGTCTGATGGTACCCAGACTTTTGGGCCATCTCTTTGGAGGTCGAGATTTTTTCCAAGATGTTGCTTAGTCGCGTCACCGAGGACTCCTCTGGCCCTTCATGAAGGCGGCCTGTTCCCGACGGTACCGCGTTCTCCTCAGCCTTTCGTTAGCCGTCTCTTCCGCCCGACGCTCAAGAGCATGGCGGGCAAGCGGCAAGATCCCACCCGCCAGAGCCCCGCGAGCCGCTTGTCCAGCAAACCAGCGCTTAGCCCCACCAAAACCCTTCATGGCCTCAGGGTCCATAAACCTACCGGTCTCAACAAACTTTGAGGCCATCGAGATAAACGGAGCGGTCGCCGCACCCAAAGCAGCGAACTGAAGCGCCTGATTACGCTGTTCCCGCTCGGACAAGCGGGCCGCGACTTTCAGGAGCTCATCAGAAAATGAGCGGAACCAAATCATTGCTTTCGAAGACCAAGCCTTTGCTCCAGCCGCTCTTTTGCCAAGCTCACGTGCCTTTTGGCCTTGGCCACGAGCTTCTCTTTGGCTCGCTTGTAAAACTTGGGCTCACCCTTCGCTTCAACTTTCTTTTCGTCCACCATGACTAACCTCCACGAATCACGACCTCAGGCTCTTCGAGCTCCAAGGACGCGGGATTTCCATCACCTTCCGGCTCTTCATCCTGAGTCAGCATCGAGGAAAATGGCCGGTCTTCCCGTATGTTGATTCCTTCATCCCGAACCTGCTTCTTCTGGTCCAGGATATCGCTTAGCTCGTTAAAGAACGAGGTTGTTTGATCCATAAACGCCATCTTACCCCGCCTGTACCTGCCCACCATACAGGGCTCGGATATGCTTGCAAATATATCCAGGCTCAATCGTGCCTCGGAACCGCCAGTCGTTACAAGTGCATCCAAGCTCTCCCGACGGCAGTTCCCTAACTTCGTAGGACTTGCCAGGCAAGCGCTCGCTTCGAATCTTTCCAATCACCGAGCCTCTGGATAAGTCGTGCAATGATTGCGCGTGGGTCTTCAACTTTTTATCGGTTTCCGGATGTTTGGCCAACACGTCGACAAAAGTTTGAGACCCCACCCTTTTCAAAAACTTGTCCCACCGATCATCCCCCGCCTTCGGAGAGAAGTGATATTCTACCTGCCTTCGACTCTTATCCCCTTCTTCCCCAAACACACGAATAAATTTACCCCAAGCCCCTGGGGCCGAGAGCTTTATCAATTCGTTAGCGAACGCTGTAAACATCACGCCCATCACTGAGCCATCTGTTTCCGCATCTGTTCTGCCATTTGGATGTCTTCTACGCCTCGCTGCCCACCCAAGACCGCGACTCCCCCGAGTCCCACCAACCCTATCGGTTTCTTATGCTTCACTACTCCCGATAGCACCCGTCTGAGTAGGCCGGGCGCGGCCCCAACCGCGCCCATCTTAACCAATTCGTCCACAAAACTTGACATCTTAAACATCTCGCCTCCTACTGAGACAGTAGCCCGCGGCTAATTCGTAGCTCTGCCAAATAAGCCTGGACTCTAGCTCGAGCTCGACCTCGGGGATCAAGCTTAGCATTAACGGACTCCGGGGCTTTACCTCTATCCATAACTTCTGACCTCATGACACTTGTCGGATTTGGCTCCCCTGGGAACAAAACCGCCAATGAGTCTTTACCGTTCACATTGTAGTCCCCGAACGCCCGGCTATGGAAGCCCTCGATCATAGGAGGTTCCCCCGGGGCGGGAGGACCGGGAAGCACCCAACCATCTGGCCCAAACGCTAGATTTTGGCTACCCAAGACATCGATCATTGAAGCAACGGGGCGGTGCCCGTACTCCCGAATGAACTCGTGAACACCCTCACCCCGTTGTTTGATCATCCCGTATACAATAGACAACCCGTCGATCGTCTCCTCAATACTTCCCGGCAATACAAAATATCTGATCTTAGAGTCATCTCCAGGCATCGTTTCTACCGATACGGTTCCCGCCCCTTTACCTATTCCAGAACTTAGCTCTGCAGAAGTTAGTGCCTCTTCATTGGATGAAAACAACTCCCTCAACAAGCCTTCATCAGTTGTAGAACGTTTCAGCAGCTCGTCCTGCTGGGCTTGGCCAATCCCTATATCGTCCGTCACCGCTACCGTCCCCAACAATGGCTTGTATACCGACTTAGTGATGTTCTTATTGTCCCAAACCTCTTTGGTCATCCATTCTGGTCGAACCGCGTCCTCAAACGCCATGCCCTGAACAAACTTCCCGGTCTTCACCCAAGGCAGGTACGTCACCGTAATCTTTTCCGGATATGAGATCGCGTCTTCCGTCCCATCCTGATCGGGAGAGCTGGAAATCTGCATCGACCCCTCTTGATCAACCGTTTTCTTTCCGGGATTGCCCCACAGATAGGCATCAAACTCATCACCATTTTCCGGGATTTCAATTGAATAGTTTAATACCGTGCTTACGATACCGCCGAAGAGCATGAGGAACTCTTCCCTCCTGAGAGCAGTGGAGCCGCTTTCTATCACTTGCTTTACCTTACCGACATCTGGCAAGACCGCGGTTTTCAACATGCTCTTGAAGTGCAGACGCAAAAGTCGAAGCTGCAGGTTCCGATCTGTACCCCCGTACGTCTCGTTCACCGCTAAGTATTTGGGGTAGATGATGATGGTCTTTGGTTCCCCCAACACGACCTCTTCTTTGCTCAACGTTCCCAAAAACTCGTCGTCCAACCCGCGGTGAGTCCTGCAATACGCAAAGCTCACAGAAGTAGACCCACCTTGTTGACTGACCGAGTGGGTCAAACCCACGATCTTTCCCATAAACTGAGTAGGCAGCATCCTTCGGCCTAATGCTTTTTCCAACACGGCGAGAACCTCGGACGAAGGGGCGGACCGATCGATCACAACCGAAGGAAAGCCCGCGACCAAGTTCGGCATAAAAATACCCGCTAGCTCCATATTTCGAGAAGACCATCGGTGTAAAAAGAACTGGAAGTTTGCTAGGCGTTGCAGGTAATTGATCTTTTGAGCCTGGGTAGCCTCCGCCCCTTTGACCGAAGCCTTCAAACCCCAACGATGCCCGTCCGTCACCCACTCGAACTTAGGGATGATACCGGAATGAACTTCATGGGGAAGCAGTACCCGGGCACCAGCCGAAAGGGTCGCGTACAAAGTCTTACCCCGCACGTCTTTGATATTGGGTGCGAAGTAATGGTGCCCCAAAATTTTGGAGCCTTTGCCCCCCGCCAATATACCCAACCCACCCTGACAACTGAGCCTCGTGACCTCCCTGGCAAAATTACGACTGTAACTAAATTGAAAATACTGATCTGGAAAGATCACGTTGCATCGCGGAGGGCTGACGAAGAATGTTTCTGGCAGGAAAAGCTGATTATACAAATGGCCGCCGATCTCAACCTCGACCGTTTTCTTCGACTTCTTTTTAGTGCGGTAAAGCGGGCCAATAAAGCCCTCAATTAGTTTGTATGATTCGGTGATTGTTTGGATCTCACTCTCAATATCGTCGTCTGACGGCCGTATGATTACCTGTGCGGACACCTCCAAAGGATCTGCACCCACGACCTTGAGGGCAGAAAGGGCCGACAGTACCTGAGCCTTTGCCTCAACTTTATCATCCGTCTGCAGAGTGCCCGCAATAGCCAGGGCTTCGTTCAAGAATCCTCGAACGTATTGAACCGACGTAATGCCATCTCGGTAATCTTCCAGGACGTTGTAGTCTACAGATGACTGCAATTGCTGAATGGCTTGACCAAGAGTCTCGTGCGCCTTCTTCAATTTTGAAAGCAAAAGCTTGCCGACCGAAGAGTCTGTAAAGATCGAGGTATCGATCTTTATCATCTTAGATTTTTTCTCTTCAGAAGGCGCGACATAGAACGCGCAAGGATTTGGATAGATGTTGTGGAAGATATACTTGTTGACGTGGTTCACGATATCACGGAACGAAAGGAGAGAACCCAAAGAGGTCATACCGTTCTGTAGCCAATTGCGGAACGCCTTGCCCGCGTAGAGCTTGGCCGAAGTTTTGTCCTCCTCAATAGCTCCCAACATCCCCAAAAGGTTGTACCGAAGCTCTGCAATACTGAAGAAGTCGTTGACTCCGTTGTACCCCGCGTTAACACCCGGGCCCCGGTGCTTCACCCCTCCCACCGCCTCGAGCAAGTGGATGAGCCCGCCCTGCAGGCCTTCGCACTTCTGGTACGCGGGTGATTGAGGTTTGGTCTCGAGCAATCGGGAAATGACCCAATCGTGCCCTCCTGCCACATTATCGAATAATCCGGCATCTGCTCCCGCGAACTGGTGGGTCGTATCAGTCAGACCATCACCCTGTCGGGAATAATCCGAGAAAAACTGGTAGCAAGCGTCCCAGTAGGATGACAAATCCATACATTGAAGGACAAGCTGGCGGGCTGACGTACTCTTAGAAAACTGCAATCCGATGACTTCTCCGGCAAACAATATCTTGTAGTAAGCGTCTCCCGCTTCAAACCGATTGATCGCGCTGTTCTCTACCGAAACGGTTCCTCTATGCTCCTTCATGAACTTCTTAACTTCTGCCGTCTCTTCGCCTACTAGATCGGTATCCAGATAAAACAAGTGAACCAAGGTCCTGGGCAACAAGTACAGGCCCATATCGGTAGGCACGACCTGAATGGCCGAAGCCGCGGGAGCATCTGGCTGGATAGATACCTGGGCAGAGATCACTGGAATCTCCACCCCTTCCAAGAACAAGCGCAAACCTAATGGCGTGGCCTTCATATGATCGGGTCTATCCGGGTGTTGGCGTCCTCTTCACTCTGAATTCCGCTGATATCATCTTCCTCAGGAGGAGCCCTCACTACGTTTTTGTACGCTTCTCTCAACAACTCGACCCGTTCTTCCGGAGTCAAAGTAATGGTCTGTACGGTTCCCCTTCCTGAATACACGTTCTCCAAGCTCTCGGGAGGAATGTCCGTACCCATCTGCCGTCTAGCGGTCGCCAGTTCTTCCCCACTGGCTGAAGACTGAATCTCCGTCGCCGTACCGGAAGTATCGGGCGCCTCTTCGGTAGAGATTGCCGCCCCATAGTCCTCAGGAGAATCACGATCTCCATAAACCTCATCTAAGGTAGATTTTGTAGCCTGCTCATTACCGGCAGAAAGGGCCGAAGCAAGAGCCAGGGCCTCCTCATCTTTCTTCTTTTGTTGAGCCACCAAGGCCGAATAGTCTGAAATCCCATAAACCAACTCATAATTGATCTCTGACAGACCACTGGTGCTCGATAGATAACTCCCTTCTCCGTAGACTTCACCTAGGGTGGCGGGCCCGTTATTGTTCTGTTTGCCCGATTGACTCTCATCCCCCAAAAGGGCCGCGGCACTATCCGAGAACCGGTTCTTTGCAAAAGCCGCGAACGTTCGGCCTGCAGAGGTTAGTTGACCGTCCAATCCCACAAAGAGGCCCACTCCGGTACTTACTCGAAGCAAATGCTCTCCTATCTTGGTGACATCTTGAGGTTGAAGACCCAACACTGCCGATACCGAAGCGATTGGGTCTCCTAAATAGTTAGCGGCCGTCAACGCCATAGAGAACAAATTTCGAGCAAAGTCTACCGCGTCGGCAATATTACCCAAGACCCCACCGCTCTCCGCCAAAAGGTTGATGCTGGCAGCCTGGGCCTTTTCTAACTCGGCTTGGCTAACAGCCAAGGCTTGTCGACTTTGTAACGCGAGCCAGTCTTTACTAGATAACAATTGTTTAAGAGATTCCGGTTGCATGCGGGTAGGGTACTCATCGTAATTTTCCCAAATCATCCCTCTGGACTTTCCAGTCACTTCAGAGACCCAGGTAGGGGCAAACCTGGCGGGCCCTATCATCCGAACCTTGAACCCAATCGGTACTCCCCCGAACGTTCCGCTAAGCCCACCGGTCGCTCGAGCAAATTCCCCTTGGCTCACCGTCATGATCGAATCAGAAGTCAACTCTGCTCCACCGATCTGAGCCAAATAGCCCGCTGCCCCAATAGGCAGGCGCACGGCCCTACCGGCCATCAAGCTACTGGCAGTATCGAGCAGCCCCGTGGCCGTGGCCATCACGTCATTGTATGCCCGGACCCCCTTTCGGAATGTCGCGAGAATTCCTTTCGCCCCCCGGGCCTCTAGGTTCATTTTCCTGACTTCCGCGGAACTTGAAACGAAAGCCTTTCTCTCTTTGTCCAATTTTTGATTGAGGATATCGAGATTTTCGGTAAACGCCGCGGTAAAGCGCGTCTGACCGATAGACGAATACTCATGATAGTCGGTAAGCAGCAGGGTCATCTGAAACGGTATGGTGTAGGGGTCCTCCGCACTATCGACCGCTGTGGCAGAAATCGGATAACCCTCTAGAACGATTGTGTCGTAAGCCAAGTAACACCTGGCGTTCTGCTCCACCAGCTTGGTCCCTCGGAAGAATTTATCGTAGTTCTCCCAGAACTCCGCCCTCCAATTGAAATCGTCAGTGTTGATCAACACACCACTGAGCGTCACGGTCCTGGGCCGTTCACCAAAAAAGTAGACGAATGTGTCACCGAACGTTTCAATAATTTGCTGCTTTTCAACCCGTTGATCATCGACCCGCTGCAAAATGAAATCTGCGTAATCCGCGACCGCCCCAATAGTAGTCTGATCTCGTGTACGCACTTGAGCGGCACTTGATGTCAGGTAAATGGGAGACCCGTCCGGCCTCCTTACTGAAAGGACCGCGTAGGTGTTCTCTTTAACTTGAATGCCACGGTAAGGCCGGCGGATAGGTGCCCCAAACTCTGACCCTCCTTTTACCGCGTCCCGCCCCACGCCCATACCTTTAAGGCGGGCCCGTTCCCGGTTGTTAGTGAATCCATCGGTTTCAAGAAAGAAATACATCAGGCTTGCCCCCCGACGAACCGATCTCGGATCAAAAAATCAATGAACCGAGCGCTTACCGTTGAACCGGTGTCCTCCCCGGTGACCAACCGGTAGAGCTCACGGTTGACCAAATGGACGTACACGTCATCCACGTTGATGCGGTCAAACATCTTGATCGTGACCTTGCCCCGGTCCGTAACGGTCAGGGTGATCTTTTGTTCAAATCTGTGAGTACCGTCTACCATTCGACTTACCTTCCGGTGTCCTTACCGGCCCTACCGGGGTTCTCGACCACATTGGTCCCCGCGGCCACGGCTTTTTGTACCGCGTCGGTTTTCAAGTCTTTGCCTAGAGCCTGTCCCACCGCGTTGACGAAGTCACGGTTGGCGTTCACGAATGAGGTCATTTGTTGCATGAAGGGGTCTTGAGCGGCGCCACCCGGACCTTTACCAGCCAGCCCGCCGGTCACCATCTTGCCTAATTCTCGGAATCTAGCCTTATCAGATTTGGAAATTCCATCCTCCCCAAGTTTCTCAAGTTCCCTCCCCACCTCTCCACCTACTTTTAATCCGGACTCGGCTAGTTGCTCTTGGAACTTCTTGAACCCTTCCTCGCCTTCTCCAATATTTGCAAACGCCGCTTCTCTTGAGAGTTGCTGGCCCGCAATACTGCCGCTTTGGGCTAATTTTCGTAATTCACCCTTACTCAAAGCTTTCAGCGACTCTTCTGACCGAGCACCGATCTCCCCCTTGGAAAAATCCGCTCTCGTCTGAGCCAGCAGTCCTTTAGCCGACGCACCCAGTCCCTCTATTTCTCCAACATCCGACTTAGATTTGGCCTTGAGTTCTTCTTTTATCGAAAGAGCGGCCCCTCCTGCCTGCACCGCTGACATTTCAGAAACACCCTTTTTGATTTCATCAACTCCTTTGCCAGACCGTAGGGCCTCATCGATCTGCTTCCTCAGTTTATTTGCCCCAGTATTTTTCCCTCCTGCTGACAGAGAAAACGCATTGGTAACCCCCCCCTTCCCTTCTATGTATTTCTGCACGTCCGACATAGTGAACTCTTCACCCCTCATCATTTCCCGCATTTCGCTATCACTTACAGTTTCCCGACCCATGGAGCTTGATAAATATCCCATCACCCCCCCGACCCCACCGCCGACCGCGTGAAAAGCCAAACTAGGCAAGAACCCTAACTTTGCTCCGCCTAACGCCCCCTTCAATTGATCTATAGCGGCCGTCTCAGCGTTGTTTTTTTCCTCTTCACCGCTAAATACCATTCCGTCTTGATCCCTAGCGTCCCTTGCATAGTCAACCGCAAGCTCATGTTCCCCCAATCGAGCACTCGATTGGGCCATGGCAAGCGTATCTTTAACATCTTCCCCCGAAGTCCCTAGACGGTCTATCGCGGACCCAGCTGGGCCTTCCCGAAGTTTTTTGATCAGGAGATTTTGATATTTTTGCTGATTACCACTTTCTTTAGCTTCCCGAAGTTCAAAAGAACTACCAGCCTGGCTAAACAGTTTGGTCATCTCCGTTTTTACGATCTCTAGGTCCTTAGCCTTTTCAACTGCATTTCCTCCAGGCTTCAAGTTTTCTAAGGTAGCGTTTGTCCCCCGCCTTATGGCCCGCTCGGCCATGTTCCGTAGGTCTGCCGTTTTAGCAAACTGCCCTCCCCCTAACGCGACGTCATCCGGCCCTCCCCCACCTTTAAACGTTTTCAGCCCTGCTTCCATCATCATCCGGGCCCGAGGGGTAACGCCCTCTCCAACTCCAGTCAATTCCCCGATCCCTCCCGCCAAACCCCCCATCATGGCTCCGCCAGGCAAAGGTGTGGCCGCGCCCACCAACCCGCCACCTGCCATTCCAGCACCCAATCGACCTAGGAAGCCCCCTTCCTGCATCCGAAGGGTCATGTTCCCCATGGCCCCGGGATCAACCCAGCTTTGCCCAACATTTGAAAGTTTCAAAGGAGCGCCAGAAAGACCTCCCTGACCGGCAACCCTCATCCTCAATTGGTCGCTTGGAGCTCCTGACCCCTGGGTCCTTCCGGTTATCCAGTTCTGAATGCGGTCTCCCTGATCTCCCAAATTTGTGGTCAGGTTCTCCCCAAATTTAACGACCGGCTCCCAGAACTTCTCGGTAAGCTGCCCGGCCGCGTCTTTCAAACCCTGAAAACTTCTAGTCCGACGATACTCTAGCTTTTGAACTGAATCCCTCAGGGTAGCTTCCGCTTTCCTCGCGCTCTCCATTTGAAGACGAGGGAGGTCTTGCATCATCTGATACATCACATCGGTCGTACGGGTGTCCGCCCCGGTCATCATCTCGAGGAATCGTTTTTGAATATCTTCTCCCTGGCCTCCGTAACCTGCCTTCTCGATGACCGCACGGAGCGCTTGGGCCTGGGCTTCCGGCCCACCTTTCTCCAAGATCTCTTGTCCGATTTGACCAGACCGACGGCTAAACCCAGTTGCCAAATTCTTAGAGCCGCGCATCCTCTGGGCCGACTCCATCAAACCCCCAACCCCCATGCCCCCGCTCTTGAATTTCTCTAAAAGTTTAGCGTCTACCTTACCGGTTACGGCCCCGCCCTCAATTCCTCCGAGTCCCGCGGCCATCAAGTTCCCCATCGGGCTACTCATTAGGTTGGAAAAGGCTTGTTGCATGCCGCTCGCAGCCATGCCCATTCCTTCCGCTCCTCCAACCCCTCCGGTCATTTCCATGAGCTGCGCTTCACTCATGGTACCGGACTGCCGCGCTTGATTAACCATGCCGAACATCTGCTGGCCAAACATTGCCCCGGCGCCCATCCGACCGCCCGCCGCTCTAGAGATCTGAGCACCTTGCTGCATCGTGCCCATCATCGCGGGAGTCGAGGCCGCGCCCACGCTCTTGGCATTAAGGGCCGTGCCCATCACGTCATTAGCCGACCACAAGCCCATCTGCCGCATCGAACCCAAAAATGGCATCGCTTCCTGAACGGACGTGCCCAATACCTCGGCAATTCCCTTAGCCTGATTGACCAAACCCTTGAACTTGGTCTTGAACTCTTGAACGCTACCGATCCCAGACAACATGCCCATGCGGCCCGCTTGGTCCATAAGGTTCCGCATGTCCTTCATGCTGGACATCACGTCTTCGTTGGCCATCTCATGCAGGAATCCCGCGATATTCTTGATCGCGCCCCTGCCCATCTGTCCGCCCGATCCTCCTCCTGCCTGACCAAACCGTGGGGCCATGTATTGCTGGGTCATGCCCTGGATATCTTGAATATTTTGAGCACCCTCATAAACGTGTTGACCTACCGCTTCT
>Ga0315274_10017258_pt1 | contig 10186 bp, 11 predicted proteins | sample YL17G02_20_MG_FD_203700 | JGI IMG/M metagenome (GOLD analysis project Ga0315274, IMG submission 203700) | Sediment microbial communities from Yellowstone Lake, YNP, Wyoming, USA - YL17G02_20 | ecosystem: Environmental > Aquatic > Freshwater > Lake > Sediment | place: USA: Wyoming | collected... | reverse complement strand
ACCCTAGATCAGTCATCAGCCGCTTCACCCACAGAGTCGGAGCTGAGACTCTTCAACTCATCATCGAGGAGAAGGTCATCCTGCTCCTTCTGAGGAGCAGGGTCGTGGAGGCGGATGTGCTTCTGGATGCGAGCTTCATCAAGGCTCGGAGCATCAGGCACCCCGACGACAGCAGGAGAGGTTTCTCCGACGCGGATGCGATGGTTGGGCGGAACGGGCGCTTCTACGGCCTCGGATTCAAGCTCCACATTGCTGTTGATCACCGGAGCGTGCATCCTCTAGCAACGATCCTTGCCCCGGCTAATGATAATGAGAAGAAGCACGCGCCATCCCTCATAGAGAGGACCAAAAATGTCCTCGAAAAAGCAGGTGCTAGGCTGAGGAGCTTGATTGCGGATAGCCAGTACAGCAGCAAAGCGGTGAGAGGCTTGGTTGAGGAGTCGGTGATTCCGTACACGTCTAATCAGAAAGGTGAGGATATGCTTCGGGTTGACCGAAGGTTCAGGACATATGGTCCTGCTGATGATAGGGTGAAGTATCATAAGCGGCCGCTGGTTGAGTCGGTGTTCAGTTTCTTGAAGGATCAGTATGGGTTGAGGGTGAATAACGTGAGGGGTCTGCTGAATGTGGGTGTGTATGTGTTGCTTAGTTTGCTTTGCGGTGTTTTGAATCGGGAGGCGGCTGAGAATATGGGTAGGCCGGATAAGGCGTTGTCTCCGACGTTCTTCAACACTTGAGGGTCTGGTCTGGGGTTGGTTTGGTGGTGGGGTTGTTAGTGGATACTGGGTTTATGGTTCTTTTATGATCCCGTTTTTGGGATGTTTGTGTTGTGGGTCTTGTGTGGTGTGGTTTGTTTTTGTTTGTTGGGGTTTTGTGGTTGTGTTTTATTGGGTGAGGATCTGTGCTTTGGCTCTATTTAGGGACAAGGCGGCGCGCTTGAAGGGCCACAGGTCGAGGGATAGGGCGGCGTTCATCGACTGGCGGTCCCACAGCAACCGGGGCAGGGCCTCCAGCTCCTCCTGCGTGTAGGCGAGTCGGTCCCAGGGATAACCGAAGCCCCGGGAAACGAGCTCCTCGAACTTGTCAATGGTTCCGTTTTCATTGGCCTTCAGATTGAGACCATAGAGAAGGAGGTACGTTCTCAAGAAGGCCATGCCCTTTTCGCCTTCAGCCCGTTTTTGGCTGTCCTGGAACTCCTGGTACATATTAATGATGGACTGCTTTCCCCTGAGTTCTTTTAGTTCCAGGAGTCGCTTGCGACGGACCTCTTCCTCCTGCCTCTGGTGCTGCTCCTGAATACGCCGTTCTCGTGCGGCCTCCTCCATGCGCTGCGCATATGCACGTCGGGCCTCCTCGGTCCTGACGGCTTCAGCCAGGATCTTCCTGATCTCGTCGCTCACAGCCGAACCCCCGCCCTGGCGGCGTACTCCCGCGCCGTGATCTCGCTGTTCTTGTACTTGAAAAACCAGTGTAGGCTTGACTCCGCGTCGGCGGCATCCCTCACGAATTCATCAATTTTCAGGCCCTTCAGCCTGAGGCTTTGCACTATCTCGACCAGACCCTCAATCGTCTCCTTCGAATAGCTGAAGACACCGAGTCTCCATAGCCGCCCTAGGGCGGTCCCTAGCTCCTCGAACTTGAAGCCCGCCCTCAGGAGCGCGTTCAACGCCTCGACTACTCGGCCTAGGTTCTCAGGCTTCTCTAGGAGGGATCTTAACTGCGTGTCACGGTCAAGCATCTCGTCGAGGACGATGCGGGGGTCCTTCCCGCCTTCGAGGTGGCTGAGCCCTAAAAGGCGGCCCACCTGCTCCTGAGTCAGGGACACTAGGCTGCCAGAGGCGTTTTGATCGCCTTGTCGAGAACTCCTTCGTTTGATTATTTTTGTAGCTTCTGATGTGGTGTCTCTCCTCTTCTCTGGCACTGGCACGCCTGAGGCTCTGCATGCCTCGGAGATCCCGGAAAAAACCTTGTAAAACGTTTTGCTAGACATGTTGAACCCCTCCGTTATCTCCCTCAGCGTGGGTGCCTCACCAGTTTCCTTATGGTGGTCCCGTATGAAATTAATGATAACCTCCCGACTAATTTCCATAGGTCACACCTCGTTTTCCACGTTTTCCTCTTGTTTTCCACATTACTGTACACTAACGACGTTTTCCAAATTGGGAAAACGTTTTCCATCATCCCTTGTTTTCCACAAGGTACTCGACAGCCTCCTCCAAATTATCGAATAACTCCCCCAGATGGTTGTTCAGCAGCCTGAGGCAGTTCTCCACCGAAGCCTCCAAGGCCTTAAGCTCCTCGTTCTCCTCATCCGAATTGGCGAGCTGAGCCTCAAGCTCGTTCTCCTCCCTTCTGAGGGACGCAACCTCCTCCTTCTCACCCCGGACGTCTCGGGTCTCGGTACCCTCGTCATCCAGTAGTCTCAGGAGCACGCGGAGCCTCGCGGCGATGGTGGAAGTCAGCTCGGGGTCGTCCAGCGCGGACTCTCTTGAAACAACCTCGAAGCCCCGCCCGCGTCCCAGGCTTCGCATTTCCACTATCTGGATGTCGTCTTCCATGTCTTCGGGTTCAAAACTGCTTAGTGGAGTGAGCTTCCCACAAATGGGGCAGGATAAGTACGTAATTGACAGCCTATATCACCCTCCCGGGGAAGAAGGGAACGCAGAACGTGGCCCCGCACTTCTCGCATTTTATCCTAGTCTCCCTCAGCGGCACCGTGTTCTCGTTCCCGCAGGCGAGGCACCTGACCCGTTTTTCCTCGGGGTAGCTGCTCGCTATGTCCGTGAGCACCATGGCCACCTGAACCGCGCCCCTCAGCGGGGCCGTGTCCTCAAGCAGTCGGGCTCCGTAGGCCGTGAGCTCGTAGGCTCTCCCCATGGGCTTACCCCGCCTACGCGCGCGCCCCTGCCTGCCTTGGATTATATTGTATTTCTTTAGGTGTTTTAAGACGTAGAGGGTCAGACATGGCTTCCTCCCGCATCGGATCGCCTCCAGCTCGCCGCGGTAGAAGGCCACGAGGTGAAGATCCGACTCGTCTTCGAGACCAAGGCCCAGACACTCAGTCATAGTGGAGCTCCCCCATTTTGTTTACAACCTCCCTGAGCCTTCCTAAGCCTCATCGCGGCGCCACAGGCCCGGCACCTCACCAGCCTGTTAATGAAGGATTCATCATAGTCGAACAGCAGCCCACATCTAGGACACCTACCGCAATAGAATCTATTGTCGGGCGTCTTCCTGAATATCTCGACCTCCACCTCTTCCTCAGGCGTCGGCGTCTTTTCATCACGCTGAGTTTCAGTATCTCGCTCGGTCATTGAGTCGATAAGGTTTTCAAGGCTCTCGTTGAGGCCTTCCCAGACCGGGTTATCGTAAACTTCCTTCAGTTTCTCCCTAGACTTATCCTCTTTCTCACGGAAGCGATTCAGCGCGTCACCCCCATAGTATTTCTCAATTACGTCTCGGCATATCTTCTCAGCGGCCCTCAGTGTCTCATCATTCTTAAACAGGGCGTTGGCCTCACACTTCCGACTCCCAAATTCCCTGACATATTCAGGGTCCCTAGCCTCCCGCCCGGAGCCTGTTTTGATGTTCTCAATCCAGGTGAGGTTGTACCTATCGATCTCCTCTCTGTTGAGGCCGAACCGCTCTATGATCAGCTTGTCCGGATACCAGTCGACGGATCGGCGTATGTCCCCAAGTCCCTTCCTGAATCTTTTGGTGATCTTGAGCCCTGCCGGGTCGTGGTCGTAGAAGAGGAGCATCACGGGGTTTAATCCTCGGGCCTCGGCCTTGATGCAGAGCTTTGCTATGTGGTATCTGAGTAGGATGGGTGCCCAGCCCTTTGAGCTCACGATGGGGATGTGGTACTCGTCGCAGATGGGTTTGAATAGGTTGCGGAGATCACCCTTCTCGACACACATCATTAAGTAAAACTTCTCGCCCACCCAGTAATCCGTGGTGTATATGGGGAGGGCTTCAAGCATCTCGTTGACGTCGCTCCTCAGGTTTTCGAGTAGAACCGTGGGGTTTGACGCCTCGTGGATGCCTGCGAACCGCCTGGTCTCATCCTGGTCCTCGGCCACGAAGTCGATGGGCAGGAGGCCAATCTTGCGGCAATCGTTGATCGCCTGCCCGCATTTATCGAACTCACCCTTATCGATCTTCCCGAGGCCCTCAAGGGCATAGCACCAGCCTCTCCCCGAATACTTCACGCGGCTGCTCCTCGATCTCTGCAGCGCCTTTATCTCATTAGCAAACCACTCAAGCCTCCTCTCATATGCTTCGTTGCCGATTTGGCCCGTTGGTATCCATGATAAGGGTTTAGGCTGCGGTGGAGGGTGATAGACCCTCGGCGTCTTCGGTATGGGTAGGAGCTTGTCGAAGGCCCTCTCAAGTGAATCAGATATGCTTCTACTCATAGAGACCACTCTTCCCATAGTTTAGCCAGCTGAGTACGGGGCTGATGAGGTGGGCTACGATTGTAACAGGTGTTTCCTGAGTTATGCCTACTCTGCCTAATCTGTGGCTTATGTCAAACATTTTTGAAAATATGGCCTCAGTTGATGCCATGAAGTTGACGCACTGGTAGACTTTCAATCCCTCTGTGTCGGTCTTATTACGGTCGAATACAGCCAACTCTATGATATAGGGGTAGGCGTGTGCGTCCTTCTCCCCCTCGATCATGTAGGTGTATCTTAGGCGCTCCCATCCATTCTGTTTCCTCGTCGCCTCGAACTGGTCTTCACCGACTACGCCCAAGACTTGCGGGAGGCTTCTCTTGTTGATTGTTTTTCCCAGATTCTTCATCGCGTGATAGAGGTACACTATGTCTCTATCCGTAAGCTCTGAGATCGGTGTAGCGGGTACAAACTGCACACGGGCAACTGGGCAATCATGATTGGCGGCCTCGTTGAAATCGTGCAATATGTCCCTGATTATCGGTTTTCGGCTGAAACCTCGAAAGAGGGGTATAAACTCCTTCAGCTGTATGTTGGGTCTGGCTCTGACATAGTCGTTGAATAGGTCCCTGAAGTTCTCCGCCGTATACCAGAGGATCGACGTCTCTTTCCTCAGATCTTCCCCACCTAGAGCCTCACCCATCGATCCCTTCTGGCCCCACAGGTCGAAGCTGATCCTTCTCCTCGGGTTCACCATCGAAGTCGCGGCTATGATGTAGTAATATGCTTCTGGCCCCACCTGAATCTGCTGATCCATCCAATCACGTGCGCTTGGAAAGGCGACCTTGAATGTATTTTCTCCACTATTGTAGATCCTCGTTGCTTGTATCTCAGATTTGATGCGGTCCTCTACCTTGCTGGGTATTAGTCTGATTTTGTACTCGCATCCATGGCTTGAAATAATAATCTCGGGAGGCGATAGTTTTCGACTCTCAGCTAGTGCGTAGGAGTATCCGAAGATACACTTTAGGGCGTTACCCAGATAACCCCGTGATACTCTGAGGAAACCTCTCTTAGAGGATGCTTTATTGTTGAAGTCCAGGATGAGTTTAAGATCCTCTTCGCTCATCTTTTTGCTTCCGTTATCTCTGATCGTCAATATGTCGAATCCGGTGCTGTTCTCAATGCCTACGTACAGCTCGGTGGCGTCGGTGTCCAGACTATTGCAAAGCATCTCACTCATGGCGAAGAAGAGAGCCTCATTCGACATTATTCCTGTCCTCTTCCTCAGCTCGTCAAGGTTCACAAAATCGAGGCCGCGCCCAGCGCCGGGCCTGATCAGATCCGCAAGATCCTGTTTTTCAATCAAGCTGAGGCGCCTCTACTATCGCGGTTTTGACGACTAGTCGCCATTTAATATGAGTAGAACTCAAGCCACCCACCCCCATCGACCATCTGGGGCACGCGTAACGTAGCCTGGATTATCCTTCTGAAGGGCTTCAAGCAGCCCCTCAGCTTCCTCTACAAAGGCGTCGAGGAGCCGGGCCATTTCCTCAGAGGTTATCCAGGGATGTTCATGAAGAACTTCACCAACAAATTCCACCTTCTTTTGGTCCTCCGGTTGAGAAATATATTTTTCATTCTCTACCTCCACCCCTAGAGGATACAGTTTCGTGGTTCTCTTATCATCTGGGTCCGTCCTCTCTTCGATGAATCCGGCATCTTCGAGTACGGTTATCAGGCGTTTCCTCGATTTGTCGCCGAGCCTCGATTTAAAGCGTTTATAATAGGATTGGCTGAACTCTGTCTTTGTTAGGCCTGTATCTTTCGTGGCTTCGAGTAGTTGTGTTAATGACTCTGTCCACCAATCGTAGACATAGGGCGGTAATTCTAACCTGTTTGCTTCCATTACTTTTCTTAAACTGTTTTCAGCAGACGTCAGGTCTTCTAGTTTGGCTGTCAGGTTTCCGCTTGGAGTGTACTCTCTTTGAGGGAGGTTGAAGAGGGCGTGACCCTTTGCCATAGCTATTAGGTGAGGAAAATCTCGCTGATCGCGTGGCGCTAAGTCTCGTGAATTATTATCTTTGCCCTGTTTAAAATGGGATTTAAGGAGCTCCATATCCTCAGGATTGATTATTATCTGCTGAATGTTTGCGGCTTTGATGAGCTCTATCCTAGCCCTCAGGGCTGCTCCATCTGGATCTGAATCGATTTTTCCTTTGAAGGTATCTCTGTCTTGTAGACTCTCAGCCTGCAGATCCAAGCTATCACTTAATTTTCTTTGGTCCATGTCTGGGGATATAATAAAAAACCTAGTCCTCTCCTGTTCGTCTGGGCTGAAGGCGGCCTGGCAGAATACCACAGTCGGGTACCCGATCAACTTCACTCGCTTTGTCAGGTTGCCGCCGCTTGCCGTCTTGTCAGTAATATCCGAGATGACCTCCTTCTCGTCGTGGCTGAGGAGACTCCTCAGTGGCTGAAGCACCTGGTCGTCGGGAGTGTCCTTGAAAATAATTATGCGCTTGGAAAGGTCCAAGACATATACCTTCTCGATTGAGTCCCACCAGTCACGGTGCTTCCTATACTCCGCCTTCCTCTCATCCTTCCATCGTACAAGCTTCTTACGGGCGTCTATTGCCTCCCTCGACTTATCGCCGAAACCAGGAGCTTCGGGCCTTGCATGGCTGTCCTCCCAATCCTTGAGGCAATCGTCAATATACTCGGAGCGCTTCTTGAGTGGTTTGCCGTCAGATGTCTGAAGCTGCATGTTCGTGTGAAAAAAGGCCTTTTTCGAGACGTAGCCTTTCTTATCGACATCTTCTTTTGGGAAGTATTTAGCAACCTCTAGGGCGATGTAGCTTTTACCCGTCGAACTTGGGGCGCTAAACATGACATTCTGCTGATCTTCGTAAGTGTAGTTTTGAACCATACTATAGAATGTGATTTTCTTGTTTTCCTTATCGTGTTTTATTGTGCGCCCCAGAACCTTTATAACAAACTCGTCATCCATGGGCTGCTGTGCTCTCTCAAGCGCCGCCTTCCACGCCTGAACCCGCTTGATGGCCTTGGCCTCTTCCTCTAAACTATGTTCCCCAGGGGTAGGGATAAGAGATGAAATATTTTTATCATTTATTCGCCCACACTTCGGGCAGACTTTAGCCTCCCCAAGTGAGGCCCCGCAGTTGACGCAGAGAGGCCCACTCATTTCATGCGAGTTCATGCGCCTGAGGCCTCCACTATCAGGCTTGTGTCGGTTTGTGGGTACACGTCTACATAGCAAACCCACCAGCCATGGCGCTTCGTGTGGGGTATTGGTCTGCTGACGCTTGCGCGATTGGGGTAAAGGCGCTTGATTCTCTCTGCCTCGTCAACGGTGCCCGCCGTCGTGGGGCCCTGCACCATTATGATGTATTGAGCTTTCTCGTAGATTGACACGTGGTTTCCTCCCTCTTCGAAGCGAGGCGATTTATCCAAATCTCAAAATCCTCATTAGGTCGTGGCTTCCATGAATCGCTGGGGGTCGGCTGTGGCGCGGGGCCTTCAACTCTCACGCCTTAGCCGCCTCCACCTTCTCAAGTTTCTCGGCTACGGCGCGCCTCACGAAGTCTGAAGCTGAATTAAAACGCCCGGCCTCAACTAGGCTTTCTATCTTTTTCACGTCGGCTGGGGGTAGTCTCGCCCCCACCTGTGGATTGATGTGTCCCATGCCAATGACAGGGGCAAAACATATATATTATTGAATACGACGTTAATGCGAATAAATATGGCACAGAAGTCACGGAAGAGGCACCCCGCCGCCGAAGTTCTTTTACAACTCGCGCTAAATGGGGAGACAAGCCAACCGGACCTGGCTGATAAAGTGTCCTACCGAACCCTAGTTAGGGTCTTACAGCAATTACAGAAGGGGGACTTAATCTATCTTAGTTTTAGAAGGCCCGCGGAGTTTAAGGGGGCGCCCTCTAACTGCTGGAGTCTCACCTTTGCTGGCATACGTATTGTATTAAAATGGAAGCTGGCCGAGGAAGAGGTTGATCGATTAGTCGCTAGTTATCCTGACTCGAATTGGATTTTCAGGAAATGGGGTTATATTAAACAAAATGTTGAGGTTAAGAAATGGGTTATTAGCCAAATGGCTCTATATGAGACTCCGTTTTCTGTTGAAGCTGAATTTGATAAAAACCTAGGTAAAGGCGTGGAAAACATCCTTGGTCCAGGGTTCCCACACCTAGAAAAACACCTACAAAACCAAAGGGAGGAAGACCGCCGCCTGCAATTCCTCTATCAAGTTCTAGGCGCTGAGTTTATTCTAGGGGGAGGCCTCTTCGCAGAAGTGGGTGATGAGGGGTTTCGTTGCAGATCCCAAGCGGCTGAATACGTTGAATACTTGATGAAAGAACCCGTTCTGAAGAAAATCTATAATTCCCTCTTTGAGAGAATAGAAGCCCAATACCGAATGGTGCAGAAGTTACGGAAAACATATAGTTTTACCAATTAATATGCCTAAGGCCCGATGGTCTTAGGTTTCTCCCGCTCGTATATCTCCATCAGGGCCTTTATCGCCTTGTCTAGCTTAGCCTCGGTTGCGGCTTGTTGTCTCTTCAGCTCCGCGATTTCGCTGCTCTGTCCCGCCTTCGCCTCCTCGATCTCTTTTTTCAGCCTCTTAACCTCGTTTTTATCGATTTGCCCATAAGCTTCGCCCCTCGTCAGGACGTTCAGGAAGGGCGCGGCCTGCTCAAGCTGCTCGTTAACATACGCCTCATTCTCGAAGGATCTATCATAGCCCAGCGGGTCAACCTTCGCCATGTGGCCCATCATCGCCTCCGCGACGTGTGGCGCTGCTCCCGACTGAGCCCACAGCGTTCTGAAGGTGTCCCTAAGGTTGTGTAAGCCCCGCCCGTAGCGCTCGACATTAAGGCCGCTCCGGGAGATGATTCCCAGCTCCTTCAATTTCCGGATCCAGTAGTCGGATAGCGCGCTCTTGGTTACGGCCTGCTTGAACTGGTTCACGAATATGGGGCCGTCGCCGTCGCCTCTCTCCTTGATGTAATCCTTCACGCAGTTGATGGCGTCGCCCATTATGTAGGTGCTGAACTCGGCCTCGTTCCTTGTAGCCTTCCGGCCGGGGATAGTGATCTTGACCACCTCCTTCTTATCGCGCAGCTGCTTGGTGAGGTCGACCCAGCCGTTATCTGACCAGTGGACCACGCTCTCTTGATCAAGCCCGCCGCAGAGCATCACCATGAAGGCGGCTCTCAGCGTCTTGTTTGAAGCTAAAACGACGCGCCTGATCTCCTCGACCGTCAAAAGGTTCGGGACTATCCCCTTCTCTGAGCGAAGTTTAAACGATTTATCCCTAGGTAAACCAGCCCGATTATGCTCAAAGAATGACTTAACAGCCTTGAGCATGTTCTCCTTCGTACCCTTGCGCTGCCCATTCTTCCCAAGAACCCATGCCTGGGCCAGGTCGAGCATACGGTACTCTGTCTGTTTGGTCGTTTCCCTCTGATGCTTTACGAGTTCGTCGGGAACCATACCCGCGAACTCTCCCCCGTTCTCGCCCATCCACCTGAGCCAATCCTTGAAGTAGTAGACATACACATGCGCGGTGCTATCCGCTAGTCTGCTCATCCAGATCTTGACGGTTGCGTTTTCCTCTTTGCTTGAGTTCATGAGTAGGTATATTATCTTAAATTATATAAGTTTTATTACCCTATCTTCTACGACATCGAGAAGTACAACTGGGGGAACGCCGGGAAGCCCTATGGCAACTAATCCCGACTAGTCCCTCT
>Ga0315274_10017255_pt1 | contig 10187 bp, 6 predicted proteins | sample YL17G02_20_MG_FD_203700 | JGI IMG/M metagenome (GOLD analysis project Ga0315274, IMG submission 203700) | Sediment microbial communities from Yellowstone Lake, YNP, Wyoming, USA - YL17G02_20 | ecosystem: Environmental > Aquatic > Freshwater > Lake > Sediment | place: USA: Wyoming | collected... | reverse complement strand
CTTTTATCCCATCGAAACCCTCGTCCAGGCTGGCATCCAGGACATAATGATCGTCACGGGCGGCACCAACGCCGGGGATTTTCTCCGCCTCATCGGCAACGGCTCCGATTTCGGCCTGAAACACATAAACTATGCCTATCAGTCCGGAGAGGGCGGCATAGCGGAGGCGCTCGGACTCGCCGAGCACTTCGCCGGCGGCGACAGGGTCTGCGTCTTCCTCGGCGATAACATCATCGAGAAGAACATCCGCCAGGCAGCCGCTGACTTCGAGAAGCAGCCCAACGGGGCCAAGGTCATCCTCAAGGAGATGGAGCATCCTGAACAGTTCGGCGTTCCCGCTCTCCAGGATAGGCGAATCGTCGCGATAGAGGAAAAGCCCAAGACGCCCAAGTCGCCCTACGCCGTCATCGGCATCTACTTCTACGATCCCACCGTCTTCAACATCATAAAGACACTGAAACCGTCGGCGAGGGGCGAACTCGAGATCACCGACGTCAATAACGCTTACATCGCCCGCGGCAACATGACCTACGAAATCCTCGAAGGCTGGTGGGCGGATTGCGGCGCCAGCATTGACGCCCTCCTCGAAGCAAACAACCTCGTCGCCAGGACGGGAGCGAACAATCCGTGAATTATCTGACCCATCTGCGAGTTTCCTATCGAGTCCCGCTAGCCCGGGTGAAGCGCTGGCTATGGTTCTCCCCTCCCCCCTCCGTGGGGGAGGGCTAGGGTGGGGGGCACTGTTTCACCCCCACCTTTTTCCTCCCCGTTCGGCTGAGCTCACGGCCGAAGCCCATCGAGGGGGAGGAAATATGACAACAACCCGCGACTCAGAGTAACAAACGAAAACCAGTAGATAGCATGGAAATCAACAAGATACTCGTCACCGGCGGGGCCGGATTCATAGGCTCGAACTTCATCCGCCACATCCTTGCCCAATACCCCGATTGCCAGGTCGTCAACCTCGACAAGTTGACCTACGCGGGCAATCTCGACAACCTGGCGGAGGTCGCCGACGACCCCAGGTACCGCTTCATCCACGGCGACATCTGCGATCCGAAAATCGTCGAGCAGGCCATGGCCGATGCCGACGCCGTAGTCAACTTCGCCGCGGAAACCCACGTGGATCGCTCCCTCCTTTCCGCTTCAGCGTTCATCGAAACGGACGTGGTTGGCACCCATGTCCTCCTCGAGGCCGCAAGGAAACTGAAACTCCGCCGCTACCTCCAAATCAGCACCGACGAGGTCTATGGAAGCACCGAGAAAGGCTCTTTCTCCGAGGATTCTCCCCTCCATCCCTCAAGCCCTTACTCCGCCAGCAAGGCGGCGGCGGACCTCCTGGTGCTCTCCTACCACCATACTTTTGGCCTGCCGGTGCTCATCGTCCGCAGTTCCAACAACTACGGCCCAAACCAATATCCCGAAAAACTCATCCCCCTCTTCGTCACCAACGCCTTCGACAACCTGCCCCTCCCCATCTACGGCGACGGGCTGAACGTCCGCGACTGGCTCTACGTAGGGGACAACTGCGAGGCAATTGACCTCGTCCTGAGGCGCGGCAAAGAAGGCGAAATCTACAACATCGCCGGCGGCTGCGAAAAGACCAACCTCGAAATCACCGAGACCATCCTCGAACTTGCCGGCAGGACCAAGGAGTTAATCCGCTGGGTGAAGGACAGGCCCGGCCACGACCGCCGCTACTCCCTCAGCGCCGCCAAGATAGCCTCCCTCGGCTGGCGCCCGAAGCACACACTTGAAGAGGGCCTGCGAATGACGGTAGATTGGTACCGCAACAACGAAGCCTGGTGGCGAAAGATAAAATCAGGGGAATACGGGGAATACTATCGCAGACAGTACGAAGAGCGCCTGAAGAAGGCCAGCTCAGGCGAATGAAAACTGCCACTCCCTTCCCCCTCCTCCCTCTCCTCCAAACCATGCGGCCGAGGCAGTGGACGAAGAACTTCGTCGTCTTTGCCGGCGTGGTCTTTGGCCAGAGACTGCTTGAGCCCCCCTACCTGCTCAAGGCTGTAGCAGCCTTTGCCCTTTTCTGCCTGCTGTCAGGCGCAGTCTACATCTTCAACGACCTGCGAGACATCGAGAAGGACCGCCTCCACCCCCGTAAGTCCCTCCGTCCCCTCCCCTCCGGCAGGCTCAACCCGGGGATAGCCTGGTTCGCCTCGATAGCCTTCATGGTCGTCTCGCTCGCCCTCTCCTGGGTCCTCTCGCCCGCCTTCGCCATCGCTGCCACCTCCTACCTGCTCCTGCAACTAGCCTACTCCCTCTTCCTCAAGAACGTGGTCATTCTGGATGTGTTCACCATTGCCTCCGGCTTCGTCATCCGAACGGTGGCCGGCGCCCTGGCAGTAAACGTCACCATCTCCGCCTGGCTCGTCGTCTGCACCATCCTCCTCGCCCTCTTCCTCGCCCTGAGTAAGCGGCGCCACGAACTCGTCCTGCTCGAGAACAACGCCTCTTCCCACCGCGCCATCCTGGCAGAGTATAGCCCCTACCTGCTCGATCAGATGATCGCCGTGGTGACCGCCTCCACGGTCATGTCCTACTGCCTCTACACCATGTGGCCCGAGACCGTCCGCAAGTTCGGCCCCAACCTCCCCTACACCGTCCCCTTCGTCCTTTTCGGCATCTTCCGCTACCTCTACCTCGTCCATCAGAAGGAAGGCGGCGGCAGTCCCGACAAAATCCTCCTCAGCGACATCCCCCTCCTCCTCAGCGTCCTCCTCTGGGCCCTGGGAGTGTTCCTGATAATCTACGTGTCGAGGCACTTGATTCCGGTCTAACCGAGTTCGCCCGCTCTGGCCTTGAAGATAAGGTTGTCAACCGCGTCGGACTACGACCGTCACCACCGGCAGGCGCAAGCCCCGGATGCAGGGAGTGCCCCCCATCTGCTCAGGGCTGACAGTTATCTGCGTGTACCTGACTTTTCACCGCCCTGTCCGATGCGACACCTAAAATTCGCTTCCCGTCAAGGCCCATATTACTACCCCCATTGAGTTGCTAACCGCGCAAGAACTCAAGTGCGAGCGTAAGCAGCGCAGCTCGTCCTCCCCAGTCATCCCCCGTTGACATTCCCGTCCGCAAAAGGGTAGAAACTTGGAACCCAAAAGTGGCAGGAGGCGGATATGAAAGAGTTTGAATACATACCAGCCAACTCGCTCTCGGAGGCGGTGGAGATCCTGGCCAGAGAGGGTGAAAGGGCCAGGCTCCTGGCCGGGGGCACCGACCTCATCACCAGGATACGGATGGGGAGAGAGGAGGCGCCGGACTACCTCGTCTCCCTGCGCCAGCTCCAGGAACTCAACTACCTGACCTTCGGGCAAGACGGCTCGCTACATTTGGGGGCGCTGGCGACCCTCCATTCGGTAGAAGCCGATCCCCGCGTAACGAAGAACTTCGCCGCCCTCGCCGAGGCAGCAGCCTCCGTCGGCTCGCTGCAGGTGCGGAACATCGGGACGGTGGTGGGAAACGTCTGCAGCGCCTCCTCCGCGGCTGACGCCGCCGTTGCCCTCCTTGCGCTGGGAGCAACCGCCAGGGTCATCGGACCTCAAGGGGAACGGGAAGTCGGCCTGGCCGGTCTCTTCGCAGGCCCGCGGCAAACTTCCCTCGGAAGGGGAGAGATGGTGAAAGAAGTGTTCGTCCCTGCGCCGCGAAGCCGAACCGGGCAGGTGTTCCTCCGGGTCAGCCCTCGCAGGGCGATGGATTGCTCGGTGGCGGCGGTGGCAGCCACGGTAACCCTGGGCGAGGACGGTAGGATCGAAGAGGCCAGGATTGGCCTCGGCGCTGTGGCGCCCACCCCGAAGCGGGCCTCGGCGGCCGAGAGCATACTTAAGGGCAACGCCCCCACCGGGGAAATCCTCAAGGCAGCCGGAGACGCGGCAGCCCGCGGCTGCGAGCCGATTTCCGACATCCGAGGCAGCATGGAATACCGTCGGGAGATGGTGCGGGTCATGACGGTGAGGGCGGTGGCCGAAGCCAGCCGCCGCGCCAGCCATCAAAGGGGGGTGCGAAGATGAAGAAGCAGGTAATCTCTCTGCGGGTCAACGGCCAGCCCTACCAGGTCATGGTTGATGCCCGCGAAACCCTCTTGCCGGTTCTCAGGAGACAACTCGGCCTCACCGGCACCAAGGAAGGCTGTGGCGAAGGCCAATGCGGAACTTGCACCGTCCTCATGAACGGCAAGGCGGTGAGTTCCTGCATCCTGCTTGCCCTGGAGGCGGAAGGACAGGAGATTACCACCATAGAGGGGATCGCCGATGGCAACCTCCACCCCCTTCAAGAGGCCTTCGTGCAGCAAGGGGCAGTGCAATGCGGCTTTTGCACCCCCGGGACGATTATGACGGCCCTGGCCCTGCTAAACAGAAACCCCGACCCTTCCGAGGAAGAGATTCGCATCGCCCTGGAGGGGAATCTCTGCCGCTGCACCGGTTACGCCCAGATAGTCGAGGCGGTCCGTTCCGCCGCCAGCGCAATCCGTTCAGGCACCCCGCTGCACCCGGAGGAGATGAAACAGCCGGCTGGCAAGACCAGGGCCGTCATCGTAGGTCGCCGCCGTAGGCAGATGCGTCTCGTTGGCCAGCCTGCCGAGCGGGTCGAGGCCGACCAGAAAACGACCGGCGCCGCGCTCTTTGGCGCCGACGTCACCATGCCGGGCATGCTCTACGGCAAGATCCTCCGCAGTCCTTACCCTCATGCCCGTATCCTCTCCGTTGACACCTCCAGGGCTGAGGCACTGTCAGGGGTGATGGCGGTGGCCTCAGCCGCTGATACCCCTGGCAACCTGTTCGGAATGATAATGCCCGATGAAACCGTCTTCGCCACCGGCAAGGTTCGCTATATGAAACAGCCCGTGATAGCGGTGGCGGCGACCGACCCCGAGACTGCTGAACGCGCCCTCGGCCTCATTGACGTGAAATATGAGCCCCTCCCAGCCGTCTTCGACGTGGAAGAAGCCATGAAGCCCGAGGCGCCCCTCGTCCACGAGGATATCGGCCGATACAATCCCCCTGACTGGATCGAATGGCCGAACCAGGGCAACATCCTTTCCCACCGCAAGATAGTCCACGGCGATGTCGAAAAGGCCTTCCAGGAGTCGGATCTGGTCCTGGAAGACAGATACGTCACCGGCTTCATGCACCAGGGTTACCTGGAACCTCATGCCTGCCTCGCCGCCTTCGACCCCGCCGGCAAACTCACCATCTGGACTTCGACCCAGGGCCACTTCTACGCTCGCGCCGCCGTCTCTACCTTCCTCGACATGCCGATGAGCAAGGTGAACGTCATTGCCACCGAGATCGGGGGAGGATTTGGCGGCAAGCTATCCGTTTTCGTCGAGCCGATAGCGGCCGTCCTGGCAAAGAAGTCCGGCAGGCCCGTCCAGATAGTTCTCACCCGGCAGGAGGATCTCGAGGATGCCCGCCCCCGCTCCGCCACGATCACGGAGGTGAAAACGGGAGTCAAGAAAGATGGCACTCTGACGGCCAGGCAGTTCAAGTTCATCCTCGACAGCGGGGCCTTCGCCGACTGGAGCCCCGGAGCCGCCATCGGAGTGGCGGCCGCGGCACGCGGGCCCTATCGTATTCCCAATTACGACCTCCAGGCCTACACCGTCTATACCAACAGGTTCATCTGCGGCGCCTACCGCGCTCCGGGCTTCCCCCAGATGACCTTCGCCCTCGAATCCCAGCTGGACGAGATCGCCAGCAGGCTCGGCATGGACCCATTCGACCTCAGGCTGAAGAACGGCCTCGACGCTGGCGACGTCACTTTTGTGGGCAATCGGCTCAAGACGCCCATCTTCCTGAATATGTTGAAGAAGGTGAGAAAGGCCATCGCCTCCGACCGGCAGAAGGATGAGCCCAACACCGGCTGGGGGCTCGCCTGCGGGGAGTGGCAGATTGGCGGAGCCCACGCCGCAGCATTGCTCAAACTGAACGGGGACGGATCCATCAACCTCCTTATCGGCTCGACCGACCTCTCCGGGTCAAGGACCAGCATCGTCCAGGTCGCCGCGGAGGAACTTTCGGTGGGTTTGGAGACCATCTCGGTCACTATCGGCGACACTGATACCGCCCTCACCGCCCCTCTCAGCGGCGGGAGCATGGTCACTTTCAACATGGCCAATGCCGTCCGCCTCGCCGCCAAGGATTTAGCGAAGAAAATCCGTTCCCGCGCCGCAGGAATCCTCGGCGTCAAGGAGAAGGAAGTGGAACTGAGCGACGGGAAGGTGCTCGTGAAGGGCGATCCTTCCAAGAGCGTCGCGCTATCGCAACTGGGTGGGGCGGAGCTTCAAGGGACTTCCTCCTGCGACCCCATTCCCTCCGCCCATGCCTTCGCGGTTCAGGCTCTCAAGGTCAAAGTGGATCCCGAAACCGGCCAGGTCAAGGTCCTGCGCATCGTGGCCGCTCAGGATTGCGGGATCGCCGTCAATCCCCAGAGCGTCGAGGCCCAGGTCGGCGGAGGTGTCGCTCAAGCACTTGGCAACGCCCTCTGGGAAGAGATAGTCATGGAGGACGGCCAGGTCCAAAATCGTGGCCTCACTGAATACACCATGCCCACGTCCAGGGACGTCCCAGATTTCCAGGCCATTCTCTTCGAAGGCGAATTGGCTCCAGGCGAAGGACACGGGGCCAAGGGAATCGGGGAGCCGGTTCACGTGCCCACCGTGGCCGCCGTCGCCAACGCCATCTTCAACGCGGTCGGGGTCCGAATGAAGGAGATGCCCATGACCCCGGAGAGAATCTGGCGGGAGATAAGAAAGAAGTCCGAGGGTTCAGAGTCTTAGAGTCCGAGGGTCTGCAGGTCTTAGACTCCGCGAGTCTTGCAGTTATGACCCCTCCAAACCAAGGACCCTGCGCTCACACCCTTACACACCCACACACTTACACACTCTTGAAATGGCTGCCCCCCAAAAAAAATTCTGGCAAATCGGAACTTTTTCGGCCCGCCAGGCATTTAACTAGAGGATACAGAAAGCTAGCCCCTTTCAAGTCCTCCGTGACTGCCCATCTCGCCTCGATGGGCAGTTATGGTTTTTGGGGGACGTCTGAATGCGAAGTGGGAGCGAAATAGAGAAACGCGAGCCACCGACCGGTCTGACCAACGACAGATATGCCCCCTCTAGTGCAGTTGCCCGGACTCCTGCACCCATGGACTCGTAGACTCCTAGAGGCTCGGACGCCTAGACTCCTAGACTGCGCAGGAACTCCAGCACCTCTTCTGCGTGCTGCTCGACCCTCACCTTCGGATAGATCTTCCGGATTACGCCCGCCTTATCAATCACAAAGGTCGTCCGGTCCGTGCCCTTGAACAGTCGCCCGTAAAGGCTCTTCTCTTTGTAGACTCCGTATTGAGTGGATACCGTGGCGTCCACGTCGCTGAGCAGGGGGAAGTTCAACTGGTGCACTGAGGCGAACTTCCCGTGCGACTTGAGAGTATCGGTGCTCACCCCCAGGATCACCGCCCCTGCCGCTTCAAAGTCCCGCTTTAGGTCGCGAAAGCTGCACGCCTCTTTGGTGCAGCCTGGAGTCATATCCTTGGGATAGAAGTAAAGCACGATGTTCTTCTGGCCCTTGAACTGCCCCAGGCTGATCTCGCCTCCGGTGCTCGCCGACAGCGAGAACTCAGGCGCCCTCTTTCCTTCCGTAATCTCACTCATCCTCGCTCACCTTCCTTGAAACTGATCTCCGGTAGCAGTTGCCGTCTGCAACCCCACAACGGCCCAACCGAAGCACAATCAGCCGTCCCCCCATTCCGGAATATGCGTGTGTATTCTAGCGGATTTGCGCGACCGGTGCCATCGGTAGTCCGACGAAAATAGGGCGAGAGCAACCCACCCCCCTCTCTCGCCCAAACATGGCACCCTTCCTCCTCTATGTCTATGCGCGAGTCAACTTGCTGTCCGCTGCTTCCGACCCGGCCGAGGTGCGACACCTCGGAAGCGGTCGAGCAGGTGTTTCAAAGCACCGAGGTCTCCCCGCCAAAGAAAGCGCGGGCCAGCTAAGCGCATTACCTCCCTAATGCGGGCGCGCTCGGCAGGACGGTAGCAATGGACCGGGCAGCGGCGGCAACAGCTCCTCCGAAAATAGGTTGCTCTCCCCTGTTTCCTCCGGTAACCGACGCCTGATGTTCATGCAGTGCAATTGCCTTAGACTCTCAGACTCTTAGACTCCCGGACGCTTAAACTCTCAGACGCCCAGACGCTTGGACGCCCACCCCGCCTTGTCCCTTCCCTCAACTTCATATTACAATCCCCCTGGTGACGCTCCTTCTCCTTTTCACCACCGAAGTCCCTACAGGAGTGTCACCAAGTTCTTCAAGCAGCAAAAGTCAAGGAGGGGGCACGAGACGGAGCGATGACCGTAAACCTCAAAAAAGTTGGCCTCTTCTTAGTCCTGACCTTTTTCGTCAACTGGCAAATGGTCTTTCTCTACTCGGCCCTCGGCGGCAGATGGGTGACGCCATATTCGCTTGCCGTCATGGTGCCCTACATGTTCGTTCCGATGCTGGTAGCCATCTTCCTCCAGAAGGTGGTTTACCGGGAAGGCGTGACAGGGCCGCTCGGCGTCTCCTTCAGATTGAACCGCTGGTTCCTGGTAGCCTGGCTGCTGCCTCCCATCGTCGCCTTCGCCACCCTTGGAGTCAGCCTCCTAATGCCAGGCGTCCACTATTCTCGGGAGATGGCGGGCATGTTCGAAAGATTCCGATCTTTCCTCACGCCGGAGCAGATGGAGCAGATGAGAAAACAGGCCGAGATGTTCCCGGTCCACCCAATCTGGCTTGGCCTCATCCAGGGTCTCATCGGCGGCGCCACCATCAACGCCATCGCCGCCTTTGGCGAGGAACTGGGCTGGAGAGGATTCCTCCAGCGAGAGTTGGGCCCGCTTGGCTTTTGGAAGTCATCTGCCATCATCGGCGTTATCTGGGGGCTGTGGCACGCCCCCTTGATCCTCAAAGGCCACAATTACCCCCAGCATCCTCTGCTCGGCGTGCCCATGATGGTGGGGTGGTGTCTGCTCCTCTCCCCCATCTTCGCCTATGTCAGGCTCAAGGGGAAATCGGTGATCGCTGCCGCCATCATCCACGGAACACTTAACGGCACATACGGGCTGGCGATAATGGTGATCCGCGGCGGCAACGATCTCACTGTTGGCCTCACCGGTTTTGCCGGCTTCCTGGTGCTTGCCCTTGTCAATATTTGCATATTCGTGTATGATAGCGCCCACTTGAGGGGACGCTGAAGTAGGCAGCCGGTAGCCGCCCGCCGGGCCCGCCGATGTCCTGAGCGTTTTTCCTCAAGTTGCGCCCTCGCGCCCGACCAAGAGGTCGCGCATATGGGAGAGATTTTAGAAGACAGGAGAAGCAGTGACAGGCCGTTGGGTTCCGCCATTCCTATCGGCGAAAAGGCTACTGGGGCGGCACCTCTCGCCCGTCCAGCGGCCAACTGGCCTTGCGAGATGCCGCCGTTAAGGGCAGGATGCCCACATCCTGATTCAAGAAACTAGAACCGGAGGATGAGAGAATTGGCAAACGAAAACCCCTTCCAGTTTGCACAGGAGCAGTTGGACAACTGTGCCAGAATCCTGAACCTGGATCCCGGTGCACACGCGATCCTAAGGGTTCCCATGCGTGAAATCAGCCTGTCAATCCCGGTCCGCATGGACGACGGCTCGGTGAAGGTCTTCCAGGGATTCAGGGTGCAATACAATGATGCCAAAGGCCCCACAAAGGGCGGCATTCGATTCCATCCCGAGGAAACGATTGACACAGTTCGGGCCCTTGCCGCTTGGATGACCTGGAAGTGCAGCCTCCTCGATCTCCCCCTGGGAGGAGCCAAGGGTGGAGTCATCTGTGACCCCAAGAAGATGTCGCGAGGCGAGTTGGAAAGGTTAAGCCGGGGATACATCCAGGGAGTATATCATTTCATCGGCCCGGAAAGGGATATCCCCGCACCCGACGTCTACACCACTCCTGAAATAATGGGCTGGATGATGGACGAATACTGCAGGATCGCCGGGAAGAATCAATTCGGCGTCATAACCGGCAAACCACTAAGCATAGGAGGATCCGTTGTCCGTGATGAGGCTACCGGTCTCGGCGGCGTCTATACTATCCGAGAGGCAGCCAATGCTCTTGGCTTGGAACTCAAGGGAGCCACAGTTGCGGTTCAGGGT
>Ga0315274_10017252_pt1 | contig 10188 bp, 5 predicted proteins | sample YL17G02_20_MG_FD_203700 | JGI IMG/M metagenome (GOLD analysis project Ga0315274, IMG submission 203700) | Sediment microbial communities from Yellowstone Lake, YNP, Wyoming, USA - YL17G02_20 | ecosystem: Environmental > Aquatic > Freshwater > Lake > Sediment | place: USA: Wyoming | collected... | reverse complement strand
GCCGCCGCCGGCCCCGACCAGGAGTTTCTCCGCGGCCTCATCGTTGACGACGACGGGGTCGTCGCGGGCCGCGCGGTCCCAGTATTTCTCGGGATGGATGATCTGCTTCATGGACCTGGGCGGGTCCTTCACGGCGTCGAGCAGGTTCTGGCCGACGGCCCGGTTGTCGGGCTGAAGGACCATGCCGATCATGTTGCCGCGCGCAAGGAAGTTCATGCCGCAGATGTAGGCCCCGACCATCGCGGTGAAGTACCGCGGCGACTCGGCGAGGACCTTGCTCCGCTTGTTCTCTTCCTGTGCGTACCGCATGACTTCCTCCATGTCGAGGCGGCCGGAGGCCATGGCCCGGGTCATGTACTGGGTCATCAGGGCGGTGGCCGAGCCTTCCATGACGGACGCGCCGACGAGCTCGGCGTCCTCGCCGGCGCCGGCGAAGACCTTAATCCACTTATCGAGATCAATATGCTGATCGTCAAGAGCGTGCGTCAGCTCGTGGGCGATCATGATGCGGTCGATCATCGGCGATGCCGCCCCGCCGCGCTTCACCAGGTACAGCGTCTTCGTCTCCGTGTCGTAGAAGCCGGCGGCCTGTTCCTGGAGCACGTCGAGGTAGGCCTTCCTGAGGTCGCAGTCGGGCGGCAGGAGGCCGACCATCCTGAGGAGCGCCTGGCTGGCGGCGAGCCGCTCGGGCGGCACCTGCTTGTCGATCTGCCTGGCGAGCGATGCCCGGGCGAACTCGGGCGTGCAGAGGGCCTTCTTGACGGGCTCCTTGAACTTCCATCCGCGCAGGGCCTCGACGTCGCGGGCCACTTCCTCGCACATGCGGACCATGTCGGGCGGGGCCGGCTCGAAGCCGGGACTGGCCGGGGTCGAGGCGCCGGCCGGCGCGACGGTCTTCGTGGCGACGGTCTTCGCGGCGGCCTTCGTAGCGGTTGCGGAACCGCTCGACGGCGCAGCATCGGTCCTGGCGCCCGCCGCCGACGATGCGGGCGGCGCGGCCGGGATGGCGGCCAGGTCGACCGGCGCCGCCAGAAACAGGACGAGTAGAATCGCCGATACCAGCCGAGGGAGTCTCATGCGCGAGGGTTCCTTACTGTGCCGTGATACGAACCGCCACTCGCAACCATTGTAGCGCCGCACACGGCACAAGTTCCACGATATTCGCTCAGGCGCAGTAATGCCGGGTGCGCCAGGAGTTTCTGGCCCGCAGCAAGCCGTTGTCATTCCGAGCGCAGCCTCTCATGGTCCTTCGGACCACCCGAAGGGGATGAAAACAGCCATCTTTGCCGCGCGGCGGGCTATTTTCAGAGGAGCGAGGAATCTCGCCGTGCGAAAGGCAAAACGGCAACGGCCACGGCGAGATTCCTCGGCCCTGGCACGGCTACGGCCCGTGTCGTGCTCCGCACCGGCGAAGCCGGGCTACGCCCTGGCGAAGCCGTGGCCGGCTCGCTTCGCTCGCTCGGAATGACATGCTTCTCCTGCGTGCCAGAAATTCCTGGCGCACCCTGAGTTCCGGGGACATTGCTTATCTGTTGACGGGGCGGCGGTCAGACATTAACGTGCGGGAATGGCTCCCATCGCCAGCGCCATCGGAAACCATGTGTGAATTGAGGTAGTGTGATGATGCCGATTAACAGATCGGCTTGTGTGCCGCCATGCGCCTTGGCTGCCTTGTCCCTGCTTCTTATGCTCCAGACTGGCTGTAGCGATGAGGGGCCTCATCTATACAACCTGCCGCAGGCTGGTCGGGAAAGCGTAGGCGCCGGAGAATGTACGAGTCTCAGCCAGGAGGCCCCTGGGCGGTTGCTCACTGCTGAGAACATGGCTCTGTTCACGGGGACACGGGTCGCAGCGGAGCGGCGCCCTGGATCGCTCGGGGAAGAGGGTGTGCTAGGCATCGGGTTGGCAGTGTCGGCGCAGGAAGAGCCGCCCGCGTCGGGCTTCAGAGACCGAACGGCCCAACTGGGGCTGCAACTGGCGAACTCGGCGGCCTGCTGGGTGGACATCGACAACGACGGCTGGACCGATCTGTGCGCGGGGGGCGTAGTCTGGCGGAACAATTCCGGCAAGGGGTTCACCAAGCTGGCCGAGGGCCTCGGCGACGTCGTCGCCGCCGACTTCGACAACGACGGATTCGCGGACCTGTTCTCGTGGTCGCAGTTGCGGGTGTACCGCAACAAGGGGGGAAAAGGCTTCGAGCCGATCGAGATGCCCGCCCTCCCCAAGTGCGTTTCCCGCGGCGCGTGCTGGGGCGACTTCGACGGCGATGGCTTCGTCGACCTGTACGTGGGAGGCTACGAGGACTGGGACGCGGGGATCACGTATCCGAACCTGTTGCTGATGAACCAGAAGGGCAAGTCCTTCAAGTTGGCCTGGAGCGAGGTTCGGTATCGCGCCCGAGGTGTGACCGCCTGCGATTTCAACCGGGACGGCCGTCTCGATGTGTATGTGTCGAACTACCGCCTTCAGCCGAACGTTCTGTGGCTGAACGACGGTCAAGGCCGGTTCAGGGATGTGGCCGCCGCCTACAACGCCGTCGGCACTTCGCCCGGCTTCGAGGGCGGTCATTCCATCGGGGCTGCCTGGGGCGACTTCGACAACGATGGGGAGTTCGATCTGTTCGTGGGCAACTTTGCGCACGTTGACAGCCGCGGCGACCAGCCCAAGTCGCGATTCCTCCGCAATCTCGGGCCGGCGAAGGGCTATACCTTCGAGGACCGCGGCCCGTGCGGCGTCTTCCACCAGGAGTCCTATGCCAGTCCCGCCGCGGGAGACTACGACAACGACGGCGCCTTGGATCTGTTCTTCACCACGGTCTATGAAACGGCGTCGTTCGGCCGCAAGAACAATCCGGTCCTCTTCCGCAACAAAGGCGGCTTCGCGTTTGAGGACGTCACGACTGCGGTCAAGTTGGCGTCGTTGCCGCCTACCTACCAGGCTGCCTTGGCGGACTTCGACAATGATGGCAAGCTCGACCTCGTGACCGCCGGAAAGCTGTTCCAGAACCTGACCGCCCAGGGGCACTGGCTGAAGGTTCGCCTCGAAGGCGACGGGAGGACCGTCAATCGGTCCGCGATTGGAGCCCAGGTCCGCATCCGATTGCCAACCCAAACGCTCACTCGACAGGTTGAGGCCGGGACAGGGGAGGGAAACCAGAATGATCTCGTCCTGCATTTCGGCCTTGGCGAACGCCAGAAGCCGGTCCGTCTCGATGTTCTGTGGCCGAATGGCGAGAGCCAGACAATCGAGGAAGTCAAAATCGATCGCTTGCTGACGGTGCGCTTCCGCGACCAACCTTGACCGCACGCCGGGGTCTGAGTGAAATACAGGCGCAGTCGACTTCGTTCGAGCTCTACACGCGTTTGCCGCAGCACTTCTTGTACTTCCTGCCGCTGCCGCAGGGGCAGGGGTCGTTGCGGCCGACCTTGGGCTTGTCGCGGACTATTGTCTTGACGGTCTCGCCTTCTTCGGCCATCTGCGACTGCCTGTGTGCCTCGAGGGCGGCCTTCTGCTGTGCGGCGTAGGCGCTGGCGGCTACGGCGTGCTCGCTGGACTGGCCGGCCCAGATGCGGGCGAGGGCGTCCTGGCGGACCCAGCGGGCCTTGAAGAACAGGTCGGCGAACTTCTCGCGAGTTGACGCCAGCATCTTCTCGAAGCTCTCGAGGCCTTCCTTCTTGAACTCGATGAGCGGGTTGAGCTGGGCGTAGCCGCGCAGGCCCACCCCCGATTTCAGGTGGTCCATCACCAGCAGGTGATCTTTCCACGACGTGTCGTGGACCTGGAGGAGGAGGAACCGTTCCAGCTCGGTCATGCGGCTGCGGTGGTCGGCCTCGGCGCGGGCCAGGACGAAGTGCAGGACGGCCCCGGGGCCGGAGGGGGGCGCGCGGCCAGGGCCGGCTTCAGGGCCTGAGTCAATCGCGCGGCTGGCGGTTGACTGTTCGTCGGCAGCGCGTTCGGCGCCTGCGGCGGCTTCGCGGGCTTCTCCATCGCCAGCCTCATCGGCGGCCTCGGGCGCTGCCTTGTAGACCTCGATGAACTGCTGCGGCGTGATCTCGATGCCGAGGCGGTCCTTGCACCACATGGCGAGCGGCTGCCAGGAGTCGTCGCGGTCGAAGTCGCCGGCGGCACCCGGCTCCGCGGCGGAAGCACTGGCGGACAAGCCGCCAGTGGCACCCGCTTCTGCTGCGGAAGAGCCGCCAGTGGCACCCGTCCCGGCGGCGGGCATGCGGGCCGCGACGCCCTCTTCGACGGTGTGGCGGAGGCGGCCGGACCGCGTGAACTCGCGGGCGATCTCAAGAAGGGCCCGCCGGACGTCGCGCGGGTCGCGGTGGCGGATGTCGCGGGCGGAAACCTCCGTCAGGTAGTACCGGGATGCCCATGCGGCCAGGCCGTCGAAGTCCTGCTGCGACTGGCCGGCCTGCGCCACGAGGTGCTCCTCGATGGCGAACTCGATGGGATACGCCAGCTCCTTCTCGGCGTACTTTTCCCGCAGGCGGTCGAGGAAGTGGCGGCGGACCTCGTCGGGGTTCTTGCCGGCCATGTCGGCGGGCTTGGCCGTGAACTCGAACTTCTTGGCGGCCCAGTCGGCCAGAGAGGCGAGGCGGAAGTCGGGTCGCAGGTACTCGGCGATCGGCGCCAGGTCGACGGCCTCGATGCGCTTGTCGGCGGCCGCAGCCAGGTTCTCCTTGATCTGGTCGACGGAGAGCTTGCGGAGGTCGGACTCCCGGAGTCGGACACCGAGCCAACCTTCGGCCCACGAAGCGAGGGCGCGGTAGTTCGCCGTGGGCGGCGGCCCGGCCTCCTCGGGCTCCTCGTCCTCGTCTTCATCGGCGCCGTAGTCCTCCTCGGGCTCGGGCGCCTCGGCCTCCCCGTCGGGGATGAACTCGCCGAGAGTCTCATCGATGGAGTCGCGGGCGGATCGCCTGGCGAGGTCGAGGAGGTAGTCGGCCAGCTCGCCGGCGTCCTTGCCCTGGAGCTGGTCGACCTCGGCCTGGACGTTGAGGGTGCGGCGGGCCCACTCGGCGACCGAGTCGTAGCTGTAGGCGTCGGTCAGGTACGTGTCGCAGGCGACCTCGACGCTCTCGGTCAGCATGTCGAGGACGAAGTCCCGCAGGTCGTCGGACTCGAGGATCCTCTGCCGGCGTCCGTAGAAGATCTTGCGCTGGCGGTCCATGACCTCATCGTACTCAAGAAGATGTTTACGGATGTCGAAGTTTCGCTCCTCGACCTTCTTCTGGGCGTTCTCGATGCCGCGCGACAGCCACCGGTGCTCCAGGGCCATCCCCTCTTCCATGCCGAGTTTCTGGAGTGCCCCGGAGACCCAGTCGCGGGCGAAGATCCGCATCAGGTCGTCCTCGAGCGACAGGAAGAAGCGGCTGGAGCCCGGGTCGCCCTGGCGCCCGGTCCGGCCGCGGAGCTGGTTGTCGATGCGCCTGGACTCGTGGCGCTCCGTGCCGACCACGTGGAGGCCGCAGGGCGGGTCGGAAATGCAGCTCGTCCGGCCGCGCTCCGGGAAGGCCGCGTCGATCTTCGGCTTGAAGCAGTGGCCGCAGTTGGTCTTCGGTTCGTACTCCGGGCACCCGACGCAGCACTTGTTGCCGAAGTCGGACGGGATGGCGGTCCTGGCGAGGTCCCACGGGCCGAAGCAGTTCGTCCAGACGACGCCGGGCGCCAGCTTGATGTCCGTGCCTCGGCCCGCCATGTTCGTGGCCACCGTGACGTTGCCCTTCTCCTTGCCGTCGGGGCCGACGTGGCGATGGCCGGCCTTTGCGACGATCGCGGCCTCCTTCTCGTGGAACTTGGCGTTGAGGACCTCGTGGGGGATGCCGTAGGCCCGGTCGAGCATGCGGCTCAGCAGCTCGGAGTTCTCGATGCTGGTGGTGCCCACCAGGACCGGGCGGCCGAGATCGTGGTACCGCTTGATCTCCTCGACGAGGGCCGTGAACTTCTCGCGCTTGGACCGGAAGACGATGTCCGCGTGGCCGATGCGCGACAGGGGCCGGTTCGTCGGGATGGAGACCGTCTCGAGGCGGTAGATCTTGTCGAACTCGGCGGCCTCGGTCATGGCCGTGCCGGTCATGCCCGCGCACTTCTTGTACATGCGGAAGAAGTTCTGGAGCGTGATCGTGGCGAGCGTCTGCGTCTCCTCCTTGATGCGGATGCGTTCCTTGGCCTCGACGGCCTGGTGGAGTCCGTCGGACCACTGGCGTCCGGTCATGAGTCGGCCCGTGAACTCATCAACAATAATCACTTCGTCGCCGCGGACGACGTAGTCCTTGTCGAGGCGGTAGAGGTGATGGGCCCGCAGGGCCTGGTCCAGGAGGTGCGGCCACTCCATGTTGCCTGCGACGTAGAAGCTGCCGACGCCGACGAGCTCCTCGGCCCGGCGCACGCCTTCCTCCGTGAGCGGGCACTGATGCTCCTTCTCCTTGACCTGGAAGTCGCGGCCGGGCTTGAGTTGCCGGGCCACGCCGTCGGCCTTCGCGTATTTCTCGGTCGACTCGAAGGCGGGGCCGGAGATGATCAGGGGCGTCCGGGCCTCGTCAATGAGGACCGAGTCGCACTCGTCGACGATGGCGTAGGCGAGCTGGCCCTGGACCTGCTCGGCCCGGCTCGTCTTCATGTTGTCGCGCAGGTAATCGAAGCCGAACTCGTTGTTCGTCCCGTAGGTGACGTCGCAGGCGTACTCGACCTGGCGCTGGCGGTTGTCCATGTCGGCCTGGATGGCGCCGACCGTCAGGCCCAGCCGCCGGAAGATCGGCCGGTTCCACGTGCAGTCGCGGCGGACCAGGTAATCGTTGACGCTCACGATGTGGACGGGGCGGCCGGTCAGGGCGTTCAGGTACGCCGCCAGCGTGGCGACCAGCGTCTTGCCTTCGCCGGTGGCGAGCTCGGAGATGCGTCCGTCGTTGAGGGCCATGCCGGCGACGAGCTGGACGTCGTAGGGCCGCATGCCGTAGAGGCCGTACAGCTCGATGGGCCGGCCGCCCGCGGAGCTCGCGTCGATGAGGCTGGCCTCGCCGCGCATCGCCTTGCGGATCGTGTCCTGGACCTCGGGGTGATAATCGGGCGGGGCCTCCTCATAGCCCAGCCACACAGTCCGCTTGGCGGCCTCGCGGACGGCGGCAAACGCCTGGGGGAGGACGGGTTCGAGGATGTCCCCCAGCCGCTCGCGGTATTCCTGGCGGACGAGGGGGTCGTCCCAGTTGCCCGCGCGGTCGAGGTGCCGGACAAGTTCGTCCACCTGCGGCCGGATGCGGCTGCGCAGCTCGGCGGTTACCGCAAGCAGCCCATCGTCGGAGAGGCTCTGCATCTCGACCTCCAGCGCGTTGATCTCGTCGACCTGGGCCCCGTAGGCCCGGACGAGGCGCTCGTTCCGCGACCCGAACAGGGCCTTAGCCACCGTGCTGATCGCTTCAATGACGATATCCAGGGCCATGAGTCACTCGCGCGGGAACTTGCGTTGCCGTCCAACCCGCGAAGTATATCGCGTTTCGCGTCGGGCGTCAATGCGGGCGGGGTTCTTGGTGGATGACTACCTTCTCCGGCGGTGAATTGCCGCCGCCGGCCCATGCCTGAAAACGTGCGGCGGGCCACCTCAATGCCTCAGCCAGTTCTCCACCACAAGTCCGGGCACGCGGCGGAACTCCCGTTGATTGCCCGTCACCAGCGCGGCGTCCAACGACAAGGCATGTGCGGCGATCAGCATGTCCAGCGGCCCGATCGGCCTGCCGGTCCGCTGAAGCTCCGCGCGGATGCGTCCGTAGGCCGAGGCTGCTGGATCGTCGAACGGCGCCACCACGAGCGGCGCTACGAACTGGGCCAGGGCGATCCTGTTGCGGTCCGGGTCGCTGCTGCGGGCCACGCCGTACTGAAGCTCCGCCAGGGTGATGGCCGAGATGCCCACCGTGCCGACCTTCAGCCGCCGCAGCCTCGCCATGAGGGCGTCGGACGAGCGGCCGCGGATCAGCTCGATACATACGCTGGTGTCCAGCAGGCGGCGAATCACAGCGTGTCCCTCTCCTCAGCCTTGGCGGGCTGGTCCCGGTCGTCCAGAAAATCCTTCGTGAATCGCCCGATCGCCCGCTCAAGAAGGGCCCACCCTTGCTTGGGCGGGTAGAGGATCACCATGCCATCAACCCTGGCCACGCGAACAGTGCGGGTGCTGAACCGGAACTCCTTGGGCAGCCGCACGGCCTGGCTGCGCCCCGTCTTGAATATCCTGGCGGTGGCCATCTTCCGTCCTCCACTTGATATATACCATGATAGCTTCCGCCAGCGCGGCTGTCAATCCCGAAAAGCGCCGACTTATCACCAGTTTGCGTCCGTGCCCTCCGTGCCGTAGGCACGGACTGTTATCTAGCCACGGGCTTGAAGCCCGTGGAACCGGAAGCCCGCGCATCCCCCTCTCTTTCTCCTTGCCAGCCCCGTAGGGGCGTTTGAGGCTCAGGCGCCCCTACGGGGCTTGATATGATAATTGCCTGCCGCCAACCACGGGCTTGCGCCCGTGGCTAGAGAACATGCGCCCCTACGGGGCTTGTACTGCGCACTTCCACCAATGTCAAACTGGGGATGAGTCAATGAAGAGCGCGGCGGGTCTCCCGACCCGCCGCGCGAAGAACTCCGATTCCGTTCGTGATCTGATTCAGCAGCGGCTCGCCTACCGCCTTCGCCGCCGCAACAGCGCCAAGCCGCCCAGGGCCAGGAGCGAAAGCGTGGCCGGCTCCGGGACCAACGTCTTCTCCACGAGCGCTGTGCGGTCGTAAGCTACGTCTCCTCCGAACAAGTACATGTACCCGCTTGGTGCGACCTCCAAACCGGAATTGTTGCGGGCGTTGAGGACAGCGCCATCCCAAGCTTGCCAGGTGCCAGTTGGCGAGAGGTCATACCGTTCCACGCCGCTGGTGTAACCTCCTGGCCCGTAACCGCTTACTGCATAGATGTACCCGTCAGGGGCGGCGACAGCGGCCGCTACACACCCAGCAGATGGTAGCGAAGGGCCGGTGGACCAGGTATTCGAAGCGGGGTTGTACACGTATACAGTGTTCACATAACTGGTTCCCGTGCTGCCACCGATCACGTAGATCTTGCCGTCAGCGCCTGTCACTCCTCTTGCGGACGACAACGGACCAGGCATTGGCACGGGGTTAATATACCAGGAATTCGTGGCCGTGACATAGCACTGTACGGTACTCACGGCGTGATTATTCAGTACCTGGTCGGCCCCGCCCATGACGAATACCGTCCCGGAGCTCACAGCCACGGCCGGAGAAGCAACCGGGACTATCAGGGAGTTCACTGGAGTCCAAGTGTTCGAGCTCCGGACATATCGCTCCACCGCGCCGCTCAAGGAGCTACCGGTCGCATCCATTCCGCCTATCGCCAAAATGTTCCCATTCGCCAGAGAGGCTGCGCTCAAGTAGCCGCGAGGAGTGTTCAGCGGGGCCACATACTGCCAAGTACCGGTCCCTGATTCATTGAATCGCTGCACCTTCCCATCTGGGGCATACTGACCAACCCCGGCGGTGTTCCCCCCAATTGCGTAGATTTGCCCCAAGTCGTCGATGGCGCTACCCAAATTGCCCTGCGCCTCTAACATCTGTGGCGCTACTGTCCAACCGGCCAGGGCCGTCAGGGGCAACAGGAACAACACAGCCACGATCCCCAATGCGATACTATGCAGAAATCCCCATTTCTTCTCTCTCTCTCTCTCTCTCTCTCTCTCTAGGCATTAACATATCTGCTCTCCTTATACGTGTGTGATCCCTGCCGCCTCCCGCCCTGCGGGTGGGAACGACGGCGTTGGTGCAGAGAAAAAGGCCGGGCCCCGGCATGAAGCGCCGAAGCCCGGCCTTGTCGCGCGCACGTCCTCGCGGACGTAGCGCGCTCGCGTCACCTAACAAAACAGGCCGGCCCCCGTCACCGGAGACCAACCCCGCAACTTAACCCTCAGCAGCCTAACCCCCTCCTGTATTCTGTATAGCATAGATTCCCAAAGATGCAAGGAGAAACCGGAAGAATCTCGGAGAACCAAGAGTTTCTTGCCGCGATTCGATATTTTGAGCTACGAATATGTTCTATAAGCAATGATGTTGGTCGAGTAGAGCGTCGAATTGTCATGTGGGACAGCCGCCCTCGGCTGTGCGAATAATCCGGGAATTGCACAGCCCGGGGCGGCTGTGCCACACA
>Ga0315274_10017251_pt1 | contig 10188 bp, 17 predicted proteins | sample YL17G02_20_MG_FD_203700 | JGI IMG/M metagenome (GOLD analysis project Ga0315274, IMG submission 203700) | Sediment microbial communities from Yellowstone Lake, YNP, Wyoming, USA - YL17G02_20 | ecosystem: Environmental > Aquatic > Freshwater > Lake > Sediment | place: USA: Wyoming | collected... | reverse complement strand
TTCTTTCAAAAGGGGAAATTTAAAATCCGAGATGGTAGCTAATTCAAATAATTTAGAGGCCGGAAGGGGAGGTGGAGAGGGCTTGAAAATTCAATATGAAACTAATGCCTCACGCTTAATCTTGCCCCTTCTGGTATTCGGCCCAGAACTCCCTGCACGTCTTAAGGTCGATTGCCATCACGTCCTTTCCCTTCTTCGCCGCCCATTCCCTGAGGTCCGCGATCTCGCCGTCGGTCAGAAAAAGGAAGTGGTCAGGAAAATTGTCTGTTACCGGCTTTTTCCAGGAAGTCGCTTCGTAGAAGAGAGTCTCGAACGGCGCGTATTCTATCCACCAGTTGTAGATGTATCTCGCCGCGCTCGGCTTTTCGCCGGGCGCGTGCGGCTCCTCAATGTTCGCGGCCTCGATGTCAGAGAAGATCCTGAACGTGTGGGAAAGCCTTTTGTCCGACGGGTAGAGAAGGATTTTTTCTTCCTTTGCCAGCCTAACGACAGGGCTCAGATACTCGCGGCCCTCCTGCCTTTTCTTGAGGCTATCGACCGCCGGAATGCTTATGACCGGGCCCGCGACCATTGAAATGTCCGCGTTGTGCTCGTCCTTCGCCCGTATGAAGTCCTCTTCCAGCCGAGAATAGAGCTCGGGGTCCGCCTCGCCAGCGGAGAAGTACATATAGCCTCCCGTCTGATTTAATTTCTTGCGGAGCCAGGCCGCGTCCTTGTCACAATCGGGCCCGGGCTCGTATTCGACCTTCGGCTGTGGCCATCCCGGAGGCCTTCGCGGCATGAGCATTCTGAACACCCCTGATTAAATTTTCGGTTAGTAGGTTTAAATATCAATAAAAAAAACAGGTGATGAAGAGAGTGATTAATGTGGATGTCCATAGCTCATTTAAAATGTGTTGGAATTTTTTTTGGTCATTTTCAAAGCGTATGAAATGCAATCAGTTTTTACAAGCGTTGTGAAAGACATGGCCAAGCTCAGGTCCGTCATGTTAAGATATTTTGTCCAAGAGCAGTCAATATCCAGCTCTTTCAAGGCCGTGCATTTGTATTCTCCACGCCTAAATTCTTTACGCTTATAGACAGGTTTATGCGTTTCTATTCTTTCAATAAGCTGGTGTCTCTGAATCTCAGGAAGCTTTTTGCCATATTTACAACTATCAGAAAATGGACAATGATATTTTTCTCTTTGGACCATATTTCTTCTATAAAAACTAGAGCAGTAATCTTTATATTTATATGCGCTTTAAGGCAACGCGCTTGCTGGCCAGAATAATATCCATTAGTATTAATAGAGACATTTTGTGGATGAAGAAGTGAAGAAAATACTCGAAGCGATTCCCCCAAGCAAACAAAAGCTTATTCTTTCAAAAGTGAGAAAAATTGTAGCGCAACATATCAAGCAAAGAAATCCAGAATTTGACATGGAAAAAAGAATAAACGATGCAGTTAGAAATAATATTCTAAGTGAGAAGTACGCGCACTATTTGTTATTTAGTATTAATTCGATAAAAAAAGATAAAGAATATCAGATGGAATGGGATATTATTCTGAGAAGGTGGAGGGATATCTATTACGGATCAAAAGAGCAAAAGATATATTTTCATTCTGAATTAGCCGATGACGTGGCATTTGGAGTGTTTAGAATTCTTTGGAAAATGATATCAAATAAAGATGAAGTACTCAGAATCAGCAGGCGCTTTAAAAATGAAGTTAAAGATTTTCTGGAAAGATGGAGAATTGATGGAGTAGTTGATGGGAATCCATTAATAGATATCAATTATTACAAGGCACAATCTTCGCTAGATTATGTTGGAAGGCCTATAATTATTTTTGAGATACCTCTTATAATGTCGGTTGAGAACTTTAGAAAAATTATCGGCGGAGAATATAGTAAAGCTAAAAAGCAGTTTTATGAGGTTGCCGCTGCTCTAAGATATCCAAGACTAAAATGGGGAAAAAGGACGGGGAAGTTAGATTATTTTCTCGAAAGAGATAGGAAGGTTTTTGAAAAATATTTAGAATTGAGACCGCGAGGGATGACGTTAGATAAGATTTATGAAGCTATTCATGGTGAACTTGGCCTTGAGCATGATATGACTGATATTATGTCATTAAAGCCGATAATTCGTAGAATTGGGAAAATAGGTAAAAAATAACTGTCACATGTTCTTTGACTTTACAATAGGGGGGAAATCTCTTACGCTAAAATTGACATTGTTTAAGCAGAACCTTACAGCTGGTAGGTATTTTATGGGTTTGTCAGAGATAAGAGTGCTCAGGAGATATTTTAGGTTTCTTGGGTCAGATTTTATAGAAAGAAGCTCTTTGAAATAAAAAGGCAGAGCGTCGAATCCGTAGCGGGATTCGAGTGAATGCCCTCGGCTTGCGGTTGCACGTTTCGCGTCAGGCTCGCTCTGCCCTTGTTATTATGGGCCACAAGCGGGGGGCAATTCAAGAGCGAGCTTTAGGAGGTTTGCCATGGTTATGTCTCCTGCATCTCAGGACTGTAAACTCCCCAAAATCGAGATTCATCACGTCTGCCCTGGATGCCAGCGTTCCCTGCCGTTCACGACAGAGCATTTCTCCTTCTGCCTCAGGTGCGGGCTGATTTTCTGCCGCAAAAAATGCATGCGTACATGCCTTTGTGGAACCGAGCGCTGCTACCTATGTCTTGAAGACATCGAAAGTAAGCATCGCACATCCGGCCTGATTTGCGAAAAATGCGCAATGTTTTTGAATTCTGGAAACCGCGATGAGAGAAATTGACGGATTTTGTCGCCGCGCGGGGGCACAAGCCCGCGAAAAATCAAATATTAAAAAGGAGGACTGAAATGGAGTCACAAGCGCTTGTCCCGGTTAGGGACAAAAGGCTGAAGGTCGTTAGTGAAGGAAGCGGAACGCTCGAAGCGCTCGAACGCTTCGTCGCAAAGCTTCCAGAGCCGCGTGAACGCGAGAGAAGAACGCAGAGCCTCGCCCTCATCCGCGATTACAATTTTGCGCTTTTCCCGGAGAGAGAAGCGGCAAACGAAAACCTGGAAGCCGCGCTCGACTCGCTTGAGCTGGGCCTACCCAGGCAGGCGAGACATCACCTGGCGATGGCGGAGGACCGCGTGTTCTTCGACTACTCGAACAAGGCGATCGTCATCACCGGCAGGTTTGGCTTCAGGCTTAGCCCGCTGGCAAAGCTCGGCGCAGAGCCGGGAAGCTCGTTCCAGATCCAGGGACCCGAGCACGCCTGGCTCTTCAAGCGTGCGGACGAATTCGAGCGCGCGATTCCGGCTTCTGTTCTGAAAAACGCGAAAGCGCTAAAAGCGCTCGGCATCGGATGGCATCAGCTTTACGTCGCCGAGCCCTTCGTGCCGAAAACGCCAGAGCCCAGCATCGAGCCGCTTCCCAGAATCTTCCCGTCCTATTCTCCAGGACCGCGCAAAGACCCGATTCTCGCCATCAGCGTGGGCCGTTGGCTTCTTGAGGTCGGCAGATGGTGAAGCGTTCGGACTTCGTCCGGGAGAACGTAGAGCTCGACGAGAACTGGGAGCCGAAGAGAAGGCAGGGTTTTTCAGAGCGCATTTTCGGCGGGAGGGACGGTCCCTCCCCCCAGGCTTCGCATGGGCCTGTGGACCCCGATTCCGCCCGATGGCTCGGCGAGGCCATCCAGCGCAATCTCTCGCTCCTTCTGCGAATCCTCTTCCTGCTCGGCATCGTGGTCATGGCCTTCAGGTCTCTGAAGCCCCACGGCGGCTTCCTGGATTTCATGCTCTGGCTCGCGGTAGGGCTCTGCTTTTTTCGGTTCGTCCGGCGCTGACGCGGCCAGCGCCCGGCCCGGACGCAGCAGAATCCCCACGCTCTTCTGGCTGCGCCACGCCGCAAGCGAGCTCGCCTGGCTCTGGGTCTACCTCTTCCTGACGCTCGTTGTTATCGCCCTCATCGCCATCTGCTATTTCCTGGCCGAGGTCCTGCCAAAGCTATGACGAAAACAATAAAGGAGGCCTGAAATGTGGAAAACCGAATTCCACTGCTCCGGCTGCGCAAGTCTCGTGGACTGCGAAATGGCCTTCGAGGCCAGATCGGAGCAATGCGACCTCTACGTGAGGAACGATTACTTCCCGTGCAACCGCTGCCTGAGGTTCGGCCAGGCCTGCCAGCGCAGCGGCCTGGTGCAGTGCGCTTTCCTTCCGAGGGCGTGCGGCACGAAGGAATGCAAAAAATGAACGGAGACGACAGGGACGAAATAAAGACCATTATTGAAAAGATAGGCGGGAGGATATCCGAAAGCGGCGTCGCGAAGAGAACGACGAACTCCGGGGCCGTCGACGAGGAAGGGACCGCGCACAAGATTACCGAGGTCGAGAGGGGCTTCAACGACTGCGGCCATCTTGGAGACACGGGAGCGGTGTGCCACGCCTGCAGCCGCTTCGCGCTCTGCCCGGCCTGCGCGGAAAAATTCAGGTGCGGCCTGTGCCATAGAGTCGTCTGCCCTGCATGCAGCGTCGAGAGCCTCCTGCATCCGGGCGTCAGGTTCTGCAGGGGATGCGGCTGGAAAGGCCTGCTCATGCAGGCTTTCAAGAGGGAAAGATGATGCACGCGGTCTTTGAAATCGTTATCGCGTTCGTCGCGGCCTTCGCCAGGTTCGTCTCCAGAAACGCCCGCCCGCTATTCGGCCTTGCGGTAGGAGCGGGCGTCGGCCTGGCGCTGGGCCTTTCGCTGTCGCGCTTCGGCAACGCGAGCAAAGGCATGGTCCTGCTGGCCGTCGTCATCGGAGCGCTCGTCGTCGCTCCTGAAGTCATCTCGTACCTGAACCGCCTGAAGCCTGGAAGGTGAGCATGGACTACGCCTACGAAGAGCTTAGATTCCTCGGAGAAAAGCTCGGCCTGGCAAGGCCGGAGGTCCAGAACTGCCTCGAAAAAGCGGCCAGGAACCGGGACAACATCCCGCTCTACAAGAGCCATTTCCTCCGGCTGCTGCATAAGGAAGGCTTTTTACTTCACGACCTTCCGGTTTTCAGCCTGAACCTGCCAGCCGACCGACCGGCGGCAGGGCTTCACCTGGGAAGCGTCATCCTCGGCAACGGCAGGACGCCTCCCCTGTACTTCAGGCCCGAATCCTTCGGAGCCCATTCCCTTGTCTGCGGCATGAACACGTGGGGAAAGAGCACGTTCGTAAAATACCTCATCCCCCAATTCCTAAAGCTCGGGATACCCACCTGGATTTTCGACCACGAGAACGAGTACAAGTCCCTGCTCAGGACACTCGATCCTGGGAAACTCCTGATACTCGATCCCGAAACGGACAGAGACAACTTCCTAGAACCGCCTCCGGGCGTTTCTCCAGAAGAGTGGAAAGCAAAGCTGGAAGACACGCTGAGAGAGCAGTGGCTGAACGACGGCAGCCTTAACCTCATAGGAGACGCCATAACCAACCTTTACAGAAACAGGGGAGTATTAGACGGGAGCGAGAATTATCCCACCATTCTCGACCTCCTTTCCCACCTGAAGGAGCTTCAGTTCAAGCCTTACACGCGTTTCGCACGCTACCATGAAAGCGCTCTCAACCGCTTCGGAGGCATCCATGACAATCTCGGAAGAACGCTCGCTTGCAGAAAGGGCTTCAACCTGAAAGAGCTAACGGCAAGGTGCGTGATATACAACCTGCGGGGTCTTTCCGACCTGCCCAGGCATTTTTACGTCAACCTGAAGATGCTCAGGCTGATGACCTACTTCGAGAAACAGCCGCCCAGGGGAATGCGCATAATCCTGGTCATCGACGAGGCCCACAAGCTGTATAACCCTGAGATCGCCAAACGGCATGACCTTGGAGAACCCGTGATGTTCAGCTACGCCCGCAGAATTGCCAAGCGCGGGATGGCATGCATATACAGCGACCAGATTCCTTCAAGACTTCCGCCCGCCCTGTTCGGCAACGTGAACAACATCTTCGCCATGAGACTCCAGACCGGGCCTTGCATTGGCGCGATTTCCAAGGCCATGTGTCTGGACACAGAGAGCGCGCGTTTCATTCCCGTGATTCCGAAAAAGCAGTGTCTCGCCCGCTCAGGCGAGTTCCCTGATCCCATCCTCTTTCAAATCCCGGACCTCGAATTCGATTACGTCACCGATGAGGAAGTCCGCGCCCACATGGAAAAAATCCTTTCAGAGCTCGAATACGTTCCCATCGAGGACTCGATCGAAGTGTCATCGGAAAAATTTGCCGACTCCGCAATCCCCGGCGAGAAGAACAGGCCTGCCGCCAGGCCCAATCGGCTCTGGATCGAAACCGCCAGGCTCCTCGCCGAAATCCGCTGGATATCGCTCACCGACCTGGCCGCGCACCTCGGCAACCTCGCTCCCTGGCACCTCAGGAAAACGCTCTCAGGGATGGAGAAACAGGCCCTCATAGAGCTCTGCCCCATCAGCTTCGGCACTCGCGGCAACCCGAAAACGTTCGTCGTGCTCAAGCAGAAAGGGGCTGAGTTCATCGGCCTGAAGTTCGACGATGTCAAGCTCGCTGGCAAGGGCTCCACCGAGCACGTAATCCTTCAAAACCTGCTGGCCAAAACGATGAAAGACGCTGGCAAGAGCGTCGCGATCGAACATTCAGCGAATGGCAAGGCCGTCGACATCGCTGAAATCCGCGAGGATGGCGCGACCGCTTATGAAATCGAGCTAGCTCCCTCGCACCCGCACGTCGCCGAGAATGTGCTCCGCGATCTCGAAGCTGGCTTCGACGAAGTCGTCATCGTTACCCGCAACCAGGCTGGCCAGAACGAGGCCAAGGACCAGATTTACAAAGCCGTCCCGTGGGAAAAGCTCCAGCGCGTCAAATTCAGGCTTCTCAGGGAATTTTTCTAAGGAGCGGACATGCGCTTTTTCAGAAACCCCTACATCAGCAGGCTCGGCCTGCCGCGCAGGTTTCCGGCCTTCGGCAATGCGCTTTTGCGCCCGCGCGGCTTCGCTCGCTACGTCCCGCAGGTCGACTGCCCTGAGCGGGGCGAGAAGGTCTGGTTCGACGCATGCGTGCGCTGCGAGAAATTCGCGGTCTGGCATTCGAAGGACGAAATCAGCCGCTGCTGGCATGACTTCAAAGCGCTGGAAGCGCGCGGCTACTACGACGGCACGTGGAACGACCATCCCGAAAACTTCGACCCCGAGACCTTCGCCCAACTCCAGGAAGAGAAACGCAACAGGGAACGGGTCCTGCGCGAGATGGAAGCGGAAAAAGCCGAACTGGAGCGGCTGGCTGCTAAACTCAAAGAGACATCTCGCGATGGGGATTATGATGAATTCCCCTGGCTTAACGACGGCTACGAAGAGGACGAGAGCGACGACGAGGCTCAAACCGATGAGAACGAGGATGAACATGAGTACTGATAATTCGGCCATCGGCGCGATCGCCTCTCGCGTCGGGCCTCGGGCCTCCCGCTCGCTCGCGCCATGCGACTCGCTGTCCGACCTCCTCTTTGCAGATTCGCCACCGTGGCGGCATATTCTCTGTTTCGGTCTCCGACCGAGCCAGCGAAAGGCGCCAACAGAGATAAGCCTCCCGCACCCCTGGCGAAACAAAAGGAGGTCGGTCGATATGACAGCAAGAGAATGCGAGAAGCGCGGGAGGCAGGCAGAGCCCCTGCATGAGGCCGCGCCAGCCGTAGAGGCGAAAGCCGAGGCCTGCGGCATATGCGGAAGCGCCCTGGGTAGCGGGCCGAAGCTGGTCTACATGCCCGAGATAGAAGGCCAGCTCAGGGAGGTAAGGGTCTGCCCCTTCTGCTTCCTCAAAATCGTCATGGGGGTGAGAGCATGACGCAGGTAAACATCAGCGGCGGCAGAGTCAACGGCAGGCCCATCCTCAAGGCCTGGGAATCGTTCAGCGGCTGGTATTGGTTTGCCACTGAAAGAACGAGAGACCAGCTCAGTGACTTCGGGGACGGGAAACCCGTTCAGGACACCATATGGTATGGCTTCGTTATCGGCACATGCCCCGAATGGGGACACTTCTCCGAGAAGGAAATAATATCGCTTGCTCCCTTGACCTGGGAAATCAGGCAGCGGGACATTCCCTTCATAAGCAAGGAGGTCAGAACATGAGCTATCGGCCAGAAATCAAGCCCGAGCAGATGAAGCACCTCTGCTTCATCAGGGACTATGCGGGCATACCCATCTCGATGCTTGTGGACGACGCGCTCAGGGCGTACGTCCCCAGGTTCCTGGGCTGGCTTCAGCGCGACCGCCAGAAACGCGCCGCGCATAATGCTGAAACGCATAAGGAGGTGACCTTATGAGCGCGGAAAGCTACCGCTCAAAACCAGATTACGGCGCTGCGCCAAGCAGAAGCTACGGCGTGCGCACGAGCGCGAGCGAGCTCTCGGGCGCGTTCGTGCCCTCGCTCGCCCCTCCATACCCGAACCTTGAGGACGAGCTCAGGAAGGACGTCGCGATCCTGCGCAGCTCGCTCGACATCAGAGACAACTATATCGAAGAGCTCAGGAAGACGAGAGACTCGCTGCAAACAGAGCTCGATCTCAAAGAAGCCTACATAGGTTCTCTCAAAGACAGCCTCAAGGGCTACGAAGCATCATTCAGGAAAGCCAGAATAAGCGCGATGCTGAGAAAGGACAATGACGATTTCAGTGATTAAAAAAGACCCAAATTCGTTTTTTTATCCCTGTGGGGCCGACAGCCTGACGGCCAGAGCAGGCGACCTGCGACTCGCAACAGCCTGCGGCATTGCGAGATATTTAAAGAAATTTTTAGCCCCGATTCGAAAAAAGGCCGAATCGGAAAAATTTCGGATTATTTCAAGGGAAATCGAATCAAAAGAAGAAAGATAAGTAATAATATGAACGAAATAATCCGCGAAAGCGGGCATAGAAAAGGGAACAAGATCCTGAACGTGGGTCTTGAAAACTGGATAATGTCGGGGCGGGTAGTGGCGATAGCAAATGCGAATTCCGCCCCGATAAAGAGGATGGTTAAACAGGCGAGGGAAGTGAACACCCTCATAGACGCTACCAGCGGTAAGCCGACCAGGAGCGTGATTTTTACGGATTCGAAACACGTAATCCTTTCTTCCATATCACCGCGCAACCTGAGCGCGAGAATGGAGAAGAATATTCTGGATTAAGGAATGGGAAAATGGGAAAAAGGAAAAGTCATCATAACAGAGCTTATGATGACCATCGCTTTATAAAAATGGAAAGACTGCTCTCGCCCGAAAACATATGTGAGATCCTCGGGATTGAAAAGTCCACCCTATACGCCTGGACCTCCAGAGGGCTTATCCCTTTCATAAAAGTGAACGGTCTGCTCCGTTTTCGGGAAAGCGAGCTCCTGCGATGGTTGAAATCTAAGGAAAGGGGGATTATGATTACAGAAGTGGAGAACATCCTGCGGGATATTCAGGAAAGAAGGCAGAATGGCTAGGCTATTCAAGAGAGGGAAAATCTGGAACATAACGTACTACCAGTCCGGGAAAAGGCACAGGAAAAGCCTCGGCAAAGATAAAAAGCAGGCAGAAGCCGCCTTCAAGGAAATCGCCTACAGGCTTTCAAGGAACGAGCTTATTCTTACCCGTAAAATTCCATTCAACCTTTTCGTCAAGGAATTCCTTGAATACGCGAAATCCAGGCTGAGCGAGAAAACGCATCATAATTATTCCCTCGCCCTCAAGCATCTGGAGAAATATCTCCAGGAGAAGGAAGACGTGAAATACCTCCAGGATCTGGATATGGGCATGATCGACCGCTTCGTTGCCTCCAGGTTGAAATCCCCTTCGCCCCAGAGGAAGGACAGGACCGTCGAGAGGTCAACTGTGAATACTGAGCTGAAGGGGATAAAGCGCTTCTTCAACAGGGCCGTCGAGCTCTGCTACCTTAAGGACAGTCCGGCCAGAAAGGTGAAGCTCCTGAGTACGGCAAGGAAAAACCCGCGCTTCTTCAGCGAGGCAGAGGCCGCTCTGATACTCAATGACTGCAAGGACGGGCGGGTAAGGGAAATCTACCTGGTCCTGCTTTATACAGGCATGAGGATAGGTGAGCTCGTAAACCTTGAATGGGACGATGTCGATTTCGTGAGGAGAACGATAACCATCAGGCCAAAGGACTTCTGGAAGCCGAAGGGAAACGAGGAGAGGCTCATCCCCATGCACGATGTTGTCTTCTGCGTCCTTTTTTCTAGGGAAAGGAAAAGCAGGTGGGTA